>MTLD01000876.1_pt1 | contig 53376 bp, 51 predicted proteins | sample 1982471 | NCBI WGS metagenome assembly MTLD01 (sample SAMN05712604, study PRJNA340218) | biofilm metagenome | isolation source: sample SPM anode biofilm adapted to -50 mV | place: USA | collected 2012-02-03
TATGCTTTTACCCCAACCATTGACATAGAACCTGAATAAATCATTGGTTCCTAAAAAAGGAATAAAAAAAAGCTCCTGCAGAAGCAGGAGCTTTTTGATTGCTCTTAGTAGCGGGGGTTGTTTTTCTGGAAGCAGTCGCGGCAATAAACCGGACGGTCATTGCTCGGACGGAAAGGAACTTGGGTTTCTACGCCACAAGACGCGCAAGTTACGTCGAACATTTCGCGCTGTTGACGAGCACCGCCGCCGAAACCACCACGGTTGTTCTGCTGTTTGCGAGCAGCGCGGCATTCGGGGCAACGGCCTGGCTCATTGGTGAACCCTTTTTGAGCATAAAATTCTTGCTCGGATGCGGTGAATACGAACTCTACGCCGCAATCGCGGCAAGTCAGGTTTTTGTCTTCCATGTGTGAAGACCTCCTCAAATCAATTACCCTAATAGTTAGCAAATCAATCATTAAGCTTCTCGATTTGAAAGAGGCCATGACGTTTTAACGATCTATTAGTGGGCTACTTAAATATACTATGAGGGAAGAAAAATGTAAAGAATATTTTTGAAGGAAATGAGGATAATTTTTGATCCTTGCAACGCGGGGTGAATTTAAATGCCGTTAAGGCAGTGTTTCCGGGTCTTTTTCGGTATGGCCCAGAATTTTAGACAAGAGAGTGGTGCGCTCTAATAAGGATGCAACAATGTTGTTTTCAATGTGCTCGCGCGAAAAACGGGTCGACAAGCCGGAAACGCTGATGGCGGCTATCGCAGTTCCGTTTTGGTCGAAAATCGGCGCGCCGACGCAGCGTCCGTCTAGTTCGCTTTCGCGGTCGTCCAGGGCGTAGCCGCAGCGACGAACCTGGGCCATTTCTTGTAAATACGCTTCCGGCGTAGTCAAAGTGTAAGCCGTGCGGCGTTCCATACCGTGCGTTTCCAAAATCTCTTTGATTTTTACGTCGGGATAATGAATGAGAAGCGCTTTACCTAGGGCGGTGCAGTGTACGGAATTGGTCGAGCCTAGCTTGGCTACCAGGCGCAGGGCGTGAGGGCTTTCTACGGTGTCAATATACAGCACTCGTTGCTGATCTAAAATGGCGAGATGCACCGTTTCCTTGCTTAGTTCGTTCAGATATTCCAAATGCTTGCGAGCTAGCTGCTTGATTTCAAAGTCGCGCTCCGCCCAGCGGCTGAGCGTGAGAAATTGCGTGCCCAAGCGGTAATGACCGTTGCTGTCGCAGGAGACGTATCTGCGGTCTTCCAGATTGCGCAGCAGCCGGTACACGGTGGGTTTGGGCAGCTCTGTTTTTTCCGTTAGCTGCCGCAAGGTAATCGGCGCAGGATGGTTGCCGACAGTTTCTAATATTGTCAAGGCGCGGTGCAGAGATTGCACGGATAAGCTTCCGCCGCTTGTTGCCATAGTGTTTCACCTCGTGAAATTATCATTCTATAGTTCACATGCTAAAGCAAATTTCCTAAAAAGGCAAATTATAAAAAACGGCGCATGAGCGCGTCATAACAAGGCTGACAGGGGATGGCGGTACGTATAAGGCTACGTAAATATCGTGGAACGGTTGTCTCACGATGTGAAAAGAATTAATGAAATAGACAAAATATTGTTGTCAGAGCATTTTTTGAGCAGTATAATGACCTTGAAAAATGATACTGTAATTCGTATCGTGAGACAAAAAGGAGGAAATAGAGGATGGAAGTACGTTATAGCGGGCATCCAGAGGATGTGAAACGGTACACAACGGAAGAATTGCGGCAAGAGTTCCTGATTCAAGAGTTGTTTCAGGTTAATGTCTGCAAGATGGTCTACAGTCATGTGGATCGTATGATTACCGGCGGTGTTATTCCTGTGGCGCCTCAAAAATTGGAAGCAGGAAAAGGCTTAGGCGTAGATTATTTCCTGGAGCGCCGTGAATTGGGCGTTATTAACATTGGCGGTGCAGGCAAGGTGACCGTAGACGGTACGGAGTATGCTCTGCAGTTTACGGATGGTCTTTATGTGGGCATGGGCGCCAAGGACGTAGTTTTTACAAGCGACGATGCCCAAAATCCCGCAAAATTCTATTTTACCAGCAGCCCGGCGCACAAAACCTATCCGACCGTCAAAATCGAGCGTAAAGACATTGTGCCGAATCATTTGGGCAGCTTGACGAACTCTAATGATCGCAACATCTACAAGTATATTCATCCTCAAGGCGTGCAAAGCTGCCAGTTGGTCATGGGTATGACCGCTTTGGAGCCAGGCAGCATGTGGAACAGCATGCCTTGTCATACTCATGAGCGTCGTATGGAAGTATACCTGTACTTTAAGGTGCCGGAAGATGCCGTGGTTTTTCACTTCATGGGGCAGCCTACGGAAACACGTCATGTAGTGATGCATAACGAAGAAGCGATTATTTCACCGAGCTGGTCTATTCACTCCGGCGTTGCCACCCATAATTACACCTTCATTTGGGCCATGGCTGGAGAAAACCAGACTTTCGACGACATGGACGGCGTAGCCATGCAGGATATCCGCTAAGAAATTGAAAAGGAATTGAAGAGGAGAGAAAAGAATGAGCATGTTTGATTTACAGGGAAAAGTAGCGATTGTTACCGGAGCGGTAACTGGTTTGGGGCAGGGAATGGCCGTAGGTTTGGCGCAGGCTGGCGCGGACATTGTCAGCGTAGGCATTGGCGATCACAGTGAAACCGAAAGCAAAGTAAAAGCGTTAGGACGTCGTTTCTTAGGGATTGACGCCAACCTGATGAGCATTGAGCCGATTCAGGGCGTAGTAGATAAAGTGGTAGAAACCTTCGGCAAAGTCGATATTTTAGTGAACAATGCCGGTATTATCCGTCGCGCCGACGCTGTGGATTTCACCGAAAAAGATTGGGACGACGTCATGAACATCAACATCAAGACCGTCTTCTTTTTCTCTCAGGCTGTAGCCAAACAGATGATTAAACAAGGTCATGGCGGAAAGATCATCAGCGTCGCCTCGATGCTTTCTTTCCAAGGCGGCATCCGCGTTCCTTCCTATACGGCCAGTAAGAGCGGCGTCATGGGCGTAACTCGCTTGATGGCCAATGAATGGGCCAAGCACAATATCAACGTCAACGCCATCGCTCCCGGCTATATGGCTACGGCTAACACCACGGCGCTGCGGGCAGACGAAGCGCGCAATGCGGAAATCGTCGGACGTATTCCGGCAGGACGCTGGGGCACGCCGGAAGATCTCGCTGGTCCGGTGGTATTCCTGGCTTCGGAAGCATCTGACTATGTAAGCGGCTATACCGTAGCGGTTGACGGTGGCTGGCTGGCACGGTAAAACCTAAAAAAAGCCGCGTGAGCGGCTTTTTTACTGTAGAAGCGTAAGAAACAGGAGGCTTGAACAAGAGTCGCGAGGAGAACCGGAGGGGACGCTAGAGGGTTAAGGGGAAACGGGTTCAATTTTCTTACAAACCTGAAACGCAAAGGGGAGACAGTACATGTCAAGAAAACTGGTTGTTAACTTACTGGTCTATGCCGACTTGGTCAAAGAAGGAGCGAAACAGGCCGAGCTGCTTTCCCGTGTTGCCAGCGCGCAGGCGCAGGCTGCCGAAGTGCGCCGCGAGTGGATTCTGAATCTGCCGGAAGAACTGCCTGCGTTGGCTCAAGGGGCTAAAGAAAATGGGCTGGAATTGTTTTATTCGATTCCGGTGCCGCTTTTTGCAGCAGGACGCTTGGAGGAAGAACTATTACAAACCGTTTATGCGGAAGCGCGGCAGATGGGAGCGACACGGATCAAGTTTGCCGTAGGCAATTTTGCAGCGGCAGCGGCGGAAGAACTGCAAAAATTAGCCGTTTTGGCTAAGAAAAACGAAGATGTTTTGCTGACCGTAGAGGGCGACCAGTCGGAAGCCAATGGCCGTCTCGAAGTGCTGCTGGGATTGCTGGAAGCCTGCCGAGATTGCGGCGCTCCTGTCTATGCGACCTATGACGTAGGGAATTTTGTCTGGGTAGGTCAAGAACCGTTGCACAATGCGGTTAAGCTGGCGCCGTTTGTTCGCTATATTCATCTAAAAGATGTGGTAATGACATCGGCAGGGCCGCAGGTACGGGAGCTGGATGCTGGCAGCATTGACTGGCGAGGCGCACTGGAATTATTGCCTCAGGACGTACCGGTAGCGTTGGAGTTTCCTTGTGAAGCGCCTGTTGATGAGCGAGTAGCGGCTATGCTCAAAAAAGTGAAAAATTTATCGTAAAACTATTAGACAAATTTGAATTTATCAATTAAAATAGGGATATAAATTTAAGAAACCGGTTTCGTAGGTCCGTTTATTTTAAAAGAGAGGAGTCTTTAAAAAGCAAAGAAGCAATCGTTTTTTATTTTTTTACCTTTGCAAACCGGTACACTAAAACGGTACACTTAAGAGGTCCTTTTTGGCAGAGAGATGAGTTAAGAAAGGATGAAATCTTATGAAAATTAAACAAGCGGTTGATCGAATTCCTGGCGGCCTGATGTTGGTACCTTTGTTCTTGGGGGCCTTGTGCCATACGTTCTTTCCGGGAGCCGGAAAGTATTTTGGTTCCTTTACCAATGGCCTGATTACCGGTACGGTGCCGATTTTGGCGGTTTGGTTCTTTTGCATGGGCGCTGGCATTGACGTGCGCGCTACTGGTACGGTGCTGCGCAAATCGGGTACCTTGGTTCTGACGAAAATTGCTGTCGCCTGGGTTGTAGCGATGATTGCAGTGAACATGCTGCCGGTAGAAGGCATTACGAAAGGCTTTTTTGCGGGGCTTTCCACCCTGGCGCTGGTAGCGGCCATGGATATGACCAACGGCGGTTTGTATGCGGCGTTGATGAAACAGTACGGCAGCGACGATGAAGCCGGCGCTTTCGTGCTGATGTCCATTGAATCGGGTCCGCTGGTTTCCATGATTATTCTGGGCAGCTCGGGAGCGGCCAGCTTTGAGCCTCAGCTATTCGTTGGCGCAGTACTGCCATTCTTGGTTGGCTTTGTATTGGGCAATTTAGATACGGAACTGCGTGGATTCTTTGGTCAGGCAACGCAGACGATGATTCCCTTTTTCGCCTTTGCCTTGGGGAACACGATTGACCTGTTTGTTATCGGCAAAACTGGCTTCTTGGGCCTCGGTCTTGGCGTAGTAGTTATTATTATTACTGGTATTCCGCTCATCTTGGCGGATAAATTTATCGGCGGCGGCAACGGCACAGCCGGCATTGCCGCATCCAGCACCGCTGGGGCGGCCGTGTCCAATCCTGTGATTATCGCTACGATGAAGCCGGAATTTGCGGCAATAGCTCCGGCTGCGACGGCGTTGGTGGCAACTTCGGTTATTGTCACCTCCGTGCTGGTGCCAATGTTGACGGCGTGGTGGAGCAAACGTTCCGCTTCTAGCAGCGAAGGCAGCGACTCTTTGGCTAAAGGGGCTTAGATGGGAACGGATTCCGGGGTATGGGGGTAAAACAATGAGCAATATTTTGACCGTTGGCGAGGCTATGGCCTTATTTGTATCAGAAAAAACAGGGTCTTTGGATGTGGCGGAGCGGTTCAGCCGGTTTGTCGCTGGTGCGGAAGTCAATTTTTCTATTGGCATGACGCGTCTAGGGCATACGGTAACATACTTGAGCCAGGCGGGGGAAGATCCGTTCGGTCGCGGCATCGTGCATTTTTTGCAGGACAACGGTGTAGACACCAGCTTGATCCGGCTGCTTCCCGGCGAATTTACCGGTATGCAGTGGAAAGAAAAAGTGAATGCCGGCGATCCGGAAGTTTACTCCCTGCGGCGCGGTTCGGCCGCCTCAAAGATGGATGCGTCCTTAGTGCAGACCGTGCAGTGGGCAAAATACGACCACATGCATTTAACCGGCATTCCGCCTGCATTGTCCGCAGGCTGCCGTGAGCTGCTTGGCGCTCTTTTGCAAGAGGGTAAGAAACAGGGCGTTTCCATTTCGTATGATCCGAATCTGCGTCCTGGCTTGTGGCCGGATAAAGCGGAGATGGTGAGGGTCATTAACGAACTGTCCTTCCAGGCGGATATCGTTTTCCCCGGCATTGCCGAAGCGCGGCAATTGACGGGACAGGAAACGCCCGAAGCTATGGCGGCGTTTTATCATCGCCAGGGCGTATCAAAGGTGGTCATTAAACTGGGAACCAAAGGAGCCTATGCCAGTTTTGGCGGGGAAACGGCGTTTTATATGCCGGCATTCCCGGTGGCGAAGGTGGTAGATACGGTTGGCGCTGGAGATGGCTTTGCGGTGGGAGTTGTCAGCGGCCTATTGGAAGGTCTGACCCCGCAAGAAGCGGTAAGGCGCGGCGCAGCCATTGGCGCCTTGGCGGTCATGTCGCCTGGCGATAATGACGGCTTGCCGGATCGAGACGGTCTTGCGTCCTATATGGCAAAGACGTCGAGGCAGTTATCAGCCGCTGCCGGAGATTAAAGAGAAGGGGGATTCCCGCCAGGGCGTCTCCCCTTTTCTTTCCTATTATATAAACGAAATGAATTGTGACTCTCTAGACAGCCCACAAACCGATGCGGTAAAATGAAACAATATAGCGTTATGTAATAATTGAATTTTACTAAAGGACTGCTGTGTCGGCGGTTTCCTAAAGATGGGTTGAGGGTTTCATGATCGAAAGAGAAAAGGCAAACGGCAAGGTGCGCACGAATGTGACCATTGCGGATGTAGCGTTGCGAGCCGGTTGTTCCAAAACAACCATATCCAGATACTTGAACGGCAAGTTTGAGTTTATGTCGGCGGAATCGAAGGAGCGCATTGCGGCGGTGATTGAAGAAATGAATTATCGTCCTAACAATTTGGCGCGCAGCCTTAAATCCAGCCGCAGCCGTTTGATTGGCGTAATCATGGCGGATATCAGCAATCCCTTTTCTTCTATTTTAGTTAAGGGCATTGGCGATGCCTGCGCAGCGGCGGGGTATCATGTGATGATTGCGAACATGGATAATGATCCGGTGCGGGAAAAGGAATACATTTTGTCAATGCTGGATCAGCAGGTGGATGGTTTGATTTTGAACACTACTTGCAGCAATAATGAATTTCTGCAGGAAATGGCGGATCGTCGGGTGCCAATGGTTTTAGTGGATCGGGCGATTGAACCGGCTATTTTTGATGTTGTTAAAACCAACGACTTTCAAGCTACCTTGGACTTGCTGCAGTATGTAGCTGAACAAGGATTTGGCAAGGTGGGCTTTTTCTCTCAACCTGTGGGCAATATTGGCCCGCGTTTAAATCGGCGCAAGGCGTACCGGCAAATGTGCGACGGGCGGCTGAAACAAGCGCCGCAGGAATATGCTGTGGAAATTTCACAGCCTGAAGCGGTCAAGGAGCAGGTGCGTGATTTTCTGCAGCGCAATGGAGAAGAGAAAAAGTTTATTTTCACCGCTAACGGCGTGGCTATGCTCAGTTTGCTGCACGCGATCAACGAGCTGGGACTGCGTATTCCAGAGGATGTCGGCATCGGCGGCTTTGACGATTGGTCTTGGGCCAGCTTGGTGGGGCCGGGCATTACGACGATTGCGCAGCCCTCGTACGATGTAGGCGCAAAAAGTGTGGAACGGCTGCTGCTGCGTATTCAGCGAGGCGGGAAGGCGAAACCGAAAACCTTTGAATTGCCGAACAAACTAATTTTGCGGGGGTCTTCACAGCTGTAGCGGCCCCCTTTTCTTTTAGCTTAGAAAACGATACACGGAATCGGTAGACAAATGGAAATGAGGTAGAAATACGTATGAAAAAAGAAGAAGTGCTGCGTAGAGTAACCGAAGGCGGTTTGGTGGCGGTTGTACGGGCGGCCAGCGGCGAAGAAGCGAAGCGTATTACGGACGCCTGCATTGCCGGCGGGGTTGTGGGTATTGAAATTACCTTTACCGTTCCCGGGGCGCATCATGTGGTGGAAGAATTGGCGAAAGTCTACGGCAACGGGGAAGTGGTGCTGGGCGTGGGCAGCGTGCTGGACCCGGAAACAGCTCGCATTGCTATTCTTAGCGGCGCTCAGTATGTGGTGACACCGAGCTTGAACGCGGAAACCGTGCGTCTGTGCAATCGCTATCGCGTGCCGGTCATGCCTGGCGTGTCTACCTTGAAGGATGTTGTAAGCGCCTTGGAACTGGGGGCTGACATTATCAAGATTTTTCCGGGCGAGCTTTTTGGACCTAAGATTATCAAGGCCTTCCACGGACCGGTGCCGCAGGCGCAGCTGATGCCGACCGGCGGCGTATCGGTGGAAAATGTCGGCGAGTGGATTCGGGCCGGAGCGGTTGCGGTTGGGGCAGGCGGCAGCCTGACTGGCGGCGCAAAAACCGGCGATTATGAAGCCATTACGGCGACAGCTAAAAAATTCCTGGCAGCCATCCGCGAAGCGCGGGGCTAAAAGCATATACCAAAGGCGGCGAGCGAAAGCTTACCGTCTTTTTTTGTTGAATAATACATTGAAGGGACGTTGATAAAGAACCGTGAAACACACGAAAGACGCGAAAGGGTTTTTAAGGGCTAGGAGCCTCTGTATAAACGGCGGCATACTGTTAAATTCCGTAACCCTCAGTCGAACCCTCCCGTGACTCCCGCGACTCTTGTTCAATCTTCGTATTCTTCTTTAATTTTAAAGGGATTATTTAGTAAAAAGCGAAATTACGCCTTAAGAGAAACAGAGCGGTTTTCTAAGGGGGCTAGGCTTATGCGAGACGCCTGGAACGAAGTAGAAGGATACGGCTTGACTACGGCAGAAGCGGCGAAGCGTCTGGCGGCAGAGGGCGCCAATGAGTTGCCGACGGAGCGGGAGCGGACTTTGGGAGCGATTGCTTTTGAGGTCGTTAAGCAGCCGATGTTCTTAATGCTCCTAGGCGGCGGCTTGATTTACTTATGTTTGGGCGATTCTCGCGAAGCGATGCTGCTGTTGGGTTTTGTGGCGTTAGTGATGGGGATTACGCTGCATCAGGAGCGGCGGACGGAACGCGCCTTGGGGCGGCTGCGCGATCTATCGAGCCCGCGGGCTCTGGTGCTGCGCGACGGTCAGACTGTGCGAATTGCCGGGCGGGAGGTGGTGTGCGGCGATGTGGTGTTGTTGACCGAAGGAGACCGTGTGCCGGCTGACGGTAAACTGCTGGCGGCGACGCATTTGCTTATCGATGAAAGCCTGCTTACCGGAGAAGCCGTGCCGGTTGAGAAGCAGCCTTGGACGGAGGCGGATGGGCAGCCTTGCGCGGGCGAAGAGCAGCGGTCTTGCGCTTATGCGGGCACTCTGGTTATTCAGGGGCGCGGCGCGCTGGAGATTTTGGCGACAGGCGGGCGTTCTGAGATGGGGCGCATTGGTCAGTCTCTGCAGGAGGTGGCAGAAGCTAAAACGCCTTTGGAGCGTGAGGTCGCCCGTCTTGTGGTAGTGCTGAGCTTTGTCGGGATTTCCCTATGCTTGGTCATGGTGCTGGCCTTTGGCTTCTTCTGGGATGAATGGCTGCGGGGCATTTTAGCGGGTATTACTTTGGCCATGGCGATGCTGCCGGAGGAATTTCCGGTAGTGATGACGGTGTTCCTTGCTTTTGGCGCGTGGCGCATGTCGAAACGGCAGGTTCTGGCCAGAAGGATGGCCGCTATCGAAACGCTGGGTTCAGCTACGGTTCTTTGTGTAGATAAGACCGGGACGCTGACGCAAAACCGCATGTCTGTGCAAGCCGTGTTTGCCGCAGGGGCTGTGCATGCGTTGAAGGATGAAACCCAGCCGCTGCCGGAAGCTGTACACGAAGCCGTAGAGTACGGTGTTTTGGCAAGTCGGCGGGACCCGGTAGATCCAATGGAACTGGCGTTTCGCCGCTTGGGTGAGAAGTGGCTGCCGGCGACAGAACACTGGCACGAAAATTGGGAACTTTGCCGGGAGTATCCGTTGACAGCGGAGTTTTTGGCGGTAACGCAGGTTTGGCTGGATGATGCCGGGCGGCAGGTGGTAGCTTGTAAGGGCGCTCCCGAAGCGGTGCTGGCGGCGTGTTCGCTGACGGAAGATGAACGCAGAGAAATTCAGGAGGCAGCGGAAAGTATGGCTGCTGGCGGCATGCGCCTGCTGGCGGTAGCGAAAGTTTTTTGGAAAGAGCAAGAACTGCCGGAGCTGGCCAAAAGCTTTCCTTTGACTTTTGTAGGGCTGGTCGGTTTGCACGATCCTCTCCGTCCAGGCGTCCCGGAGGCGGTGGCGCAATGTCGGCAGGCTGGCGTGCGGGTCATTATGATGACTGGCGATTATGCGGGGACTGCCAGGAATATTGCTGTGCAGGCAGGGCTGGCGGAGAATCCGGAGGTGCTTAACGGCGCGCAAGTAGCTGTGATGAATGAAGCGGAACTAACGGCGGCGGTGCGGCGGACGCAAGTCTTTGCACGCTTAGTCCCGGAGCAAAAGCTGCGCTTGGTCCGGGCGCTGCAGGCTAGCGGTGAAGTGGTGGCGATGACCGGCGACGGAGTGAATGACGCGCCGGCTCTAAAGGCTGCGCATATCGGTGTGGCTATGGGCGGGCGGGGGACGGATGTGGCGCGGGAGGCGGCCTCATTAGTGCTGTTAGATGATAATTTTACGTCCATTGTCGGCGCTGTAGCCATGGGACGTCGTATTTTCGATAATCTATGCAAAGCCATGATTTATATTTTAGCCATTCATGTGCCTATAGCGGGCTTATCTTTGGCCCCGCTGTTTTTGGAAGGAACTTCGGTGCTTTTTCCGGCTCATGTGGCTTTTTTGGAGATGATTATTGACCCGGCTTGCGCCATCGTTTTTGAAGCGGAAGCGTCAGAGGACAATGTGATGCAGCGGCCGCCCCGGGCGGCGGAGGCTTCTTTGCTCAACAAGGATATGCTAGGCAGCGGACTGCTGCAGGGAGCGGGGGTGCTGCTTTCGCTGTTAGGGCTTTTTCAAGTCATTTTATGGCTGGGACGCGATGTAGGAGAGGCCCGAACATTGACGTTTATAGCGTTGGTGTTTTGCAACTTGGCTTTGATTTTCAGCAATCGCTCTTTACAGGGGCGACTGCTGGAAACACATGGACGGAACAGCGCGTTAGGGTGGATGGTGGTCGGTACGCTGCTGTTGCTGGGGATGGTGCTTTTTACGCCGGCGTTGCAGGAAATGTTTCGCTTTGTGCCGGTCCATGTCAGTGATTTGCTGCTTTGTCTGTCTGCTGGCGTGATCAGTGTTGGCTTTTCCGGTCTATTGCGTCGCTGGTGGAGCTGGAGGCAGAGAGCGGCCGAACGGAAGAGGTAATGATTTTGGGGAAATAAGGCAGGTCTTTGCAGGGTGAAAGCGAATAGAAGAAATTATGTAGAATAGCAGAAAGAGCAGGAGGGACGGCATGCTGGAGAAATTGGATTTGAGCAAAAAAATAGCCAAAGACGTCTATAACGAAAAAATGGCCGAGTTGCGCTTGCGTCTGGGGGAACTGCAGCGGCAGGCCAAGGACCAAGAATTGCCTGTAGTGATTGTTTTTGAAGGCTGGAGCGCTTCCGGCAAGGGACGCTTGATTAATGAATTGCTGCAGGCGTTGGATCCGCGCGGCTTTAGCGTTTTTGCTATGGATGAACCAACTTTGGAAGAAAAAGCCCGGCCTTTTTTGCGTCGTTATTGGGTGCGTCTCCCCGCGGACGGGCGTATTGCTATTTTTGACCGCTCTTGGTATCGGGCGGTTTTGACGGATCGCGTGGTGGATGAGGGCAACCGTCATCATTGGCAGCAGGGCTACCAGCAAATCAATTCTTTTGAAAAGCAGATTGCCGACCACGGAACGTTGGTGCTTAAATTTTTTCTTCATATTAGTAAAGGCGAGCAGAAAAAACGTTTTAAAAATATGGGGAAAAACAATGCCAATCTTTGGCGTCTTCATGAATCGGATCATTGGCAGCATGCCCATTATGACGAGCTGGGCGTAGCCATTGAAGAGATGCTGGAAAAAACCGATTTTTCTCATGCTCCCTGGACCTTGGTGGAGGCGGAGGATCAGCGCTTTGCGGCTCTGAAAATATATAATCAAGTAGTGGGAGCGTTAGATGCGGCGCTGCAAAAGCCGCGGCGGCAGGCTGTTGTTTTGGAGCCGGCCGAGCGTGTAGATGCGGCGGTAATGCATGACTTGGATTCTTCGATTTTAGATAAGGCGGACTTATCACTGCAGGTATCGGCTGCGGAGTACAAAAAGCGCACCAATGCGCTGCAAGAGGAGCTGCGCATGCTGCAATACTCGCTGTTTGCCAAGCATGTGCCGACAGTGATTGTTTTTGAAGGGTGGGATGCGGCTGGCAAGGGCGGCTGCATTCGGCGGCTGACGCAAAAACTGGATCCACGAGGTTATGGCGTGGTTCCCATTGGCGCGCCCAATGATTTGGAACGGCGGCATCATTACCTCTGGCGTTTTTGGCGAGAATTTCCGCGGGCGGGAGAAATCGCCATTTTTGACCGCTCTTGGTACGGACGGGTGTTGGTGGAGCGTGTGGAAGGATTTTGTCAGCAGGAGGAATGGAAGCGCGCCTATCATGAAATCAACGAAATGGAAGAGCAATTGGCCTTGGCAGGCGGCGTATTGATTAAGTTTTGGCTGCATATTGACCAGGAGGAGCAACTACAACGCTTTCAAGAGCGGCAGGACAACTCCTATAAGCAATGGAAGATTACGCCGGAGGACTGGCGCAACCGGGAGAAGTGGCAGGCCTACCGTCAAGCGGTGGATGAAATGTTGTTTCGCACCAGTACGGTCAAGGCGCCCTGGACGTTGGTGGAAGCCAATTCTAAAAATTATGCGCGCCTGAAAGTGCTGGAAACGGTAGTGGCAGCCTTGCGGAATCACTGATTAACCGAAATACGGAAAAAATTCTTTTTGCAACTTCCCAGGAGTTAGAAAATGCTTGTGCGAGAGCGCGCTGCAGAGCGGTATTCTCTCCGGTGAAGCTATTTTCTTGATACCTTGAAATTCGGTCTTTGTCGGCGGTAGAGCGTACCTGGAGGCCCTTCCTTTTTGCGTGCCTTCTCTGTATGATAATGCATTGAGGAGGGTGAGTATGAACGACGAGTTAAGACAATTACTGGCGCTGTGCCACCGCTATGTCGAGGGTGAAATGGAGCTGGAAGCATTTGCGGAAGACTTTGATTTGTATTTGACGGAGCATGAAGGCGAGCTTCTTTTGCACGAAAGCGCCTATGATTTGCTGGATGAGATTCGTGATTCTTTGCTGTATATTCAACCGGACGATGCCGGCTTTGCGACGGAAGAAAGCGACTTAAAAGAGCGCATTCGGGCAGGCTTAGAGCAGCTGGATCGCTTTTAAGATTAAAGGAGCTGCTAATTTAATTAGCAGCTCCTTCGGCATCTATAGGGAACTTTAAAGATTTGAAAAAGTTCGTATCCTTAAGGGGTGCGGACTTTTTTGCTAATCGCCGTAGCCCACTGCGTACGCCTATATTCTTGTTAAAAAAACTCATACCTCGCAACCCTCATTCGTGCCCTCTGATTCTCCGATTCTCTTGTTCAATCTTCGCTTTTCTCAGTCGTACCCTCCATCTACTCCCTTTACTCCTGTTGAAAATCGTACTCCAGCGGCTTATTCAAAAATCCGTATTCCCGCAGGAATGTAGCAGCATTATGGCGAAATAATTTCAATTGGAGGTGTAGCAGTGTGCGGATTGAAAAAAAAGATATAGATGCAGCTGTGCGCAGCGGCATTTTGAATAGAGTGCAGGCGGAAGAACTATGGCAGTTATGGCAAGAACAGAAAGAGGATGAGCCTCGTTTAAGTATGTCTCATTTGGCGTATTATTTAGGCGTGTTGTTGGTCATGGGGGCTATGGGCTGGTTTTTGACCAAGGCTTGGCTGGAACTAAGCGGGCTGGTGCTGTTATGCACAGCTATTTTATATGCTTTTATTTTTCTTGTAGGCGGGCTATTGCTGCGGGGCCGCCGGGGAGGGAGGCTGCCGGGAGGTCTGGCTGTGACGACAGCGGTGTGCATGACGCCTTTGGCGGTGTATGGCTTTTTGAAATATACCGGTTATTGGGAGGCGCAGCTGACGTTAATGGCTGCCGGCGGTTTTTACAGCCTAGTGCCGCAGCACCGTCTTTGGATGGAAGGGGCGACAGCCGTACTGTCTTTATTGGTGGCCAGAGTGGTTCCCTTTCCTTTTTTATTGGCGCCTTTCGTTGTGTCTTTGTGGATGATGGTGCAGGATTTAGTGCCTCTTTGGCATTGGTTTGCACCATGGATTTCCGACGCTTGGGCTAATACTTGGCTGGGATGCCTGCTTTTTATCTTGGCCGTAGAAGCGGATCGAGGGCGTTGGCGCCGCAATGGCCCGGATATGGCGTGTTGGCTGTATTTGGCGAGCGGAGCTTCTTTGGCTGCCGGCTTGTATGTTCTAAGCTGGTGGGGGCTGGCTGGCTGGCCGCGCTGGACGACGCTGGTGGCGGCAAGCGTATTTTTGCTGTTGGCGCCCCTTTTCCAGCGTTCTATTTTTGTGGTGACAGGCGCCGTGGGCTATGTAGGGTATCTGGGCTATCTGGCGTATGAAGTATTTGCTGATTCATTGTATTTTCCACTGGTGCTGAGTGCCTTGGGAGTGCTGTGCGTAGGGGCCGGCTGGCTGTATCAACGCAAGGCGGCTCGCTGGCGGACACGGCTGCTGGGCAGCCTGCCAGCCTGGCTGTGCAAGCGTTTGCCTCCGTCAGCAGAAGAGTGAGTTTGGAAAGGAAGAAAGTATGGCGCGTTTAGAATATCGTTTGTTGGACGAGGCGAAAGGCTATCCGGTGCTGTATGTGTATGAAGGAATTTCGCACGGGGAAGTAGCGGCCCGGTTTATTTGCGATCGCTTTATCAAGGAAGGCGCGGTTTATGAACGCACATCTTGCGCCATTGAACCGGATGGCTTTGTCATTTATGTACAGCCGGACTCTAAAGGGAGAGTAATGTGGCCAGCGGCGGCGACCAAGACAGCCGGCCTGCCGTTGGAGATTGCCGCTTGCGGCAGCGGCTTGCTTTCGGCGCAGCGGCAGTTGGTATTGTCTTTTTTGACGTATGAAGAACTGCAGTTGCAACTGCTGGCTGACTACCGGATGCACCAAGGCGAAGAGTGGCTGAAGGTGTCGGCGGAGCTGGACGAAGACCGCAGCGCGTACGTGTATTATATGGAGAAAGTGAAGGAGGGCGCATGAAGAAACGTCATTGGGTAGTCGGTCTTTTTATCGCGGCTTCTTTGGCGGCAGGCGGCTGTTCTTCGCCGACGCAGCAGGCAAAAGAAGCGCCGGGAGATGACGATGAATTGGTGGAAGCCGGAACGGCTCCGGGGGGACAGCGACAAGGCAGCATAGCGCCAGTGCCATATATTTATGGAGGCTCCCGCTATTTTGGCTCCGGCGGCGGACGAAGCGGCGTTGCCGGTGATGGCGCGGCGACTTCCGGCATTTCTCAGGGCAAGGGCGGGCTGGGCAGTCAGAGCGCCTCATCTGGAGGCGGCTGATGGAGAACTATGCGGTCCGGCGCGAACGCTGGTACGGGCCGATGAAGACTCTATTTCCATGGGAGACTATTGCCAAAGATGAATATGCCTTAGCGTCCTGGACTCCTATTTTTTCGCAGCAATGTCAGGAGCTGCAGGCGGCGGCGGAAGGCTTGGCCGCCTTATGGCATAAAGTGGCTTTGGTTGCCTCGCGAGGGGACAGCCGGCTGTTGCGCTGGCTGGGTTTGCCTGCTGGCGCGCGGGAGGCTGTGCGGGAGGCGTTGCAGCTTCCTTGGTTGACGGCGTTGGGACGGTTTGACTTTGTTCAGACTGCGGCAGGGTGGAAAGTGTTGGAGTATAACTGCGATACCCCCAGCGGCGTGGTGGAAGCCTTGGCGGTGAACGGGAAAATTTGCGCTTGCGAAGGGCGACAAAATCCCAATGCCGCTGGCGAAGAACTTTTGCGTCAGGCCATTGCCGAATCCTTGCAAATAGCGCGTCGAGCTGGCTTGCACGGCGTGGCTGCGTTTAGCGCTTTGGGAAGTCACAGTGAAGATGCCGGTACGATGAAGTACTGGCAATCGCTGGCGGCAGAAGGCGAGTTTGTGCCGCTGGAAGAACTGCGGTATGAAAGGGAGTCTTTGACTTCAGCGGCTTCGGAGAAAATTGGCTGCTGGTTTCGCCTTCATCCCTGGGAGGTCATGGTGCGGGAATGCGCTGCTGATGGGTTTCCAACGGGAAAGCGCGTATTGGAGCTGGCAGCTTCCAAGAAGCTCTTGGCGGTGAATCCGCCGCTGGCTTTAGTGGGCCAGTCCAAGGCGCTGCAGGCCCTTATTTGGCAGTTGTACGAGGCGGAAGAGTTCTTGACACAGCCGGAACGGCACTTGGTGCAAACCTATATGCTGCCGACCTACCGTCAGAATGTGTTTTTAGGAAAAGCTTCGTATGTGCGAAAACCTTTGTGGGGGAGAGAAGGCGGCGGCGTGACGCTGCATGCTGCGGACGGGGGCTTGCTTTTGGGGAGTCGCGGCGGCTGGCATGGCGCTGCTATCTATCAGCAAGCGGTGGAGTTGGAACGTATGCAGGTTATGACGCAGAAGGGTTTGCAAGAAGGCCGGCGTCTTTGGGGCGCCTTCGTGGCTGGCGGCTCTTTTGCTGGGGTGTTGGTGCGCCTTGGCGCGGCTATTACGGACGACCAGGCGTGGATGACGCCGGTGTATTTGAGCGAGGAGGGAAGCGAATGATGATGCTAAACATGCTGCAGGGACAATGGCCGCATGTCGTAAATTTCCTACTATATCTTGCGGCGGCGCTGCCTCTTTTGGGAATTGGCGTTTGGCTCTTTGCCAGGCTGACTCCTTATAAAGAAGGCGAACTGCTGCATAACGGCGCGCAAGACGGAATGGCCGGACGGGCGGCGGAAGCGGCGGCGCACGACTTGGGCGGTAAGCTGCTGGGGCTGACGTTGGTTTTGGCTTCCGCTATTTTTCATTCCGTTCATATTTGGGATTTGCTTTTTTGGGGCGCCGTGGGTATTGTCAGCCAGGTAGTTGTGGCTAAGCTGTTTGAAAGAGTTACCCCGTACCGGGTGTCGCAGGAGATTCCTAAAGGCAATGTGGCGGTAGGGATTTTTTCCGCCCGTCTCAGTGTGGCGGCGGGACTGCTTTTGGCGGCCTTGATCAGCTATTGAGCGATTAAGTGAGGAGACGGTACTTGACTCACACTACACCAAGAGAGTCTTTTTTGTGTCAGCCTTTGTCAGAAAGCCTCGGCAGAGCGCCGCTATGCCTGCGTTTTCTTTCGCGTCTGACGGAAAAAATCCTTATCTTGGCGAAGCGTTCGTTCAAGTATCATCTCCTCAGAATGAGACTTGAGTAAAATCAAATTATAGTTAAAGATGGAGGACTGAAATCGTGGGAAGCAAAATTCAAAAAAATCGCAGTGATTCGGATATGTTTCAAGGGTATGTAGAGGAGCGCTCTTTTGAACACCAATGGTTGGGCGAATCTACGCCGCAGCTCCGACCGGCGGTAGGGCGCAAAGGGAGTAAAAATACGGAAAGTGAATCGTTTTTGCCTGTAAAGGCGCGGGAAGAGCTGGAAAAGGCGTTGGTGGCCATTAAGCTGGAGTTATATAAAGAGGGCGTGCAAGAGTATCATCTGCAGGTGAAACGAGCGGGTAACAGTATTACGTTGACGGTGCTTCCGGGCAAGGGCTAAGCGGAGGATTTCATGGCATACGAGCAGCGGATTGTTTTTCGGCATCCTAAGGGGCTTCACACGCGGGTAGCGGCTATGGTAGTGCAGCGTTTCCAAGAACTCAGGCAGCGCTACGGCAGCGAGATTACCTTGCGCAAGGAAACCGGCAAAGTAGTGCCAGCCAATAATTTAATGCTCCTAGTGGGCCTGAAGGTGCGCGCTGGAGATGTGTTATGGGTTGGCGCCGATGGCGCTAAAGCGGGAGAGGCAGCGCAAGAGATGGCCGCGTTTTTGGAAGGGGATTTTTCTTTGGCGGCGGCCCCAGCCTGGCAGGGCATGGATGCCGTGCTGCAGGAGAATGCCTTTACGGCGGAGCAGATTTTTCGCAGTATCGCCAGCGGCTTGATGGTGACGGATCAAGAGGACCACATTACCGTGTTCAATCCGGCGGCGGAGCGCATTATGGGCGTGGCTGCGGCGGAAGTTATCGGTCGCAAGGTGTACGAAGCCATTCCTGGTTCTCGGTTGCATATTGTCAACCAGACGGGAGAAGCAGAGTTGGGCCAGCGGCAGTTAACCGGGCGCTCTATCACGGTTACCAATCGGACGCCCCTGCTGATTGACGGCAAGGTTTGTGGCGCTGTGGCTGTGTTTGAGGATATTTCGATCTTAGAACGCGTTTCCGGGGAACTGCAAGAGGTAAAGGAACTAAAAGAGCGCTTGCAGTTGATTTTGGAATCGGTACAGGACGGCATCTGCGTTTTTGATAAAAAAGGCGTGATTACCTACGTCAATGATGCGTATGTGGCGATGTGCGGTGAAAAACGCGAAGAACTTTTGGGGCAGCGTGTAGGTAATATTTCTCCCGGCGGCGGGCGTAGTTTAATGCTGACAAGCGGCCAAGCGGTGCTGGGCAGCATCAGCCGCAAACGCAGCGGCGTGACGTTGATTTCGAATATTAATCCGATTTTTGTGGACGGCGCCTTGACCGGCGGCTTGTCGGTCAGTAAAAATACGACGGAACTGCAATTGCTGGCGGACAAGCTGAACGAGGCGAATGCGCGGGCGGACTATTTGGAAGAAGAGCTGCTTCGTACCAGAAGACCTCATGCGGCGTTTCGTAATTTCATTGGCCGCAGCGGCAAAGTGAGAGACTGCCTGGCGATGGCCTCGAAAGCGGCGGCGGCGCAGGCTACGGTGCTCATACGAGGCGAAAGCGGCACAGGCAAGGAACTGGTTGCCGAAGGCATTCACTACGCCAGTCCGCGAGCCAAGGGGCCTTTTATCCGGGTTAATTGCGGCGCCATTCCTTCGGCGCTCTTGGAAAGCGAGCTTTTTGGCCATGAAAAAGGCGCTTTTACCGGGGCTGTGCGGCGGAAGCTGGGTCGTTTTGAACTGGCTGACGGCGGCAGTTTGTTTTTGGACGAAATCGGCGAGATGGATAAGACCATGCAAGTGAAGCTGCTGCGGGTGCTGCAGCAACGGGAAATAGAGCGCGTCGGCGGTGAAGAGACGGTGCGCGTGGATGTGCGAATTATTGCCGCTACCCATCGGGACCTTGAGGCCATGGTGGCGGCAGGCGAGTTTCGGGAGGATCTGTACTATCGCTTGAATGTAGTCCCCGTACTGCTGCCTCCCTTGCGGGAGCGTAAAGAAGATATTCCCCTCTTGGCGGAGTATTTTTTAGAGAAAGTGTCCCAGCGCGAAGGGTTTTCCTGCCAAGGCTTTCAACGAGAAGCGATGGAAGCCTTTCAAGGATACAACTGGCCGGGTAATGTGCGGGAATTAGAGAATGTAGTAGAGCGTATGGTGACGCTGACCGAAGGGGTTCAGTTGGGCTTGGAGGATTTACCTCTCTATTTGCGCAAGGAGATGGGGGTGGAACCGGCTTTACCGGTTTTACATCAAGAAGAATCGTTGCTGCCCTGGACGGAGTATGAAAAAAATATTATTGCTTTAGCGTTAGAACGCTGCGGCAGCTATAATGCAGCAGGCAAGGCGCTGGGGCTGACGCATAAAACCATAGCGGCGAAGGCGCGCAAGTATGGCTTGGAAAAACAGACATCTTGGGTAAAAACGGACTAATTGATCCTTTTTACCAATAGAAAAAGAGATGTCTGTTCTTTTTTACCAAGAAGTAAGGAGAAAGGGGGCCTAATTGCAGTAAAACCACGTTGGCATGGGTTTTGCTATTATACTCTACGGAAACGGCAAGCCGGCCAAGCCGGCAGAAGGGAGAATTAAGGATGAAAAAAGTCATTAATGTACCCGAGCAAGTGGTAGAGGAAATGCTTCAGGGGGTTGTCGCGGCACATCCTCAATATGTACGTCGTGTAGAGGGTTTTGACGTCATTGTGCGCGCTCAGGCTCCTGTACAGGGTAAAGTGGCCTTGGTCAGCGGCGGCGGCAGCGGCCACGAACCTTCTCATGGCGGTTTTGTCGGTAAGGGAATGTTGGACGGAGCGGTAGCCGGAGCGGTATTTACGTCTCCAACTCCGGATCAAGTGTATGAAGCGGTGAAAGCGGTAGACGGCGGCAAAGGCGTGCTGCTGGTCATCAAAAACTACACTGGCGATATTATGAACTTTGAAATGGCTGCGGAAATGGCGGATGCCGAGGGTATTAAAGTAGAAAAAGTAGTTGTCAATGACGACGTTGCGGTAGAGAATAGCACGTGGACTACTGGGCGTCGCGGCATCGCCGGTACGGTGTTTGTGCATAAAATTGCCGGCGCTAAAGCGGAAACAGGCGCTTCCTTGGAGGAAGTGAAAGCGGTAGCGGATAAGGTTGTCGCCAATGTTCGTTCCATGGGGATGGCCCTAGCTCCTTGCACCGTACCGGCCGCAGGTAAGCCTAGCTTTGTTTTGGGTGAAGACGAAATGGAAATTGGCATGGGCATTCACGGCGAACCGGGAACGCATCGGGAAACTGTGAAAAAAGCCGATGAAATTGCAGCGCATTTGCTGGATAAAATTTTTGCTGATATCGCTTTGTCCGCAGGGGATGAAGTGGCTGTGCTGGTCAACGGCTTGGGCGCGACGCCGTTGATGGAGCTGTACATTGTGAACCGTAAAGTGGCGGAAACCTTGGCGGCCAAAGGCGTCAAAACCGCCAAGACTTTTGTAGGCAATTACATGACCTCCCTGGAAATGGCCGGATTCTCCATTACGTTGTTGAAACTGGATGCGGAACTAAAAGAGTTGCTGTTGGCCCCGGCGGATACGCCGGCTTTGGTACAGTTTTAAAGGCTCTAAGAAATCGCTTGGTGCGAAACCGCCAGCGTTCTTGGCGGTAGCGAAAAGGAAGCTGGCAGCGGGTGAAAGCCCGCTGCCTTTCTTGAAACGGACGATAGGAGGAAACAAGCATGAATACGAAAGCAACAGAGCTCATCAATGCGGTGGGAGCTATGGTAATAGAGGAAAAACAATTTCTGACGGATTTGGACGCCGCCATTGGCGATGGTGATCATGGTATTAATATGGCTCGCGGTTTCGAGGCGGTTAAAACCAAACTGGCCGGAGCGCCCGAAGGCGATGTCGGCGCGGCGTTGAAGCTGGTGGGCATGACTTTGATTTCGACTGTGGGCGGCGCTGCAGGTCCGTTATATGGTACGGCGTTCTTGCGGGCTGCCGGAGCGGCGCAAGGGAAAGAATTGGTTGACGAAGAAACGGCGCAAAAAATGCTGGAAGCCGCCGTCGGCGGGATTAAAGAACGCGGCAAGGCAACGCGAGGGGAAAAGACCATCCTAGATGCCCTAGAGCCTGCAACAGAAGCCTTTGCGCAGGCCAGAGAAGACGGCAAGACCATGCTGGAATGTTTGGAAGCGGCCCAAAATGCGGCGGCGGCAGGAGTTGAGTATACCAAGACCATTATTGCTACTAAAGGACGCGCCAGCTATCTGGGCGAACGCAGCATCGGCCATCAGGACCCCGGCGCTACTTCGACAACCTTGATGCTGCAGACTTTGTACCGGCAGCTGGCTGAGAAATAGGAGGGATAGCATGGTAGGAATTGTAATTGTGTCCCATAGCGCCAAAGTAGCGGAGGGGATTTGTGAAATGGCGGCGCAGATGGCGCGGGCGGAGCAGAAAATTTTGGCCGCTGGGGGCACGGCGGACGGCGGCATTGGCACTGACGCGACGATGGTGGCCGAACGCATTGCGCAGGCGGATGTAGGAGAAGGCGTGCTGGTTTTAGCAGACTTGGGCAGTGCGGTGCTCAGCGCGGAAACGGCGCTGGAATTTTTGGATGAAAAACTGCGCAAGCGCGTACAGATAGCAGATGCTCCGATTTTGGAAGGCGCCATCAGTGCGGCTGTCGAAGCGTCCTTAGGAAGTTCCTTGGCTTCGGTGAGGGCAACCGCAGAAGGAGCTCGGGATTTGCACAAGTTATAGGCAGAGAAGAGGAGAATTCATATGGAAGCAATTGTTCAGATTACTAATCCTACAGGCTTGCATGCCCGCCCGGCGGCGCAGTTTGTGCAGCAAGCGGCCAAGTTTAAAAGCAAAGTGGTTATTGAAGGCAACGGCAAGAGCGCCGACGCTAAGAGTATTTTGGGGGTTATGTCCTTAGGGGTAACCAAGAATACGGATTTGAAGATTTCCGCGACCGGTGAAGACGAAGCGGCGTGCGTGCAGGCGCTGGTGGAATTGGTGGAAAGTCGTTTCGGAGAGGAGTAAGATCATGGAAAAGCTGCAAGGGCTGGCTGTGGTGCCTGGCAGTGCCATGGGGCCGCTTTTGGTGTTGCGGGATGAACTGACGGCGGCATTAAAGACGTATACGCCTTCGCCGACGGCGGAAGAACTGAAAAAGCTGGAATCGGCTGCGGCGACAGCGGCGTTGCAGCTGGCAGAGGCGGCTAGGCGCTGTCGGGAAGCTGGCCAAGATGAGCAGGCGGGCATTTTAGAGGCGCATCAACTGATGGCCCAGGATGCGGCCTTGCTGACGGCGATGCAAGAGGCGGTCGGTGCGGGCGCTCCGGCGGCGGCGCTAGAGGCTAGTGAACAGTATGCGGCTATGTTTGAAGCCATGGATGACGCCTATTTGCGCGAGCGCGCCGCAGATGTGCGCGATGTGGGCAAGCGTATCGCCAAGGTGCTGCTGGGGCTGACGGAGCCCAAGCCTGTGGCAGGCGGCGCTATTTTAGCGGCGGAGGATGTAGAACCGTCTTATTTGGCGGCGTTGCCGGCAGGCGCGGTAAAAGCGGTTCTGTTGGGGCAGGGCAGCACTACGTCGCATGCGGTGATTATTGCTAAGGCGAGGGGCATTCCGGCCATTGTAGGGTTAAAGGAGGTCTTGCCGCGCTTGACTAGCGGTCAGGAAGTCTTTGTGGATGCAGGGCGCGGGGAAATCTGGGTGGAACCGGATGCGAAAACCTGCGAACAGGCGCTGCTGCAGATTCAAAGGGAAACCGAGCAGCTTAAACGCGATTTGTCGCTGGCCGGGGAAGCCGCAGTGACTACCGATGGTCTGAAAATGACTTTGGCGGCTAATATCGGCTCGCCTCAAGACATGGAAACCGCGGTGCGCTATGGCGCGGAAGGGGTCGGCCTTTTTCGTACGGAGTTTCTTTTTATGGGACATGACAGCGCCCCCGACGAAGAGGAACAGTATCAAGCTTATAAAGCGGCCATTGAAGGCTGCCAAGGAGCGCTGTGCGTCATTCGGACGATGGATATTGGCGGCGATAAGCCTTTGCATTATCTGCAGGTTCCCAAAGAGGATAATCCGTTTTTGGGTTGGCGGGCCATTCGAATCAGCCTGGAGCGGGAGGATCTGTTCTTGCCGCAGTTAAAAGCCATTCTGCGGGCGGCGGTGCATGGCAAAGCGGCTATTATGCTGCCCATGGTGAGCCAGGTGGAAGAAATTCGCCAAGCCAGGCTGGCTTTGCAACGCGCTCGGGAAGAGCTGCAAAAAGAAGGCAAGCCGTTTGGAAGCGATGTGCCTTTGGGTATCATGGTAGAGACGCCTGCAGCGGCGGCCATGGCGTCGCTATTAGCGCAGGAATGCGATTTTTTTAGTATCGGTACGAATGATTTAGTGCAATACACCTTGGCTGTAGACCGAGGCAACTCGAAAATTAGCGGTCTTTACAGTCATTTTCATCCGGCGGTGCTGCGTTTGATTCAGCAAACGGCGCAGGCGGCCCATGAAGCAGGAATTTGGGTTGGCATGTGCGGCGAAATGGCGGGCGATCCCCTGGCGACGCCGTTGCTGGTGGCTATGGGTTTTGACGAACTCAGTATGAGCGCTCCGGCGCTGCCGCGTGTGAAGGAACGGGTTCGCTCTTTATCTCGCCATAGGGCGGACGAATTATTGGCGCAGGCTTTGAGTTTGAAAGAAAGCACCGCGATTCGTGAACTCTTGCGTCGAAATATGGAACAAGAATCAGAAGGCTAAGTATTGAAAACACTCTGCAAAGACGTTATAATTAGAGCAGTATTTTAGATAAGATAACGGCAGTGTGGCCGCCTTGAGTAATCAAGGCGGCTTTTTGTCTTTGCAGGGAGGGTGCGAGATGGAAGAGTTTCGTGAGGGAACTTTGGAAGTAGCCGAATTGAAAGAGCGTCTTGCCTGTATGGAGGCGCGTTTGGATGCGGTGCTGGCCGCTGTAGATGAAGCTGTCTGCATTGTGGACGAACGTGATTGCGTTGTGGCTTGGAATCGCTATGCCACCGCTTTATACGGCATTTCTTCGGATGAGATAGTCGGCAAGCATATTGGCATGTTTTTTTCCAATCTGCTTTTGACCCAAGTGGTGCAGGAGCGCAAAGAAGTCCGCGGGCGCTATCACACTCCCTGCCCGGACAAGCATGTGCTTATTAACGCCATGCCGGTGCATTTGGCGGAGCGGAATGTCGGCGGCGTTTGCGCCGAACGGGATATTACCGAGGTAGTCCAGCTAAATGAAAAACTCTTTCGCACCAGTGAAGAAATGGTGGCCCTGCAGCAGCGCATAGAAGGGCGGGCTGTGGATTCCTTTGCTTCTATTTACGGGCATAGTCAAGGCATTCAAGAAGCCATAGCCATGGGGCGACGCGTAGCCGCCTCGCCGGCGCCGGTGCTGATTCGAGGGGAAAGCGGCTGCGGCAAAGAGCTCTTTGCGCGGGCGCTGCATCAGGCAAGCGGCCGTACCGGCGCTTTTGTGGCCATCAATTGCGGCGCGATTCCGGAAGGCCTTTTTGAAAGCGAACTTTTTGGTTATCAAGGAGGCGCTTTTACCGGCGCGGATCGCAAAGGCAAGGCCGGCTTGCTCGAAGAAGCTCATGAAGGGACGCTGTTTTTGGATGAAATCGGCGACATGCCAAGAGAAGCGCAGGTCAAGCTGTTGCGGGCCCTGCAGGAGAAGAGCTTTTACCGCGTAGGCGGTTCTAAAGCGGTGCGAGTGGATGTGCGCATTGTGGCGGCGACCCATCGGAATTTGGAGGAAATGGTGGAGCGCAAGGAATTCCGCGAGGATTTATACTACCGTCTAAATGTCGTCACTTTGTGGCTGCCGCCGCTGCGGGATCGTCGCGATGACATTCCGGAATTGGTGCATAAAGGGCTGCAGCATTTTGGCGCGGTATATGGCAAACTGATTACCAAGGTAGACCCGGATGCGATGGCCATGCTTTTAGATTACCCTTGGCCCGGCAATGTACGGGAATTGTTCAATGTTTTGGAGCGCATCGTAGTGCTGGCGGAGGGGGATGTGTTGGAAAGCCGTCATTTGCCGCAAGAATGGATGCAGCACCGCCCCTTGCCGCCCATGCTTGCGAAGGGAAATTTCAACTTGGCCGACGCCTCAAACCAGTGGGAAAAAGAAGTCATCCGCCGCGTGTTGAAAGAAAACCACTACAACAAGGCGGCTGCTGCCAAGAAGCTTGGCATTCCCAGGACGACTCTTTACTATAAACTGCGTCAATTAGAGCTGGATTGACGGTGACCCGACAAAAACGTCGAAAAATAGACGGAATGTACGCAAAGACGCGTCTGGAAACAGAGCGTCTTTTTGCGTTTAACCCTTGTAAAACCTGGAGAGTTGCAACATCCTGCTAAGTTGGCACGGACTTTGCTATATAAAGGGCAGGAGGTGTTGGGAAGCATGAGAATTACAGAACATCCGATTTTAGAGTTCCCCCAAGAGGGACTGGTTGAATTTTCTTTTGACGGTCAAACCTTGAGCGGGCGGGCCGGAGAACCCATTGCCGCCGCCTTGCACGCGGCAGGCGTGCGGGCTTTGCGGCACAGCCACCGCCATAACCGGCCGCGCGGCTTGTTTTGTGCAATAGGAAATTGCTCGTCCTGTTTGATGACGGTTGACGGTGTACCCAATGTTCGGGTTTGCGTGGAGCCTTTGCAGGCTGGCATGCAGGTAGAAACCCAGAAAGGGAACGGGTACTTGAAATGATAAAGAAATGTGATATTTTGATTATCGGCGCCGGCCCGGCTGGCTTGGTCGCCGCCAAGGAAGCGGCCCGGGCGGGGGCGCAGGTATTGCTTTTAGAGCGTTCCAGTCATTTGGGAGGACAGCTGATTAAGCAGACTCACAAATTTTTCGGTTCTAAAGAAGAGTTCGCCGGGGAACGAGGCGTAGCCATTGCGGAGCGCCTCCTGGCGGAAGTGGCGGAACAGCCTGGTATTGAAGTGTGGTGCGGCGGTACGGCGCTGGGGATTTATCAGGAAGACGGCGTTGTAACGGCTGAATATAAGGGCGTTTTTCACAAGATCAAAGCCAAGCGCTTGATCGTAGCAACCGGCGCATCGGAAAAAACACTGCCTTTTCCCAATTCGGACTTGCCTGGGATCTACGGAGCTGGCGCCGTACAGACGCTGATGAATGTGCATGGCGTACTGCCTGGAAAACGAATCGTTATGCTTGGGGCTGGCAATATTGGCGTTATCGTAGCTTATCAGCTTTTGCAAGCGGGCGTAGAGGTGGCGGCCATTGTCGAAGGCGCTCCGGTTATCGGCAGTTATTGGGTGCATGCGTCGAAAGTCAGACGCTGCGGCGTTCCCATTTATACTTCGCACACGGTGGTGGCGGCGCATGGCAAAGAAAGCTTGGAAGCGGTGACCATCGGCAAGGTAGATGATAAATGGCAAGTAGTGCCGGGAAGCGAGCAAACGATAGAAGCGGACGGTTTATGTCTGTCTGTGGGGTTGTCGCCGCTGACGGAGCTTCTTTGGCAGGCGGGCTGTGATATGACTTTTGTGAGAGAACTGGGCGGCTATGTGCCGTGGCGGGACGCCAATTTAATGACGTCAAAAAAAGAAATCTTTGTCGCCGGCGATGTGGCGGGAGTGGAAGAAGCTTCAGCAGCCATGGTCGAAGGTAAAATTGCCGGGTTGTATGCGGCCTTTTCGCTGGGCATGCACTTGCCGGACTTTCAGCAGCAGTACCAGCAGGCGAAAGGGCAATTGGCCGCCTTGCGTTCCGGGCCGACAAGCGCCAAAGTTTGCAAGGGTTTATGCAAAGTAACCTTTGAGGAGGCGATGTAAAATGCTGTCGACAACCGGAATTCCGGACAAGGAGCAGATTGCAGCAGTGCTTCCTTGTGAAGCAAGAAAAAAAGAAGGCGCTGTAGCAATTATTGAATGCTACCAGGAGATTCCCTGCAACCCCTGCGCCGATGCGTGTCTGCGAGGCGCTATTACAGTGGATCCCATTCATGAGCGGCCTAAGCTGGACGCAGAAAAATGCAATGGCTGCGGCATCTGTTTAACCCATTGCCCTGGGCTGGCTATTGTTGTAACCGATTATCAATATAGTGAAACAGAAGCTTTATTAAAACTGCCTTACGAATTTTCACCCTTGCCTCAGGAGGGAGAGCTTCTGGCCGGCTGTAATCGCGAGGGGGAACCGTTCGTTGATGTAAAAGTGCTTCGCGCGCAGCGCAGCGCTAATAAGACTCACGTACTTTGGCTGGCTGTGCCGAAAGAACAGGTGGACGAAGTTCGTTTTGTTCGCCGGAAGGAGGCAAAAGCATGAAAGACGAGACAATCATTTGTCGTTGCGAGGACATTTCCTTAGGAGAGATTCGCGAGCGCATTGCCAAGGGAGATCATTCGCTAGAGGAAGTGAAGCGTGCTTGCCGCTGCGGCATGGGACCCTGTCAGGGCCGGACGTGCATGCCTTTGATTGCGCAGGAAATCGCTACGGCAACAGGCCGGAAAGTAGAAGAAGTTGCACTGCCCACCTTCCGGCCGCCGACAGCGCCGATTTCTCTGGGTGTGCTGGCAGGAGGGACTGAGGATGAAAAGTAAAGCAGATGTGGTAGTCATCGGAGGCGGTGTTGTTGGCTGCTCGATCGCCTATAATTTGGCCCGCCTGGGCGCCGGTAAAGTAGTTCTTCTTGAAAAAGGATATCTCGCCAGCGGCGCTACGGGCCGTTGCGGCGCTGGCGTGCGCATGCAGTGGGGGACCGAAACCAACTGCCTTTTGTCTCGGGAAAGCGTCAGGATGTTTTCTCACCTGCCGGAGTATTTGGGAGTGGATGTCGATATTGAGTTTGAGCAAGGCGGCTATTTGCTGCTGGCGTATACGAAGAAAATGGAAGATCAGTTCCGAAAAAACCTGCAGCTGCAAAAGCAACTGGGTATTGAAGCCTCTTGGGTGACGCCGGAAGAAGCGAAAGAAATCGTGCCGATGTTGAATACCGAAGGCATGCTGGGGGCGACTTTCTGCGCCGAAGACGGTCACTGCAACCCGTTTCGCGTTACTGAGGCCTATGCGGCGGCGGCGCGCAAACAGGGCGTAGAAATCCGCACCTTTTGCGAAGTAACGGATATTGTTACCGAAGGCTCTAAAATTGTGGCAGTGCGCACGGCGCAGGGCGATATTCTAACCGATACCGTTGTTAATGCCGCTGGGGGACATGCTAAATGGGTGGGAAGAATGGCTGGCGTGGAACTGCCTATTTTCCCGGAACGGCACGAAATTTTGGTGACCGAGCCGGTGGAAGCTGTCATGGAACCCATGGTGATGAGCTTTTATCACAACCTGTATTGCCAGCAAAGTCCTCATGGCAGCTTCATTATGGGCATCGGTCATCCAGATGAGCCGGAAAGCTTGAATATGACCTCTAGCTGGCATTTCTTAGAGGCTATGGCGCAGCGCGTCACCAAGCTGCTGCCGCCGTTAGCCGGCTTGAAGGTGGTGCGCCAATGGGCGGGCGTGTACGATATGTGTCCGGATCGGACTCCTATTTTGGGCAGTGCTCCCTGCCAGCCGCGTTTCTTCACGGCCGCCGGTTTCAGCGGTCATGGCTTTATGATTTCTCCGATCACTGGCGAACTAATGGCACAGCTGGTGCTGGGGCGGCAGACGACCCTGCCGGTAGACGTGTTCCGGGCGGAACGCTTTGAAGAAGGCGAATTGTTTGTCGAGCCCTCTGTGGTATAAAGCACAACTATAAATCGAAAAGGGGCTTAGAACATGATTGAATACAAAAATGAAGCGTTTACCGACTTTAGCCAGGAAGGAAACCGGCAGCAAATGGAGGCGGCTTTGGCCAAAGTTGCTGCGGAAAAAGGCTCCTATTATCCTTTGATTATTGACGGCATGGAAGTTAATACGGAAGCTCGTATTACCTCGTTGAATCCTTCGTTAACCAGCGAGGTAGTGGGAACGGTGGCCCGGGCGAACACGGACTTGGCGGAAAAAGCCGTGCAAGTAGCGGCGCGGACCTTTGAAAGCTGGAAACAAGTAGCGCCGCAGGTGCGGGCGTCTCTTTTGTTCAAGGCGGCAGCTATTTTACGGCGCCGTAAGTTCGAGTTTTCCGCTTGGCTGACGGAAGAAGCCGGTAAAACCTGGCCGGAAGCCGATGCCGATACGGCGGAAGCCATTGACTTCATGGAGTATTATGCACGCCAGATGCTGCAGTATGCCGAAGGTATGTCCGTGTATCCGTATCCGGGAGAAACCAATGAATGTGTATATATTCCCTTGGGCGTCGGCGTGGTTATTCCGCCCTGGAATTTCCCCTTGGCTATTTTGGCGGGCATGACCGCTGCGGCGACGGTAGCAGGCAATACGGTTATCGTTAAGCCGGCCAGCGCTACGCCGGTAGTGGCTGCTAAGCTGATGGAAGTTTGGGCGGAAGCAGGATTCCCGGCGGGAGTTATCAACTATCTTCCCGGCAGCGGCGGCACCATTGGCGACTACTTGACAACGCATCCTTTAGTTCGGTTCATTAACTTTACCGGCTCCAAGGAAGTGGGCCTGCGTATTAATAAGCTGGCCGCCGATGTAGCGCTCGGACAGAAATGGATTAAACGAGTGATCGCGGAAATGGGCGGCAAGGACGCCATTGTTGTCGATAGTGAAGCCAATCTGGAAGAAGCGGCGGCAGGTATTGTCGCTTCGGCCTTTGGGTTCCAGGGACAAAAATGCTCCGCTTGCTCTCGGGCCATTATCGTGGCTGACGTTTACGACGAAGTGCTGGCTAAAGTAGTGGCTAAAACTAAGACTTTGAAAGTAGGCTGCGCTGCGGATCCGGCGATGAACATGGGGCCTGTGGTGGATGAAAACGCCTATAAGAAAATCCTGGAATATATTGAGATCGGCCAAAGTGAAGGCAAGATTGTCGTTGGCGGCAAAGCCGGCGATGCGGCGGGTTATTTTATCGAACCGACCGTCATTGCCGATGTGGACGCCCATGCTCGCGTTGCGCAGGAAGAAATTTTTGGGCCGGTGTTGGCGGTGATTAAAGCCGAAGACTATGATCATGCCCTGGCGATTGCCAATGACACGGAGTATGGTTTGACCGGCGCTGTGTTTTCCAAGAACCGCGCCAAGTTGGAGCAGGCGCGGCGCGATTTCCATGTAGGGAATCTCTATCTGAATCGTAAGTGCACCGGCGCTTTGGTTGGCGTACAGCCTTTTGGCGGCTTTAACATGTCCGGCACCGACTCCAAAGCGGGCGGCGCTGACTATCTGCTGTTGTTCATGCAGGCAAAATCCATTTGCGAAAGACTGTAATAGTAAGCAAGAAATAACCATATTTAGAAAAAAATGCTTGTAAAATGAATCGCAGACAAGTATAATGAAGATCAAATTAAAGATGTATTCCAGATAAATGTATGAGGCAACGAGGCTTCTGGAAAGAACAGCATGCTGTTTTTTCCAGAAGCCTTTCTTTTTTTGCAGATGCCCTGAGAGGCATTGTAGTGTGTGGCGTAATGCAAGGCAAGAACAAACGGCGAGAGGAGGAATGGCAGGCAGTGACGAGTGGTCTTGAAACAAGAACGTAGGTGAAAGGGAGAGAAGCGTATGATGAAAATGGGAAAAATGAAAAAGATGGCAGCCCTCCTAAGTGCGTTGGCGCTGACTACTGGATTGATTGCCGGCTGTGGAGGAGCTTCCAGCAAAGACATTAAAATCGGCGTGGTATACGAGTTGACAGGCAATACGGCTTCCTTCGGGACGGCGGCGGCTAACGGCGCAAAGCTGGCTTTTAAGGAAATCAACGCGAATGGCGGGGTGCTGGGCAAGCAGATTCAGCTGGTTGTCGCCGACAATAAAGGAGAGCCTTCAGAATCCTCCAACGCGATGACTAAAGTTATCAGCCAAGATAAGGTTGTGGCCGTAACGGGCTTTACTACCAGCTCCAACGGCATTGCCGCTTCCAGCGTGGCGGAAGCCAACAAAATTCCTTTCGTAGCAGCAGCAACGACCAACCCCAAGGTAACTATTAATGAAGCGTCCGGTAAAGCCAAAGACTACACCTTCCGCGTTTGCTTCATCGATCCCTTCCAAGGGACGGTAGGCGCCAACTTTGTTCTTAACACCTTGAAAGCCAAAAAAGCGGCGATCATGGTTGATAACTCTAGCGATTACAGCAAAGGCCTGGTAGCGGTCTTCAAACCGGCTTATACCGCCGGCGGCGGCACGGTAGTGGCTGAAGAAGCGTACTTGCAGAAAGATCAGGATTTCAAAACCATCCTGACCAACATCAAAGCGGCTAATCCTGATGTCATCTACTTGCCTGGCTACTATGAAGAAGTAGGCAAAATCGTGAAGCAGGCTCGTGAACTAGGTATCACGGCTTCCTTTGTCGGCGGGGACGGCTGGGATTCTCCCAAGCTGGCTGAAATCGGCGGCGGGGCTGCTCTAAATAATACGTACTTCACCAATCACTACTCGGTAGAAGATAAGAGCCCCAAATCTCGCGCTTTTGTAGAAGCGTACCAGAAAGAATACGGCCAATTGCCGGATGCCATGGCGGTTCTTGGTTATGACGCCGCGTATGCATTGGTTGACGCCATCAAGCGCGCTGGCAGTGCAGAACCGCAGAAAATTCGCGAAGCCCTGGCAGCTACGAAAAACTTCCCTGCTGTTACTGGCGACCTGACCTTGAACGAAAAGCATGACGCCGTAAAGAGTGCTGTTATCATCGAAATGAAAGACGGCAAACAGGTTTACCGTGAAACTATCAAACCTTGATAGAATGACTTGTATATTTTCATAAAGCCTCCGAATCCGCTAGCATGGATTTTGGAAATAAGAAACCGGCGTCACAAAATCGTGATGCCGGTTTCTTGTTACGCTTTACTTCTTTTCTCTTGTTCAAATTTCGTTCCTTGTCCCTCGCCGTTCTTGTCTCCGTTCCTCGTATAAGGAGAGCAAATCAGTGGGTTCGTCGCTTTTAGACACCCAATCGGGCGCTTGTTCCTTGCATTTAGTTACTGCCGCTTGCAGGTCGTAAAAGACTTCCCATTTGGCCTTAACTAAAGCTGGGCCGGTCAGGCGCAGCAAGTAGGCCGGATGGTAGGTGGCAATGGCCGGAATACCGTATTTGGTTTCGAACCACTGGCCGCGGTCTTTGGTAATGCGCCCATGGGGATCTTTTAGATATTTTAAGGCTACGCTGCCTAAGGCGATAATCACTTTTGGCTGTACCAGGCTGAGCTCTTCATCTAACCAGCGGCTGGCGCAAAAAGCGCCTTCTTCAACCGTCGGGGTGCGATTGCCTTTAGGACGGCATTTAAGGACATTGGTGGTGTAGACGCAATTGCGTGTGACGCCTACGCTCCAAAGCGCCTTATCTAAGAGCTTGCCTGAAGGGCCTACCAAGGGTACGCCGTACTCGTCCTCGACGCCGCCGGGGCCTTCGCCGACAATAGCCAGCGGGCTGGTAACGTTGCCGTTGCAGGAAGTAGGGCCGATGGCATCCTTGCAGAGAGGGCAGGCGCTGCATTGCAGCAAAGCCTCTTCTAAATTCTCGTGGCTGGGAAAAGACATGGAATCACCTCGTAGTAAAAGTGTTATTCTTTCTTAACTTCGACCATATACTTGGTTTTCCTTTACAAAGGAAAGAACATTATTGTAAAATGGGAAAGTACATAGCAAGCAAAAATAGCCACTTCCGCTGAGGAAGGATGCGTTTCGGCACTCTCAGGCGGGGGTGTCATTTTGCTGTCAGGAGGTTCAGCTGTCATGTTGGATATGAAATTTGTGCGGGAAAATCCCGAAGCGGTGCTGGCAGGATTGCAGAAAAGAGGCAGTGCCTTAACGCTTGATGATTTTCTGGCCTTGGAGAAAAAACGCCGGGAAGTCTTGACGGAAGTGGAAGCGCTGAAAAGCCGGCGCAATACGGTCTCCCAAGAGATTAGCCGACTGAAAAAAGCCAAAGAGGACGCCGAGGCTTTGATTTTGGAAATGCGTAGCGTTGGAGAAAAAATCTCCGAGTTGGATGAGACGGTGCGCCAGGTGGAAACGGAGCTGAAGGAGATTCTGCTCAGTATTCCTAATTTGCCCCATGCTTCCGTGCCGGTGGGCCGGGATGAAGCGGACAATCCGGAAGTACGCCGTGTAGGCGAAGTGCCGTCTTTTGCCTTTGAACCGAAAGCCCACTGGGATTTAGGCGAAGACCTGGGAATTCTTGATTTTGAGCGCGGCGCCAAAGTGACCGGAGCCCGCTTTACGTTTTACCGGGGTTTGGGAGCGCGCTTAGAGCGGGCTTTGATTAATTTCATGTTGGACGTGCATACTCGCGAACACGGTTATACCGAATTTTTCCCGCCCTTTATTGCGAACAAGGAAAGCATGACCGGTACTGGACAGTTGCCGAAATTTGCTGAAGACATGTTTAAGCTGGAAGGCTTGGACTACTATCTGATTCCGACAGCAGAAGTTCCGATTACGAACTTGCATCGCGGTGAAATTTTGGACGCCAAGGATCTGCCTAGGTATTACACCGCCTACAGCGCTTGCTTCCGCGCGGAAGCTGGCTCGGCTGGCAGGGATACCCGGGGCATTATCCGGCAGCATCAGTTTAACAAGGTGGAAATGGTTAAATTCTGCCTGCCGGAAAACTCTTATGACGAACTGGAAAAACTGGTGGGCAATGCCGAACGTATTCTGCAGCTGTTGGAATTGCCGTATCGGGTGATTACTCTTTGCAGCGGCGATATCGGCTTTTCTTCGGCCAAGACCTATGATTTGGAAGTGTGGCTGCCTAGTTTTAACACCTACCGGGAGATTTCCTCGTGCTCTAACTTTGAGGATTTCCAGGCGCGCCGGGCGGACATTAAATTCCGTCGGGACGCGAAGTCTAAACCGGAGTATGTGCATACATTGAATGGCTCCGGCCTGGCCATTGGCCGGACTGTAGCGGCCATTTTGGAAAACTATCAGCAGGCTGACGGTTCGGTATTGGTACCAAAAGTACTGCGCGCCTTTATGGGCGTAGATGTGATTCAGCCTTAAACTCAAAAAAAGCTCCGCAGGCGCGGAGCTTTTTTTATTCTCTGAAAAACTCTTTTTCCCAAGAGATTGCTGACAAGTATTTTGGGGCCAGCTGGCTCGAAGGAAGCTGGAGCTGTCGGCTGTACTGCAATACTTGCGGCCAGTCGCCTTTTTCGTAAGCAATAACCAGATCCAGCAGTTGGCGTAGTGTGTTGGGGTGGCCTAGCAAAGCTTGGCAGACATCGTCTGGAATGGGAAGATAGGAAAGAATATCTTTGAGCGGTCGTCCTAAAAATGCATCTAAAAGTGAAAACAAGCCGGTAAAGAAGAAATAATCAGGAGGCATAGAGGTTGAAAGATGTTCGGCTAAGAGCTCGCAATGCCGGCCGCGGATAACGGCGAGATGCAGGAGCTCCGGAGGCTGCTCGCTGCTGAGACTGCGCAAGGTTACTAAGGCAATCCATTTGGATAGTTCTCTTTGCCCTAACAGAGCCGCCGCATGGCGGATAGAGTGAACCGGCGAGTGAAAGCCGAAAAAAGCGGAATTAGCGTATTTTAACAGTTGGTAGGATAAGGCCATATCTCGTTTGACAATGGCTTCGAAGCGATGAACATTGACAATACGGGCGTGAAGCTCGCGGGAAAGATATAGGTGGTGGGCGCTGACAATGGGAATTTCTTTTTGAGAAAGTACGGTGGGTTTGCTGAAAAAGTAACCTTGAAAATAAGTATAACCTTGGGCGCGGGCCTGCAAGAACTCGTCTTTGGTTTCTATCTTTTCCGCTAAGAAACGCGGATGATAGATGCCATGGTGGTAGAGAAAACTTTTGGTTTGCAAACTTTTAGCATCGCGAAAATCTACTTTGATAATATCAGCCATGCTGGCCAACGGCAGCCATTCCGGTGACGGGATGAAATCATCAAGCACCAGCCAATAGCCGTCTTTTTTTAATTGCACGCAGGCGTCGATAACCTCTTGCGTGGGGGAGACTGTTTCCAGAATTTCAACGGCCAGTACATCTGGCGGCAAAAGCTGCGGAACTTGCTGCTGAAGCAAGGACGCGCTAAAATTAACGAAGGCTTTTTTGCCTTCGGTAATGGTATCAATGCCCATTTGCAGGAAGACATTCACCAAAACTTCTTTGGTCGCTTGATTATCGTCGACATATTCAGCTTGGTTGAGCTCACTGTTGCGAAAAAGCAGTTCATAAGCGACTACTTGGGATTGGGTATTGAAAATTGGTTGTCTGGCTACAAATATATCCATTGTTCGTTCCTCGTCGCAGCGTGGGCTGCCTAGTGGGTGTTGCCGTCAGTAAAATAGAGAGGAGGGATAAAGCGTAAGGGGCGGACTAGATGGTTTCCCTGTAGATCCAAGACTTCTTTTTCCGGGGTTTGTACAACCAGCGAATGTGTGCCGGTTAATTCCCAAAAAAGAAGCTGTGCGAAACGGCCATCAGTCAGCTCCAGCCATTCTCCGGCAAGATGATTCTGCATAAGCTTCAGGAAAGCTTGTCCGCAGTGCGTATCTAGCTGGCCGGAGAGAATCGAGCTTTGGATTTCATCTAAGGCTATAAACGCACTGTGCTGGGTGCCGTAGCTTTTTTGCGAAGTCATGGCGTCGTATACGTCGGCTATGGCGATGATTTTGGCAAAAACATGCGTTTTATCGCTCTTGGTATGCAGGGGGTAGCCACTGCCGTCTAAGCGCTCATGATGCTGCAGAACGCCCATGAGAACAGGTAAGTCGTATTCTTTTTGCTTTTGAAGAAACCGAAAGCCTAGAAGGGAATGCAAACGAACTTTTTCCTTCTCATCTTCCGACAAGGGCTGTTGCTTACCCAGCACTTCCAAAGAAATGCGCAGCTTTCCTACGTCGTGCAGCAGCGCCGATAGCGTCAGCGCCTGCAGCCGTTCTTCGGAAAAATCGCATTGCTTGCCGATTAGGGCGGAAAGAAGAGCGACATGCAAGGTGTGATGGAATATATAGGGGGAATTCCGCGGGTGCAAATGCAAACAGCGCAGCACCTGCACAGGGGAAGCGGTTAAAACAAGGATATCGCCGGCCAAGGTATTAAGAAGCTCTTTCTCCAAGCGGCTGTGTAAACGGGCTGAAGAGAAAATATGTTTTGTTTCCTCAAGCAAACGACGATAATGCATGCTTAATTCGCTTTGAGGAGATTGACTCCAAAAAGCATCCCAAAGCATTTGAAAAGGAGCCGACGATGTAATGGGTTCTTTTCTTGGAGACAAGTCTAAAACCGGTTCTGGTTCTGCAAACGCTTCTTCTATATAAGGAAACTCCGGCTCGTTCGCTGTGTTTTCTTCCGGCAGATTTGGCGAACGGTCTTCCCAAATAGTAACTTGCATGATAAGCAAGTTTTGCAAGAGGGAAATGTGCTTGGCCGATAAAACCACTCCCTGGCTGAGCAGCATTTTCCCGTTGAAGTCATAGACCGGCGAAGCTAGGCGCATACCTGCTTGGAGACTGGATATATCACAGATCTTGGCTTGATAGGGGTGCATGCACGGCATCCTCCTTTAGAGTGGGACTCTTTTTTAGTATGATATAATCAAGTATACTGTTATTTTATCAAAATTGCGAATAAATGTCGCGTGGAACCTTGAAACTGTGCGAATTTTGGAGGAAAGTCATGGCTTGGAGTGTTGGTTTGTCCTGGCAAGTGCTGGTAGGCTTATCTTGGGCGTTGTGGGGACGCTGGCGGCAGCAACCGCGGCTAGTTCGGCCGCTTATGCTTTTTTTAGCTGGTTGCGGCGTTGCCGTTGAGTTGGCTGTTTATTCTATATGGGAAGCGGGGCCGACGGCTGAAGAAAGTCTTTGGATAGGCTGCTATTTTTTGGCGAGTCTTGTTGGAAAGCGGCTGCCGGGCGTGGCTTGGTGGCTGGCCTTGCTAGGGGGGCTTTTAGGGGGGCTTTTGCTGGGAGGTCACTCTGCAGCGCTGGCGTCGTTGCCTGGAGCTCCCGCTTCGGCGGTAATCTGGTTGAGCTTTTTTGGCAGCGCCCTTGGCGGCGGGGCGCTCTTGTATACAGCGTTGTCCGCGCAGTGGCAAGAAGAAATGCATTTGGGCGTACTGAATGTTTTAGCGGTGGGCGTTTTGGCGACATCTGTCTTAACGGGCAGCCAACTTTGGCTTCTTATAAATGCTTCATTTTCATTGCAGTCTTGGTTGGCGGTTGGAGGGCTTATTTATAGCGGCGTATTGCAACCGCTGAAATGGCTGCAGCAGCCGGGAGTGCCGCAGAAGAGGCGGCTTTGGCTGGCGTTTATCTTGTTTGTGTTTTGCGCTTGGTGGCTGCGTAATGAGTATTATTTTCATTGACAGCGCTTGGCGTTATTTCGTATAATAAAGGTAGGAATTAGTGATAATTAATTTCAATGGTTTTGCAAACTGGGACAAAGCCTGTTTGTCTTTTTTTGAGCATTAACGTGATAATGATAATCGAGATCATGGAGGAGTACTATGACCTTAGATCAAGTACAGCGCGGACAGAAAATACGAATTTTAGCCATCCCTCAAGAAGAGATACGAGCCCAAGCCATCCGCTTTGGTATTTCTATTGGCGCCGAGGTGGAATGTGCGGAAAAAATTATGGCAGGACCTATTGTGATTGCCAAAGGGAAACAAGAAATTGCCATTGGTCGCCGTCTGGCGGAAAACATTAAAATTGCTTTAGCGTAACTAGAAAAGGAGACAGCCGACATGTCTTGTCATAACAAGAGCTGCTGCCACGAAAAGAAAACTAACGTCTCAGGACAAAAGCATTGTGGGCTGGGACACCCTTCGTTAGAGGGCGTGGTGCCGTCAGGCGCCAGGAAGATTGTTTTGGTAGGAAATCCGAATGTGGGTAAATCCGTATTCTTTAATTATTTGACCGGTTTGTATGTGGATGTGTCCAATTTTCCCGGTACGACAGTGGATATTTCCTATGGCAAACTGGGAGAAGACGTTGTAATTGACACTCCCGGCGTATATGGAATTTCTTCTTTTAATGATGAAGAGCGCGTGGCTAGAGATGTCATTCTTTCGGCTGATTTAATTGTTAATGTGGTGGATGCGGTTCATTTGGAGCGGGACTTGTTTTTGACGCTGCAGGTGATTGATACAGGCATTCCCGTGCTGGTAGCCCTGAATATGGTGGATGACGCCGCGCAAAAGGGCATTCAAGTGGATGCGCACTTGTTGGAGCATCTGCTGGGAGTTCCCGTCGTTTCTACGGTGGCCGTCAAGGGACAGGGCCTAGAACAGGTACGAGGACGTCTGGACGAGGCTAGGGTGGGAAGTGTGCCAGCGACGCTGCAACGAGAATTGAAAGAGGCCTTAAATCGCATTGGCAGTCAAGCGGAGGCTCTTTTGGTGCTCGAAGGAGATCCTCATGTAGCGGAGCGGCATGGCATTGCGCCTGGCGACCGCCGCGAGGCTATCTATAGTGACCGTCGTGAGCGCGTGAACGATTTGGTTTGCCATGTTTTGAGCGAGACGCAGCAAGGCGTAGATTTTGCCACGCGTTTGGGGCGTTGGATGCTGCGACCGGCGACAGGGGTGCCGTTTTTTCTGTTGGCTGTTTCTTTGATGTTCTATTTTATCGGCGTTTTCGTGGCCCAAGATGTGGTTGGCTTTACGGAAGAGACCTTGATGCAGGGGTACTATGAGCCGATGATGCGAGGCCTGGTTGGACGATATGTGTCTGAAGAATCGGTGCTGGGAGCCTTTTTGATTGGCGAATTCGGACTTATGACGATGACCGTTACCTATGTACTGGGTCTTTTGCTGCCTCTGGTTTTGGCTTTTTATTTCATACTTTCCATTATGGAGGATTCGGGCTATTTGCCGCGCTTGGCTACCTTAGTGGACCGGATGATGAATTTGATTGGTCTTAACGGGCGGGCAATTATTCCTATGATCCTTGGTTTTGGCTGCATTACGATGGCTACCATTACGACAAGGCTGCTGGGCTCGGAACGGGAACGGACCATCGCGACGGCGCTTTTGGGGCTGGCCATTCCTTGTTCGGCGCAGCTGGGAGTTATTGTGGGGCTCTTGGCCGGCATTGGCGCTTACTATACGACCTTGTACGTGGGGATTTTGGTGCTGGTACTGGGCGTGACCGGGCGGGTGCTTAGCCGGGTATTGCCGGGAGAAACCAGCGATCTTCTTATTGATTTGCCGCCTCTTCGTCTGCCGCGCTTAGAAAATGTCTTAAAAAAGATGGCCACCAAGTCGTATGCATTTTTAAAGGAAGCGGCTCCCTTGTTTGCGCTGGGGGCGCTGATTATTACGACGCTGCAGGTGACCGGCCTTTTGGAGACCATTCAAGATGTGCTGGCGCCTGTGACTGTAGGCATATTGAAGTTGCCACGGGAATCGGCGAATATTTTCATCATGGGCATGATCCGGCGTGATTTTGGCGCTGCCGGGCTGACGGATATGGCGATTTCGCCGGAGCAGATGCTGGTGTCGTTAGTTACGATTACCTTGTTTGTGCCTTGTATTGCGTCAATTCTTGTGATATTTAAAGAACGCGGTCGTCGTGAAGGTCTGCTGATTTGGCTGGGGTCATGGGTGGCGGCCTTTGTAGTAGGCGGATTGGTTGCTGCGGTGCTGCTCTAAGAATGGAGGCTGATTACTATGAAGCAATGTCCAACTTGCGCTTTTCCTGTTACGACTCAGGCCGGGCTGCGTTGTCCCCGTTGTCGGACGCTGTTGGTGGCGCCTTGCGGTGGTTCTTGTTCTAAGTGCCGGCAAAAAGAGGACTGTAAGCAAAACGGAAGTAATTCCTAAGCGAGTAGCATAAAAGCATAGGAAAGTCTAAGGGTATGGAAAGAATTGTCTTTGGCTAAACAAAGGCAGTTCTTTCTTTTTTATATCGTTTTGTAGGCATAATACAGTATTCTTTGAATGCAAGTGTATACAATGAGATTGTTTTCACTTTATAAAGTTGAATAATGGTTTTAAAAGTAGTATAATACGGACAATATAAAACATTCTATAATTTGTGCAAGGGAGCGGCAGAAAAATGGGCGCAAAGAATAGCAATTCATTTTCAAGACGAAATTTTTTACGCCTCTGTAGTCTGGGGGTAACGGCAGGAGCGCTAGGAAGCGCCGGCTGCGGTCATGAAGCAGTAAGCGGACGGGGGTGGCTGCCGACGCAGTATCGGCAGCCAGCGACCGCTTTGGCTGCCTTGCGGGGCCGTGTGTCACTGGAAGAAGAAGATCCGGCCTTGTGCCGTGATGATCGCAAATGCATTCTTTGCGGTCAATGTCTGCAGGTCTGTCGGGATGTGCAGACTGTATATGGTCAATACGATCTGCCTGTGCGTGATGCGGCTATTTGCGTGCATTGCGGGCAGTGCGCCCTTTACTGTCCGACTGGCGCTATCCGGGAAAAGGATGATACAAAGCGCGTTCAAGAGGCGCTGGCGGATAAAAGCCGGCAAACTGTGATTCAATTGGCGCCGGCGACGCGCGTGTCCCTTGGCGAAGCCTTTGGACTTGCCCCGGGGAGTATTACGGCGCAGCAGCATGTGGCGGCGTGGCGGCAAGGCGGCGCGACGGCTGTATTTGATACGGCTTTTGCCGCAGATGTGACGGTGTGGGAAGAGGCGACGGAGTTTTTGCATCGTTGGGAAAAAGGAGCGCTGCCTCATTTTACCTCCTGCTGTCCGGCATGGGTGAAGTTTTGCGAGTATTTTTACCCTCAATGGCTGCCTCGATTGTCTACCGTTAAATCGCCGCAGCAAATACTGGGAACCTTGCTGAAATCCGAGTATGGAAAAAACTATGGTTTGCGGCCCAAGGATATTTTTTCTGTAGCGGTAATGCCTTGTACTGCGAAAAAGTTTGAATGTTTGCGCCAAAAAGAAGCCTCCGGCTTGCAGGCGGTAGACGCCGTGCTGACTGTGCGGGAAGCGGCGGCTTTGTTTCAGAGACAAGGTGTAGCAGTACCCTCGTTAGCGCCGCGTGAATTTGACGAGCCTTTTGGCGTCGCCAGCGGCGGCGGCCGCATTTTTGGCGCTCGGGGCGGCGTAAGTGAAGCGGTGGCGCGCAGCCTCTGGCGGCAGGGAACAGGGGAAGATTTGCCTCAAGAAGCGCTGCAATGGCGTCAGCGAGAGGATTTGAAAGGACTGCGGGAAGCGAAGCTGGCTCTGCCGCATGGAAGGACGCTCCGTCTCGCTGCGGCGCAAGGCCTGGGGCAAGCGCGGGTCATGATGGAAGCGCTGCAAAGCGGTCAAGGAAGCTGGGACTTTATTGAGGTGATGGCTTGTCCCGGAGGCTGCGTTGGGGGCGGCGGTCAGCCGTTGAGCCAATTGCCTCCTACCGAAGAAGGGCGACAGGCGCGCATCGCTGCCATGCGGGCGCAGGATCGGCAGGATCTGCGTTCTAGTCATGAAAGCCGGGAGGCCCGGAACGTATATGAGACATTTTTAGGCGAGCCCTGCGGCGAAAAAGCGGAAGCGTTGCTGCATACCTCGTTTCAAGATCGACATCAGGCATTTGCTGCTAAGGCGCAGCCGGAAAGGAGGATATGATGCCGAAAAGCGTATTGGTAGATGTGACGCGCTGTATTGGCTGCGGAGCCTGTACGGTGGCATGCAAGCTGTGGAACGGACTGGTTTACGACGAGCAGGTTCCCCACAGCGGTTCCAAGGCGCAGCTAAACGAGCGCAATTGGACGATTTTGGAGAAACGCCAGGTAAACGGGAGTCAGCGGCGGTATGTGAAAAAGCAGTGTATGCATTGCCTGGAACCGGCGTGCGTGTCGGCCTGCTTTTCTAAAGCGTTGCAGCGGGATGAGAGCGGCGCGGTCATCTATCATCCGGAGTTGTGCGTAGGCTGCCGGTATTGTATGGTGGCCTGTCCTTTTGAAGTGCCAAAATATGAGTGGGGCAAGCAAATTCCGCTGGTGGCTAAGTGTCAGTTTTGTTCGTCTAAGCTAGCTGCGGGAGAGGCGCCTGCTTGTACCGGCGCTTGTCCGACCCAGGCGCTCTTATATGGAGAGCGCTCAGAGTTGTTGGCTGAGGCGCATCGTCGCTTGCAAAATGGTTCTTATGTGCCCCAGGTATATGGTGAAAAGGAAATCGGCGGTACTTCTTGGCTATATCTTTCGGATGTACCTTTTGCGCAGCTTGGTTTTCCGGAAAAGCTGGGCGAAAAAAGCTTGCCTGCGTATACACAAGGATTTTTGTCGCAGACTCCATGGCTGGCTGTAGGCTGGGGCGGCTTTTTGGCAGGCATGTCCTGGTATACGCGGCGTCGGCGGTGTCTGAAAGACGAAGACAAGGAAGGCGGCGAAGAAGATGAAAGTTAACTTGTTTGGCTGGAACTTTACAGTAACGCCTGCACGGTACTTCCTGACGGCGGTGGCGCTGCTTGGAATTATTGTCATTGTCTTTCGGCTGGTTACCGGCATGGGCGCTGTGACGAATTTAAGCGATGAATGGCCCTGGGGGCTTTGGATCGCTTTTGACGTTCTGACCGGCGTTGCTTTGGCTGGCGGCGGTTATTCGACGGCGCTGATTGTGCATATTTTGCATCAGGATCGTTACTATCCCGTGGCCCGGGGGGCCATGTTGACTTCTCTTTTAGGCTATTTGTTGGTTATGGCTGGCCTCTTTTTGGATATCGGCCAATGGTTTAATTTCTGGCGGCCCTTTGTTTCCTGGGGCCACGCGTCGGTGTTATTTGAAGTTTTTTGGTGTGTGTCCATTTACACAAGCATCCAATTTCTGGAATTCGGCGAGGTTGTTACAGAACGTATCGGCCGGAAATGGCATCTGTATTTTAAAAAGATGATTCCGGTGCTGATGATTATTGGCGTTGTACTGCCTACGCTGCACCAATCATCTTTAGGAGCGCTTTTCTTGATCGCCGTGCACAAGGTGTATCCTTTGTGGTGGTCCGAATGGCTGCCTGCTTACTTTCTGCTGTCGTCTTTTTTTGTGGGCCCGGCGATGGTATGCGTGGAGTCCATTTTGTCCGGCCGCGTGTTTCGTCATCCGGTGCCGCTCCATGTTTTGCGCGGCTTAGCCTATATTGGCGGCGTTATGATGTTCTTGTACCTCTTACTGAAGGTGCATGATTTTACGGTAAGGGGATTGTGGCCGCTGGTATTCCAGGGGAATTTGCAGAGCTGGTTTTTCTTTTTTGAAATGGGCCTGTGCCTTTGCTTGCCGTTGGGAATTCTATTTACCCTTTGGGGGCGTACGAAGAACGGCCTTCTGACTTACGGCGTACTAACCAGCCTAGGAGTCATCATGAACCGCCTGAACACGGCGATTACCGCAATGGTCATGGAAGGAAAAAGCTTGTATTTTCCGTCGATCTGGGAAATTATTGTCAGTGCGGCGCTGTTGGCGATGGGCTGTTTGTTGTACTGCTTTATTGTGGAGAATTTTTATATTTTAGACTATAAGCCGAAAGCGGACAAAGAAAAAGTTCCAATGCAGCATCGTCTGGCAGAGGCGGAACTGGAGAATCATTAAACGACTTAAAAAGGGTATACGAAAAGTTATGTTGTTATAAGGGGCTCCATTAGGAGCCCTATTTTGCATTCAAGACATTCTCTGCCTAAGACTGCGTAGCCGTTTTTCTGGTAATTTCTTGCTGAATTAGGTAAAGAAAGGGCAATTTCCTTGACAGGCGAGGAGACAAAGGAGTACACTAACAAAAAAATAGTTAACCGGTTAAGTATTTTTAAAACCGTAAAACAGGAGGGTGTCGATGGATTTGCACGGGATTTTTCACGGGTTGCACCAAGCGGTACGCGGCATTGACAAAGGCGTCAACCAAGTGTTGGCGCCTTATGGGATTTCCGCCTCGGAATGGGCGGTGCTGACGTCGCTGGACAAGTGGGGCGAGTTGACGCAAAAAGCGTTGGCTGAGTATATGCATTTAGAGGCGGCGGCGATTTCCAAGAGCGTCGCCAAGTTGGAAGCGAAAGGCCTTGTGGTGCGCAAAGAAGGCTTGGACCGCCGGGAACGCAAGGTCGCCTTGGCGGCTAAGGCAAAACAGGTCTATGCCTGCTGGATGGAATGTACAGGCAGGCATCGCCAGGCAGTGCTGGCTGATTTTACGGCTGAAGAGCTGCAGGCGCTTTTACAGGCGCTGCAGCGTTTACAACAGAACGCGGACAAATGGAAGGAAAATGAGGTGGCAACGCATGAGCAAGAGTAATTCGGAATCATTGTGGACCAAACGCTATATATTGACAATTCTGGGGATGTTGTTTGTTTTTGTGCCATATTCGCTGTATTTACCGATTATGCCCTTGTATGTATTGGAAGAATTGGGGCAGAGCGTGGAAATGGCCGGCTTAAGCAATGCCTTGTTTTTACTGGCGTCGGTCTTGTTTCGTACGCAGACGGCGGGTTTGGAAAGTCGCTTTGGACATCGCAAGGTGCTGCTGGGCAGCTCCTTTCTTTTCTTTCTCTCGCATCTGTTGTTTTTAGTGGCGGCGCAGCCGCTGTGGGTGCTGTCAGTGCGCTTTTTTGGCGGAGCTTGTTTTGCCATTGCCAATACGGCCATTATGTCCATGGGCAGTCGTTTTGTGCCGGACAGCCGTAAAGGGGAGGGCATTGCGTACTTGACTACGGTGGTAACGGCCGGGTCTGCTATTGGGCCGTTTGTGGGTTTGAAATTAGAAGCTCTTTTTGGCTTTCAGGCGATTTTTCTTTTTTGCGGTCTCTCAACGTTGCTCGGTTGGGCCTTGTTGTTACCGATTCGGGAGAAAACACAAGTCGCCTTTGCACAAGAGCTTACTTTTTCACCGAAGAAACTTTTGGAATGGCAGGCTATCCCTGTGTGCAGCGTGATTTTGCTTGTGTCGATCGCGTATGCAGGCGTGCTGACCTTTGCGGCGGTGTATGCTAAAGAGCAAGGCTTGGCGGAGCTGACAGACTGGTTTTTTGTGGTCCTGGCGTTTTGTGCTGTCATGGTGCGGGTTTTCACCGGGCGCATTATGGATTTACATGGCCCTAATGTAGTGTTGTATCCGGCGTTTGCACTTTTAGCGGCTGGCATGATTCTTTTGGGCGCTATGCCTTCCATGGTGGGCATGTTGGGGGCGGCGGCCTTGATTGGCGCCGGTTACGGCGTTCTTGTGCCCACAGTACAAACAATTGCGGTGCAAAAATCGCGGCCCGAACGCGCCAGCGTGGTGACGGCAACGTATTTTACCTTTTTAGACTTGGGCCTGGCTGCGGGTGCGTATCTTTTGGGGACGCTGGTTTCTTCCTTTGGCTTAGGGCACATGTATTGGCTGCTGAGCTTTTTCGTTATCGCCGTCTGGGGTGTATATGTGCTGGTCCATGGCCGGCATGTATTAGCTTCCAAGGTGGAGTTGAATAAAGAACTGTCCTGAGACGGTGGCTGCAAAGTATGGTATACTCATATTTTGATACGAAAGTAAAGTTTGAAGAAGAAGAGAGTGATTGCCATGCTAGTGCATCATTTGATATTTCAGGGAAAACAAGAGGATTTTGCTTTTCTGGGGGCCCGCGATGAAGCGGTTACGTACAGGCAATTGCAAAGCAATGTTGCAGCCTATCGCAACTTTTTTTACGCCCAGGGCGTTCGGGCGAGTGAAAATGTAGGCCTTTTTTCTAAAAACTGTGTGGAATTTGTGTACAGCTATCTGGCTATTGTTAGTTTAGGGGCGGTCGTAGTGCCTCTTAACTTTCAATTAACGGAACAAGAGGCAGCGTATATTTTGCAAGATGCCCAGGTAAAGCACCTGGTGACGGAACGGGATATGGATTTACCTGTAACACGCTTGGTGTTTTCGAAATTTAAAGAGGCTGTAGCGCTGGCGAACGATCCGGCGGCGCCGGTGTTGGAGGACAGTCCGGAAAATGAGCAGCGGCCCTGTGCCATTATTTATACCTCGGGTACCACGGGGAAACCCAAAGGGGCGGTGCTGAGCCATCGGAATCTAATTAGCAATGCGCATTCCTATCGGCAGGTGCTGCCGATGGTCCCGGAAGACCGCGTACTTTGCGTGCTGCCCATGTATCACTGCTTTGCCTGGACCTGCTCTGTGCTGACGACCTTGTTGGGCGGCGCGGCGATTACTATTTTAGACGCTTTTGCGCCTAAAGAGACGCTGGCGGCCATCCGTGAGTACCAGGTTACGGTCATTTATGCGGTGCCTACCATGTACAATGTATTGCTGCGCACAGGAGAAGAGCCGGATTTGGCGAGCTTGCGCGCTTGCATATCCGGAGGCGCGCCGCTGCCGGAAAAAATAGCCAAGCGGTTTCAAGAAAAATTTGGCCAAGAAATTTTAGAAGGGTACGGCTTGTCTGAGGCTTCGCCGGTGGTGAGCTTGAACCCGCCAGGCCGAGTAAAGCCCTGCTCCATCGGGCGGCCTCTTCCGGAAGTGACTGTGAAAATAGATGGCGGCAAAGGGATCGTGCCGCCGGGAACAGTAGGGGAACTCTTGGTCCAAGGCCCTAATGTCATGCTGGGGTACTATAATCTGCCGCAGGAGACGGCGAGAGCCTTGCGCCAAGGTTGGCTGCACACGGGCGACTTGGCGTATCTTGATGCGGAAGGCTACATTTACATTGTTGATCGCCTCAAAGATATGATTATTGTCAGCGGCGAAAACATCTATCCGCGGGAGATTGAAGAATTATTATATAAGTATCCCGGTGTTGTGGAGGCTGCCGTTATCGGCGTGCCGGATGAACTGCGCGGCCAGGCGGCCCGGGCGTATCTTGTTTTTTCGGAAGGATATGTTTTTAACAAAAAAGAGCTGCGCGACTATTTGCAGGCAGCTCTGGCGGCGTATAAAGTTCCCAAAGACTTTGTCGTGTTGGATGTGCTGCCGAAGAATCAGACCGGCAAGATTTTAAAGCGGGTTTTGCGTGACCGGGCGTTAGGCGAAGAAGCGGACAGGGAAGAGAAAGAAGAATAAATACGAAGAGGAGGGTTTGCTGTGAGCTCCATAAAAGAAGGGTTTCTTACGGTGCCTGGAGGAAAAGCATGGTATCGCATTGTAGGCAATGACCGGCCAGGTATTCCGCTGGTAACTCTGCATGGCGGTCCCGGAGCGCCGCATGATTATCTGGAGCCGTTAGAAGGCTTGGCGGATGAACGGCCTGTTATTTTTTACGATCAGCTTGGCTGCGGTAATTCGGAACGGCCCGATGACCTTGCCTTGTGGAATAATGGCCGCTTTATTGATGAGTTGCTCAAGGTGCAGGAAGGGCTCGGGCTTACTAAGATTCATCTTATGGGACAATCTTGGGGAACTCTTTTAGCAGGAGAATACATGTTGCGTGAGAAGCCGCAGCATGTATGCAGCTTGATTTTGTCAGGCCCCTTTTTTAGCGCCAGCCGTTGGCTTGCAGATCAACAGAATTATCTTGCAGGGTTGCCGGAAGAGATTCAGACGGTTGTTCGGCAGGCTGAAGCGATGAAAGAGTTTGACTCACCAGCTTATCAAGAGGCGATGCGCGTGTTTTATAGTAAGCATGTTTGTCGCCTTAATCCTTGGCCTGAAGCCATGAACCGAACTATTGAGAAAATGGGTGTTCCTGTTTACCTGAGTATGTGCGGGCCGAGTGAGTTTACCATGACAGGAAGTCTTAAAAATACCGAATTAGTAAACCGGTTAAAAGAAATTAAGGTTCCTGTTCTGTTTACTTGCGGTCGTTATGATGAGGCGACTCCAGAGACTACCGCGATTTATCAGCAGGCCTTGCCTGGTTCTAAAATGGTGGTCATAGAAGACGCATCGCACGAGCATCACCTGGAAAAGCCCCAAGAGTATCTTGAACTTGTGAGGAATTTTTTGCGACGCATAGAGGGCAGGGAAACTACAGAATAAGAAAGAGTTGCTGGCGAAATGGGATAAAATACTTTCTGTAGATGCCAATAACTTGATTTTTCGGGTCTTATATTATATAATAATATTAACTTAATAATCGTTATTCTCGGAGGAGCCTGTCACCAAGGGCTTCTCCTATTCTTTTTTATAAAGAGGATAGCAAACAAATTAGGCCCTGATGAATTCTTATTCATCAGGGCCTAATAAAAAAGCATTCAGCGCTTTGCTGAATGCTTGTAAAAAACTGGAGCGGGTAAAGGGATTCGAACCCTCGACCCACGGCTTGGGAAGCCGGTACTCTACCACTGAGCTACACCCGCTCGAAACTAATCGAAACAAGGTAAAAATTTCTTGTTCCGACGGACTTTATTATAGCTCATGGGGTCTGAAAAAACAAGCGGTGAGACGTACTTTGATAAGGAAAAACAGGGGCAGAGCATATGGAGGAGTCTGGTTGGAAACTTAGAACAGAGGAGGAAAAATCAATGCAGTACTTGTTTGGTGGGGAAAAAAACAAGGAAATGAAGCTGATTTTGGAAAAAGGACGGAACTCTTTACTAGAGTCATTTTTAGACCAATATCAACACCAACGGGCGTTTTATCAGCAGGCGGCAGCGGAAGGTGCCAATATATGTGAACAAATATTAGCGCAAAATGGAATCCGAGCTATTGTGACTTCTCGAGCTAAGCGAGTGGAACGGTTGCGTGAAAAGCTTTATAAGCGGGAAATAGAATATAGTAATAGCAATAATGGAATCAATAAATATAAGACGTTCGAAGATATTGAAGCAGACATTGTTGATTTGGTAGGGATTAGAATTTCATTGTATTTTCCAGGAGACCGCGAAGAGGTTCATAAAATTCTCCATGACTGCTTCAGCGTGCGCCAAGTAAAGACGTTTCCGATAGAAAAGGCGGCGAGGTCTTTGAAAGGATATGAGAAACGTTTTTCTGGTTACTCAGCGACCCATTATCGAGTGTTTTTTGGAGAAGCAATGAAAGACTATCAAGGGATTTTGGCTGAAATTCAGGTTGCTTCGGTTTTGATGCATGCATGGGCTGAGGTGGAGCACGATTTATCCTATAAGACGTATAATGGATTGCTATCGGAAGAAGAAATGGCTATTTTGGATGAGTTAAATGGGCTTGTGCTGGCTGGAGAGATTAGTTTAGAGCGATTACAGCGAGCGATTCGGTGTAGAGTCGATGTACCTCCGAGGCCGTTCTCCAACCATTATGAATTAGCCGTTTTCTTGCTAGACTATGTGAGGAAGCAGTCTCCGATGGAGAAAGAGACCCTGTCGGTGGGGAATGCGGAACTGTTATTTCGATTTTTGAAAAAAATCGGTATGGACCACCCGCAGGATTTATGCGAGTATTTGAAGAACTTGGATACGGACTTAGAATGGCACACGTTAACGGAACAATTTTTAGATGCGTTATTTATGAATAAGCCGGAGTATCACCCGCTTTACCAACTTCTTCAGCGAGAAGAGCTTTCTGAAACTGCGTCTGGACAATCACGGCGAGAGCAATTGGATGATGCAATTCAAAAGACATTGGGGTTCTTTCTATTTCGGTGGATGCTGTTTGAAAGCACGATGCGAAGTCTGTTGGAAGGGCAGGAAATTGAATGGACGTCAATGAGTAGTGGGATTCGTCAGCTGTATGAATGGGAATGGATTGGAGAAGACACATTAAAAGAGCTGACTCGTTTGCGTGCTCTTCGTCATGTGCTGCTTCATGAAAATATCCCTCCTCAAGGAAGTGAACTTTTAGAAGGTGCATATTTTTTAGAAACCGTCATTCAGCAGTTATTGCCGCATTTGCCAGCGGACCTGTGGCAGAACACGTTAAAGAAGCTTGCTCCTCTGACGAAAGAAGAGAGTGCGTAATATAGAAGGAGGTAGTTTATGCGCAGAAACAGATTGAAATTGCGAGTGGCACGGCAGTTGCAAAATATTGTAACAGAACCGTTTAAAAAGTTTATGCAAGCCAATTCTTTGGGTGGAAATCTTCTTTTGGTGGCTTTAGTTATCGGTATGGTTTGGGCTAACTCCAGTTTTGCAGAGCAATACCATGCGCTATGGGATGCGTCGTATGCGGGGGTTTTTCTTGATGAGTTTATTTTAAAGAAAAATTTGCATCATTGGCTCAATGACGGCTTGATGGCAGTGTTCTTTTTCTTGATCGGCTTGGAAATAAAACGGGAGCTTCTTGTAGGAGAACTGTCGGTTTGGCGAAAAGCGTTATTTCCAGTAGCTGCCGCCGCGGGCGGCATGATTATGCCTGCAGTTCTTTTTGTAGCACTTCAAGTTGGTAGCCCAGAGACCGTAAGAGGTTGGGCAATTCCTACGGCGACAGATATCGCATTTGCTTTGGGCATTTTGTCTTTACTAGGTAGCCGAGTGCCGGTTACGATGAAAATTTTTCTGACGGCGCTAGCGATTGTGGATGACATCGGGGCGATTTTGTTAATTGGACTGTTTTATTCCCCGGCGCCAGTCTGGGGATGGTTGGGAACTGGTGCAGCTATTTTTACCTTTATGCTCTATTTGAACCGCTCGGGGGTTCGTAATGTAAGTGCGTATATAGGCTTAGCGGTGTTGCTCTGGGGAGCGATTTTGTTTTCTGGTGTTCATGCGACCTTGGCTGGCGTCCTGGCGGCCTTTGCGATCCCGGTGCAATCTCGGATTTCTAGGGCTAATGCAGCAGAAAAAGGCGATGCACTGACGCGCAAATTGCAGATTTTAAGTTCTTCGGAAAAAAAGGTTTTAGCAGATCCAGTCTATCATGATGTTTTAGCGCAAATTGCAAAATTGTATCAAGACGCGGGTACTCCTTTGCAGCGACTGGAGCACGCGTTGCATCCGGCAGTTGCGTATGCCATTTTGCCGTTGTTTGCATTGGCCAATGGCGGGGTAACCATTCAACCGGAACTATTAGGGGGCGTGGCCGAGCCTTTGTCGCTAGGAATTATTGCCGGGCTTTCATTAGGAAAACCCGTAGGAATTGTAAGCGTATGCTGGCTTTTGGAAAAGATAGGAGTTGCAGAGAGACCTAGCGGCATGTCGTGGCGGCAGATGTGGTCGGCGGGATGTTTTGCAGGCATTGGGTTTACAATGGCTATTTTTATTGCTAATTTGGCTTTTGTGGAAGCGAGTTTTTTGGAATCGGCTAAATTGGCGATCCTTCTTGCATCTTTAATATCTACGTTTTTAGGCGTAGGCTTGCTGTTTGGATGTGGGCGCGCTTTAAAAAACGAAGACTTGTTAGAAAAAGAGGTGTAATCAATGAGAAAACTGCCGTTAGTAAGCGAGAATGCTTGCTAACGGCAGTTTTGATTTATCTTATGCAAATTTTTGAGCTGAAAAACAGGGTTTGGATAAGCTGTCGCGAATTTTGTATAAACGACAGAGTTGCAGCGTTGAACAGCCCTCTTAAGAATTTAACTTAGCGCAGATAGAATCGTAGCGTTTGCGCAGCTGGCGCTCAAAGAAAGCGAAGATGGCAACGACGAAAAGGTAAGCAAAGGAAACCAGAAAAAGAGTGGTTATGTCGTAATCTTGGTAGATTAGGACAAAAGCGGCGTACACATAGCCGATGACTAATCCGTATTTGCAGATAGATAACATGCGGATTAGCGTATCCAGGTATTTCATAGATGCCTCCTCGAGATTTTCATGCAAGAATAGATGTAATAAACATTAAAGTCATTCTAACATGTTTGGCTAGGGACAGCAACTAAATGAAGGAAATGGCAGGGATGAGGAATGGAATATTTGAAACAGGTACCGCTGTTTAGCGATTTGCCGCCAGAGGTTTTACAGCGTATTAATACGGTGGTTTTGGAACGGACTTATAAAAAGGGTGAAAGCATTTTTATGGAAGGAGAACCAGGGCAAGGGCTTCATTTTGTGCGTACAGGGCGAGTGAAAATTGTCAAAACGGCGGAGGATGGGCGGGAGCATATTGTCAAATTTCTAAAGGCGGGAGAGATTTTTGCGGAAGTGCTCTTATTTAACCATCTGCCCTATCCAGCTACTTCGGTAGCGGTGGATGACAGTCGGATTGGTTTGATTCGCAATGAGGACCTAGAGCTATTGATTTTGGAAAATAACGCCTTAGCATTGCTCTTGATTCGCTCTTTGAGTCAGCGCTTACTGTATGCTCAGCAAAAGATCAAGGAATTAGCGCTGCAAGATGTGCCTGCTAGAACGGCGGAATTATTGCTGCGTTTGAGCCGAGAACAGGGAAAATGCGACGAAGCAGGGAAGCCTCTTTTGGAACTTCCAGAGTCTAGGCAGGAACTAGCCGGCTTGATGGGAACTTCAAGGGAGACCTTGAGTCGTACGCTGAGCGATTTCAAAAAACGTAAGTTGATTTCTATGGAGGGGAATCAAATTGTACTCTTACAAGAGGAACAGCTTTTTGCCCTTTCTTCTTGACAAGAGAAAAAGGGTATTTTATAATACCCCCAGCATGAAAATGGAGGCTGGATATGCTGCAGCAGGAACAGGATGACTATTACATGGGCTTGGCTTTGGAAGAAGCGCGTAAAGCCGCCGAAAAAGGAGAGATCCCCATCGGGGCGATATTGGTCTATGAAGGTCAAGTATTGGCGACGGCGCATAACCTTCGCGAAACCGGCCATGACGGTACCGCGCATGCAGAGATGCTGGCAATCCGCCAAGGCTGCGAGAAACTGTCTCGCTGGCGTTTGACTGGGACAACGCTTTATGTTACAATTGAGCCGTGTTCGATGTGTGCGGGAGCCCTCGTGAATAGCCGTGTTACGCGCCTTGTCTATGGAAGCGCGGACGCTAAAGCTGGCGCTGTGGAGTCTTTGTTCAATATCGTACAACATCCTGCATTGAACCACTCGTTAGAGGTTACCTCCGGAGTGCGGCAGGAAGAATGCGCTGGCATTATGAAAGAATTCTTTCGGCAACGGCGCAAAAAATAGCATTTGGAGAGGTGTCCGAGTGGTCGAAGGTGCTTGACTCGAAATCAAGTGTACGGCAACGTACCGTGGGTTCGAATCCCACCCTCTCCGCCATTAACTCAATAAAATCAAGGCTTTGCGGATTTTGCCGCAAAGCCTTTTTTATGCTTATAAAGTGTATAAATACCTTTTTGATTACCATTTGATTACGGGGTGAAAAAAAAGGTGATAGTGTCAAGGAATGTTCGCAAAAACCAT
>MTLD01002456.1_pt1 | contig 53282 bp, 38 predicted proteins | sample 1982471 | NCBI WGS metagenome assembly MTLD01 (sample SAMN05712604, study PRJNA340218) | biofilm metagenome | isolation source: sample SPM anode biofilm adapted to -50 mV | place: USA | collected 2012-02-03
GGGCGGGCGGCCGCGCTAAAGGATCGAAAATGGAGAAGCTAAAGTTCGGCCTCTACGGCTACGGTAAAGTTGCCCAGCTCCATGCCAAGGCGATCGCCGCCAGCGAGCGCGCCACCCTCGTGTCGGTCTGCGGCCGCGACCCCGAAAAGGCGGCCGCCTTCGCGCGCCGCTGGGGCATCGAGGCGCGTTCCGCTCCCGCGGAGATGGCCGAACGCGACGGCGCGCAGGCCGTCGTGATCACCACGCCCCACCCCCTCCACGCCGCGCAAACCATCGAGAGCCTGGCCGCCGGCCTCCACGTCCTCGTCGAAAAGCCGATGGCGCTCAAAGTGGCCGACTGCGACTCGATGATCGCCGCCGCCAAGGCCGCCGGCCGTACCCTCGGCGTGATCAGCCAGCGCCGCTGGTACCCCTCCTGCGTCCGAATCAAGCGCGCCATAGACCGCGGCGAGATCGGCGCGCCCCTCCTGGGCCAAGTCATCATCCTGGGCTGGCGCGACGAGGCCTACTACCGCTCCGATCCCTGGCGCGGCTCCTGGGACAAGGAAGGCGGCGGCGTCATCGTGAACCAGTCGCCCCACCAGCTCGACCTGATCTCCTGGTTCATGGGACCCGTCGCCGGCGTCTCGGGCGGCTGGATCAACGCCAACCACCCCTACATCGAAGTCGACGACAGCGCTGTCGCCACCGTCCATTTCCGCTCGGGCGGCCTCGGCTCGATTTTCGTCTCCAACTCGCAGAAACCGGGAATCTACGCGAAAGTCTGGGTGCACGGCGGCTCGGGAGCCTCGGTCGGCGTGCAGACCGACGGCGGCGCCATGTTCATCGCGGGCAGAAGCGGCGTCGCCGAGCCTCCCTTCAACGACATGTGGACCATCCCCGGCCAGGAAGCCTCGCTCGAAGCCTGGAAGCGCGAGGACGAAGCTTTCTTCTCGAAAATCGACGCCACCTGGTACTTCTTCTCGCGGCAGGTCGACGACTTCGCCGCCGCCGTTCAGGCGGGCGCGCCGCCGAGCGTCACGGGCGAGGATGGCCGCGAGGCCGTCAAGATCATGGAAGGGATCTATCGTTCGTCGGCGGCCAAGGCCACCATACTTTATTAACGGCTCCATGGCAGCAAAAAGGCGGCCCGCAAGGACCGCCTTTTTCACCTGAGCGCTAGAGACTCCTACAGCTCGGCTTCGTCCGCCTCCTCGAGCTCGGCCCCGCCGACAGCCGCCGATTTCTTGTTGATCTCGTTGATCATCTTGTAGACGTATTCGCGATCCTCGCCCTCGAACTCCAGCTTGGGAATCAGCCTCGAGAAGAAGCCCTGCACGAAGTGCTCCATCTTGGACACTTCGTCGACGTAGTTCGACTCGTGGTTGAGCATCATGACCGTGCAGGAAAGCGGCTTGTTGTAGGTGCCGATGATCCTGAAGCCCAGCTTCTGGTACATGCGCACCAGCCTGGCCTCGTCGGTGAACACGTCGAGGAAGATCGTGTCGATCCCGCGGCCCCGGATGTAGAGATAGGCGAGGACCATCAGGCTGAAGGGAATGATCGAGCCGCGCTCCTCCCGGATGATCGCCAGCCGGTCGATCTCGGCATAGGGCTGCCCTTCCAGGAATTCCGACAGGTCGTAATTGTTCTGGATGGGGATCATGCCCTCGATTTCGCTTAAATGGACGGTCGTGGTGCCCACCGGCTGCATGCCCTTGTAGGCGAGGAGATGGAAGGCACCGTCGTCGTTGGTGCGATGGATCGTCTCCTCGAGGTATCCCTTTTCGCCGACCAGGATTTTCCGCTGCAGGTAGAAGCTGTCCTCGAACTGCCGCACGTCCTTGGCGTGGACGAAGCGTATCTTGTTCCTGTCCATGTTGGCGGCGGGCAGCACGATCTGGAACGCCGTGCCGCGGTTCTCCTCGCTGTTGATGATGATCCTGCCTCCCAGCTTGGAGACGATGTGATGCGCTATGCTCAAGCCCAGGCCGGTGCCGGCGCCGGGCTCCTTCGTCGTGAAGAAGGGGTTGAACACCTTGTCCAGGTGCTGCTTCTTGATGCCGGCGCCGGTGTCCTGCACCGTGACGATGACGTCCGCGTCCTCCTGGCGCGCCGAAAGCGTCAGCGTGCCGTCGCCGTTCATCGCCTGCACCGCGTTCACGATCAGGTTGAGGAAGACCTGCTGCAGCTCGGTGGCGTTGGCCTGTATCTCGCTCGTCTGGTCGTAGTTCTTGCGCACGGTTATCGAGCCGAAATCGATGCCGCGCATCGCGAGCTTGAGCGAGTTCTCCACGATCGTCACCGCGTTGACCACGTCGGGCTGGCTCTTCGTCTTCCGCGAGTAGACCATCAAGTCGCGGATGACCTCGGCGGCGTTCTGCGCGTAGCGGATGATGTCCTGGGTATATTCCTGCATCCTGCTGCCCTCAGCCGTCTCCGGCAGCATCAGGTCGGCGGTGCCGAGGATGGCGCCCAGCGGGTTGTTGATCTCGTGCGCGATGCCCGACACGAGCGTGCCGATCCCCGCCAGCTTCTCCGACTGGATGAGCTCGTCCTGCAGGGTCTTCTGCTTGGTGATGTCCTGGAAGAACTCCAGGAAGATCGGCGCCGCCGTCTTGGGCACGGGAATCGGGTAGAAATTGAGGGAGAAGGTCAGGAGCCCCTTCACGTCCTGGCGCTCGGCGTTGAAGGGCAGCCGCGTGTGGAGGCAGTCCTGCGCCATGCATTCGAGGCAGGGCCGGTCGCGGTTGAAGAACACCTTGTAGCATTTGCTGCCGATCAGCTCCTCCGCCGACTTCTCGAAGTAGCGGCGCGCGGCGAAGTTGACCTCGATGATATTGTAGTTGATGTCCTGGATCGCGATGGGCGTGGTGATGCCGTCGAAGAAGGCCTCGAGCTTGTTCCTGCTAATCTCCAGCTGGTTGTTGATGCTCTGTAGGCACTTCTGCTGCTGCCTGAGGCGCTCGAAGGTGATAGCGTTCTCAAGGGCCACCGAGCACTGGACGCTCAGGAGCTGGAGCATTTCCAGGTCGAACTGGTTGTAGTAGTCCTTGTCGATCTGCGGCCCCAGCACCACGAAACCGTTCAGCCGCTCCTTGAACTTGAGGGGAAGCACGAGGCTCGCCTGCAGCGTGGCCGCCTGCTCGCCGCGCTCCAGGGGAATGTCGATCATCTTCTGCGGCGTGTAGAGATACTGCAGCTCGCTCTTCTCGGCGCCCTGGTGGATCGCGAAGGAGCGCACCAGCTCGCTTCCGCGCTTCAGGCAGATGCTCTGGTCCTGTCCGTCCACGATCTGGCCGCAGAACGGCAGCTGCTTGGCCACGTTCAGCTTGTAATTGCGTTCGTTGAAATCGTTGACCAGCATCATCGCCCACTCGAGTCCGAAGGTGGACATGATCTTTTCCATGGTCAGGTTGCCCAGCGTCTCCAGGTCGACGATGGAGGTGAGGCTGGCCGAGAATACACGCAGGCCCTGGTAGTAGGTGAAGGTCTTGCCGCCGTAGATGCGTTCCAAAAAGGACAGCGCCGTCGTCCGCAGGGGCGAGAGCACGATGGAGGTGATGAAGCCGAGCACGAGCGCGAGGAGGAGAACCCTCCCGAAGGGGATGCTCCGGTCTAGATGGAAGACCAGGCTGAAGAAGAAGAGGAAGATCGCGCTCATCAGGATGGAGAGGAAGAAAGTGAGCAATATGTTGAGCATCGCCGACGAATAGTGGATCAGGCGATACTTGTAGACCGCGTAGAAGATCATGGCCGCGTTGATCGTGGCGGCCAGGAGGTCGATGGGATACCTGCCCAGCGGCTTGTAAAGGTTGACCGCGACGCCGACCAGGATGATGATGGCGCCGAACAGCAGGAGCCGGAGCGTCTGCTTCTTGAACTTGTTCTCGCTTTCCTTGAGTTCACGCGCGAGAAGGAGGAGGGAGAGCCCGAAGAAGAAGTAGGACATCGAGTAGGCCATGAGATAGCCCGAGCCTAGCACGTAGTAGAACCCGTTCGCGTCGAACCCTGCATCCGTGACGACCTGCCCCGAGAGATTGAGATAGGCGAGGAAGACGTAGATCACGTAGCCGGCGTAGATCGCCCACTTGTAGCGCTTCTTGTCGGTGCCCGAGATGTAGATGATGGTGGCGAGGAAGGAAATCGGGCCGCCGAAGAGCCCCAGGAGCATGATCTTGTTCCAGAACAGGGGCGTGAGAAGCCCCGTGTTGGCGTGCATCATGAAGGAGCCGAAGCTCCATACGGCCATGAAGATCATGTACTGGAGGAAGGAAGTGTCGACTTTATCCTTGCGGCTGTAGAGACCGAAGACGATGAAGACGATATAGATGATGAAGGACAGTGCCGGTATAAGCGACGATACGTCCAATATCATATAGAAAACCCCTGACTTTTAACCTAGAACTAGAAAAGCAGGGCATACTATAGCATAATGTATTTCGCAATGGTATCGAATTCGCTTGGCGTGATAGGTTTTTTGGCGCTCCTCTCGGCAGATTTCATGCTTTTGCTGGGGAAAAAGGCCGCCGCGGCCATCCAGTGGGCGGGATATCTCGGCGTCGGCGCCGCCACGGGGCTTCTCGCCTTCGCGCCGACACCTTGGTGGCCCCTGCCGATCGCTGCCGGAGCGGCCGCCGCCGCGCCCACGCACGGCCCTGGCCCGCTCGCCATCGCGGCGCTCGCGGCGGCGGCGGCGCTCGCCGGCGCCCTCCTCGCATGGTCGGTCTTCTTCGAGATCGGCGCCGAACGCCGCAAGCTCGGGCTGAGCCCCACCGAGGCGGTGCGCACGGGAACCTACAGCCGCTGCCGGCACCCGGGTTTCTGGTGGTACGCCATTCTCGTCGCGGCGCTGGCGGCGATCCGCGCTGTCCCCTCGGCCTTCGCCACCGCAGCCCTGCTCGCGGGCCTCGACTTCATTCTCGTTCTGGAACAGGACATTCTCACTTTCCCTAAAGTGCTATCCGGATACGACGATTATAAAAGAGTCGTGCCCTTCCTCCTGCCTCGATTGAGGCGGGCGAAGCCCAGCGAGCGCTGAGGGCGCGCAGCCATAAACAGGCGCTCTCAGGCGAAGGAATAATAAACGCAGCTATGCCGCGCACCATACTAATCACCGACGACGACCCTTCCATAAGGAAAGTGCTCTCCCTGGGACTCGGAAGGCTGGGCTACGACATCCACATGGCCACGAACGGCCAGGAGGCCATCGATATGCTGGCCTCAGGCGCCATACGGCCCGACTGCGTCCTTCTGGACATCAGGATGCCCATCCTGTCGGGCAGGGAAGCCCTCCCCCTCATCCGCCAGCAATTTCCGCTCACGCCCGTGATCATGCTCACCGCCTACAACGACCTTCCTACTGGTCTGGAGGCGATGAAGAACGGCGCCTTCGACTACCTCGTAAAGCCGAGCAGGATGGAGCAGATCGCCGAGACGGTGGCCAAGGCCATCCGCTACCACGATATCGTCGTTGAGAAGTTCGAGCAGGACAGGAAGGACGAGGACTATCGACGCAGCCTCGAGCTGACCATGCAATCGAAGACGATGGAACTCAAGGAAACCTATGAGCGGCTCAAGGTGGCGAACCTGCAGACGGTGCAGGCCCTGGCCGAGACCATCGAGGCGAAGGACCAGTACACCCAGGGCCACTGCGAGCGCGTCCGCAGCATTTCGGTGCGGCTGGCCCGGGAGCTCGGCCTGCCACGGGACCAATTCGAGCCGCTCGAGTTCGCCGCCCTGCTCCACGACATAGGCAAGATCGGCATTCCCGAACGCATCCTCAACAAGGTCGGCCCACTCGACGCCGAGGAGCTCGAGATCATCAAGATGCACCCCGTGATCGGAGCGCAGATACTCTCGACCGTGGAATTCTTCGCCCCCGCCATCAACGGAGTGCGGCACCACCACGAGCGCTGGGACGGCAAGGGATACCCCGACGGAGTGTCGGGCGAGGACATCGACCCGCTGGCGAGGATCATCACCCTGGCCGACACCTTCGACGCCATGGCGCAGTCGCGGCCCTACCGCGAGGCGCTGCCCATCGAAACCGTCCTGGCGGAGATCAGGGAGCAGAGCGGCAAGCAATTCTCGCCGCTGGCAGTGAAGGCCTTCTTCGACGCCAAGATCTACGAGGATTACGGCGGCTTGGCAAAATAAAGGGCGCCGCGGGCGGATCAGCCCGACGTCGCCCCTAGTCCGCGCCCGCAGAAGTCGTCCCCGCGGCGGCTTAGAATCGATACGTGAAGCGCCCCGGAACCGTCTCGCCCGTCTTGTTCCAGAAGGCGGCTTGCTTGAATCCGTACATCACAGCCTTGTCGATCGCGGGATCGCCCGAGGACTGCAGCACTTCTACGCCCTTGACTTGCTTGTCGCGCGTCACCGTGAAGCCGATCACGACCGGAGAAAGCCCTTCTTTCTTGAAATCCGCGTTCGAAAAGTCGTATCCAGCATCTTCCAGGATGTCCCAGAGCCTATCGCGCTGCTCGACTGGAACATCGGCCTTCAGCCTGTACCCGGATCCATCGAACTCGTAATAGAGCAGGAAAGCCTTCTTCCGCGCCTGCGATGAGTTGATCACGATATTGGGCGGCGAAATCTGATCGGGGATGGCGTTGTAGATCGAGGCGGCTATCTGGCGCGGGAGGGGAAGGCTCAAGTAGATGGGCGTATAAATATTGTGCCCCACCGTGCCCTGGGCTCCGCCCAGCGTCGTGTCGGAAGATGACCCCTTCTCGGCCTTGTGGATGTTCATGGTGCTTCCCGTCCAGGGTACGTCGCCCTTGCCGGGAACGTAGAGCATCGAGCTCGTGTCGCTTACGCGCGAGCCCTGCTCGCGCTGTCCGGGAACCCAGGGCTCGGCCACGGCGGCCGGCAGAGCTGCGGCGGCGGGTGTCGCCGGCGTGCTCGGCATCGGCTCGGTGGCAACCGCATCGGCAGCGGGCAAAGCCGAAGCGGCGGGAGTCGCTTTCGGCGCGGGCGTCGCCGGGGCGGCTTTGGGCGCCGGCTCCGGCGCCTTGGGAGGCTCGGTCTTGGCCGCCTTGGGAGCCGGCGCCTCGGCTGCGGGAGCCTTGGCGGTCAGAGCCGTCTCTCCCTCCTCGGAAGGCGTCGCGGAACCCAGGCCGATGGCGTTGGTGACCGGCCCCGGAAGATTGATCAGGACCGTCGTGTTGGAAAAAGCCTCTTCCTCGGGGTTGAGAATGCTGAAAAACAAACCGGCCGCGAGGGCCAGGGCATAGAAGCCAAGCGTCAACCCGCCCGAGACGAGCCAGCGCTTTCGCTCCTCCCGCTTGGCGAAGCTCAATGGGGCGTTCATCGAACCGCCTTCTCCTTGCGCGTGATGAGCCCCACATTCTCGATGCCGTTGCTGCGGAACGCGTCGAGCACGGACACGATGAGCTGGTATGACGCGCTCGAACGGCCTTCGAGCACCGCTCTCACATTTGAGGAGTCAGAGCCGGCCACGCGTTGCTTGAGAACGCCGCTCAAGTCCTGGAGCGAGGTCCGCGTCTTGTCAACATATATCTCGTCCTCGGCCATCACCACCACGCGGAGCGCCGACGAAGAGACGGACTGCGCCGTCTGGGAACCCGGCAGGTCGAGGGAGATGCCGGGAGCCGACCGGAACGTCGTCGTTATCATGAAGAAGATGATGAGCTGGAGAATGACATCGATGAGGGGCGTCATGTCGACGCCGGTCCTCTGCGATAGCCGCCTTCTCATGACTCCTCCGTCTCGCCTCTCTTGGAGGCGCCGTTGGCGGCGTTGATCAGCAGGACGAGCATGTTGACCCTGTTTTCAAGCATGCTGAGTATCTGGTTCACGCGGCTGACCAGGAAATTGTAGAAGATGATGACCGGCACGGCGACGATGATGCCACCGACGGTGGTTATGAGCGCCTCGGATACGCCGTTCGCCAGGGCTGAAGGATCGCTGACGGCCCCGAACTTGCCAAGTACGCCGAAGGCTTTCATGGTGCCGGTTACGGTACCGAGAAGACCGAGCAGCGGGGCGATCGTGCTGATCGTGCCGAGGGTGGAAAGTCCGCGCTCGAGTTTTGGAGCTTCGAGAGCGGCTGCGTCCTTGAGGATGTCTCGCTGCACCGTTTCCGGCTGCTTCCTGTTCTCGATGCCGGTCTTGAGCAGACTGGAGAAGGGCGAGAGGTTGTTGTCGCAGATGGCTAACGCTTCGTTGTAATGGCCTTCGATCAGGCTGGCTTTGACGCGCTGGAAAAGCTTGTCTTCGTCCACCGAAATGCGGCGCAGATAGATGAGTCGCTCGACAACGATGATGCAGGCAATAACGGAGAGGGGCATAATGACCCACAGTACCCATCCGCCCTGGACGATGAAATTGATCATGACCGCTCCTTGCTACGGAAAAATCCCTATACAAGTATATCGGAACTATATCGCGCCAATAAACGATTATCCACGCAGACAGCACTAGGAAGCTTCGAGGCTGTGGCGAAAAAAGGGGCGCGGCCGGGATGGCCGCGCCCCCCGCCGAGGCGTATTGAAGCTTCAGCGCGAAGCCGCGCGCAGCAAAAGGCGGCGGCCAGGGCCGTTTCCCGCCCTACTCACCGCGCTGGTAGTTGGGGTTCTCCCTGGTGATGGTGATGTTGTGCGCGTGGCTTTCGATGAGACCCGCGTTCGTTATCTTGACGAAAGCGGTCTTCGTGCGGAGATCGGCGAGGTTCGACGCCCCGGCGTAGCCGCAGCCCGACTTGAGGCCGCCCACGAGCTGGTAGACATAGTCGGAAAGCTTTCCCTTATAGGAAACCATGCCTTCGACGCCTTCCGGCACGAGCTTGTCCGAGGCGCCGATGCCGGTGGCGTAGCGGTCCTTGCCGTAGCCCTGGAGGGCGGCGAGCGAGCCCATGCCGCGGTAGGTCTTGAACTGCCTGCCGTTGTAGAGGACAAGCTCGCCCGGGGATTCCTCGAGGCCAGCCAGGAGGCTGCCGAGCATGATGACGTCGGCGCCGGCGGCGATAGCCTTGACCATGTCGCCAGAATATTTGATGCCGCCGTCGGCGATGATGGGCAGGCCGTACTTGGCCGCGGCGCGGGCGCAGTGGTAGATGGCCGAGAGCTGGGGCATGCCCGCGCCGGAGATGATGCGGGTGGTGCAGATGGATCCCGCGCCGACACCGATCTTGATGGCGTCCGCGCCGGCCTTGGCCAGCGCCTCGACGCCCTCGGGAGTGACGACGTTGCCGGCGATTACCGGCAGGTTCAGCGCGACCGCCTTGATGCGGGCGAGCGCCTCGACGACGTTCCGAGAATGGGCGTGGGCCGTATCGATGACGATGCAGTCGACGTTCTTCGCGGCCATCAGGCGCACGCGCTGCTCGACGTCCGAGCCCACGCCGACGGCGGCGGCCACCCTGAGGCGCCCCGAGGAGTCCAGCGAGGCGTTGGGATAATCGGCTTTCTTGGCGATGTCCTTGACGGTGATGAGCCCCTTGAGCCTGCCGCGCTCGTCGGTGAGCGGGAGCTTTTCTATGCGGTGCTCCTGGAGGATGTTCCGCGCCTGTTCGAGCGTCGTCCCGACGGGGGCGGTGATGAGCCGCTCGCTCGTCATGAAGGCGCTGACGGGCTTGTCCAGGTCCTCCGCGGCGCAGAAGCGGATGTCGCGGTTGGTCAGGATGCCGACGAGCTTCTGGTCGGAGCCGCTCGTGATGGGGATGCCCGAAATGCGGTACTTCTGCATGAGGTCCCTGGCCTGGGAGAGGGTCGCGTCCTTTTCGAGGCAGACCGGGTCGAGGATCATGCCCGACTCGGAGCGCTTGACCTTGTCCACCTCGCCCGCCTGCTGCTCGGGGGACATGTTCCTGTGGATGACGCCCATGCCGCCCATCCTCGCGAGCGCGATGGCCAGGGCCGATTCGGTGACGGTGTCCATCGCCGCCGAGAGCAGCGGGATGTTGAGGGTGATGTCGCGCGTGACCTTCGCCTTGGTGTCGATGTTGGCGGGCAGGACTTCGCTGTAGGCCGGGACGATGAGCACATCGTCGAAGGTGAGCGCGGTGTTCGAGCTGAAAATCTCTTCGTTCATTCCAAATTCCTCCGCTTGTCGCGTTTGTTCGCTTTCAATGCCTGAAGTGGCGCACGCCGGTGACGACCATGGCGATGTCCGCGGCGTCCGCCGCCTGGATGGATTCCTCGTCTCGGATCGAGCCGCCCGGGTGGACGATCGCGGTGACGCCCGCCGCGGCGGCCTCCTCGACCGAGTCGGGGAAGGGGAAGAAGGCGTCGGAGGCCATGACGGCGCCGCGCGCCTTTGCGCCCGCGTGCTTCGCGGCGATGCGGACTGAGTCGACCCTGTTGGGCTGGCCGCCGCCGATGCCCACCGTGGCGCCGCCCGAGGCGAAGACGATGGCGTTCGATTTCACCGACATGCAGGCTTTCCAGGCGAAGGCGAGGTCGGCGAGTTCGGCCTCGGTCGGCGCGCGCTTCGATACGGCGCGCCACTCCACCGAGGGAGGGTCGCCCGCGTCGATATCCTGGCGGAGGAAGCCTCCCAGGACGGTCCGCACCTCGTGGCGCTGCGCGATCGCTCCGGGCACCACGAGCCTGAGGTTCTTCTTCTTGGCCAGGAGTTCGAGGGCGCCTGAGTCGAAGCCCGGGGCGGCGATGCATTCGGCGAAGAGCTTGCCGAGCCGCTGGACGCACGCCTCGGAGAAGGGCCTGTTGGAGGCGATCACGCCGCCGTAGGCCGAAATGGGATCGCAGGCGATGGCGCGCTCGAGCGCGTCGGCCAGCGCGGCGGGGTCGTCGGTCGGGCATTCGGCGACGCCGCAGGGCGTGAGGTGCTTCACGACGACGATGGCCGGCCGGGCGAAGCGCCCTACGGCATGCCAGGCCGCGTCCAGGTCGAGGATGTTGTTGTAGGAGAGCTCCTTGCCCTGGAGGACGCGGCCGCCCAATGGACCGGCGCCCGGCGCGAAGGAGTAGAGGCTGGCGGACTGGTGGGGGTTCTCGCCGTAGCGGAGATCCTGGGCCTTCCAGCCGCGCAGCTCGAAGGATTCAGGGCCGGAGGCTGGCGCCGGGGCGGCGGAGGCCGCTTCGGCCGCCGCGTTGACCGATTTTGCCGCGAGCCAGGCTCCGATGGCGGCGTCGTAGGCGGCCGTACGCGCGAAGGCCTTGGCGGCGAGCGCCTTGCGCGTCGCCTCCGAGACGGCGCCCGCGGCTTCGATCTCGCCGAGGACGCGCCCATAGTCCGCAACGTCGCAGAGGACCGCCACTCGCTCGTGGTTCTTGGCGGCCGCGCGGATGAGCGCGACGCCGCCGATGTCGATCTGCTCCACCGCGTCGGCGTAGGCGCAGGCGGGGTCCGCCACCGTCTTCTCGAAGGGATAGAGGTCCACGACGACGAGATCGATCGCCTTGTATCCGAGGCGCGCGATGTCGGCGAGGTCGCCTCCCGCGGCGCGGGCGAGTATTCCGCCATGCACGGCGGGGTGCAGGGTCTTCACCCTGCCGCCGAGGATCTCCGGCGCGCCGGTGTAGTCGGCGACCTCCTCGACCGCTATGCCTGAATCGCGCAACGTTCGCGAGGTTCCGCCCGATGCCAGGATCGACCAGCCGAGCCGGGCGAGCCCGCCCGCGAATTCCGAAAGCCCCGTCTTGTCGTAGACGGAGAGCAGCGCCTGTGGCATGTTCAAGCTCCTTCGCGATGGTAATCGCGGCGATGGTAATCGCGTTCGCCAGAATGATTGTGTCCGCGGGCGCGCGCATCGGAGAGCAGCCGCGCGGTTTTCACGACGAGGGCGTGCTCGATCCCGTGCATCCTCGCCTCGAGGGATTCCAGGGTTTCATCCGCGCCGATCGCGACGCGCTCGGTCAGGATGACGGGGCCGGAGTCGACGCCCTCGTCCGGGACGAAATGCGTCATAACGCCGGTTTCAGAAATCTCGCCGCGGCGGCTGGCTTCCCAGGCCCGCTCGATGGCGTGCGTGCCGGGGAAGGTTCCGGGCGAGGCAGGATGGAGGTTCACGATCCTGCCCGGGAATTTCGAGATGAAGGCGTTCCCGAGGATCCGCATCCAGCCTAAAAGAAAGACGAAGTCCGGTTCGCAGGCAAGGACGGCCCCGGCGAGCTTCGCGTCGTAGGCGTTGCGCGATTCGGCGCGACCGAGCGCGGGATCGCGGGCGTAGGGGAAGGCGAGCGCGGGTACGCCGGCGTCTTTCGCGCGGACAAGTGCCCTCGCCTCGGGATCCGACGAGACGACGAGCGCTACGTTGGCCGAAATCAATCCCGAGCGCGACGCGTCGAGCAGCGCCTGCAGGTTGCCGCCGTTGCCGGAGACCAGCACGGCGAGGCGGAGTCCGCGCTCGCCGCCGTTCACTCCCTGCCCCCGCGCGATTCCATCACGACGCCGCCCGAGCCCCGCTCGAGTTCGCCGATCCGGTAGAAAGGCTGGCCGGAGAGCCTCGAAACGGTATCGACATCCTCGGGAGCGACGACGGCCACCATGCCGACGCCCATGTTGAAGACTCGGTACATTTCCGTCTCGTCGATCCCGCCCTTCTCCATGATGAGCCGGAAGAGCGGCGGCATGGGCCAGGAGTCCGTCCTGATATGCGCGTCGAGGTCGGCGGGCAAAACGCGCGGCACGTTCCCCTCGAAGCCCGCGCCGGTGATGTGGGCGAGAGCCTTGATGGTTCCCGGGGCGCCGCTCAGCACGGGCCAGAGGACGGGCAGATAGGAGCGGTGCGGCGCGAGGAGCGCGTCGATGAGCGGAACGCCGAGGGTTTCGGCGTAGCCTTCAAGATCGGCGTCCGCGAACACCTTCCGCGCCAACGAATAGCCGTTCGTGTGCGGTCCGCTCGAGGGGAAGCCGAGGAGGAGGTCTCCGGCGCGCATCGTCGTGAGCGGGAGCATCTGGGACCGTTCGGCGAGGCCGACGATGGCGCCAGCCACGTCGAATTCCTCCGGCATGTAGACGCCGGGCATTTCGGCGGTCTCGCCGCCGATGAGCGCGCAGCCCGATTCCCCGCAGGCCTTGGCCATTCCGCCCACGGCTTCGGCGATCATGGCGGGGTCGAGCTTCGACGTGGCGATGTAGTCGAGGAAGAACAGCGGGCGCGCGCCCTGCACGAGGATGTCGTCGATGCAGTGGTTCACGATGTCCTGGCCGATGCTGCCGTAGCGCTTGACGCGCGCGGCGAGCTTGACCTTGGTGCCGACGCCGTCGGTCGACGACACGAGAACGGGATCGCGCATCGTCTTGAGCCCCGAGGCGTCGTACATTCCGCCGAAGGAGCCTATGCCGGCGAGCACTTCGGGCCCGTAGGTCGCCTTCACCGCCGCGCTCATGAGCTCGACCGCCCTGTCGCCCGCGTCGATGTCAACGCCCGCGGAGGCGTACGAGGAGGCCGAGGAAGCGGCCGCCGCGAACGGCGCCGCAGCGTTGGGCGCTCTCGTAAATGTCTTTCCCGTCCCGATGTCGCGGCGGTAGCGCGTCCTTGGGGCGGATACCCGCGCGACGCGCGCGTAGGCCGCGGCGATAGCCGCATCCGCGGTGTCCGCCCACGCGGCGGCGCAGAGGAGCCTGCCGCCCGACGCCTCGACGCCGCCGGAGGGACCGGCCTTCGTCGCGGCGTGGAAGAGCGCGCTCGCCGCGTCGCCGCCGAAGTCCTTTACCGGGCGCGGCCCCGAGTCGCGCGCCTCTGTCGCATAAGTATCGGAAGCGATAACGACGCAGGCGGCGGCCTTGTCGGCCCAGCGCGGCGTGGCCTCCCCCAGCCTTCCGGAGGCGCAGGCGTCGAGGAGCGCGAGCAGGTCGGACTCGAGGAGGGGCAGGATCGCCTCCGCCTCGGGGTCGCCGAAGCGGCAGTTGTATTCGAGGGCCTTGGGGCCGTCGGAAGTCAGGATGATGCCGGCGTAGAGGACGCCGACGAAGGGGGATCCCTCCGCGGCGAGGCCGTCGCAGGCCCGTTTTAAGAAGAGATCGCCCAACGCGCGGGCCCGCCCGAAGGGACCGGCCTTGGCGGAGGCCACCGCCCCCATGCCGCCCGTGTTGGGGCCGGAGTCCCCCTCGAGGAGGCGCTTGTGGTCCTGGGCGGGCGGCATCACGCTCACGGCGGCGCCGTCGCAGAAGCCAAGAATAGATACTTCTTCTCCGGAGAGGCGCTCCTCGATGATCACCTCGGCGCCTGCGTCGCCCAACGTCTTGTCCTTCATCACGGCGGCGAGGGCGGCCTCCGCTTCCTCCGGGGAATCCGGCAGGAAGACGCCCTTCCCCGCCGCCAGCCCGGAGGCCTTGATCACGAACGGCCAGGGGGCGTCCCGCGAGAATTCCAGGGCTTTCTCATATGAATCGAAGGCGCGCGATTCGGCGGTCGGGATTCCATGCCTCGCCATGAAGGCTTTCGAGAAGGTCTTCGACGACTCGATCCGCGCCGCCGAGGCGCTCGGTCCAAAGCAGCGGATCGCCTTGCCGCCCTCGGCGCCCGCCTTCGAGAGCGCATCGGCGAGGCCCGCCGCGAGGGGCGCCTCGGGCCCGATCACCACCAGGTCGACATTCTTCTCCGCCGCGAAGGCGGCGAGCCGTACGACGTCGTCCGCCGCTATGGCGACATTCGTCCCGCACGCCGCGGTGCCCGCGTTTCCGGGCGCGCAGTACAGCGCGCCGAGGGCCGCCGACGCCTTAAGCTTCCACGCTATCGCGTGCTCACGAGCTCCCGATCCAACGAGCAATACATTCATAAGCTTCCTATCTCCTGAAGTGGCACGCATCAGAATTCGAACCTGTCCTTGGCTTCCGCCATTTCCACGTCGAAGGGATACTTCCCCGAGAAGCAGGCCGCGCAGTACTCATCGATGCCGCCCAACGCGCGCCCGACCGATTCCAGCGAGAGGTACGCCAGCGAGTCCGCCCCGCTCCATTTCGCCATGTCGGAGACCGGCATCACGTTCGCGACAAGCTCGCTCCGCTGCCCCATGTCGACGCCCATCATGCAGGGGTAGCGGACCGGCGGGCTCGCGACCCTGACGTGCACTTCCTTGGCTCCGGCGTTCTTCAGCAGGGCGACCAAGGGCCTGATGGTGTTGCCCCGGACGATGGAATCGTCGATGACCACGATGCGCTTGCCTTTCACCGAGTCGTGGAGGACATTGAACTTGAGCGAGACGCCGCGCTTGCGCAGGGCCGTCGTGGGCTCGATGAAGGTGCGCCCGATGTAGCGGTTCTTGACGAAAGCCTCGCCGTAGGGGACGCCCGAAGCCCCCGAATAGCCGATCGCCGCCGAAATCGAGGAATCGGGCACGGGGATCACGAGATCCGCGTCCGCCGGCGAGCAGCGCGCGAGCTCCTCGCCGAAGCGGCGCCTGACTTCGTGGACCGAATGCCCGTTCCAGACGCTGTCGGGTCGCGAGAAATAGACGAACTCGAAGACGCAGGACGCGTGCTTCCTCGGCGCCGCGCCCTCGCCGGGGCCCGTCGCGCTCACGCGCCCCTCGGCGTCGCAGGAGACGATCTGCCCCGCCGCGATTTCGTGGATCTCGTGGCAGCCGAGCGTCGTGAGCGCGCAGGTCTCGGAAGCGATGGCGAAAGCCTTCTCGGCGGTGACGCCGTAGGCCAGGGGCCGCAGGCCCCATGAATCCCTCGCGGCGAAAATGCCCTCCGGCGTCAGGGCCACGAAGGAATAGGCGCCCACCCAGGAATTCATCGCCGACTTGATCCTCGACACCCAGTCGGATTCGCCGCGTCCGGCGAGGTCCATTATCATGAGTTCGGTGTCGCTCGCGGAGGTCAGTCCCACGCCGCGGTCGAGCAGCCTTTTGCGGATGTCGCCGGCGTTGACGATGTTGCCGTTGTGCGCCAGCGCTATCGGCCCGTGCCGGGAGTCGATGAGGAAGGGCTGCGCGTTCCTGACGTTGGAAGATCCCGTCGTCGAATAGCGGTTGTGCCCGATCGCCAGGCAGCCGGCGAGCCCCTCCATGTCGGCCTCGGAAAAGACCTGCGACACGAGGCCGGGGCTCTTCTTCACGTTGACCGAGCGGCCGTCCCAGGTCGCGATGCCGGCCGATTCCTGGCCGCGGTGCTGAAGCGCGAAAAGGCCGTAGTAGGCGAGCCGCGAGGCGTCGCGCCCGGGCGCGTAGATGGCCATGACGCCGCACTCCTCGTGCGGCTCGTCGCCCAGGAAGAGTGAATCGCTCATCGCGCGGCGCCCTTCCCCTCGGGGATCGCCCGCAGGGATTCCTCGTCGCGGTCGATCTTCTCGCGCTGCTCGGCGTGGTAGGCCCAGATCCTCGCTCTGAGGGACTCGTCGCCGGCGGCGAAAAGCTTGGCGACGAAGAACGCCGCGTTGCGCGGTTCGGTGATCGTCGCTGCGGCGACCCCGGGCGGCATGCGGAGCGACGAGAATATGTCGGCTCCGCCGAACGCGTCGCAGGGCGGCGGACAGGCGATCACGGGAAAGGCGGTCGCGAAGTCCACCATGCCGGACAGCGCGTTCGAAAGGCCGGCGATCGTTATGTACGCGACGTTGTCGTTCCGGCCCTCCTGCGCCGCGATGAGCGCGAGAAGCTTCTCAGGCGTCTTGTGCGCCGAGGCGATGCGCGTCTCGTGCCGTATCCCGAAGTAATCGAGCCATTCGATGATCTTCTCGGCATGGGGATAGTCGGACTTGGCGCCCATGACGATGACCGCGAGATTTCCGCTCATAATTGGATGCCTCTCTTGTTAAGGTTTGCAATGACTCGCCCGGCGGCCGGATAGGCGGCCGGCTCGAAAGACCCGCCCGTGAGCAGCTCGTAAGCCTCCTGGTAGAGGAGTCCGGTCTGCGCCCATACGGAATCGGGCAACGCGGGAATCTCCCCATCGCCGCGATAGCCGATATCGGCGTAGCGCATGCGCACGAACTCCTTGTCGAACAGCTCGGGCTCGCGGCCTTCCGCCAGGCGTCCGGCGTAGCTTCCGAGCTTCCAGAATCGCGAGGAATCGGGGGTGTGGATCTCGTCGATCAGCATCACTTCGCCGTCGGGTCCGACGCCGAATTCATATTTCGTGTCGACGAGGATGAGCCCTCCCGCCTTGGCGATCTCGGTTCCCCTCGCGAAGAGCGCGAGCGCGATTTCCATAACGCGGTCCCAGGTTTTCTTGGCGACATACCCTTTCTCGGTCACCTCGGCCACGGTGAGCCGCTCGTCGTGCTGGCCGGCCTCGGCTTTCGTCGTCGGCGTGATGATCGGCTCGGGAAGCCGCTGGTTCTTCGAAAGGCCTTCCGGGAAATCGTAGCCGTAGATCCTGCGTTCGCCCTCTGAATAGCGGCGCCAAAGAGCGGTGGAGGTGACGCCGGTGATGTACCCTCGGACAATCACCTCGACGGACAGCGGCGAGGCTTCGCGGACGATGGATACGTTGGGATCGGGCACGGAAACGAGGTGGTTGGGCGCTATGTCCGAAGTCCTGGCGTTCCACCAGGCCGAGAGCTCGTTGAGCACCTGCCCTTTCCAGGGCACGGCCGACACTATCCTGTCGAAGGCGGAGAGGCGATCCGTCGTCACCATGAGCCGCGTTCCGTCGTCGAGCGCGTACCAGTCGCGGACCTTGCCGGAATGCCGCTCGCGCGCCGTCGGGCCGAGCCCCATGAAAGCATTGGGAAGCATCGCCTCGATCGATTTTTGATCCATCATAGATAATTCCCTCCAGGATTCTAGTCGGTTATAGCTGTGCCGCGTAACGCACGCCATTGGCGAAGAGGTCGAGGCCGCCGCCCGGCTTTCCGCCCCGATAGGCCCTCGCGCCGGCGCCGGAGAAGATATTGTCCTCCGGATGCGGCATGAGGCCGAGCACGTTTCCCGCGGGATTGCAGATGCCCGCGATGTCGGCGTCGGAGCCGTTCGGGTTGTCGGGATACCTGCCCAGCGCCGGGCCGCCGTCGGGCGTCGCGTAGGTCAGGGCGACGAGCCCCGCGGCGCGGAGCGCCTCGAGATGGGCCGCGTCCTTCGTCACGAAACGCCCCTCGCCGTGGGCGATCGGGCACGCGATGGGTTCCGCGAGCCCGGCGGTCCACACGCAGGGGCTCTTCTCTATTTTCATGGTGACCCAGCGGCATTCGAACCGGCGTTCGCGGTTGTCGGTCAGCGTCGCCCAACGTTCTTCGCCGTCGCCGGGGGAAAAGCCGGCTCCTGGCAGGATGCCCGACTTCACGAGGGTCTGGAATCCGTTGCATATCCCGATCACCGGCTTTCCCGCCGCGACGAAGGCGGAGACTTCCTCGCGGAAATACGAGGCTATGTCGAGGGCGAAGAGGCGCCCGGCGCCGAGCGCGTCGGCGTAGGAGAAGCCGCCGGGCACGACGAGGAGCTGGCTCTCGGCCAGCAGGCCGCGCCGCGTCTTGAGGTCGTTCACGTGCACGATCGCGGCGTCGGCCCCGGCCAGCTGGAGCGCGCGCTCGGCGTCTACGTCCCTGTTGATGCCGGCGGCGTGGAGTATTATTGCCCTTGGTTTCATCGTTCGCCTCCGTTCTCGGCCCCATCGCTTCCGATATCGCCCAACGCCTGCCGCCCTTCCGAGCCGTAAGCCTCGGCGAGCGCCTCGAGCCCGATCGAACCGCCTGGTCCTCCGGAAAGCCCGATCACCGCTATGCGCGGCTCCGGCGAGGCGCGGCCGATCCTGACGCATGGCGCGCCGGCCATCGCGGCCTCGAAGGCCGCGGCCTTCCCGGTTTCGACCTCGACGATGAAGCAGCCGTTCGTCTCTCCGAAAAGGAGGAGGCTGGCGCCGCAGGCCGCGCCCGGAGCCGAATACCCGAGCTCGCCGTTCGGACGCGACTGGAGGGCCGCTTTCGATACCGCGGCGAGGTCGAGCTCGGCGCCCCTGGCCCCGCCCAGGCACATCTCCGCGAGCGCGGCCCCGAGGCCGCCGTCGGAGAGGTCGTGGCAGGCGGATATCATCGATGCCGCGATCGCGGCGTGCAACTTCCTATAGACAGCCGGGGCTTTGCGGGAGAAGCCCGGCCCCGGTCCGACGGCGCCGGCGGCCGCGTCCAATTGGCCGCCCGCGGTCCCGAGCACCGCTTGGAGCACGGAGGCCTCCAGGACGGGCCGGAACTCGCCGACGAGGTAGAGCGCGCCCGAATCGGCCTTGAGGTCGGTGGTCGGCGCGCAGCCGATATCGGGCACGATGCCCATCGCGGAAATGAGAAGCGAGGGCGGAATCGCGATGCGCGATCCGTCGGCGCCTTCGAATTCGTTGTTGAACGAGTCCTTGCCGCAGAAGAAGGGCGCGCGATGCGCGACCGAGACATCGCGGCACGCCTTGGCGGCGAGGAGGAGGGTCCACAGGTTCTCGGGCTTCTGCGGATCGCCCCAGCAGAAATTGTCGACGATGGCGATCCTGTCCGGATCGGCCCCGGAGGCGACGGCGTTGCGCACGGCCTCGTCTATGGCGGAAGCCGCCGCGTTGTACGAATCCGCCTCGCCGTAGCGCGCGTTGAAGCCGTTGGAGACGGCGATGGCCTTTCGTCCGCCGGTTTCGAGCGGCTTGATCACCGCGGCGTCGGAGGGACCCGACTGGAGGGCGCCCGCGAAGGGACCCGTCCTGGTCGCGCACTGCACCTCGTGGTCGTAGCGCCGGATCGCCCACTCCTTCGAAGCTATGGCGTGATGGGCCATTATCAGGGGAAAGAGCGCCTCCGGGGGGGGGAGCGCCGTTTCCGCCGCCGGCCCGGCCGCCACAGACGCGGCCGCCTCCGCCATGGCGGGCGGCGCGGCCTTGAGCCGGCGCTGCGGCGCTCCGTGATGCAAGAACTCGCAGTCGAGGTCGAGCACCGTCTCGCCGCGGTAGCGCACGACGAGCCTGCCCCCGCCCGTGAACCGTCCGAGATCGCAGTATTCGACGTCATTGGCGTCGCACATCGCCGCGAGATCGCCCATCTTTTCGGGCGGCACGGCGATCACCATGCGCTCCTGCGCCTCGGAGAGCCAGATTTCCCAGGGCGCAAGCCCGGCGTACTTGAGCGGCGCTTCCGAAAGGTCGATGTCGCCGCCCAGCTCCGAGGCCATCTCGCCGACCGCCGAGGACAGGCCGCCCGCGCCGCAGTCCGTTATGCCCGAGTAGAGGCCGGCGTCGCGCGCCGCGATGATCACCTCGGTGACCTTCTTCTCGACGATGGGCGCGCCGATCTGGACCGATGACCCGGCCGTATCGAGCGTCGCGCCGTCCATCGTCATCGACGAGAAGGTCGCTCCCCTGATGCCGTCGCGTCCCGTCCTGCCGCCGAGGACGACGATCCTGTCCCCGACCTTGGGCTCGTTGAAGAAGGCCCCTCGGGGCGCTATGCCCGCGCAGCCGCAGTAGACCAGGGGATTCGCGGCGTATTTCTCGTGGTAGTGGATGCCGCCGTTCACGGTGGGAATCCCCATCTTGTTGCCGTAGTCCTGGACGCCGGCGACGACGCCGCTCCTGATGTGCTCCACCGAAAGCCCGCCCGCGGCGCCGCCTTCCAGCCCCGGAAGGCCGAAGCAGAGCACGTCGGTCACGGCGATCGGACGCGCGGAGACCGCCACCACGTCGCGGATGACGCCCCCGACGCCCGTATTCGCCCCGCCGAAGGGCTCGATGGCCGAGGGGTGGTTGTGGGTCTCGACCTTGAAGGAAATGTCGTGCGCCTCGTCGAAGGCCATGATTCCCGCATTGTCCTTGAATGCTGAAATGATCCAGGGAGCCTTTATCTCGTCGGTCGCGGCCTTGATGTAGGAGCGGAGGATATTGTCCACCTGGGGAGGAAGTCCGACCTTCTCGCCGCCCTCGACATCGATAAGGGCCTTGAACGTCTTGTGGAAGCAGTGCTCGCTCCATGTCTGCGCGATCATCTCGAATTCGACGTCGGTGCAGGGCCTTCCCTCTGACGCGAAATAATCGCGGATGGCGGCCAACTCGCTGAAATCGAGGGCGGCTCGGCGCGCCTCGTTGAGGGCCTTGAGGCCTTCATCGTCGAGCGCGTGGACCGGGATCCGCTCGACCGCCGCGTTCGCGCCCTCCTTTTCAGGGAAGGAAGGTTCGATGCGGCCCGCCGACCAGCGCTGGACGACGGGGTTGGCGAGGAGCCGCGCGGCGAGAAGGGCCAGCTCCTCGCCGCTGAGGGACTCGCCCTCGCGGCAGAGTATCTCATAGCGCTGGCCCGTGGCCGCCGCCTCCGCGCCGGACACGCCCAATTCCCTCGCGGAGCGGAGAATCTCGTCGGCGACCGGGTCGGTGACGCCCGGATGATAGGCGACCTCGACGACGTTCACGCCGGGCTCGCCCGCCGCGCTGCCCCGCTCGACGACGAAGCCCTGGGTCACGGGGTCGGAAAAAAGAAAACGCCCGAGGAGCTCACACTCCCCGGGCGCTATATTCCCCCGAACAAAGTAAATTTCCGAGCGCATTACGGCCCGGACTTTATTCAAGCCAAGCCGATGCGCGCCGCGCACGATTGCCGCCGAGGATCTTCCTCCCGGCTGCAGTTCTCGTATCGTGAACCGTTGTATTGGAAATTGGTTACCCATATCAATGGATACCACCAGGCCCGGTTTTTAGTCAAGTACGGCGGTCCGCCCCTCGATGGTCTCCGCGAACGCCCTCGCCCTCGAGGGCGCGTCGCCCAGATAGGCGCCGATGTCCATGAGCCCCGCCAATTCGCGCTCGCCCATCTGGGCGCGGAAAAATTCGTCGCCGAGGATGGCCCGCGCGAGGCCGTTTTCCCTGCCCTCTTTGATGTCGGCCCAGGCCGCGAGCGCGAGGTTCCGGAGCCGCTCGTGCGTCTCCTGCCTGTCGGCGCCGGTCTTGGCCATCGCCATGAGCACCCGCTCGGTGCACGCGAAGGGGGCGTAGCGGGCGTAGGTCTTGCCGATCGCCGCCTCGTCGAGCGCAAGGCCGTCCACGATCTTGCGCGCGGTCTTGATGAGCTCGTCGGCGATGAGGAAGGCTTCGGGAAGGGTGGTCCTGCGGTTGGCCGAATCGTCGAGGGTCCGCTCGAGCAGGGAAAGCGCGGCGTTGCTCCAGGCGACCTGCGGATAGCTCGCCAGCAGGCGGGCCAGGGAGTCGATCTTCTCCGCGTCGATGGGATTGCGCTTGAAGGGCATCGCCGAAGATCCCACCTGCTTTTTCGCGAAGGGCTCGGCCACCTCGCCGATGGGCGGCGACTGGAGCACGCGCAGATCGAAGGCCATCTTATGGAGGGCGGCGCCAAGCTCCGCCAGCGCCGACAAAGCCTTGTACTCCTGGAGTCTTGAGCAGGTCTGGGTCGTGACCGGGAAAAAGCCTATGCCCAGCTCGGCCTCGAGGGCGGCTTCGAACGCCGGCAGCCTGTCCGCGCCGATGAGCTCGGCATAGGACGCCGAGGTGCCCACCGCGCCCTTGAAGCCCTTGCCCTTGATCGATGCCTGGATGATCCCCAGATCCTCGAAGGCGGTGAGGAGATCCTGCGCCCAGACGGCGCAGCGGTAACCGAAGGTCGTCGGCTCGGCCGGCTGAAGATGCGTGAAGGCCATGACGGGCAGGTCCGCGTATTTCCGGATGATGCCGGCGAGCGAACGCAGCAGGCCGGCCAGGCGCGCCCTGATCAGGACGACCGATTCCCTGATGCGAAGGGCGTCGGCGTTGTCCTCGATGTCCATGGAGGTGGCGCCGAGGTGGATGACCCCGCCCGCCGTCGGGCACTGCTCGGCGAAGGCTTTGATCTCGGCCATCAGGTCGTGCCGTATCTCCGCCTCGATGGCGAGCGAGCGCTCGATGTCGATGTCGCGCGCCTTCGACTCGAGCTCGGCGACCTGCGCCGCCGTGGCGAGGCCGTAGCCCATCTCCACGCGCGCCAGGCTCACCCAGAGGGAGCGCCAAAGCTCCCGCTTGTGCACTTCGCTCCAGACGCGCCGCATTTCATCGGTCCCGTATCGCCAGGAATAGGGGGAGAGGTATCCGGAATAGTCTGCCATGAGCCGACTATAACAGAATCGGGTGAGGCTGCAAATACATCTTCGCTGTCCTTGAATCACGGAGCATGGAGGATGGCGTCTCCATAATGCCGGCAAGAGCGTGAGTCCGCGGCTCCGCCCAACGCCAACAGGCACCAAAAGGGGGTTCCATGAATTCTCTGAATAGCATACTCGTCGAAGGCAACCTACTATATTTATGTATGGAAAATTGTCTCAAAGATGGCATTACACACTATCGATCTCCTTTCAGCTTCTCGATTCAGAGTAGCCTAAGACATTGCTTGAGGTATATTATTTGACGATTTACCTATAACTTTATATTATAGGTAACATGGATTTAGAAGAGAATAGTATTCAACCTGTAACAAATGATCTCCTTGAAAATCTTGTAAAAAGCCTTGCTGAGTCCTCCCCTACACTCTCTTCCCTGACTCAGGAGCAACTTCAAAGTATCGCTAAAGCAACGATCATTGACGACCTGAAGGATGAGCTTAAGCAAAAAGTCAGGTTAGCAAAAATAGACTACCCAACAATGAAAGCGACCTTCCTGAATCGCTACAAGAGCAAGCATACTAAGCTTGCATACTCTTCGGCCCTAGAGCTTCTAGAGCAGTTTGCAGGAAGAGCAGGGGTCTCCATTCTTGAGATTAAGCCAAGAGCTGCTGACAGGTTCATTGCATCCCTAACAGGAGCATCCTCCACCATTAGGCTTAAAGTAGCAGCTGTATCTTCTTTCTATACTTTTCTGGATCGTGAAACAGATGGTAGGGTGAGGAATCCTTTTAGAGGATCAAAACTCAGGCCAAAGAAAGATTCTTCTTTACCAATCATTCCAACTGAGGAAGATCTAAAGACTATTCTCTCGGTCGCTTCTCCCCCTCTCAAACTAGCAATAGCTTTAATAGTCGAACATGGCTTAAGAATTGGAGCATTGCCAACGATTACTATATGGGGAGGAAAGTATAGAGGGATATCGAAGGGTAGACAGATTGCAGGAGATCTGACTGAGCACTTTTTATCATTGTTGAGAGATTCAGACCTTGATACAAAAGCTCCATGGCAAGGGACAGACTCTGATACTATCAGGAATGCCTTCAGATACCTCACGAGGAAGCTCTACAAGGAAGGGAAGATCATTGCTCCCTACTCAGTTCACGACCTCCGACATTATTTTGCAGTCAATGAGTATAAGAAAGACCACGATATCTACCGTTTGAAAAGCTTACTTGGGCATGCCTCAATTCAAGTAACTGAGACCTACTTACAGGGCTTACATATTTCGATTTAGGTTAATTATTACTATTATAGTTATCTTTAAATATGAATACTCTTATTTTATTTGCGATACCCTTTCCCTTTTAGTAAGAGGCCTCTCACTTCGCTTTCAGCTTGATAAGCACATAATCTCTTGAGGAATAGCTGCCACTCTTCGCCGCACACTGGTTGGACTTATTTTTTCAATAAATGGAAGCATTACAATAATGTTTCTACATATAGATACATTTATTTTCTACTATTCTATACTTTTTGCTTTTCAAGTAAATTAATGCACTTATATCATTTTAATAAATAGAATAGTTATATGCAGTGTCCCCCCTGTTAAATAAGCCAACATCTCACTATCAACATAATTTTTTTGGTAGCACAATCCATCTGACGGAGGTATACTTGTTTTCCAGTAACCCCAGAATAAGGAACCTTACAGAATGGCACGAGCTAAAGCTAAACTTGATAATAAAATAGTACCGTTGAATACCTTTGAACTATCTTTTAAAAACATAGATGACATCCTCCGTAAGGAAGCTGGTTGTACAACCGAGCTTGACTACACTGAGCAAACCTCTTGGCTTCTCTTCTTAAAATACCTTGATGGACTAGAGCAAGACAGAGCAACGGAAGCTCACATTGAAGGCCGCGCCTACTTATATATCCTTGATAAACCTTACCGTTGGGAGTCATGGGCAGCACCAAAAGATAAAGATGGCAAGCTAGATCACAACAAAGCGATGGTTGGAGATGACCTAATAAGTTTTGTAAACCAAAAGCTTTTCCCATACCTCCATGGTTTCAAGGAGAGAGCTTCTGGACCAAATACGATTGAGTACAAGATTGGGGAAATCTTTGGAGAGATCAAGAACAAGATTCAGTCTGGTTATAGTCTGAGAGACATTCTAGATCATATCGATGAGCTAAGATTCAGATCACAGACTGATAAGTTCGAACTTTCTCACCTCTATGAAGCAAAGATAAAAAACATGGGTAATGCCGGAAGGAATGGAGGTGAATACTACACTCCCCGTCCATTGATCCGAGCCATGATTCAAGTAGTTCAGCCAAAGATAGGGGAAAAGGTTTACGATGGAGCTGTAGGTTCAGCAGGGTTCCTCTGCGAAGCTTTCGATTATATGAAGGCTTCAAAAGAGCTAACAACCAAAGATGTAAAGATACTCCAAGAAAAGACTTTTATTGGGAAGGAAAAAAAGTCTCTTGCGTACGTTATTGCCATAATGAACATGATTCTTCATGGCATTGATGCACCTAATATTATCCACACTAATACACTTACAGAAAACCTCTCTGATATTCAGGAGAAGGATAGGGTAGATGTATGCCTTGCGAATCCACCCTTTGGGGGAAGTGAGCGTCCCGAAGTCCAGCAGAACTTTCCAATCCGTACTGGAGAAACTGCATTCCTTTTCCTACAACACTTTATAAAGATGCTAAAAGCAGGGGGACGAGCGGGGATAGTGATTAAGAATACTTTCCTTTCCAACTCTGATAATGCTTCAATCTCCCTACGGAAGCTACTTCTTGAGAGTTGCAACCTCACCGCGATCCTCGATTGCCCATCAGGAACATTTCAAGGGGCAGGAGTTAAAACGGTTGTTCTCTTCTTTCAAAAGGGAGAGCCGACAAGGAAGATTTGGTATTACCAACTTGCCCCCGGTAGGACTCTTGGTAAGACGAATCCACTTAATGATGATGATCTTGCCGAGTTCGTGAATCTATCAAAGAAATTTGAAGACTCTCCAAAGTCTTGGAGCATTAAAATTGGCGATGTGAATAAGACATCCTTTGATCTTTCTGTAAAGAATCCGAATGGGAATGAAAAAACCATTCATCGAAGTCCCAAAGACATCCTTGATGAGATCGATAGATTAAACGAGGAAAGCGAAAAGTTATTAGAAAAGATCAGAGGCTTACTGTGAAGAAAGCTTGGGAAACAGCCCGCCTCGCAGATGTATGTAGTATTATTGGTGGTGGTACTCCAGCGAAGGATAACGACAAGTATTTTGGAGGCGATATACCTTGGGCAACTGTAAGGGATATGAAGAATGATCTTCTATCAACTACAGAATTTTGCATTACAGAATTGGCTTTACATAATAGTTCAACAAATATCATACCGAAAGGCAATGTAATTATTGCAACACGAGTTGGATTAGGGAAAGTATGCCTATTAGCACAAAATACTGCAATCAACCAAGATTTAAAAGGTATCATTCCAAACTCACCAAGGAGTCTTTCAACAAAATACTTATTTTATTGGCTAAAAAGTGTCTCTAATGAAATTATAGCTGAAGGGAAAGGGGCAACAGTTCAAGGAGTTACTCTGCCCATAGTAAAAAATCTATTAATACCAATACCTCCTCTTTTAGAACAAAATCGAATTGTTAAAATTCTTGATGAAGCATTTGAGAAAATTGCGAAAGCTACGGAAAACGCAAAGAAGAAACTTGAAAACACTAGCAGCCTATATAAGAGTTATTTACAATCTATCCTTGAAAATAATATTAATAGATGGGAAGAAAAGCGGTTAAGTGAGATATGCGAAATCCATCACGGATTTGCATTTGATGGTCAATACTTTAGTAATAAAGGCAGTTTTGTCCTCTTAACCCCCGGCAACTTTCATGAGGCAGGAGGCTATAAAGATAGAGGCGAAAAACAAAAATACTACACGGGTACAATTCCTAATGGCTATATCTTATCTAAAGGCGACCTGTTAGTAGCAATGACAGAGCAAGCAGCAGGATTGCTCGGTAGCCCAATTATCGTACCAGAGTCTAATAAGTTTCTTCACAACCAACGACTTGGGCTCGTTTTAGAGAAAACAGGAATCCCTTGGGCGAATGAATTCTTCTTCCACCTTTTCAACCTGCCATCAATTCGGGAGAAGATTCATGCCGATGCTTCAGGAGTCAAGGTTAGGCATACATCGCCTACGAAAATTGGGAATATTATTGTCCGTTTTCCTAAAACCGTTGAAGAACAAAAAAGAATCGCTAAAATTCTGGAAAAGCTTCAACAAGAAATTGATGACCTTATATTAACCTATCAGAAAAAGATCGATTTATTAGGTGCCCTCAGGCTTTCTATTCTGAACGAAGCCTTCAATGGGAACTTATAAGGATTCTCTATGAACGAAGCTGAAACACGTGCTGAGTATATTGATCCTTCCCTCGCACTTTCTGGATGGGGTACTGTAGAGGATAGCCAGATAAGACGGGAATACCCCATCTATCCCGGTAGACTTGAAGGTGGACAAGGCAGAAGAGCGAACCCTTTAAAAGCAGACTATGTACTTGTCTATAAGAATATAAGACTGGCAGCAATAGAAGCCAAAGCATATGATCAAGAAGTATCAGAAGGAGTCGGACAAGCTAAGAACTATGCTACTAAGCTTTCGATCCGATTTACTTACTCAACGAACGGTAAGGGTATTTATGCTATTGATATGCTCACTGGCAAAGAAGGAGATATTTCTAAATACCCAACGCCGGAAGAACTATGGAACCGTACATTTGAGCAGGCTAATGAATGGCGGGATAGGTTTTCAGCAACCCCTTTCCCCAACAAGGGTGGCACGTGGGATATTCGATATTATCAAGAAACTGCTGTCAGGAGAGTACTTGAGAAGATTTCCAAGAATGAGAATCGAATTCTCCTAACCTTAGCAACAGGGACAGGAAAGACTTCAATAGCCTTCCAGATCTCTTGGATACTATTCCAGTCACGTTGGAATTTAAGCCGCCAACCAACAAGACGCCCTCGAATTCTTTTCCTTGCAGACAGAAACAATCTTGCGACCCAAGCATATAATGACTTTAGTTCTTTTAATGCTTTTTCAGATGATGCGATGATTCGCATCCGGCCTAATGAGATAAAAGATAGAAATAGAGTCCCAACTAATGGGAGCGTGTTCTTCACGATCTTTCAAACCTTTATGAGCGGTAAAGTAGTTGATGGAAGACCCTCCCCCTACTTCGGCGATTATCCTAAAGACTTCTTTGATCTTGTTATCATTGACGAGTGTCATCGAGGCGGTGCGAATGACGAAAGCACATGGCGAGAAATCCTTGAATACTTCTCTCCAGCTGTACAACTTGGGCTTACCGCTACCCCAAAACGAACTGAAAACATCAATACCTATGCCTACTTTGGTGAGCCCGTCTATACATACTCTCTTAAGGAAGGTATCAACGATGGCTTCCTCACTCCTTTCAGAGTAAAGGAATATTCAACCACTCTTGATGAATATGTCTATACTGCTGATGATGATGTGCTCCAAGGAGAGATCGATACAGGACGAAGATACACCGAGGCTGAGTTCAATAAGATAATCGAGATCAGGGAAAGAGAAGCGTTCAGGGTAAAGCTTTTCATGGATCAGATCGATCAATCTGATAAGACGATTGTATTCTGCGCTACTCAAGCCCACGCTTTAGCAGTCAGAGATCTGATCAATCAAATGAAAATAAGCACATCTCCCGACTATTGCCATAGAGTCACTTCTGATGAGGGAGAAATAGGGGATACCCATCTCCGAGAGTTCCAAGACAATGAAAAGACTATCCCTACAATCCTTACAACTTCCCAAAAACTCTCAACTGGAGTAGATGCTCGGAACATTCGAAACATTGTCTTGATGCGCCCTGTACACTCCATGATCGAGTTTAAGCAGATAATTGGGAGGGGAACGAGGCTTTATGATAACAAGGATTACTTTACCATCCATGATTTTGTAAAAGCCCATCTACACTTCCATGATGCAGATTGGGATGGAGAACCTGTAGAGCCCGATCCTAAACCAGAGTACACTCCTGCCCCCGAGAAAAAGCCAAAGCCACCGATTGAACCTCCAGTCGAGAGACCAGCCAAAGTAAAAGTGAAGCTTGCTGACGGAAAGGAACGAACGATACAGCACATGATGTGTACCACCTTCTACCATCCTAATGGTATCCCAATGTCAGCTCAGCAGTTCATGGAAATGCTATTTGGGAAGCTCCCAAACTTTTTTAAGAATGAATCCGAGCTTCGTAGCATTTGGAGCACTCCAGATACAAGACAAAAACTCCTTGAAGGTCTTGCAGAAAGTGGTTTTGGGAAATCTCAACTCGAGGAAATGCAGCGAATTATTGAAGCTGAGAAAAGTGATATCTTTGATGTTTTAGCCTATGTAGCATATGCAGCTCCTACCTTTACGCGAGAAGAAAGAGCTTCTGCAGCAAGAAGAATCATTGCCGATAAGTTTACTTCCAAACAGCAAGGATTCCTTGATTTTGTTTTAAGCCACTATGTTTCAGTTGGAGTAGAAGAATTAGCCATCGATAAGCTCACACCCCTCCTAAGGTTGAAATATAATGATTCTATCTCAGATGCCGTAGAGGACCTTGGAGAGGATATCGGGGAAGCTTTTACAGGATTTCAGAGATATCTGTATTTGCTGGGTACAATTTCAAGAGTTGCCTAAGGGAAATGACTCTATTTACATTGATAAAATATATTTCGCAATAGCAGATTTTTGGTTGATATTAATTTTTTACTATGCTTATAAATCCTTTTCTCAATAATAATGAAATGGCATTTTCAATAGCTTCTACATTTTCATCATACCCGCTTAAAGAATTAATGGAAAACCAATCTTTACTATTAAGAAATAGTATATATTTAAAAAAATCTCTATTTACATAGATTAATGACCCTTTTTTAGGAGAATATAATAGCATTCCTTTTTCTTCACATCTAAACTTAACATCCTTAATAATTGTGAGTCGCATGCTTTTATCTAGCTTTTCAAATGTCCTTTTTTCTTCCATTTCCCCTAACGGGGTTTCATATTTTGCTCTCGGATCAAGGCTTGAAAATGAGCCATTCTTTGTTTTTGCTGCCTCTCTACAACCCATTGAACATTTTGTATTATTTCTACAATCAGTACACTTTAATGGGTAATATTTATTCGTACTCCATTCAGCCATTCTTCCCCATACTTTTGAAAAATCTTCTGTTAATAGATTCCCATATTCCTCTTGTATATGCGTGCACGGCCTAACTTTACCCGATGAAGATATTGCAATAATAAATTTACCTGCTCCACAATCTCGTGAAAAAAACCGTTTATATCTATCAATTTTTTTTAACGAACAAAGTGGTAATGCTTCTGCAATATCAGTAGAAATATTGAATTTGCTTTCAAGACAATTTAAATCCTCTAATACTTTTTCTAAATCCTGTCCAGACAATTCAAGTCTAGGATTTAAATAACTGCATGGTATTACTGGTGTAGCAGCAAAAGAAGTGACTCCAAGATCTTTTATAAACTTTCCAGTTTCAAATACTTGGTCCTTATTAATCTGTGTTACTACCATATTAACAGATATTGGCATGCACTCTTTGATAGCTAATTTAATGTTTGATACTACTTTATTATAGTTATCTGATTGCGTAATATAATTATAATTATCTTTATCACAGCTAGGTAAAGAAGCAAAAATCCCAGAGATATTGACATCTTTCATCCTTTTTAAATCATCCCTTTCTAGTAGCGACAAATTTGAATTAATTTTGACATTAATAGAGCTTAATGATAATTTTTGTGCCCAGAAATATACTAAGTCTTTTCTTAATAATGGTTCCCCGCCTGTTAATACAACACGGAACAAGTCGCTATTTACAATTTTATCTGATACTGCCTCAACTTCATGAATTTTCAATTCATTTTCAATTTTTTCATTACTTCTCCAATAATTATAACAATAGAGACATTGATTATTACATCTTGGAGTAATTTCTATTTGAGCCGTAATTGGAGATTTTAGCCTCTCATATTCAATAAGTTTTTTATTTAAGGGAACAATATTATTCATACCCCTCTTTCTTTATGAAAAATCGATCTAAAAAAGAGTATTGAGTATACTTTTACATTACTAGATAATCATGATTTACAATCATCACATGGGGGGTCCCCTCCTCCCCACTGATCACAATCACACATGAATAATTGTATTTCATTAAAATCATTTAGGTTGATTTTATTTTTGCTCCTTGCAATATTTCTTACCTCAATAGTACTCGATTTCTCAAGCCTAGAAGATGGAGACAAGTCAGATCTTTCGAGATTCCTTACCATATCATCCCTCCTTAAACTTTTGTAACCAAACTCAACTATAATTGCAGCGTATCATAGATTTGAGAATCTGTGAATAGAAATTATAAGTCTTCTTCTCATAGTGTTTTAATTCTCCTTTAATATCCATTTAGCCATCTGCAAATCAAATTTCGTTTCCCCCTCCTAATATTCTATTTCAAGTAGGTATTAATCGTGAGGTAATATCTAGAAAACCTTAATATTTTCTGATCAATAACTATATATACAGCTCTCATCAAGCCGGAGGGGAAGAAGCAGCAATGCCTTCCCCTCCTTCTCTTTCCAGCTCTTACAACCCAAAACCAATGTTTCAAACCTCTTAACTATCCTTATATGCAAACAGCATGGCTTTCAGCCCTCAGACTATATCACGCCAACCTGCTTGCATTAGCCAAGACGAGGTTTGGATTCCGAATCTGGCGAATCTTAAGGAGAAAAAAGAGATAAGTCTTTTCTACGAATTGAGATTTAAAAATTCCAAAGCTAAAAACGATGAGAGCCCAATTAAAATATGCGAAAAAATTCCATGATGCAGGTATCTGGTTACTACCAGTCACTGCAGGCCAAAAGTATGACTATAACATAGACTACGACGATGTTGCCAAATACCAGACAAAAGACGAAATCTATAGGCTCTTTAGCACCCCCACTCCTATAAACATAGGTTGGGTCTCGGGGGCACAAAGTAACAACCTCTTTACACTGGACTTTGAGACACAAGAGGATTTCCAATTAGCTAGAGAGATATCCCCTTCCTTTGATGAAATCTGTAAGAAAACAACGCTTACATCTACAGCGCATGGTGGAATTCATGCCCATGTACGGCTAAAGAACCCAAACCTTCATAAGACTTTCAAGCTAACCTACCATGGAGAAGTAGTCGGGGATGCCAAGTATAGCGGACACACCATTGAACCAAACTCATACCTCCTTGAGGGAGGCAAGAGACTCCCCTACACAATGATAGATGGTTTCAAAGGCATTTATGAAATTGATACAGTTTATGATCTTCAACTTGACCCCTTCTTCTCCAACCTTGAAGAAGCAACCAAACCTGAAACCGTACTTACTCCCCCTACTCAGTTCATGCCAATGGACCCACCCAAATTACTCATTCGAGGGTTTGGGGAAAAGTATATGGAAATTCTAAACGGGGACAAACAGGGGTACAATACAAGAAGTGATGCTGATGGTGCATTATTTGTAAGAGGGGTAGTATGTGGTCGGACAGAGGAAGAACTTAAGTCTGTAGTTAAGGCCTTCGGATCAAAGAGCCTTAAGTTCTATGATAAGGGTGAGGATTTTGATAAAAGATTCCATAAAGAATATACACGTGCTTACTCCTATGTTCATACTCATGTGACTTCCTTCGACGCCAGCCTTAACAAGGCAGTTGAGTACTATAAGTATTCAAGTATTGAGTCCCAAACCATTAGAAGGATGAAGTTGGGAATCCTTAGTATTCTGAGAAATGCAGGATCAGATAAGCTGCATTGCTTAGGTTTATCAGTTAGGCAGATAGCAGAGGAGAGTGGTTTATCTCTTGGAACTGTGTCTAAGAACTTAAAGATTACAAGAATAAAGTTAGTAACTCGTTATGAAGGAAGTAAAGCATCAATATATGATGTATCCAATCTGGTTTGCGTAGTTGAACAATCCTTCCTTGGGGGGGCCGTGGAGGAATGTTCAGCTCGGCAATCCAAACTAGGCATCAAGATAAACAGCGATATCTCCCGATCTAAGTCCTTTGGAGTAGATGCAGATATTGTTCTCGGTTCTCTGACAATGGGAACTGAGTTGTCAATCAAAGAGTGGGGGATAAAGTGGAATAATATGGGGTACAGAGCCACTAAGCGAAAGCTAGAACTTTTGGAATCTGTAGGGATAGTTGAAGAAGGTCGAACCATAGTTAGAGGGAAAGCAGTAATTACATATATCGTTATAGAAGAGATTACCCCAGAACGAATCTTAGCGATCTGCGAGGCAACGAATACCTTTGGAGCCAAGAAACGACAACATGAGAAGTATGAGATAGAGAGGGAGAATCAATATAAATGGCGAAATCGGATGAAGAAACAACTAAAAGAAATTCACAATGAAGAAAAGGATCAGTAAGGTGAACATGTCACTATTTATAAGAGGTGAATTTCTATGCTCAGAACCCTAAAGACAAGACTATTAGCTGTAAAAATAATTCGAAGACAGATGCCAACCAAGAGCTTTCTAATGTTAATGTTATTTTCTTATGGATATGAGCTTGAATTGATTTGGCCAGGCAGGAAGAATAAATGAAGAAAGAGATGATTTTTATACCTAATAGTTCCCATTTCAAATAAAGGCATGAAAAAGCTATGAGTATTTACATAGAAATCCAAACTTTCAATCGCATTAAATATTGCAATTACTAAGGCTATTACTTTGGAACTTTTATTAGGTAAAGTATTGTATGTAAGATTTCATTAAGTTGTTCTCTCTCTTTCTTAATATAAGCAAGAGTCATTTTATCAATTATATACTCCACTAAGGGGTAATAGGCACATTACTATTCTTGAGTACTAGACGACTCAAATTCACTTGGTAACAACATTAAATCTTGATCTTTATTCGTTTCTGTCTGAAAATACTTTCTATAAATAACCTGTGCATCATCCTCTTTATCAACTGTAATTACTATTGAACATTTATCTTTGGTCACATCGATATATTTTATCATTGCCCTTTTAATAAAAAACCTTGATTCACCAATTTCATATCTATGCCCCAGCATCATGAAGTCATTATTTAAAGTAACAATAAAGTTCACATTCTGCTTTTCAGTAGACTCTGGGAATTCAGTCATCGCGTCTTTACTCGCCAACTCAATAGTAAATACTCCAGAAAAACCTTTTTGATAGCCAAATTTTATTATGTTATGCAATTCAAGTATATCAGATATATCATCCCTACTTAGGCCTCCTGAAGGGAAAAATATTGGTACATTAGTAATATTTTGTATAAATGTGGCTTTATTATATAGATCAAGTAGAAGTTCACTAGGTTTAGGAATACTATTAGGTTCGACCTTACAGTTGATTACTTTAAGTTGGCTAGCACTATCTTTCACAACAAGATTCCCACCCTCAGAAATTGCTCGAATAAATTGGAAATACTTGTTGATTATAGCAACGTTATATTTGCTAGCATCTTCATGAAGATGATATGTAAAATTCAGTTTGTCATCAAGGTTTACCTCAAGCAGCAAAGAAAAAGGCAAAGCCCCATTAGACTCAAATACAACATTCCTTGGTGTAATCAATCTTGCCACAAATTTCATATTGTTTAGCACAAAGGAGTGATCACCTTTCTCAATGGCAATGTCTAATTCAACTTCTCTAATAATATCAGGTCGCTCGAAGTGAACCTCGGTAATTTCTCCTTCTGGATAGAGGTACTCAAAAACTTTGGGGCGACTAATACTTTTAATATACTTCTTAGGAATCGATATTGACTTCCCCCCACCAAGGAACTCCATATAATCTTTTTTAAATCTTTCCCCCTCCTCATCATTTGGGATAAGTAAGGACAGCCCTCCTTGAAGATATTCGCTAGGCAAGTCGTCCTGAAATGTAATAGAGACAATATCCCGATTACCATCATTAAAATATGATATTCCCTTTATTGCATTTTGTGGATCATTAGCTTTAATTGTACTTAAAATACTATTAAGTGGGTCTTGCCCTATCTTGAATATTATTATGTCATCAATCAAGTTATTAAATGAATAGATAGATAAAATGTTCTTACTAAATTCTTCAGCAAAGTCTGCCCTTATCGCTTCGATAGTATCTTTTGGAATAGGATTATTAACAACTACTATACAACGATCTATTTTCTCATCCATTAATGTACTTTCATCCTTAAAAGCACTCCCAAAAGCCTGCCTAACTTGTGTAGCAATTTCGGTATAAGAGTATCTTCCACTCACCTTAGCATTGATTATACCAACCTTTACTACTACGCCATAATTTATCCTTTGTTTTACTCCTTCTTCTTTCCACATTGTAAAGTCTTTACCTAGTTCTCTTGGTCCCCCATGATAAAGAACTACATTATGAAAACCGAGGGCCTTAAAAAGGGGAAGCAATATTACCTTTCTGAACTTATCTTCATTTAATCCTTTTACCCATTCCTCAAGCGCAGCTCGTTCCATCATATAATTATCCCCAAAAAGTGTTGATACATTTGAATATTATCTACCCGTCCACATCATTTTCTTAAGCGACTTCCTGCGATTGTGTTCTGATTTCCATTATATGTCAAATGCAATTAAAAATATTTGACTTTTCTCAGTTACTTGCTAATTTAATGATCTTTTATCAGAAACATATCGATTCAGATCACAATGATCAGAAACATTCTGCTCTACTTTACCAAGCTAATAATCAGTATTATTAATCATATTCTCAGAGAAGTGAGGAGCAAAAATGGGTTCAATAATTTACGCAAGATGCAGCTGTGGTTATGAGGTTGGGAATATTGTAATCGGTAGGAGCATGCGATCCCATTGTTCTTCAGATTTTTACCCTGCCCTTTGTCAAGACTGTAGCTCAATTATTAGTATCGATCTAAATGGAACGAAACGTTGCCCCTCATGTCGTGGTACAAATGTAATTTTTTATAATGATCAGAGACTATCAAAAAATAACAGTTTGCCTAGCAACACTAATAGAGATACCAGCGTACAAGGGGATATTATTGAAATGCAGGTTACATCACATGAACTCACTAAAAGGATATACAGATGCCCAAAGTGTATGAAATTAGCTCTAAATTTTCATGAAACCGGAATATTATGGGACTAAGCAGCTATTGGTTATCTATCAATTTTTGAGTTTCATCTTGTTGCTTTATCATTTTCCTTTCTTGAGCGAGGATCTCTTGCATCTGATCAAAGATATTGTACGCATTTTGAATTAAGTCATAACATTGGAGGTTGAGAGCATCAAGTTTCTCTAAGCTCTGAAGCGTGAGCATTGAATTCCTCCTTTTCATTTTACTAGTATAATTAAGTAAATGTATTATATACCTTTATAATATACACAACCTTAATGATTTGTAAGATATTTTCTCACTATATATTCTGTATTTTAAACATAATATTTTTGTTCATCCATACTAATATACTTATTAAGAAAGAACACAAACTATATGTATCCTAATTCCTTATCACATTGATCAATTATAAAGTAAGGAATGACTTGATATTTAATCGGATTTAGTTGCATTACATAATCATTTTCAATATGAAAAGTCTCATTTATATACTTTCGCAATACACTATTCCCGACAGCTTCTGCCGTAAGTATTCTGAATAATTCAAGCTTTTCAAAATTACTTGTTGCCTTTCTATAGAGATCCTTTATTTGAATATCAATATTTAATTGCCGTAATATTTCAGTATAATTAAAATCAGGTACCTTTTTCCTAATCTCATCTGATGCTATTTCTATTTCATCAGGACCCAGCATTACTATTTGACTTTCAACCTCCTTGTAGGGTAGATCCCGTTTATGAAAAAGGTTTGATAAGAGATCGTAGGGTAATCCTTTATTATTACTAATTTCATATAACCTGCGAAGATGAATCAACTTAATAATAGTCAATTTAGAATTTGCGATGTTATATTCACAAATTTCAGTAAAAGTCTTTATATCATTCCTACTAATTTCTTTTTCAATCAACTGTCCATTTTGTATCTCTAAAAATGATGCTATAACTTTATTCCTGTATTGCCTAAAAAGAGTATACATTAAGTCAATAATTGGTTCTAGGTCATGTGTTAAGAACATAACTGTCTTATTCGCTAAGCCCCGCCCTTTACCGAAAAGCATATCAATAATTGCATATTTTTTATTTTTGTCAAATGATGATATTGGATCATCAAGAATAATAAAATCAGATTTTTTTGACACCGCTTCATACATGAATAATACGATAGCAAGTGCATTTCTCTCACCATAACTTAAGTATTGGTCTCCACTTTCGATAGGTTTATTATATTCATTATGTCTCAACTTTAGATGGTATTCATTATTTTCAAAATCAATACTTACTTGATATTTATAGCCAGCATTTGTTAGAAAACTATTTATTTGCGTACTATACACCAAGATAGTATCTGCAATTGACTTTTTCTGAATGTTTACTTCAGCTTGCAGCTGCCCAGCTACATCTAGAACATGGTCTATAGAGCTAGAAATATTTGCTAATAATTCAATTGTATGTTCAGATTTAAAATGTTCTAAATAATTGATATCAATCTTTGAATCTTTTATTAACTCAACAACCTTATCAACATCCTTCAAATCAAAGAATGATATCGATTGCAAAGAACTTAATTTGTCCCTTAAAAAAGTTGCTTGCTGTTTTACATGAACTAAATATTCTATTTCTTCCTTACTAAGCTTATCAGACTTTTTTGATAACTCAACAAATCTATTTTTTGTCTCGCCATCAAAATATGGAGATAGTTTTTCGATTACTTTTAAAATATTATTAAGATGTTCTACTGATTTGACGTCATATTGTTCTTTTAGCTGTACCATTGTCTGTTTCTTTTTTTCTGCATCTGCAGAACAAAACGGACACTTATTTGAGATCTCTAAAAACTCATACCCCTTAAACTGCCATCCAAGCCAAGGTACTTTTTTTTCACTCCGAATAAATTCAGAATATTCCTCCAGCCCTAAAGGTATATGTTCAATTTTATTTCCATTTCCTATTCCTTTAGCTAATGCACCTGCGGCAGAGTATCCAGACGAAGCCTTTCCAAAGCTATCAATAAATAATGAAAGATCACTTAGCATTTGATTTAATTTTTCATCTTTTTGAAAGATATCTTTAATGTCAGAAAGAAAAGTCTCTATTTGTTGCATATGTTTTTCATAGCTATCTGTTTTAATAAAAATATTGAAGCTATCGTTAACTAACTCATCTTTTTGAAATGTAAACTTATTGATGTACGCTTCATTAAATATATATACATTTTTTATATTTTCTAATCCACTTACTTCAGGTAAAGGCTTATCTGTTTTCTCCCGGCATCTAAATGGTATCAACTCATCCAATGACATATTTTTACTTTTAAGCTCAATAGCCTTTGCAATAGTACTTTTTCCTGTACCATTAATTGCGTATTTAATATTTAATTTATTTTCAACTATTGATATATTAGCATTTTCAATATTTCTACAATTTGATATTTTAATGTTGATAATAATCTCCTTTTGTAATATTAATTTTACTATTGATAAACCTAATATTTAAATTCTATATAAAATCTATACATACAAACTATATGCTAAATTGGATACCTGAATATACGCTACTGTCAATATAAATATTGAATCAATATATTGAAATTAATTTCTTTTCAACGATTAGAAGTTCTATTTAGTTAATCAAGCTAAGATATATTTGCTGTGAATAGTCTAATTTCTCATCAGCAATTAACAAATTTATAATTATTGAAATACCTAAATTATTTAGATAGTATAAAATAGGCTGAGGGTAACCATACCCTCAGCCTATTAGGAAACAGTCTACTCGAATAGACTATTTCTTATTCTGACCTTTTTTATATTTCTTGTAAGCCTGTTCAATTGCCCTCTCTACTACTATAGCCAAGTCAGCATCTTCGGTTACAAGACCCTCTAATGAAAGAATCTCTTTATCGTTTATCTTGAAGACGTGATTTATTATCACATTTTCAAGATATACTTTCGGCTTTTCTTTCAGTTGTTCTTTTTCTGCTTTAACCTCTGCCTTATTGAGTATTGTATCTGGGTCCATCAGTTTCTTTATATAGTCACCTTTCACAACTTTCGGCAGATGTATAACATCACGAAGCAATGATATATCATATTTCTTAAAAACCTGTTGAACCGAGGCAAGTAGAAGATCATCCAATTCTATTGCTTTTACATTGCCCGATTGAAAAGCTACCAGTTCTTTAACGCATTTCATCAAGTCCCATACATAGGATCTTGAAAAAGGAATAGTCTTTTGCAGCCATGAATTAAATTGTTCATCTTTATTGCGAGAATAGAATGTCTTCCAGTTTGCCTTAACAAAATATATATCTAAAGCTGTCTGGGCAATATTCTTATTAATAGCCAAGTCAGCCTTTCGAATTCGCTCTTCAATTTTGTTAATTTCAACTATTTCATTATTCTCATTGTAATACAGCTCTCGATAGGTTTGATTGAGCTGAGAGTTCAGTTCAGGAGAGAGGGTATGGTGTATTACAGCCTTTCTTGGCCTACCCCTTTTCCCCTTCACCTTCTCACTCATTCCCGATCCAGACACCGTTACTGGTTGATTCATAGTCCCTCCGCAGCATTAATAAAGCAATACTCAGTAGACTTCGCTTTCGCTTCTTGCGTAATAATATACTGAAATAGTAGCCTACACAAGAATTATATGTAATGACTCTCAACAGTAATAGTATTACACAAGACTCTAGTAACGGTTATATTTCCAATTATTTACATATTAAGGGTTGTAGAAATTTGTGGTAAGTTATTGTCATAATCCTTTATAAATCCATCAATTAGCTGATTCTGAAGGTTTAGCCGATTTTCATAATCATCCAGATCTAATACTTCTTCAATATTATCAGCTTGAAATAAGTAGCTATCAGCTTTAATTGAACTATAGACTTGATCTAGTAGATCTCGATTAACAATATATTTTGGGGGAGTCTCGATCTTTATACCAGCCTTTGCTGAGTCTACAATCATTCTATTAAGTAAGTTGGACTTTGCTCCCCTCATTCTAATAGCATCAATTATCATAGACCAAGAATTTAAATCCTTAGCTTTCAATTTCCCAATATTTATACAATAGACAGAACCTAAGTAGGTACTAATATATAACACATCATTATATATAACTACTCGATTGAAAAAACTTCGTAATAACGTATTTACTTTAGCCTCATCACCTGAGGAAATTTCTACAATACTCTCTGCTTCATCTGCATCCATAATTTCTTCAATTTTATATTGCTTCCTTTCTAGATTACTTTTAATATTTTCAATTGATTTTTTTATGAATTGCATTCTATTTATAATTTTTTTTACTTGTGATATGTATTCTTCTTCCCCTGCCAATTCACTATTTTCAACAATAATCCTATTTAATCTTTTCTTTTCTTTTTCATAAGTGGAATACTCATTTTCCAAGTTGACAAGGTTAGTATTATCGATTTGCTGTTGTCTGATCAAAGGATTATTCTCAGGCTTGAAAATCTTATAAAAGAGCTGAATCATGTAATAACGAATATATATATATTTTAGTATGATATCTATAAGGTCTTTACTTAGGGTTTTTTTTGAACAACATTGAGAATTAGGAACTGTACTTCGCCAATGATAATAATAAGGAACTCCTCTACCATCCATAAAATAATATGAAACCTTACAGTAATGGCATTTAATCATCCCTGTCGCTGAGTATTTTGCAGAATTAAAAACTTTTGTCTTCGGCGCCAATTTATTATCTGTAAGGATTCCTTGCATCCTATAGTATTCATCGAGAGTGATTATCCTGCTTGTATATATTTTTGACTCAACAAGATTATTTTTACTATCAAAATCGTAACCAGCAAATCGAGGGTTTCTTAACCTTGCATACCAATAGCTTTGCTTGTCTCTGCCTGATTTTAAATACTCATCAACTTGGCTTTGTCCAAAAATTGAGGAGATCAACTCTCTATATGCTTGCCTAACTGACATTCCAGAAAGAACCAGATCATACATCATCCTTATCTTGTGCTGTTCTTCTTCATTGGGAACGAATACAAAGCGTCCACTATCGTTTCTATGACTCTTTTGATATCCATACATTCTTTTATAACCAAATGTTCCTGCATCTTTTGATCGTCGTACACCATCTTGCATACGCTCTTTTATAATATCTATTTCTAAAGCATCCTTTGCACTGATTATTTTACTCGTAAATATGTCAATAGGCTTGTTGAGATCGAGAGGGCTATTATCTCTAATAAATACTTTAATGTTATATTTTTTGAATACTAAAAATATAGAACCATATAAGTCATCATCCCTGATGAACCGTGATTGTTCTTTAGCCCATACACTATCAACCTTGCCCGCTTCAATATCGCTTAGTAGCTCAAAAAGCCCCGCCCTATCATCTTTACCTTTTGTGCCAGAGATACCATCATCTTCATATTCACGATAATCAGTAATACCCTTTGATATTAGCCATGCTCGGCCTATTTGCTTCTGTATAATAATAGTATCATCAGTTTTCTGACCTTGTGTAGAAACCCTATAATACATTCCTACCATATTTTATTACTCCACCAAAAATTGTAATACATAAAAAGATAGTAGTCAAGTTGAGGGCAATTTGGTTCGCGATCCGGCGGTCAAGACGACGCCTGCGGGGAGCCAGGTCTGCGATTTCACGCTCGCCACGAATCGCTTCTACAAGAACGGAGAAGAGGGGTTCGAGAGAGAGGTGTCCTATTTCGACATCGAAGCCTGGTCGCGCCTCGGCACGGCCTGCTCCCAGAACCTGAAGAAGGGGCGCGGCGTGCGCGTTGTCGGAAGGCTGAAGCAGGACCGCTGGGTAGACCCGGAGGGGAAGCAGCGCGCCCGGGTGAAAATCGTCGCGGAGCACGTCGAGTTCAAGGCGATCAAGCAGGGCGAGTTCCCCGAAGAGGGCAAGGCCCCCGCGGGTCAGGAGGCGGAGGCCGTCGAGGAATCCGAGAAGGTCGCCGTTTTCTGAGCCGGGTCATAGGGGCTGATCGCCTCGAGCGCTTCCTGGGTCGCCGCCCTGAGCAGATCCAGGAAGTGCGCCTTGGACTCGGGATTGCGCATGCGCGCGGATGGCCCCGAGACGCTGACGGCGCCCGCGAAATCCGATCCGGGAAGACGGAGCGGCATGGCGTAGCAGGTGAGGCCGATCTCGTACTCTTCGCGGTCCACGCCGTAGCCCTGCTCCCGCGCGCGCTGAGCCTCGCGGATGACGTCTTCGGGCTCGGTCAGCGTCGTCTCGTTGATCTTGGGGAGAGGATTGGAGCCGAGGATGGCGCGAATCCTGTCCTCGGGAAGCTGCGAGAGGATCGCCTTGCCCACGCCGGTGCAATAGAGGGGCAGGCGGTCGCCGGGAGCCGAGCGCATCCGGAGGCTGCGATTGGCTTCGGCGCGGTCCAGGTAGATGGCGCTGTCGCCGGCGAGGCAGGCGAGGTTGGCGGATTCGCCGGACTCGCGCGCCAAGCGCTCGATGATCGGCCGCACCTTCTCGACCACGAGGGCGCGCACCGGCACCTTGCTGCCGAGCTCGAAGAGGGAGAGTCCGAGCGCCCAGCCGCCTGGGCAGCGTTCCACGACGCCCCGTGATTCCAGAACCGCCAGATAGCGGAGGGCCGTGGCCTTGTTCATCCCTGTCTCTTTGGACATGCGTGCTAGGCTCACTTCGCCTTCGGCTTTCGCGAGGTAGAAGAGTATGTCGAGCGCTTTTCCGGCAGATTCACTCATGGTTTCGCCTTTCCCTTCTTTATGGAACAAATAACAAAACGCCGTTTCATTAATTGGATGAAGAATATAGCGCGGCGATTCGCGCGTCAAGGGAAGATCGGCGCCCGCCGCAATTGCGATTGCGGGGCGCCGATAGCGATCCCGCGCGCCTATGCCTTGGCTTGCGGGCCTTCCTCGTCGTTGTAGAAACCATCCTTCCAATTGAAGCGCGACGCGTCGGAGAGGACAAGGCCTTCGGAGGCGGCCTTGGCGACATCCCTGAACATGCCCCGCGCCGGATTGGCGTTGGACAGGTCGAGGATGAACTTGTCGATGCGCTCCTTGCGCAGGAAGCCGACCCTGTCGATGATCGAGAATGGCCGCTCGGGAACGACGACCGAATAGTCGCGGCGACCGATAAGCCTATAGGTCGCTTTGTCCCTGTCCTGGAAGGTGTCGGAATCGTACTTGGCGGAGAGGTCGCCCCTGATCCTGAAGAGCTGGGGATAGGAGAACGTGATGGGCATGAGCGTGGAGGGCGGGAAGGCCTCCATGATCCGCATCAAATTCTGCTTGGATATCTCGAGGGGAGGAATGAGGTACTTTATGCCCTGTTCGAAGAGGAAGCCCGCGGCCCAGCGATTGAAAGCGTAGAGCCAGGGGCCGGCGATGACATCCACGTCCTTGCCGCGGAAGTAGCCGAGGTGTCCCAGATTGTTCGCCACGAAGCTGCGGACTCCTCTCGAGATCCAGTAATCCAGCTCGGGTTCGAGCCAGGCGACATCGCTCTCGGGATAGAACGGGTCGAGCCAGAGAATGAGCCTGTCCCGCTTATAGGGGATGGTCTGCTCATTCTTTCGCAGAGATTCGGCGTTCAACTTGTCGAAGACGATCATCGCTTTTTGAGGCGCGGCGGCGAGCACAGCGTGCAGGTCCGCCACCTTGCCGACGAGGGCGTAGTAGCCCGCGGGCAGCGTCGCGGTGTCTTTCTTCGACGGCAGGGAGAATTCGGGCTTCGGCGCCTGGTCCCTGGAGGGGAAGGCCCTGTAGCGATCCAGGTTGTGGGGCATCACCGGCTTGTAGCGACGCGCCATGGAGGCGGTCTGGATCAGGTAGACGTCGTCCATCTGCCGCCAGTCGCCATCCATCTTGAGGAGCATGCCGTTAACCTGGTGCTTGATGCCCTTGATCTTCGAGGTGATCCGCCCGGAATCGTCCGAACGGTGGATGCGCACCGAGTCGCCCTCGGCCAGGCCGTCGAAGCTGCCCATGAGGGCCCATCGCTCGTCGTCGATGGCGTTGACATCCTTGATCCTGCCTAGATGGATGCCCGTGCCGCCGGCCTGGTCGGGGTGGATGTAGCCGGGGTTGTCGCTCCCGACGAAGAACGTCGTCTTGCGGCGGGCGAAATCGGCCTGGAGCATGGACTTGGCCTTGACCGTGGCCCGCTCGCGGTCGCCCCGGAAGTTGTCGATGAGGTAGCGGTAGGCGGAGACGACGGTGCCGACGTACTCGGCGGACTTCATCCGGCCTTCGATCTTGAAGGACTCGATGCCCATCTCGACGAGGTCGGGAATATAGTCGATCAGCTGCAGATCGTCGGGCGAGAAGAAATAGCCCTTCTTGGTCTCGGATTCGTAGAGGCGGCGGCACGCCTGGGTGCAGGCGCCGCGGTTGGCGCTCTTTCCGCCCAGGTAGGAGGAGAAGAGGCAGACGCCCGAGGCCGACACGCAGAGCGCGCCGTGGACGAAAACCTCGAGCTCCATGCTGGTATTCTGGCGGACGGTCCTTATTTCCTCGAGCGAGAGCTCCCTGGCCAGCACGGCGCGTTTGAAGCCCTGCCGCGAGATGAGGTGGCAGCCCTTTGAGGAGGCGACGTTCATCTGCGTGGACGCGTGCAACGCCAGCGAGGGGAAGCAGTCCCTGGCCATCTTCACCACGCCGAGATCCTGGACGATGATGCCGTCCGGCTTGAGCCGGTTGAGGTACTGGAGGAGCTGGTAGACCCGGTCGGCCTCCCTGTCCTCGAAGACGGTATTGACGGTGACGTACACCTTCTTGCCCCGCTCTTGGACGGCCTGGAGGCTGGCCTCGAACTGGTTGAAGGCGAAATTGGCCGAACGCATGCGTGCGTTGAAGGAACGCAGCCCGAGGTACACCGCGTCGGCGCCTTCGCCGATGGCGGCGTCGAGCGCTTCCGGCGATCCCGCCGGCGCAAGTAATTCTACACTTTTCACAATAAAGTTATAGGATGTAAACGCATTCTATTTCAAGATGCCTGCGGAACATACCATTTTCGGGTTCGCGGCCCGTCCGCGTTCGGGTTGAAAACGCTCCCGCTTTCTGTATATATTGTCATTTATTACGATATCGCCACCTGGAGCACTTTTATGGAACTTCGCACAATCCGGAACATCGGCATCATGGCGCACATCGATGCCGGAAAGACCACGACGACCGAACGCATCCTCTACTTCTCGGGAAAAACCTATAAGATAGGCGAGGTCGACGACGGCGAAGCCACCATGGACTGGATGGACCAGGAGCAGGAGCGCGGCATCACGATCCAGAGCGCCGCGACGACCACCTACTGGCGCGACCATCAGATCAACATCATCGACACGCCGGGACACGTCGATTTCACCGCCGAGGTGGAGCGCTCGCTGCGGGTCCTGGACGGGGCCGTCGCGGTGTTCTGCGCCGTGGGCGGCGTCGAGCCGCAGTCCGAGACGGTCTGGCACCAGGCCGACAAGTACAAGGTTCCGCGCATCGCCTACGTCAACAAGATGGACCGGCTCGGCGCCGACTTCGACGGCGTGCTCGCGGAGATGAGGGAAAAGCTCGCCGCCGCCCCGGTGGCCGTCGCCTGCCCGATCGGGGCGGAGGGCGGCTTCGTGGGCGTGATCGACCTCATCAAGATGCGCGAGATCCGCTGGAGCGACGATGGCCACGACATGGAATACTCGCCCATCGCTCCCGAGCGCGAGGCCGACGCCCGCGCCCGCCGCGACGCGCTCATCGACACGCTCTCCGCCCATTCCGACGCGATCACCGAACTATACCTGGAAGGCGAGGAAATCCCCGAGACCCTGATCCGCTCGGAGCTGCGCAAGGCATGCATCGCCCGCGCCCTGGTGCCGGTCTTCTGCGGCGCCTCGCGGCGCAACATCGGCGTCCAGCCCCTCCTCGACGGCGTGGTCGACTACCTGCCCGCGCCTGACGAGGTCGATCCCGCCAAAGCCTTCCACACCAAGAAGGAAGAGGAGATCGACGTTCCCTGCAAGGCGTCCGGCTATCCCCTCGGCCTCGTGTTCAAGGTCCAGTGGGACAGGGAGGCCGGCCCCCTGTGCTACGTGCGCATGTATTCGGGCGCCATCCACAATTCCAGCGTGGTGTACAACGTATCAAAGAAGAAAAGGGAGCGGATAACGCGGCTCCTGCGCATGCACGCCAACAAGAGCGAGCCTTTGGACACGGCCGAGGCGGGCGACATCGCGGTGATCGTGGGGCTCAAGACCGCCCAGACCGGCGACACGATCGGCACCGAGGGCTGGCCCGTCGTGCTCGAGCGCATGCACTTCCCCGAGCCCGTCATCTCGGTATCCATCGAGCCCAAAACCCTCTCCGACAGGGAAAAGCTCAAGGACACGCTCGAGATCCTTTCGCGCGAGGATCCCACCTTCACGACGCGCGACAACGAGGAGACAGGCCAGCTCGTGATCTCCGGCATGGGCGAGCTTCACATCGACGTGCTCGTGACCAGGATGATCCGCGATTTCAAGGTGCAGGCGCGCATCGGCAATCCGCAGGTCACTTATCGCGAGTCCATCACCAAGCCGGTCACCCACACCGAGGAATTCAGCAGGGTGCTCGCCGGCAAGGAGAACAAGGCCAAGCTCACGATCGAAGCCACACCCCTCCCCCGCGGCACCGGCAACGTCTACAAAAAAGCGGTGCGCGCGCCCCAAGTGCCCGAGGAAATCTTCGACGCCATCGAGCGGGGCATCAACTCGGCCTTCGGCTCGGGCATCCAGTTCGGCTATCCCGCCGTGGATATCGGCATCACGCTCGTCGGGATCGACTACGACGAGCTCACATCGAGCGTCTTCGCCTTCGAAGCCTGCGCGAACATGGCCTACGATTCGGCCTGCCGCGCCGCCGGCCCGGTTCTCCTGGAGCCGATCATGAAGGTGGACATCCTGACGCCGAAGGAGTTCATGGGCGAGGTGATGAGCCTCATATCCCAGCGCGGCGGCCTCATCCACGGTTCCGACTCCAAGGCTGCCACGGAGACCGTCCACGCCGAGGCTCCCCTGGTGACGATGTTCGGATTCACGACTTCCCTGCGCTCGGTGAGTCAGGGCCGCGCCTCGTTCTCGATGGAGTTCAGCCATTTCCAGCCGAAGAAACAGTAGCCTTGGCTGCCTCGCCGCCGCTGCCGGAGGCGGCGGCGCGACGCCGCGCCTCCAGCGGACGCCTTTCAATTATTGATGGCGAGTCCCAGGGAAACATAGCGGCTGCGCTGGAAGAAAAAGTTTGTGAGCGGGAAACGCCCGTCGTGGTAAAAAGCCTCGACGCGCAGCTTCCTGCCCAGGAATCCCTTCGAATACTCCACGCCGCCGCCGATCGTGTATTCATACTCCCAAGGATTCGCCGGGTCGTATCCGCCGACTTGATGCAAGGTCTGTCCGTCCTGGTGGAGCTGGAAATCGCCCGCGGCGAAGATCGAACCCCAATCGCCGAAAGCCCAGCGCAGCTCGACCCCGGCCTGGAGCCGCCAGGCGCGATAGCCCGCGCCGTACGCCAGCACTTCCTCCAGGAGCCCTTCCTGATTGAGAATATGATAGGCGAGATCGTCGCCTGACGGCGAGGTCAAGCCGGCGGGCACGTGGACGCCGGGCCGCAGCCAGCATTCCTCCATGGGCAGCTCCGCCTCGAAGTAGAGGCGCGCCCAAGGCTCGGGATTGACCGACACGCCGAACACATGGGAACTCGCCCGGACATATTCTTCAAGATTATTGTAAGGTATGTAGTCGGCATCGCCAGGCTGCGGCAGATCCTCAACGATCTCATCGCCCCAGTGCCCCGAGAAGTGGTGCAAGCCGTAGCGCAGGGAGACCGTATCCAAAAGCCGCACCGTCGCCGCGAGACGCCATATTCCGTCGAATCCGAGCGTATCGGTGCCGCCGAAGTCCTGGAATACCGAATTGATGCCGCCGTCGGTCGTCACTTCCGCCGCGAAGATGTCCCTGATTTCGATCCGCGCGAAGCTGAGGTTGACGAATCCTTTGATCTGCCAGAAGGAGCTGCGGTTCGCGAAGTCCGATTCGGCGTACGAGGCGAAGGGGATCTTCACATATTCGGCGCCGTCCGAGGCGAGGATCGATTGGGGCACGCTGTCGTAGTCCATCATCGTGAGGTGCTTGAGCCCCGACGACATGGAGTAGGGATCGGCGGCATATTCCGGATAGAGCGCATCGGCGTCGATAATATTGAAAGCGACGCTTCCGCCGAAAAGCCTGAATTGGGCGTCGGCGGGAATGGGGGCGAGCAGAGCGCCGATCGAAACAAGGCAGACAGTGAAAAGCGTTTTTATATGATTGATTGCCGTCATGCCGGCCATTTCAGCGCGTGGAGAGATGATTTGTCAAGCTAAAAAAGCGATGGCGGAGGCGCCGCCTAGAAGCAGGAGAGGATGTAGGCGCCGAGAAGCGTTTCGAGCCTGTAGAGGGCGTCCTTTTCCACGATGTCCTCGCCCGAGCGCATCTGCTTCTCCAGTTCGCCGACCAGCCAGAAGAAGAGGCCGAACTTGGGGTCGATGCGGAAGGCGTATTCAAGGAAGTCGGGCGCCCTGCCCGCCGAGCCGAAAAGCAGCGAGGGGATGGTCCGGGCGATGCTGACAAAGCGGCGGAAGGCCGAGCTCATCCTGTCCTCGCGGTAATCCTCGATAAAAACCTTGAGATCCTCAAAGAGTATCTGCTTTGGCTTTTCGTCGGCCTCGTTGACCCAGGTCTTGTGGACGAGGAGCTCGACGTTCTCGCGGAAGACGCGCAGGAGGTGGAAGGTGCGGATCAGCCTCTGGTCCTCGGCGCAGTCGAGATAGAAGGAAAACTCGCCGGGATTGCCGAGCACATCGGCTAGGCGGACAGCGCATGACTCACGCTCGGCACCTTTCTCGCTGACGAGCGCGTGGAAGAGTTCCAGTGTCCTTTTCTCGGAATCGCTGAGATACGCATCCAGCATGGAAGTATCGGCATGATCCATAGCTGTACGATGTCGAAAAGCGTGCCTTTTGGTCAAGGGGTTGAAAAACCGCCTTCCGAGGTTTCCGCTCGTCCGTCCGGAGCCGCGTCGCATATTGCGGAGACCATGGAAATGGCTGATACTTTTCGCAATGAATAACGATATAAAGATCAGCGCCGACCTCGGCGTGGGAACGGGTTTCGTCCCGGCGCAGTATCTGGAGCCCGGCGAGGACGAATACAGGATCAGGAACGCACAGTTCCGGGCCGATGGCAAGAATCCCGCGGCATATCGCCGGCTGAGCACCTTCGAGCTTGAAACCCTCGTGCGGCAGAACAATACCTGCAGCGACTGGTCGGAGATATTCGTCGCCGATCCCTTCACACCCGAACTCATCCACAATACGTACTTTTCCGGATTCGTGCGCATCGGCAGGCTCCAGCGCGTCTCGCTCGAGCACCACGACCTGCAGCTCGCCGCCGGGATCTCCAATTCGCGGATCATCGCCTGCGACATCGGCGACGACTGCGTGATCTCCAACTGCGCCTACATGGCCCACTACATCATCGGGGATCACTGCATCCTGATCGACAACGCCGAGATTCACGTGTCCAACCACTCGAAGTTCGGCTCGGGCAATATTATCGAGGGCGAGGGCGAGGATGTCAGAATCACGATCGATGTGATGAACGAGGCCGGCGGAAGGGCGATCTATCCCTTCGAAGGGATGACCTGCGCCGATGCCTATCTCTGGGCGCGCTACCGCGACAGGGCGGATCTGATGCGCGAGTTCCGCAGGATGACCGGCGACGGTTTCGACCCGCGCCGAGGACGCTACGGAAGCATCGGCGCCGGCTCGGTCCTCAAGTCGAACGGCGTCATCAAGGACGTGGCCATCGGCGAGAGCGCCTACATCAAGGGCGCCAACAAACTGAAGAATCTGACGATCCGATCCAAGGAAAAGGCCAGGACCCAGATCGGCGAGGGCGTGGAGCTGGTCAACGGCATTGTCGGCTTCGGCTGCAAGATTTTCTACGGCTGCAAGGCGGTGCGTTTCGTGATGTGCGACAACTCCGCGCTCAAGTACGGGGCGCGGCTGATCCACTCGGTGCTCGGCGAGAATTCCACGGTCTCCTGCTGCGAAATTCTCAACAACCTGATCTTCCCCTTCCACGAACAGCACCACAACACGAGCTTCCTGATCGCCAGCCTGGTGAAGGGCCAATCGAACATGGCGGCGGGCGCCACGATAGGCTCGAACCACAACTCGCGAGCGCCCGACGGCGAGATCGAAGCGGGCCGCGGCTTTTGGCCGGGGCTTTCAACCTCGGTGAAGCACTCGTCGCGCTTCGCGTCCTTCTGCTTGCTGGGCAAGGGATCCTATCGCTACGAGCTCGACATTCCCTTTCCGTTCTGCCTTGTCGACAACGACTATAAAAAGGACCGGCTCATCCTCCTGCCAGCGTTCTGGTGGATCAGCAACATGTACGCGCTGATGCGCAACGAGAAGAAGTTCCGCGCGCGGGACGGGCGTTTCGACAGGACGCTCTCGATCGAATATTCGCCTTTCGCGCCGGATACGGCCGAGGAAATCCTCGCCGCCATGGGCCTGCTTGAGAAGATGACGGCCCAGGCCTTCCTGGCGCATCGCGCCGCCCATCCCGAGGATGGCTGGGGCGCCTCGTGGACTCCGCTCGCCGAGGGGCTGGTACCCGGCGAGGATTCCACTGTCCCGGACGACTGGGCTTACGCCGCGCGCCGCGACGGCCCGGCGAGGGCGAGGGCCGACGCGATGGCGCGGCTGGGCAGGGCGATCCTCGCGGAATCCGAAGGCCGGCTGCCCTTCGAAGTCTTGGCCTTCCATGTGGAGCGTTCCGACAGGATCTGCGTGGTCTGCAAGCCGGTCCAGGCGTGGCGCGCCTATCGCGACATGCTGGTGTGGTTCGCGGCGCGCGAGGTGGCGGCGTTCGCCGTGGGCGGGACCAAGCCGCTTCGGTGGGAGGCTCTCGCAGAGGAGCTTGGCTCCGCCGAAAGCTTGCCCGGGGCTTTGGCCACTGAGAATGGAGTCTTCGCCGCCTGCCGGGACTCAGGAGCCTGCGCCGCCGGCAGGGGCTGGGAAAACTTGGGAGGGCTCCTTACGCCGCGCGCCCGCCTGGAGGCGCTCCTGGCCAAGGCGGCGGCCGGCGCCTATCGAACGTGGGACGATCTGCACGCCGACTGCGGGATCCTCTCGGAGGCCTACGCCGGGGACAAGCTCCGCTACGCCTGGTCCCTGCTCGGCGATCTCTATCCGCCGGAAGCCGCCGCGGAATCCGCGCGAAGCGACGCGCGGGGCCCGTCGCGCGAAGGGTTGAAACGCGCCCTCGCCGACCTCGACCTGCTCTGCGCGTATGTCGAGCGCGAAGTCTACGAATCGCGCGCCAAGGACTGGAACAACCCCTTCCGGAAGCGCACCTTCAGAACCGAGGCCGAGATGATCGCCGTGGTGGGCGACCCCAAGGAGAATTCCTTCGTCGCCGCGACCAGGCGCGAGATCGAAGCGCTGCGCGGAGAGATCGCCCGGGCGGCGCGGGCGCTGTGACAAGCGGCCGCCCGGCGGGCGAGGAGCCCGGCGCGGAAAGGTTCCCGGCGCCAGGCCTTTAGCCGAAAACTTTGTCGATAAGGGCGTCGTCCGCTTCGAAAGGCAGCGTGATCGTGCCCAGGTCGGCGTGCTCGGCGTTGTACTCGGCGCACACCTCCACGGCGTGCGGATTGCGCGCCCAAGCCCGGCGCGCGACTCCGCCCATAACGTCCCAGGGCATCGCCATGCGGATCACCGCGTCGACGCGCTCGGAGCCGTCCAGCACGAGGCCGAAACCGCCATTGATCGACTTGCCGACGCCGACGCCGCCGCCGTTGTGCAGGGCGATCAGGCTCATGCCGCGCGCGGCGTTCCCCGCGAAGCACTGGGTGGCCATGTCGGCCATCATGTTCGAACCATCCTTGATGTTGCTCGTCTCGCGGAAGGGGCTGTCCGTGCCGCCCGTGTCGTGGTGGTCGCGCCCGAGCATGACCGGCCCGATCTCTCCCTTGCGGACGAGCTCGTTGAAGCGCAGGGCGATCCGCATCCGGCCCAGCGCGTCCTGGTAGAGGATGCGCGCCTGGGTGCCCACCACCAGGCGATTCTTCTCCGCGTCGCGAATCCACAGCCAATTGTCGCGGTCCTGGCCACGCCGGTCGGGGTCGATGCATTCCATCGCGGCGGCGTCGGTCTTGCGCAGATCCCCGGGCTCGCCGGAGAGGCAGACCCAGCGGAAGGGCCCGTAGCCGTAATCGAAAAGCTCGGGGCCGAGGATATCCTCGACATAGCTCGGAAATATGAAGCCGTCCTTCTCGTCGACGCCGTTCTTGGAGACCTCGGCGACGCCGGCGTCGAAGATCGCCTTCAGGAAGGAATTGCCGTAGTCGAAAAAATAGGAGCCCGCCGCGACGAGCCGCTTGATCACGGCGAAGTGCCGCGCCAGGGAGGCGTCGACGAGGGCGCGGAACTTGGCCCTGTCCTCGGCGAGGAGGCGCGTGCGCTCCTCGAAGCTGACGCCGGCAGGGCAGTAGCCGCCGTCATAAGGGACATGGCAGCTGGTCTGGTCGGACAAAAGGTCGATGCGGACGCCCCGCGCGGCCGCGAACTCGAGCAGGTCGACGATGTTGCCGTGATAGGCGACCGCTATCGGCCGGCGCTCGGCGGCGGCCTCCGCGGCCAGGCGGAAGGCTTCCTCCATCGAGTCCGCAACGCGGGACACCCAGCCCTGCGAATGCCGCGTTTCGATGCGCGAGCGGTCGACCTCCGCGATGATGGAGGCCGCGCCGGCGATCATGGCCGCCTTGCCCTGGGCTCCCGACATGCCGCCCAGTCCCGAGGAGACGAAGAGCCTTCCGGCGAGGTCGCCCGAGTGGGGAATGCCCAGCTTGAGCCTGCCCGCGTTCATCAGGGTGTTGAAGGTGCCGTGGACGATGCCCTGCGGCCCGATATACATCCAGCCGCCCGCCGTCATCTGGCCATAGTTGGCCACGCCCAGCGCGGCCGCGAGGTTGAAGTCCTTCTGATTGTCGAACATACCCACCATGAGTCCGTTCGTGATCACGACGCGCGGCGCCAGGGGGTGGCTCGCGAAGATGCCGAGCGGATGCCCCGACTCGACC
>MTLD01000210.1_pt5 | contig 53101 bp, 55 predicted proteins | sample 1982471 | NCBI WGS metagenome assembly MTLD01 (sample SAMN05712604, study PRJNA340218) | biofilm metagenome | isolation source: sample SPM anode biofilm adapted to -50 mV | place: USA | collected 2012-02-03
GGAGGCTGGGAGGGGGATGGGGTGAGCAAACATTGCTGTCAAAGTCAATCTGACTAAGTAGAACTGACTTAACTGCTTCTGGCCGAGGAGATTGATTGATGATTGAAGAATACCTGCTCCACGAACGGGAACGCTCTCAACTGGGGCTTCCCGCACTTCCCTTGGCGCCGGGGCAGGCCGAAGTACTTTGTGGACTGCTGACCTCTCCACCTCCGGGCCAGGAACAATTTCTGTTAACCTTGCTGAAAGAACGCATCTCACCTGGTGTGGATCCAGCGGCCAGGGTCAAAGCCTCCTTTCTGGCGGATATCGTTTCAGGCGTGAAAACGTCTCCCCTGATTTCTCCGGTTGATGCCATCCGTATACTTGCCAGTATGCTTGGCGGCTATAATGTCGCTCCGCTCATTGCAGTTCTGCGTGATTCCCGGCTGGCTGATGAAGCTGCTGCCGCTCTGAGCGTCATTACCTTGATCCATGGCGCTTTTGATGAAGTGGCTGCCCTGGTCAAGGCTGGCAATGCAGCGGCCGCAAGGGTGATGAACTCTTGGGCTGAGGCTGAATGGTTTACCTCCCGCCCTAGCATGCCCTCCAGCATCAAGCTTAAGGTTTTCAAGGTTGATGGGGAAATCAATACCGACGATTTTTCTCCTGCAGGTGATGCCTGGAGCCGTCCTGACATTCCCCTGCATGCGCTGAGCATGGGTAAAACCCGCTTTCCCGGTGGGTTGAACACCATTGCCGAATTTCGCCGTGAGGGGTATCGGGTTGCGTTTGTCGGCGATGTAATTGGTACCGGCTCGTCACGTAAATCTGCCTGCAACAGCCTTTTGTGGGCAATCGGCGATGAGATTCCCGGCGTGCCGAACAAGAAAAAGGCAGGTGTGATTATCGGCGGCGCGATAGCTCCGATATTTTTCAATACCGCCCAGGATTCCGGTGCGCTGCCGATCAGAGCCGATGTGACATCACTTAAAACCGGTGATGTTATTGTGGTGGATACCGTGCGGGGCCTGATTACCGATGAGTCTGGAACAACGGTTATTTCCCGGTTTACCCTTGCGCCTGTCACTCTTGCGGACGAGTATCGCGCTGGTGGCCGCATTCCTTTGATAATAGGGCGTGCTGTGACTGATAAGGCCCGAGTATTCCTCGGCTTGCCCCCTTCAACGCTTTTTACTCTGCCGGATAACCCTGTCCCGAAACCGAAGCAGGGGTACACTCTGGCACAGAAGATAGTCGGCGCAGCCTGTGGAGTAAAGGGAGTTCTGCCCGGCACTGCATGTCAGCCGGTTATGACTACGGTCGGAAGCCAGGACACTACTGGACCGATGACAGCAGATGAACTCAAGGAATTGGCGTGCCTCACGTTTCAGGCTCCCTTGGTTATGCAGTCGTTCTGCCATACAGCCGCTTATCCCAAACCGGCTGACGTGGAGATGCACAAGGCACTGCCCGGTTTTATGATCGAGCGTGGCGGCGTTTCCTTGCGTCCCGGCGATGGCGTGATCCATTCCTGGCTGAATCGATTGTTGCTGCCCGACACGGTCGGAACCGGCGGCGATTCCCATACCCGCTTTCCCATAGGCATTTCCTTTCCAGCCGGCTCCGGCCTGGTTGCCTTTGCCGCTGCCATGGGTTTCATGCCGCTGGACATGCCGGAGTCGGTTCTGGTGCGTTTTTCGGGGCGGCTCAATACCGGCATTACCCTGCGCGATGCGGTGAACGCCATTCCCTATTGGGCTATCAAGCAGGGGCTGCTGACCGTGCCCAAAAAGAACAAGGTTAACATCTTCAGTGGCCGCATATTGGAAATGGAAGGACTTCCCGATCTGAGTGTCGAGCAGGCCTTTGAGCTTACCGATGCCGCTGCCGAGCGTTCCGCCGCGGCCGCCTGTATCCAGCTTTCGGAAAAAACGGTGGCAGAATTCCTCCGCTCGAATGTGGCGCTGATGAAGAAAATGATCAGGGATGGCTACCAGGACGGCAAAAGTCTGCGGAAACGAATCAGGGATGTTGAGCGGTGGCTTAAAAAACCGCGCTTGATGAAGGCGGACAAACATGTGGAATATGCGGCTGTCATCGACATCGACCTCAGTGAAATCACGGAACCGATTCTGGCGTGTCCCAATGATCCGGACGATGTCAGATTGCTGTCGGAAGTTGCCGGGGCTCCGGTCCAGGATGTTTTTATTGGTTCCTGCATGACGAACATCGGCCATTTTCGTGCTGCTGCCGAGATATGGCGCGGGCAAAAATTCAATCCCGCTGTAAGAACCTGGATCTGTCCACCGACCCGCATGGATCAGCAGCAATTGAAAGATGAGGCGGATTTTACGGTGTTCGGGGATTTTGGCGTCCGGATTGAGGTGGCGGGATGCTCACTGTGCATGGGTAATCAGGCTCGCGTACCGGATGGAGTTACCGTTTTTTCCACATCCACCCGCAATTTTGATAACCGCATGGGCAACGGAACCAGGGTCTACCTGGGGTCAGCCGAACTTGGCGCCGTAACCGCCCTGTTGGGCAGATTGCCTGAACCGGCTGAATATCTGGCTGTTTTCCGCGAAAAGATCGAACCCAATGCGGAACGGATTTATAGATATCTGCAGTTCGACGAGCTTCCTGACTACGCATAAGGGTTTTCCGTAACGGTCTGAAACTGTGTGGTGAAACCGATAATTACGCCGGTAGGTGGGTCTACGCCGGAATTATCTGGTTGACGATTATTATTTATGTTTTATTATTAAGCTCGCGATTTGCGGTTTTTGCACGGTTCGAGATCCGGTGCTTTGAGGTATAATGTTTTGCGGAGGAGTCAATCCATGCCATTACGCGTAGCTATTAATGGTTTCGGCAGAATCGGCAGGATGGTGCTGAAAGCAGCATATAAAGATAAACGTATCGATATTGTGGCGATTAATGATCTGACCGATGCCTCAACCCTGGCGCACCTTTTCAAATACGATTCGGTTCACGGAATTTTTCCCGGCCGGGTTGCCCATACAGCTAATAGCCTGATTATCAATGGTAAGCCAATTAAAATTCATGCCTTGAGAAACCCCATCGAGTTGCCTTGGAAAAAGGACAATATTGATGTGGTGGTGGAATCGACCGGCTTGTTCACGTCGCGAGAAAAGGCAGAGGTCCATCTCCAGGCCGGCGCCCGAAAGGTTATTATTTCGGCTCCTGCCAAGAACGAGGACATTACTATTGTCATGGGGGTTAATGATCACCTGTACGACCCCGCACAACATGCCATCATCTCCAACGCCTCCTGCACCACCAACTGCCTGGCTCCCGTTGCCAAGGTTCTGCATGAGTCTTTCGGTATCGAAAAGGGCCTGGTAACCACGGTGCATTCCTATACCAACGACCAGAGCATTCTTGATCTGCCCCACAGAGACCTGCACCGCGCTCGCGCGGCGGCTTTGTCGATTATCCCGACCACCACCGGCGCTGCCAAGGCGGTTTCCCAGGTACTGCCCGAATTGAAGGGGAAGCTGGACGGCATGGCGATGCGTGTTCCAACTCCCAATGTTTCGGTTGTGGATCTGGTGGCGACACTGAATAAAGATGTTGACGTTGATAAGGTCAACGCAGCCTTCAAGAAGGCATCCAAAGGGGAGCTGAAGGGAATTCTCGGCTTTAGTGAGGAACCATTGGTTTCCATCGATTATAATGGAAACCGGCTTTCGTCGATTGTGGCTGCTTCCTGCACCAGGGTAATCGGCGGTAACATGGTTAAGGTCATATCTTGGTATGACAATGAAACCGGATTTTCCCACAGGATACTTGACCTGCTCAACCTGATCATATCGAAGAAATAGCTGGTTCCAGCCAGACAAAGCGAGGGGGATAGAGTATTTCCCCCTCTTTTTTTGCCAATTTATTTCATAGTTGAAGGAGGAGTTCCATGCCGATTCGTTACATCGACCAACTCAGCGATCTGAAGGACAAGAAAGTTTTTATCCGGGTTGACTTCAATGTGCCGCAGGATGACAAGGGAAACATTACCGAGGACACCCGCATAACAGGCGCACTGCCGACCATCAGGTATGCTGTTGAGCAGGGAGCAAAAGTGATTCTTGCTTCTCATCTCGGTCGCCCCAAGGGGGAAAAGAACCCCAAGTACAGCATGGCTCCGGCAGCTAAACGCCTTTCGGAATTATTGGGGAAAAAGGTGAAACAGGCTTCTGATTGCTTTGGCGATGAGGTTGCCAAAGATATCGATGCCATGAAATCAGGTGACGTTTTGATGCTGGAGAACGTGCGGTATTACGCGGGAGAGGAAAAGAACGATCCTCAGTTCGCTGCCCAGCTTGCCAACGGCTGTCAGGTTTATGTTAACGATGCCTTTGCCGTGTCTCACCGCGCGCATGCCTCGGTTGAGGCCATAACCAAATCTATTCCGGTCATTGCGGCCGGGTTTTTGATGCGAAATGAAATGACGTTTTTTGATAAGGCTATGCAGAATCCCGTGCGTCCCCTGGTAGCCATTCTTGGCGGAGCCAAGGTGTCCGGAAAGCTGCAGGTGCTTGAAAAGCTGGTGAACAAGGTGGACAAAGTGGTAATTGGCGGTGGCATGGCATTCACCTTTCTCAAGGCCATGGGCTATTCCGTGGGCGCCTCCAAGGTGGAGGAGGATCTGATTTCTACTGCCAGGAAGATAATGGACAAGGCCAAAAAGAATGGGGTTGCGTTTTACCTGCCGGTTGATTGCATCGCCGCGAATGCTTTCGAGGCTACGGCCACCAATTTCATCACCACGGTCCAGGAGATTCCCGAGGGATGGATGGGGCTCGATATCGGTCCTGCTTCTGCGACGCTGTTCGCCGAAACGCTGCGTGACGCCAAGACCGTTATCTGGAACGGCCCCATGGGGGTTTTTGAAATGGACGCTTTCGCTCGCGGTACCTTTGCTGTGGCTGAAGCGGTAGGCAGCGCTTTTGCGACTACGATTATCGGTGGTGGCGATACCGATGCCGCGGTACGCAAGGCTGGCGTCGACAACAAGGTAAGCTATATTTCAACCGGCGGAGGAGCTTTTCTTGAGCTTTTGGAGGGCAAGATACTTCCCGGCGTGAAGGCTCTTGAAATAAAGGCAAAGAAAAAATAGGGGGAGTCATGCGGACACCACTCATAGCCGGAAACTGGAAGCTGTTTAAAACCATTGCCGAGTCCGTTAATATGGTGAACGAGCTTAAACCGCTCGTGTCAGGAGTTAAAGGCGTTGAAATCGTTGTCGCTCCCGTGTTTACGACATTGAGCAGCGTATCGGCCGCTCTGGCTGGCTCCGTCATCAAAATGTCCGCCCAGGATTGTTTCTGGGAAGAGGAGGGGGCTTTTACCGGCGAGGTGTCGCCGAAGTTATTGAAGGATGCGGGTTGTAGTCATGTGATCATCGGGCATTCCGAACGCCGTCTTTATTTCGGCGAAACAGACGAAACCGTAAACAAGAAAACCCAGGCTGCCGTGGCCGCCGGGCTGACCGCCATTGTTTGTGTCGGGGAAACCCTTGAACAACGTGAAGAACGTGCCACTTTCACGGTTGTCGGCAAACAGATCAGAGGCGCTCTGGCCGGTTTTACGGAGGATGCTTTTAAACGCATCGTTATCGCCTATGAACCTGTCTGGGCAATCGGCACTGGTAAAACCGCCACAGATGAACAGGCTCAGGCTGTGCATGTGTTTATCCGTAACCTTATCACCATGTCCATTGGCCAGCAGGTCTCGGATTCAATCCGTATTCTCTACGGCGGCAGCGTCAAACCGGACAATATCAAAGGTCTTATGGCACAGCCGGATATCGATGGAGCACTGGTCGGAGGCGCCAGTCTGAAGGCGGCTTCGTTTGCGGAAATAGTTAATTTCAATGCTTAGGCGGGTGATAAGCTGATTAATTTCTTTACAATTTCATAATCCATGTGGTAAATATCTTTTTCTTCTTTTTGTTGCAGGGGATACTAAATGTTGATTTTATTGAAAATAGTGCACGTGCTTGTGTGTTTCTTTCTGGTTGGTGTAGTACTGCTTCAGTCTGGAAAAGGCGCTGAAATGGGAGCGTCGTTCGGTAGCGGCGGCAGTCAGTCGGTTTTCGGCGCTGGCGGCGGAACGACATTTCTTAGCAAGATGACGACCGCTGCCGCCGTTCTCTTCATGGTGACATCCTTGTGGTTGGCGTATATTGCCGGGACACCGTCTGCTTCCTCAATTATGTCTGACAAGAGCGCACCGACAGCGGCAAAGATGCCTGCACCTGTTCAGGCTCCACAATCGGCTGCGCCTGCTGCACCGGTTCAAGGCAAACCTGCAGTCGCTCCTGCGGCTCCGGTACAGCCGAAAAAATAATTTTTTTTCTTGCCATGATGCAAGAACGATGCTATATAAAACAACTCAATTGCTGATTAAAAACAACGGCTTTGCGGTGGTGGCGGAATTGGTAGACGCACCAGCTTGAGGGGCTGGCGGGGGCAACCTCGTGATGGTTCAAATCCATTCCACCGCACCATTAAAAAAAGGCATCCACTTACGGATGCCTTTTTTATTTCAAACAGTCTATTCTTCTGAGTTGATTTTGTTGTGACATGAAAAGCGCCGGTTATTGCTACCGGCGCTTTTTTTTTAAGGCTCTTTTTGTTTTTTAATGATCTCAAGAATCTTTTGGTAGAGAGCATCGCCATCACGGGCGGTTATTCTATTCTTATCGACTTTTGCCGTCGGTTTTTCGTCGCATGAACTGCACTCTTTGATGCAATCCTTGATTTTGATGTCCAGGTCCGGAAATTCCTCCGTCAACCTTCGAACAACCTTCCCCTTGCCTTTATTGTTTTCGCAAAAACGTATCTTCATCTTAAATCATCACCGGCGTACCAGGAGGAGCGGTAAAAACGCGCTGTCCCATTTCGCCATCAATCATCAGGATTCCGTAGCCGTTATCGCCCACCAGCTTGAGCTTGGCAATCATGTCGCGGTCGTTGTTTTCTTCTTCTACTTGCTCGGTCACGAACCATTGCAGGTATATCTGGGTGGCATGGTCTTTTTCCTGAACAGCCTGTTCGCTCAAGTCGTTGATGCATTTTGTGATCATCTGTTCATGGGCAAGAGTTTTCTCAAACATTTCCAGCAGTGTTTTGTAGGTATTCGGCACTGCCTCGCTTGCGGTCAGGGCAATGTTCACGCCCTGTTCGATCAGATAGGTGTAAAACTTGAAAAAATGAACCATTTCCTCGCGATATTGAACGGTAAACCAGTTTGCCGCCCCCTTCAGTCCCAGCTCATTTGCACATGAGGCCATGGAAAGGTAGATATGTGCGGAATACAGTTCAAGGTTCATATGTTTGTTCAACGAATCTGCCATTTGCTTGCTGATCATTGTTATAACTCCTCCTCTTAATTATATAAAAAAAGTATAGTCAATAACTATACTTTTTCAATGGGTTATTATTCAGTTCAAGAGAAGCTCTTTAGCCAGGCTGACAAGGTTATATCATTTTTTCGGCGTTAACGAAGGTGTGCAGGAAGAACGAACAAGGCGGAACAGCATGAATACACCTATCAGGAACATGGGCAAACTGAGTAGCTGTCCCATGGAAAACAGTCCCTCAAATGTTCCTATCTGGGCATCGGGTTGACGGAAGAATTCTACAATGCAACGAAAGAGACCATACCCGGCACAGAATGTCCAGGATGGAACTGCGGTAATGGTTGAGCGCCTTGCTGCAAAGCGTACCAGGAAAAATAAAACCACTCCTTCAAGTGCCGCCTCATAGAGCTGTGACGGATGCCGGGGGAGGTCGCCGCCACCAGGAAAAACGATGCCCCAGGGGACATCAGTTACTCTGCCATAGAGCTCGCCATTGATAAAGTTGCCGATTCTGCCGAGCCCGAGACCTATGGGGGCGCATTGGGCAACCATATCCATGATAGTGAAAAATGTCAGTTTTTTCCGGCGGGCAAACAGCAGGATACCGGTCAAAACACCCAGTAGTCCGCCATGAAAGGCCATCCCTCCCTCCCAGACTGCAAACACATGCAATGGATTGGAAAGATAGAAGCCCAGATTATAAAACAGGATGTAACCGATCCTGCCTCCCAGTACGACTCCCACAGCGCCATAAAAAACCAGGTCGGCCAAATCTTCCGTAGTCAGCGGATAGTTTTTTCGTTTGATTTCCGCACGGAGCAGAAAATAGGTGGCAACAAAGGTAAGAACGTACATCAGTCCATACCAGCGAAACTGGAGCGGACCAAGGGTGTACAAATGTCCGAACAGGTTGAACTGGAATGGACCGATGTTGAAAAAGACCGGATCGATTATGGGAAACGTCATGGCGCCGGAGTACTCCTTAAACCGCGCGATCCCGGGAGCCGGTTCGCATATGCAGTGCCTTGATGAAGGTTGCTTCAGTAGCTGTTTTTATCTCAGTCACAACGTGATCAGGCGCGGCCGAATCCAGAGAGAGAATAACCATTGCCTCGCCTTTCTTCTCACGCCGTCCCAGGTTCATGGAAGCAATGTTAATGTTGTGCGCGCCAAGGATTGTGCCTATTTTGCCGATCATGCCGGGGCGATCGATATAATTCAGTAACAGCATGTGCTCTTCGGGTGAAAAGTCGATGGCGTAGTCGCGCAAACGCACGATGCGGGGTGTTCCTTCGAAGAGGGTGCCGGAGACAGTGCGTTTGCTTCCACCAGCCTCGATGATCATGGTTATGACGTTGGAAAAAGCGTCGGCACGAGTGGTTTTGTTCTCTTCCACCACGATGCCCATTTGCTCCGCAATCAAAGATGCATTGACCATGTTCACATCCTGGTCAACAACTCTGTTCAAAAGGGATGATAAGCCGGTGACCGTCAGCGGGGTGCAGTCGTAGTGGGCGATACTGCCGGCATAGCTGAAACAGACTTTATCGAGGTTGTTGTCCAGCAGTTGAACGCCAAACTCGCAGATAACATTTATCAAATTGAGAAACGGACGCATCTGGTCCATCAGGGCCATGTCGAAACGAGGAATATTAACCGCGCTTTCCATGGGCTGGTCATCCAGGTAATTGATAATTTCTTTTGATACGTCGATGGCCACATTGATCTGGGCCTCGTGGGTATTGGCTCCCAAGTGCGGAGTGACCACAAGATTGTTATGGGCGATCAGTTGCTTAAGGTGATCCGATTTCGGAGGTTCTTCACTCCACACATCCACTCCGCCGCCAATAACTTTGCCGGAATTGAGGTTCTCCAGAAAAGCCTGCTCATTGATGATACCGCCACGGGCGGCATTGACAATGATGACGCCAGTTTTCATCAATCCGAACTCGCGGAAAGAGATCATGTCGCGGGTCTCTTCGTTGAGCGGTATGTGAGCTGTAATGATGTCGCAATTTTTGTATATCTCGTCGTGGGAGACCAGTTTGAGCCCCAGATCATGTGCCCGTTTCACCGAAACGTACGGATCGCAGGCCAGAACTTCACATTCGAATGCCTTCAGACGGGTTGCCACCCGGCCGCCGACCTTGCCCAGGCCGATTACACCGGCAACCTTGCCTTTTAACTCATAACCGGTAAAGGGCGCCCGTTTCCATTCGCCGGATTTCAAGCTGTTGTTGGCAATGGGAATGTTGCGGCAAAATGAAAGCAGCAGCGCCAGGGCATGTTCGGCAGCGCTGTTTGTGTTTCCGAAAGGCGCATTAATGACGATTACACCCTTGGAACTGGCATAATCCACATCAACGTTATCGATGCCGACTCCGGCGCGCGCAACGATTTTGAGGCGTTTCCCGGCATCCAGGACATCTTTGTCGACTGATGTGCCGCTGCGGGTAATTATCACATCGTAATCACCCAGAGTTTCGAGCAGTTTTTCCTTGCTGAGTCCCAACTTGACGTCAAGCTGGATACGTGGATCCTGTGTCAAGAGGGCAAGACCCTCGGCCGACACTTCATCTGTTACAATAATTCTCATTACAATTCCCTATCCTGTGAAAATATAAAAAAACATCATAGCCCTGAAGGTCAAAAAACGCAAGAGTTGGAACAAAACCCGGTTTATGGCAGGTTGATTTAATATGTGAAGTGGGATAACCTATGCAGTCTTACTTGCGCGTAACAAAGGATAATCATGTCTGTTAAACGGCCTTTCAATATCGTACTCGTTGAACCGGAAATTCCGCCCAATACCGGTAATATCGCACGGTTATGTGCTGCAACGGGAACTGTCCTGCATCTGGTTGAGCCGCTGGGATTCTCCATTGATGACCGCCAGTTGAAACGGGCCGGGCTTGATTACTGGGAAAGCGTTACCGTGAAGCTCTGGCAGGGGTTGGACCAGATTTGGCAGAGTTATCCGCAGGGACGCTTTTTCTATCTCAGCACCAAGGCTCGTAAAAGCTATCTTGCGGCGGATTTTCAACCCGGCGATTTCATTGTTTTCGGCAAGGAAACCAAAGGACTGCCTGAACAAGTGCTGGCGGCGCACCCCGAGTCAGCCATTACCATACCCATGCCGGCCGATGCGGTGCGTAGCCTGAATCTGTCCACGTCTGCCGGTATTGTGCTTTACGAGGCACTGCGCCGCACCGGTCAGATTGTCTGATCGTTCATGAATCCATGAATTCGTGACGCTTCCATACCTCTGCTCGTAGGGGCAAAGCAAGCTTCATCTGCTTTGCCCGCCTTGCCCAGTCAATGGCAGCAGGGTGAAGCACGATGATTCCGTGCTGTCGCCCCTACGAGGAAAACGAAATATTAATAATTGTAAAGGCATTATGCAACCTTATTTGACTGCTCATCTCCCCGGAACCGGGGGTATTATCAAGGAATCAGCGGATGATTTCATTGTGACGGAAATTCCGGCGTATGAACCGTGCGGTGCGGGTGAGCATGTGTATCTGACCATCGAAAAGCGGGGCTTGACCACACTGGAGGCAATTCGCCGGGTTGCCCAAGAGTTACGTGTAGCGGAGCGGGAAATCGGCTACGCAGGCATGAAGGACAGCATCGGTGTTACCCGTCAGACTATTTCTGTGCCGCGCATCAGTCTTGAAGACATTGTTGGTTGCAATCTGAATGGAGTTCAGGTTCTTGCTGCTGTTCGCCATACGAACAAACTCAAGCTCGGGCACTTGAAGGGCAACCGTTTCACTGTTGTCGTACGCGGTGTTTCAGAGGGTGCCGATGCGGCTGCATCGGCAATAATCAAGGTACTTGTTGAGCTGGGTGTACCCAACTGGTTCGGTTATCAACGTTATGGTGTGCAGGGTAATTCTCACCTGATTGGTGCAGCCATGGTTCGCCGAGACTGGAAGGCGGCCGTGGATTTATTAATCGGCACCCCAGAAGCGGTGTGCGACGAGGCATGGCAGGCTGCTATCATTGCCTATCGACAATGCAATGTCATTGAAGCGCTCAAGCTGATGCCTCGTCATTGCCGAAGCGAGCGGGACGTGCTTCAGCGCCTGGTGAACCGCCCCGATTTCTGGGAAAAAGCCTTCAATGCTGTTCACCCCCGCCTGAAGAAGCTGTATCTGTCAGCCTATCAGTCCAGTATCTTCGATAAGGTTGTTGAACAGCGTCTGCCCCGGATCGATCGTGTTCTGACGGGTGATCTTGCCTGGAAGCATGTGAACGGCGCATGTTTTATTGTAGAAAATGCCGATGTTGAGCAATCGCGGGTCGAACAGTTTGAAATTTCGGCTACCGGTCCGATGTTCGGCACTAAAATGAAACTTCCGGGTGGAGAGGCGCGTGCTGTCGAGGAACAGATTTTGGCTGCTGAGGGGATTACGCTGGAATCGTTTGATCTGGGAAATGGATTGCGCATGGAGGGAGAGCGACGACCACTAAGGGTTCCATTGGGTGATCCTTCTTTGTCCCTTGAGGGGGACAGCTTGCGTCTTGACTTTAGTCTGCCCAAAGGAAGCTATGCGACATCGGTGTTGCGTGAGATAACAAAGACATTTTGATTTTCAAAGGAAGCAGGAAATGACTCAGCAAGCTGTTTTGATAGATTCCCATGCTCACATCTACTACCGTGACTATGATGCCGATTTTGAGGAAATGCTGCAACGTGCCACGGATGCCGGCGTGGCAGCCATACTGGTGGTCGGCACTGATATCGAATCCAGCCGGGAATCGGTTGCATTGGCTGAAAAGTATCCCCAGATGTATGCCGCTGTGGGGATTCACCCTCATGATGCCGGTGCGGTAACGGAGGAGTGCTACCAAACTATCAGAGAACTGGCGCTCTCCAGTTCCAAGGTTGTCGCCATTGGAGAGATAGGTCTCGACTTCTATCGGGACCGCTCACCCCGCGATGTGCAGGAAACAGTATTCCGGCGGTTGCTGCGTCTCGCAAACGAACTGAAAAAGCCGGTGATTATCCATGACCGCGATGCCCACCAGCAGGTGCTCGATTGCCTGCGCCAGGAAGGTGCGCATCGTGGAGTTCTGCACTGTTTTTCCGGTGATGCGGCCATGGCGGCGGAAGCAATCGGAATGGGATTTTATATTTCCATTCCCGGCACCATCACGTATCCCGGTAATAATTCCCTGCGTGAAGTGGTGCGTGTTGCCAGTATTGACCGCATGCTGGTAGAGACTGATTGTCCCTATCTCACACCCGTGCCTTATCGCGGCAAGCGGAATGAACCGGCGTATGTTCGGCTGGCGGCGGAACGTTTGGCCGAGGTCAAGGGGCTCATGCTTGATGATGTTGCCCGTATCACCACCAAGAATGTTCGCGACCTGTTCGGTATCCGTCTTTGGGATCAATCGGCCAAAATCGCCTATCGCATCAGGAATTCACTCTATCTCAACATCACCAATCGTTGTTCTAATCGTTGTTCCTTCTGCGCCAAATTCGATGACTTTACCGTCAAGGGACATAATCTGCTACTGGATGGTGAACCGTCGTTCGAGGAGATTATGGCGGCTGTTGGGAAACCTGAACCGGAAATTGAAGAGATCGTTTTTTGCGGTTATGGCGAAGCGCTCATCCGTCTTGATCTGGTCAAGCAGGTAGCAACCGATTTGAAACGCCGCGGGTACCGTATTCGCATTAACAGCGATGGTCAGGCCAATCTTGTTCATGGTCGTGATATCCTGCCGGAGTTGGCTGGATTGGTGGATTGCATTTCTGTCAGTCTCAATGCGCCCGATGCGGAAAGCTACACGAAACTATGCTCCACCCCTTTTGGGGTTGCGGGCTTTACGGCAGTGTGCGACTTTATTCGTGAAGCACAGCAGTATATACCGCAGGTCATAGCCAGCGCTGTAACCGTTCCGGAAATCGACATCCAGGCATGTCGCGAGCTGGCGGAATCGCTTGGGGCGCAGTTTCGAGTCAGGGAGTATGCAGAAGTGGGATAGGGGAGGCAGGTTGCGCGATCCCTGTTGGTGTGCATCCGGCTTATCCCACGCATGCAATATTTTTGATTTTGTCGTTAAATGCCCTTGTCAAAAGGATATGCTTTCCATCAAGTATTTGGATAACCGCTTCATCTTTAAACTGTTTTAGTATTCTTGTCACCGTTTCCCGGGTAACTGCCGCATAATTTGCAATCTGCTGGTGTGTCAGCTTTACATTAATGATTTGCCCCCGGTTATCAGCCACTCCATACAACTCCCGCATTCGACCAAGAACCGCTATTACGCGGTGTTCTGCATTGTCAAAGCTGAGTATTTTAATCATTGACCAGGAATCACGCAGACGGGCACAAAGAAGGTTGATGATTTTTATGCGGATATCTTCGTGCATTTGAAGGTACTGCTCAAAGTTTGCCTTGGAAAGAAGCCCGACAACCGTATCTTCGTGCGCAACCACTGTGGCCGGTGCTGTTTTGCCGTCGAGCAGAGCCATCTCACCAAAAAAATCGCTTTTTTTGTGCATGGTAATAATTTGTTCCCGTCCCTCCTCATTCATTTTGACGACCCTGACTTTTCCTGAATAGACCAAATACATGTATGTCGATGTTTCTTCCTCAAAAAGAACGACTTGGTCTTTTGAATAGTATTTCTTGATAATTACCCGTTCCACGTCTCTCAGGGCGTCATGTGTGAGCTCCGAGAAAAAAGGAACATTTCTGATAATATTGATTTCATCCATATGGCGTGAATTTGACTTGGCTGGCATTGTAATCCTCCCCATCCATGCGATTCATAACCTATTAGAGCCCAAGACTTTGCGATATGGTTTTATAATACCACTTGACTAATTAATTTCATAAAAAACGAACTATTAGTCTGTAAAGTGTGTAAGCTCTTTCAGTTTTGAAAAAGCTATTCAAGATGACAGATCTTTTTGAGGTAAAATAGTTTGCATTAATTAGAAAAAACTACTATAAGAATGCATATGAGCCGTATGCGGCTTGCTGTTCATAAGTGCTCCTGCCGATTGCAAGCTTTGAGCAGTGTTGTATGCTTTGAATGGAGATAGTGAAACGCTTATGCCCTTATGTAATGAATACAAGCGGTTATGGGAAATAATGTCCAATTTATTAGTCAGAAGGCCTTTTACTATATTTTTGGCAAGGCAGGACTGCGATGCTGAGTGAGACGTTAAAACAGCACCGGTTTCAACTACTTATAGTTATTCTGATTTTTGTTGGGTTGTATTACCGGATAATGTCGGGCATGGTGCTGGCCTGGGTTCATGATGAAAACTATTCCCATGGATTTCTGATCCCTATTATTGCCGGTTATTTTTTGTACACCCGCTGGACAAAGTTGAAGGGAACCGAGGTGCTACCTTGTTACAAGGGGCTTGCGGTAGTTCTGTTCGGCCTCCTTCTGTTGCTGGCTGGTTGGCTTGGCACCGAATTTTTCACCATGCGAATATCATTGATCGTGCTGCTGGCCGGTTTGGTTCTCAGTTTATTGGGGACTGCCGTTTTCAGAATAATTTTCCTCCCTTTATCCTATTTAGTTTTCATGGTTCCTCTTCCCTATATTGTCTATGATGCGGTTGCTTTTCCGTTAAAACTGTTCATTACCAAAGTGTCGGTGGCAACCTTGAAAATGATGGGAGTTATGGTATTTCGTGAAGGCAATATCATCATGTTTCCCGCGACAACCCTGGAGGTGGCGGATGCGTGCAGCGGCATGCGCTCGCTGGTTTCCCTGGTGGCGCTGGCAACCGCATTTGCTTTTTTTCAAAACAACACTCCGTGGAGGCGCATTGTACTGATTTGTTCCGCAGTTCCAATTGCCATTTTTACCAACGCCATAAGGGTCATTACGACCGGTTTCCTGGCGCAGCACTGGGGGGCAAAGGCTGCCGAGGGCTTTTTTCACGAATTTTCCGGTTTGGCTGTGTTTGTGGTAGCCATGTGCACGTTGGTTGCTCTGGGCGCAATAATGGGAAGGTTTGGGCGAAAACCTGAATCAGCGATGACTTCAGGACAAGAGAATACGGAAAGGCAAAAGGATAACGAAGAAACGGAAAATGGTGGCACCGGAAACCATGATGCACACTCGCGTATTCTCCTGTTCCATTTTGTCATCATCTCTGTTTTATTAATAACTACCGGTCTGTATTTGAATTTGCACGATACTATTCAGGTTCCTGTAAAAAAGCCTTTTGAGCAATTTCCAAGAACCATTTCCGAATGGAATATGAAGAATGAGTTTACCTTGCCGGACAACGTCCAAAACATTCTCAAGGCCAGTGATGTTCTTTCAAGGGATTATGTGAGTCCTGAGGGCAATCGCGTGAATATCTATATCGGCTTTCATGGCGGCGGCAAGGAGAGCGGTGAAATACATTCTCCCAAGCAATGTCTGCCCGGAAGCGGCTGGTTTGAAGTTTCAAACAGAAAGAAAAGTCTGGACGTTGCAGGGTCAAAAATCAATCTGGTGCAGGCCGTTTACCAGAAAGGCGAGGGCAAAGAACTTTTTATTTACTGGTTTCAGGTGCGTGAAAAAACAATTGACAATGAATATTCCTTGAAACTGACGGAGATTATTAATTCCATTCTCTTTCGGCGCCGAGACGCCTCTTTCGTTCGCGTTTCCGTACCGTTTGAGGCTGACGAATCGGCGGCTTTGGCGGTGGGAGAACGGTTTGTCCGAGATTTTTACTCGTCAATACGAGAGTTTTTGCCGAAATAAGGTGAATTCGTGAACGCGTTGAAAGCAAAATGTCCCTTATCTGTGAAAAGGAGCTTGAATGAGTGTAGATAGAATTGTCTCGGTAGTTGGTCTTGGCTATGTTGGTTTACCGGTTGCAATTGCCTTTGGCAAGGTGCGGCGGACGATAGGGTATGACATCAATCAACTTCGGATTAGCGAATTGCGGGCTGGTTATGACCGGACCGGAGAAGTAAGTAAAGATGATTTGCAAACTGCTGATATTGCTTTTACCGACAGGATTGACGAACTGTCCAAAGCTGATTTCCATATAGTGGCCGTACCGACCCCAGTGGATGACGCTCATCAACCGGATCTTAACCTGATGCACAAGGCGTCTGAAACAGTTGGAAAAGCCTTAAAAAAAGGGGACATCGTCGTTTATGAATCCACCGTCTATCCGGGGGTGACGGAAGACGAATGTGTTCCTGTCCTGGAGCGGGCCTCCGGCCTTGTGTGCGGAAAGGATTTTACGGTTGGGTATAGTCCTGAACGTATCAATCCCGGTGATAAAGAACACACGTTTACTAAAATAACAAAAGTCGTATCCGGTCAGGATGCGAAGACTTTGGAGATTGTTGCGCGGGTTTATGAATCCGTGGTGACAGCTGGCGTCCATCGTGCGCCTTCCATCAAGATTGCGGAAGCGGCCAAAGTTATTGAAAATACGCAACGCGATCTGAATATTGCCCTGATGAACGAGTTGGCGCTTATTTTTGACCGGATGGGGATCGATACCAATGATGTTTTGGAAGCGGCAGGGACAAAGTGGAATTTTCTGAAATTCTCGCCGGGGCTTGTTGGCGGACATTGTATTGGTGTTGACCCTTACTACCTTACCCACAAGGCGGAGAAAATCGGCTATATACCGCAGGTAATTCTGGCCGGCCGTAGGATTAACGACGGTATGGGCAAGTTCGTTGCTCAACGGACAATAAAGGAGATGATCAATGCCGGGCATACTGTTCTGGGCAATGTGGTGACGGTCTTTGGACTTACTTTCAAGGAAAATTGCCCTGACTTACGTAACTCGAAGGTTATCGATATCATCCGGGAGTTCGAGGACTACGGAATTCAGGTCCAGGTGTGCGATCCCCTGGCCGATCCAGGCGAAGCGAAACACGAATATGGTATCGACCTGGTTCCCATGACGGAATTGAGACCGTCTGCCGCCGTCATGGTGGCTGTTGCGCATCAACAGTTCCTTTCGTGGACTCCGGAGGAAATTGCCGGATTTATGGGAGCGAAACCGGTGTTGATTGATGTTAAGGGGATATATGACCATCCTGCCATGGTTGCAGCAGGTATCCGGGTTTGGAGACTGTAGTGCATTCATATGAATTTTAAAGACAGAATTGATATTAGAGGATGAAAATGGATCGTTATAAAAATCTTTTGACGCAGTTGCAAACAGAACCAAAAACATGGCTGGTTACAGGTGTGGCCGGGTTCATCGGCTCAAATTTGTTGGAGCATCTTCTGAGCCTTGATCAGCAGGTGATAGGGCTTGATAATTTTTCCACCGGCAAGAAAAGCAATCTGGATGAGGTGCGGGATTCGGTTGCAGAAAGCCAATGGCGGCGTTTTTCCTTTGTTGAGGGAGATATACGTGACCTCGCCACTTGCCGGAATGTTTGCAAGGGAGTGGATTACATCCTTCACGAGGCTGCGCTTGGATCGGTACCGCGTTCGATTGAAGACCCGATCCGCAGCAACGAGAGTAATGTCTCCGGCTTTCTCAACATGCTTGTTGCAACACGGGATGCCGGTGTGCAGCGCTTTGTGTATGCAGCCAGCAGTTCTACCTATGGCGACCATCCCGGGCTTCCCAAAAAAGAAGAGTGTATTGGAAAACCGTTGTCCCCTTATGCAGTTTCCAAATATGTGAATGAATTGTATGCCGAGGTGTTTGCACGAACCTATGACACGGAGAGTATCGGGCTGCGCTACTTCAATGTGTTCGGACCGCGCCAGGACCCGGAAGGCGCCTATGCTGCGGTGATTCCTTGCTGGATCAGGGCATTGATCAGGGGAGAGACGGTATATATCAATGGCAGTGGCGAAACAAGCCGGGATTTCTGCTATGTTCGGAATGTATTGCAAATGAACCTGTTGGCTGCAACAACTTCAGAACCGGCAGCAGTTAATCAGGTTTATAATACCGCACTGAATGCGCGGACCACACTCAATGAACTTTTCGAAAAACTACATAGCCGGCTTTTGCCCCATTTTCCCCATTTGCGTGGCTGTAAACCGGTCCATCGCGATTTTCGCGCAGGAGATGTGCTTCATTCACAGGCTGATATCAGTAAAGCAATAAGACTGCTGGGTTATAATCCTGCCCACACGATCGATGATGGGCTCGATGAGGCGCTTTTGTGGTATATGGCCCATGTCGCCTGAAAAAATGGCGCCGATGAATTCCAGAGGCAGATCTATTTCACGGGAGTGGTGTAGACAGTGAATTTGAGCAACGGAATTCTTTCCATAATTGCCATTGTTTTTTTGCTGATTATGGCAGGGTATGTTTTTTACAGGGGACGCGACCGCTCCGGTTTTTCTCTTGGAGTTGCGTTGATGTTGACCGCGTTGCTGGAAATATTCGATCTGCTGGCGCTCAACACAACAGTATATGCAATTCACTGGAAAAGGTGCGCACTCATTGTCGAGTCCTTTCTCCCCCCATTCTGGCTCCTTGGAAGCTTGTCATTTGCCCGTCAATCCGGTCCATGGAAGGTGGGAAATACACTTGGATTAGTGGTTGACCTTACGTTTTTCTTTTTCGTTCTGCCGATTGTCTTCCCTCTGGACTCTTTTTTTTACGCTCCGGATTTTCCGGCAGAACGCCTTCTTTTCCTGGGCAATGTCGGATATTTTTATTATGTGGGAATCATGGCATGTCTGGTGTTTGCTCTGGTTAATTTCGAGGCGACTCTTGCTAATGCATCTCACGATGCAATTTACAAAATCAAGTTTGAAATCATCGGACTCGGAACCATCCTGGCGGTGCAGATATTTTATTTCGGCCAGGCGCTGTTATATCGCTCTCTTAACATGAATTATCTGGTCCTGCGCTCCTTCTTGTATATTGTAGCGCTGGGTTTAATGACGTACTCGGTGCTGACGCGTTCCGGAGCTGTCCGGGTGCAGGTTTCCCGTCAGGTTGCCGCCAAGTTTGTCGTACTCAGTGCTGTGGGGATTTACCTTGTCATGCTCGGTCTTTTGGGGGAAGGGATGCAATATTTCAGCGTCTCGTTCCCTCGAACGGTGACTGTCTCCATTTCTTTTCTGGTTGGAATCGCTCTTCTTATTCTTTTTCTTTCCGAGAGGATCAGGCGCGAAGTCAAGGTCGCCCTTCACAAAAACTTTTATCAACAAAAACACGATTATCGCACTCAGTGGTTGCGCTTTACCCAACAACTTTCCACATCCCGTAGCGAAGACGAGCTTTTCCAGCGAATTCTTGCGGCTTATTGCGATATTTTTGGGATCAACGGTGCGGTCCTGTTCCTTTTCGAGAAGCACCAGTACGGGTACTGCATGATTGCGGAATATGACATGAAACCAATTGAGGGTGTCATCAGTCCGGAACATACGCTTATCACGTTCATGAAAGAAAGTACCTGGGTTGTCAGCGCTAAGGACAAGAATCCGGAAATTACGGCGCAGGACGCGCGGTTTTTGAGTGATAACCTGATTTCTTTTGTTGTTCCGCTTTTTTCGGGTGAAATGCTTGAGGGATTTATTGCTCTGGGGCCACCGATAAAAAATGACGAGGCATATATATATGAAGACTATGACTTGATGAAAACCATTGCCCGGCAAGCTTCCCAGGCAATCATGCATCAAAGACTTTCCGAGCACATCTCGCAATTACGCGAAATAGAAGCAGTCGGCAATATCGCGGCATTTGTTGCGCATGATTTGAAAAATCATGTTTCCAATCTGTCGCTTATTGTCGAAAACGCTGCCAGGTATATGCATAATCCGGATTTTCAACAGGATATGCTGACCTCGCTTGGAAGCACGGTTGTTAAAATGCAACAGTTGATCAACCGGCTGAGGAATTTGGGAGAACCTGAACAATCCAAACCCAAGTCATTGAATCTGCTGAATTTGGTCGAAAAGACCGTTGGCATGATCAGCGGCTCCCCGATCAGCGTAACCGGCACGCCTGAATATGCGAATGTGGATGAAAGTGACATGCAGAATGTCATAATGAATCTCATCAGGAACGCGGTTGAGGCTTCGGGACCCAACGAGCCGGTGCTGGTGGAAGTAGGTTCTAAAGGAACACCCTATATTAGTGTTACGGATCAGGGGTGTGGCATGTCAGCCCGTTTTATCCGCACCGAGCTGTTCAAACCATTTAAAACGACAAAACAAAAAGGACTGGGCATTGGGTTGTATCAATGCCGCCAAACCCTTGAGTCGGTTGGAGGCAGGATCGAAGTGAACAGCGAAGAAGGGAGGGGTTCGAAGTTCACCATATGGTTTGGCGCCCAGAATGATAGTGCAGCCGGTTGTTGACCGGATTCCGTGAAAGGAGCAGTCAATGGAGAAATTACTTATTGTTGATGATGATCCTGGTATTCGTCAGCAACTGAAATGGGGGCTGAGCGATGAATACACGGTGCTTTTGGCTGCCGATGCAAAAGAGGGACTTGCCAGCTTTAAAAAATTCCGCCCCAATGTAGTGATTCTCGATCTGGGGTTGCCTCCCCATGAACATACTTCAGTCGAGGGGTTTCGGGTCTTGACGGAGCTTCTTGAGTTTAATCCGTATGCAAAAATCATCGTTCTGACTGGTAATAGCGAACGGGAGAACGCACTGAAGGCTATGGAGTTGGGAGCTTATGATTTTTATGTAAAGCCACCGGTCCTCACGGAATTGAAAGTTATCATCAGCAGAGCAATCCATTTGGCCGGCATCGAGGAACAGAATCGTTCGCTGCAGCGCGCCTTAGAGATGAAATTGATAGATTCAGGCGGAATGATCGGCCATTCTCCCGAGATGCAGAAAATTTTTGCCACAATCAAAAAAGTTGCTTCCTCTGATGTGCCGATCTTAATTACAGGAGAAAATGGAACCGGAAAAGAATTGGTGGCGCAGGCACTTCATGAGTTCAGCCTTCGCAAGAAAGGCCCTTTTATTCCGATCAACTGCGGAGCAATCCCTGAAAACTTGCTGGAATCGGAATTTTTTGGTCATGAGAGGGGATCATTTACCGGCGCCCACACAACAGTTCAGGGGAAATTGCAGTTCGCTCAAAAGGGAACATTGTTTCTTGACGAAATCGGAGAACTTCCTGTCAATCTTCAGGTCAAGCTGCTTCGTTTTCTTCAGGAAGGAGTTATTCAGCGGGTGGGCGGTAGAGTCGATATCCCCATAGATACCCGGACGGTTTGCGCAACCAATGTAAATATCGCCCAGGCAATAAAGGATGGCAAATTCAGAGAGGATCTTTATTACCGCGTCAGCGTCATTACGATCAATTTGCCACCACTTCGTGAACGGGGAGATGATGTCCTTCTGCTGGCAAACTATTTTCTGCGGTTGTTTAATGACGAACACAAGAAAAAAGCGCGGCGCTTTAGCGCATCCGCGATATCTTTCCTGAAAAATTATGAGTGGCCGGGTAACGTGCGCGAATTGCGTAACCGGGTACAGCGGGCAATCATTATGAGCGACGCTTCAACCATAGAGGCGCTGGACCTTGGTTGTGACATGGAATTACCGGAACTGCAGGAAGAGGCGCAACCGGTTATCAGTCTTCGGGAAGCCAGAGAGAGACTTGAAAAAGAGTTGATTACCTGCGCTATTGATCGCCAAAACGGCAACATTGTCAAGGCGGCGGAAGAGCTGGGAGTCAGCCGCCCGACACTCTACGACTTGATAAAAAAATATGGCTTGGTATCGTTAGGGGCGTCGGATAGAGTTTCTGATCTGGTAACTTAGGTTCGAAACGACCACTTAACATCTGTGCGGCATGAAGTGTAAAGATTAGTAACCGGAACGGGTCGGAATTCAACTTCCGGCCCGTTCCGGTTTGAAAATGGGACCGTGTGAACGGCAGGTAATATTAGAAGGCAAAATTCAAACTGATGCTCATGCCGCTGATGGGGGGAGCGGCTTGGTCCATGTTCATTGCTGCGGCGCGCCGCACCGGTTCAGGCTGCTTGAGGGGATCTTGAGCTGAACTATAGGCCAGAACTACGTTAACAGAACCGCATTTCACCATCAAATCGCCGTTTTTATTCAGGCCGATAACCGTTTGCCTTATATTTTGATGAACAGCATCGGGCTGCTCGGCGGTTTTGTTGACTCCGTTTTTGAAAAGAAACAGCATTGGTTCGGCGCAAACTGCTTGAGGGGCAAAAAATACCATAAGTACTAACAATATAACAAAACTTCTCAAAAATACGCTGCACTGTGTTTGGTGAGAAGTTGACATAGGGACTCCTTTCTGCCGGGTTTTTCGGGGCCTGATCAATCTGAATAGTTCTTGGGGATGTTAAAAGCATATTGAATGCCAAAACTTAACATCCCAATATTGTTTGAGTTGTTTGGATTTATGGAGGTGGGGGTTTTGAGGTGTAAGGTATTGCGACAACGAATTCAGGAGATAGATCGGCTCTTAGTGTCATTTTTGGTGTAAATAAATTAACATAATTTAATTTATTGTAGATTGATAATTGTTTGACGTGTCGTCAATGTGTAAAATATTTCGACAACATACATACGTTTTCGTATCAATATGCTTACGTGCTTGAATATGACGGGCAATGGGGTGGGATTAAAGGATTTGGTCGGACAATTTTAATGCTTCCCGCATTATAAGCTCATGATCATCGCATTGTAATGTTATTGCGTTTCTCAGTAGAACAAATGAATTGACATCCATTTTTTTGATTTGTACGGCAATGCCGGTGTCTTCACACCGGATAACTTCGGCATTCAGATAAATTGAGACGTTAGGAGGCAGGAAAATCGTAATCTTGAGAAGGGAATGTAACGACACACTACGATCCGTAATAATAAACATTCCTTGCAGACTTATGTTTTTGATGTTTGCAAAAAAAATCTGGCTATCATCTTTGACAGAGGCACATTCAACTAATTTCACTCGTGCAAAATGTCTGTTTTCCATGGCCAGGTTTCCTTTATGGCAGAATGAATGGTGCCTGAAATATTCATGAAACAGACGGAAAGCAATGCCGCATTATGCTGATTGCTGCCTTGTTTTAACTAATGCATCATGTATGCCTGTGTTGTAACTAATTGATTTCAATAATGAATGTTATTTTTGGGCTTCTGGTGGGTTTGGTTTGATGTAAAGGAATTCGACGCTTCCGTTCTTCTACACATCAACTATTACGGTTGCTTCCCAAAGGTTGCCGGTGTTGACAAGCGAAAACCAGTGCAGGGTTATGGCTTTTACATCAACCAGCATTTTGTGACGCTCAGGGGCGATTTCCTCGCCCCTGACAACAGCATCCAAGTGAAATACCCCATCCCGCTCCATAATCACAACGTCATCCGCATGAAGAAGGAGTCTGCGGGCATCCTTGTAGAACACCAGCTCATTCAGGAACGCGAACAACAATAAATCCAGCTCTTCGCGCTCCAGATGAATCCGTATTTCTTTGCTGAGAGCCACTTCTTCCGGTTCCTCGATCATTGTACGCAGCAAGGCTCCAGCACACGAGCTGAACACCTCTTCTCTCGTAGCTCCCCACGCCTCAAAGGCCACATCAGCCGTGGCAATATCCTCCAGAAAGCGAAACGGCATGGTTATCCCTTGATATTTCCAATGGGCACTAGCTTGGCTACCCGCCGGCTCAGCCCTGCTTCTTCGGTGGCAGCGGCAACTTCATCGATATTCTTGTAGGCAAAGCCGGCTTCTTCGGCCAGACCGCCGTAGGAAGCTGTCCTCACATAAATGCCCCGTTGTTCCATCTCACCAAGAAGCTTCTGTCCCTTAATCATCTTTTTGGCCTGATGGCGGCTCATGGTCCTGCCGCTGCCATGGGCTGTGGTGAAAAAAGTATCGGCCGCGCTGGACTCTCCGGCAAGAAGATAGGAACCAGTTTCCATGCTACCTCCGATGATGACCGGTTGGCCCGACTCCCGGTAGCATTCCGGTATGCCTGCCATACCGGGACCGAATGATCGCGTTGCACCTTTTCGGTGAACCAGAACTTCACGTCGCACACCATCCACAACATGAAATTCCAGTTTGGCAGTATTATGGGCTACGTCGTATACCATCTTCATGCCTAAATCCTCGGGCGAACGCTGGAAGACGTGTGAAAAAACTTCGCGAATTCGATGGAGGATAAGCTGGCGGTTGGCGAATCCCATATTCACGGCGCATTTCATAGCTGTAAAATAAGCCTGTCCTTCGGGAGAGCGAAACGGGGCACACGACAATTCGCGATCATTTGTTTTAATGCCGTATTTGGTCGTCATAACCCGTAAAAACTTTTCAAGATAGTCGGTTGCCACCTGATGACCGAATCCCCGGCTTCCGCAATGGAAGGTGATCACCACCTGATTGGGAATGGTGAGGCCGAATAGGGCGGCCGTCTTCCGGTCGAAGATGTTTTCCGGGCGCACAACCTGGATTTCGCAATAGTGATTACCGCTTCCCAGCGTGCCTACCTGGTCATGGCCCCGTTCAATGGCCTTGTCGCTGCAGGCAGCAGCATCCGCACCGCCGAAACAGCCACCTTCTTCGGTCATCTCAAGATCCTCGGGCCAGGCAAAGCCGTTTTTCAGACACCAGCGCGAACCTTCTTCCAATACTTTGTGGAATTCGTTCCGGGAACAATGGACGAAACCCGTGCAGCCGACGCCGGTGGGAATCCGGGCAAACAGATTGTCAACCAACTCCTTGATATGCGGTTTGATTTCATTCTCCGTCAAATTGGTAAGGACAAGGCGCATGCCGCAGTTGATGTCGAAGCCTATTCCGCCGGGAGAGATGACACCAGTGTCCGGATCCATGGCTGCAACTCCGCCAATGGGAAAGCCATACCCCCAGTGACCGTCGGGCATGCAGTAAGAGTATTTTAGAATACCTGGCAGGCAGGCCACATTTGCAGCCTGATCAAATACACCATTCTCCATGCTCGCCAACAATGTTTCCGACGCAATGATTCGCACCGGAACCAGCATGCCATCTTTATATGAGCAGGGCAGTTCCCATATGGTCGGTGATATTCTTCGTAATTGTGGAGGTAAAGACATGACATCCTCCTTCCTCAGAACTTACGCACGCAGATGTTTCCGTATACGTTTATGATACCTCACAACGCCAGACTTGAGCGCGGATTTTACATTCTGCAGTAACTCCCGTTGGTTATGCGCTATAATGTTGATCATGCCTTGACGGAGCAGTATCTGGCATATATAAATAGAAATAGTTTTCATTTACAGTTGTTCGCCGGATTCGCAACCATCATGGACAGACAGTCGGGAAGTGATATTCTTAAGAAATTGAAACTCAAGGTGACGCCAAAACGGCTGGGGGTAATGTGCTGCCTGGGTGATGAGCCATTCTTTCTCTCGGCCGAAGAAGTTTGGCAGCGCCTGAAACAACATCATATCCGTATGGGACTTCCCACCGTGTACCGCATCCTCGATGAATTGACCGAAGCGGGCATCGTCACGCGAATATTCATGACCGACCGAAAACAATACTATTTTCTCTGCTCGAACCTGGAGCACCATCATCATTTTGTGTGTGAATCATGCCGTCGGGTGGAGGATGTGGAGTTTTGTGGCCTGGAGGGAGTAATCAGTACAGTGGCACGTCGTTCCGGAGCCCGGATTACTTCGCATATTCTGCAAATCAATGGTGTGTGCGGAGTATGTAATGCGACTAAAGGAGAAACGACATGAATCAGTTCTGGGGGACGACTTTACGCCATACAACCTTTCTTCGCTTGGTGGCGAAAGCATTGTGTTTCGTCATGTGTATCCTGTCGATGGCAGCGTGTAGCAGGCGTGAACATGGCGCTCCTTCGGCAAAGCTGGGACAGTTACGTGTCGTGACATCGCTGTTTCCGCTCTATGATTTTGCCAAAACGATTGCAGGTGAACGCGCTGAGGTAACCCTGTTGATGCCGCCTGGTGTGGAACCCCACAGTTTTGAGCCAAAACCCGATGACATCGTTCGCATCGGCAAAGCTGGCTTGTTTGTCTATACCAATCCTATCATGGAGCCGTGGGCCGCTAAAATCATTCAGGGCTTTGACCGGAAGAATACGTTACGGGTGATTGACGCGGGAAAGGGAATCAGTTATCAGAAAGCTGCGCCGATGGATGACCATGACGAGCACGACGATGATCATCACCACGCCGGTGGCTTGGATCCCCATATCTGGCTCGACTTTAGTAATGACCAACTGATTGTGGATACTATTTTAGCCGGTTTTGTGGCTGCCGATCCTGCCAATGCCGACTACTATCGTTCAAATGCATCCGTTTTGAAGACACAGCTTTCGGAGTTGGATAAACGGTACCGTGACGGTCTTGCAGCTTGCGCAACCCGTGTTTTCTTGCATGGCGGGCATTACACCTTTGGATATCTGGCCCGACGTTATGACCTGCACTATCGTTCGTTGAGCGGAGTGTCGTCGGAATCCGAACCGTCTGCAACGCGCATGGCCGCGATGATTCAACAGATTAGGCAGTCTGGTGTGCATTATCTATTTGCCGAGGAGTTGCTGTCGCCTCGTTTAACCGAGACGTTGGCAAATGAGGCAGGTGTTGGTGTGCTCAAGTTGCACGGGGCGCATAATCTGTCACGTGATGATTTCCAGCATGGCGTGACCTTTATCCGGCTGATGGATGACAACCTGAAGAACCTGCAAAAGGGGCTGGCATGCCGGGCGAAGTAGTCAAAACTGAAAATCTCGGTTGCAGTTACCGTGTGGGACCGGTGCTGGAAGATGTTTCCATTTCGGTTGCGGCTGGAGATTATATCGGCATTGCAGGACCGAACGGTTCCGGCAAGAGCACATTGGTCCGGGCATTATTGGGGTTGAACGTCATCAGCTCGGGTACGTCAATGCTGTTCGGTATTCCTATCGAGCGTTTCAACGAGTGGGGCAGGGTCGGCTACCTTCCTCAGCATGTCAATCTGTTTAATCCCGTGTTCCCTGCCACGGTGAAGGAAACCGTGGCTCTCGGTTTGTTATCGCTCAAACGTTTTCCTCGAAGACTGACGCGCAAGGACAGACAGAAAGTTTCTGGGGTATTGGAAGAATTGGGTATCTTGGATCTTGCCGGAAAACTGATAGGTGAACTTTCCGGTGGTCAGCAGCAAAGGATGCTGCTGGCGCGGGCACTGGTAAATGATCCAGAGTTACTGATCCTGGACGAACCGACCGCAGCGCTTGATCCCGAAACGCGTGATCGCTTCTATAGCCTGGTAAGCGACATTAATCGGAACCGGGGCGTAACCGTATTGCTGGTGACCCATGACACGGGAACAATTGGCATGTACGCTTCCAAACTGCTTTATCTGGATAAAAAGGTATTGTTTTTCGGCAATTTCGACGAGTTTTGCCATTCCCCGGAGATGTCAGCCCTGTTTGGTGAGCATTCCCAGCACTTGATGTGCCACAGGCATTGATATGAGTATTCTTGACTTTCTTTCCTACGGTTTTGTACAGCGTGCCTTGGTGGCAGGCTCTCTGATAGCGGCGCTTTGCTCTGTTCTTGGAGTTTTTCTCGTCTTGCGGCGCATGTCGCTGATCGGCGATGGGCTGGCCCATGTAACTTTCGGGAGCACGGCTATTGCTCTGGCGCTGAAGCTGTATTCGGCTTCTTCGCTTCTGGTTTCATTGCCGGTGGTACTGCTTTCATCGCTGGGAATTCTCAAATTGACTGAAAAAGCCCGTCTGAGTGGCGATGCGGCAATTGGAATCGTGTCGGCAATGGGAATTTCGGCGGGGATTATTCTGGCAAGCGTCGGAGGCGGCTACAATGTCGATCTTTTGAGTTATCTCTTCGGAAATATACTTTCCATAACCCGGGAAGAGGTTGTGATCGCGGCGGGGTTGTTTTTCCTCGTGATGGCTCTTTTGACGTTATTCTATAACGAATTGGTTGCCATAACCTTTAACGAGGAATTGGCCAGGGTTTCCGGTATCCGTACCGATCTGATCAATGCGGTGCTCGTGCTGTTGACGGCTCTTTCCGTGGTTCTGGCCATGAAGCTGGTGGGAATCATGCTGATATCATCACTGCTGATTTTGCCGGCAGCCTCGGCTTTGCAGTTGGCGCGCAGTTTCAGAGCCAGTGTAGCTTTGGCGGTGATTCAAGGCTGTTGTTCGGTTGTGGCCGGCATCTTCATTTCATTCGTCACCAATCTACCGGCCAGCGCAACGGTTGTCCTGCTCAACCTCGTGTTTTTTTGTTGTGCCTTCATTTTGCGCCACATCCTCAATCCTAAAGGCAATAACTGACATTTGAGCGAAAATTAATTGGTTTTAGAAGTAATAACTGAAATCTTTCATCTCATAGGGCGATTCATTCAGGCATTCGATCAAAATATCTACGATAAAGGGATCGAATTGCGTCCCTTTCTTTCTTTGAATTTCTTTGATGGCTTGTTCCTTGCCCATAGCCGTCCGGTAAGAGCGGTTAGAAGTCATTGCGGAAAAAGCGTCGGCAATGCAGACAATACGGGCATGCAGAGGAATCTGCTCACCTTTCAGCCGGGCCGGATAACCGGTGCCATCCCATCGTTCGTGATGGTGCAAAATGGTGGGAACGATACCGTTCAGATTGTCGGATCCCACAATGAAGAGCGCTCCCTTGATGGGGTGCTCGCGAATCAGTGTCTCTTCCCGCAGATTAAGGCTCTCTGACTTATTGAGCACGTTATATTCGGTTGCAACTTTACCGATGTCATGGAGCATTGCCCCCAGGTAAAGGTCTCGCATTTCAATTGCCGAAAGGTTCAGTTTCGCACCGATGCTCAATGAATATTCCGTGACTCTTTTGGCATGTCCCTGGGTAAAAACATCCTTCAATTCCAAAGCTTCCACCAGAGACTGAATGGTATTGTTAAAAGTATACCTGTCCCACATTGACTGTTGTTGTTCTGGGCTATGAACTAAAAGATCATTGGCAATATCATCGGCAGTGTGTTTACCGGCAAGCCGGGTAACGATTGCCAGGGCGAAAGCTATGGCCGTGCCGGGACCCTGGCTGGTGATGATAGTTCCGTCGGAAACAACTGCGCTTTCCACATATTGCGCGCCATCCAATTTATCTTTGTAGCTGGGATAGGCGGTGACGCGTTTACCCTTGATAAGACCTGCCTCCGCGAGCACTGATGGAGCTGCACAGATAGCGGAGATACATTTGCCGGCCGTATTGAATTCGTTCAGCAGTCGTTTAACACGTACATCGGCGCCCAGATTGGTGGTTCCCGGCTGCCCGCCCGGAAGAATAATCATATCGAAATCATCAGCCTTGACGTTTTCAAGGGAGTCATCGGGAATCACGCTGACTTTTCGCACGCTGGCCACCGGACCGCTTTGCAGTCCTACAAGAACTACCGTAATTCCGGCTCTGCGTAATACATCGACAACGGTAAAGGTCTCGATTTCTTCAAAACCGTCAGCAAGCGGAATAAGTACTCTTGACATTGTTCCCCCAGGAAAATTGATTGGTAGATGGTATCGAAAATGATGTTAAAAACAAAATATTTGTTTCGTTTCCGGTATACTTTATCAAGTATAGCAGGGAAATGAACACATGAGAAAATCAAGGAAATAATTCCGCCTCTTTGAATGGAGTTCCTCTGCTGTCTTTGGGAGACAGGGCCGGTTTTTGTGAAAGAGGCCAGTCAATAGCCAGATCCGGATCATTCCAAATGATACAACGCTCGTATTCCGGGCACCAGAAATCCGTGGTGAGATAAAGAAACTCGGCCACGTCGGATGTGACATAAAAACCATGGGCAAAACCGGGAGGCACCCACAATTGTTTCTTGTTTTCAGCCGATAGATGCGTACCGAACCAGCGGCCGAAGGTAGGGGAACTGCGTCGAATATCCACGGCTACATCGAAAACTTCTCCGTATATTACCCGTACCAGTTTACCCTGGGGGTTTTGAATCTGATAGTGGAGGCCGCGCAATACGCCGGCCACTGAGCGTGAGTGATTGTGCTGGACAAAACGCTCGTTATGGCCGGTCAGGTTATGCCAGGTGCGTTCGTTGAAACTTTCGAAAAAAAACCCTCGCTCGTCACCGAACACCTTTGGTTCGATGATGAGCACATCGGGGATAGTGGTAGGTACAATTGTCATTTTTGAAAACTCCGTAGCCAATTCGGAATATTGATTACTAAACGTATTTAGCAAATTACCGATAGATGTTGCAAGAGATACTTCTTACACAAAGTATTCAAGAATATTGGACTTCTATAAAAAGCACGGTATAGTGGCCCCTATGATATCTTCAACTATTCTCGACAATGGCATCAGAGTCGTTTCACAGCGAGTCGAATATATGCATACCGTTTCCATTGGCATATGGGTTGCCAACGGTACACGGCATGAGTCGCCTGAAATCAATGGCATTGCCCATTTTATCGAGCATCTGCTTTTTAAGGGGACCGCTCGCCGCACTGCTCGCCAGATAGCCCTGGAAGTCGATTCCATGGGGGGGATTCTCAATGCCTTCACAGGGCATGAGTACGTCTGTTATTATGCCAAAGTCCTGTCAAAATTCTTGCCGCGCATAACGGATCTCTTGACGGATATTTTCCTGCGCTCTTCTTTTCCAGCCGATGAAATCGAGCGGGAGCGCAGGGTTGTGTTGCAGGAAATCAAAATGCGTGACGATACGCCGGATGTGTTTATCCAGGACCAGTTTCACCAGAGCTTCTGGCAGGGACATCCCTTGGGCCTCACTATTCCCGGTTCAGTGGAAACCGTCAGCACCCTTTTGCGCGAACAGATTGTTGACTATAAGCAGAGCCGTTATCGTCCCCAAGACATCATTATTTCGGCAGCCGGAAACGTCAGGCATGAAGAGTTGATTGCATTGATGGAAGCGGCTTTCTGCGATATGGCGTCAGACTGGACCCCCCGAACCGAAACTCCGGTTTTGCACGCCGGTCCGAGGGTGAATCTGTCTGAACGTGATCTGGAGCAAACTCTTATTTGCATGGGAACTAACGGACTTTCTCAGAACCATTCCGATCGCTTTGTTCTGTATCTGCTCAACACGATTCTGGGAGGAGGCATGAGTTCGCGGCTGTTCCAGGAGGTACGCGAAAAGCGGGGATTGGCATATTCAATTTATTCCTATGTTATTTCTCATGCCGATTGCGGGGCTTTGGTAATCCATGCCGGTATGGAACAGGAACAGTGCCGGGATGTCATCGATATCGCTTTGCAGGAGATGGGCAGGCTGAAAAGAGAACCGGTGCTGCAAGATGAGCTTGATTCCGCCCGTGAACAACTCAGAGGGAACTTCCTGATGTCGCTGGAGAGTAGCGATAACCTCATGACACGGCTGGCAAAAAATGAAATCTATCTGGGGCGCAATCAGACCGTAGATGAGGTTCTGGGCTATCTTGATGCTGTTACCGCGGCTGATATTCAGGGGCTGGGAAGAAAATTGTTCGACAGCAATTGCCTCAACCTTGAGGTGATTGGAAAAACTGATGGCCAGGGAGTAACAGCCGGTCTGTTGCAACTCTGATTCTATCCCGAATCTCCGTGACGCTTTCCTACCGCTGACCAGGGCGAGATAACAAAACTCGCCCTGGTCAGTTCTTGCCGGTATGTCCGAAACCTCCTGCTCCCCGCTCGCTTTCCCGGCTAAAATTCCGCACTATTTCCAGCGCGACCTGAACCACGGGCACGAACATCATCTGGCAGATGCGTTCACCCGGTTCAATGGTATAGGGTGTTTTACCGCGATTGTGAATGCCGATTCCGATTTCTCCCTGATAGTCCGAATCAATGACACCGATGGTATTGGCCAGTACTATGCCATGTTTGATGCCTAGTCCCGACCGCGGCAGGATCAGGGCCACCAAACCGGGGTCATGAATTCCTATGGCTATGCCGCTGGGAATGAATACGGTTTCGCCCGGCTGAACGGTTTGCGGTTCATTCAGGCAAGCCCGCAGATCCATGGCTGCCGCTCCGTCAGTGGCGTATGTGGGTAAGGGAATATTCGTTCCCATCAGAGGATTCATAATTTTGGTTTCAATTTTATGCCTGCTCATGTAAATTCCTATGGTTACGAGTTGGATTGGGCAGGCATGGTAACAGAAAACAGTGAAAACAAAAAATGATATTTGCGGCTTGATTAGTTGTCCGCTGCATGAAAACTCTTTTATTATTTTCTCGAAAGGAATTACCCAATGAAAGACCCACGCGTAATCCGTTTTGCGGAAATTCTGGTCGATTATTCCACGAGGGTTAAGAAGGGCGATGTGGTTCTGATTAATGCCGTTGGTTTTGAAGCGGCTCCCTTGGTAAAGGAACTCTATGATCTCTGTCTGAAGCGGGGAGCAAAATATGTCGAGTACACCTTCTCGGTACCGGAAATTGACCGTGACTTTTACGATATGGCCACCAAGCAGCAACTTGCGCACTTTCCCCAGCATAAACTGGATTTCTATAAGACACTAACCGTCTATTTCGGCATTTCCGCAGGCAACAACTCCATGGTTATGGCTAATGCCCGCCAGGAAGCCATGGTGGCGTATCAGAAAGTGACCAGGCCGTTGATTGATCAGCGTGTCAGGCATACCCGTTGGGTGGTGACCCGCTATCCGACACACGCATCGGCTCAAGAAGCCAAAATGAGTCTGGAAGAATACGAGGATTATCTCTTCTCCGCTTGTTGCATTGACTGGGAAAAGGAATCCCGCAAGCAGGATAAGCTGAAAAAATTGATCGACAAAACGGACAGGGTTCGTATTGTGGCGCCGGATACGGACCTCTCGTTCAGCATCAAGGGTTTGCCGGGTATCAAATGCGATGGCCGCCTGAATATGCCGGACGGCGAGGTGTTTTCAGCGCCGGTCAAAGATTCTGTCGAGGGCTTTATCACCTATAATTGCCCCAGTATTTATCAGGGCAAGGAATTCAACGGCGTCCGTTTTGAGTTTTCAAAAGGGAAAATCGTCTCGGCCTCAGCCGAGGTAGGTATGAGCGATGTGCTCAACAAGATTCTCGACAGCGACGAGGGCGCACGTTACATTGGCGAATTTTCTTTGGGAATCAATCCGGGGATTCGCCAACCCATGCGCAACATTCTCTTTGATGAGAAAATTTTCGGTTCGATCCACTTTACGCCTGGCCAAGCCTATGACGAATGCGACAACGGCAATCGTTCCGCTGTTCACTGGGATTTGGTCCGGGTGCTGACCGACGGTGGAGAGATCTGGTTTGATGATGTTCTGATTCAAAAAAACGGTGTGTTTGTTCACAAAAATTTGCTGGATCTGAACCCGGCCTGAAAAAAGGAAACTTTCCCATGACAGTACAACAACTGCCTGAAGTTGAATTCGAACATGAAGATTTTGATTTTGCCACACTTGAGGAAGAACAACGGGTGAGTGAGCGTTGCCAGTCACTGCTGCAGTCTTTTTATCAGTATCTGCTGAATAGGGGAGAAGAGCCTCAGGTTGCCTCAGACCTGTCTTATAGCGCCGATAATTATCTGCGTGACTATGTGCTGGACTTCGCCAGACAGAATGTGGTGAGACCTGTTCCAGGCATTGTCAGGCGTTTTGCTGCCACCTGGTTTATAACACGCACGCTAAATCCGGATATGGTTGTGCTCGAACGTCATCTGCGGGCGATTCGCGAATTTTATATGTTTTTGCAATCACAGCACTTCATTTCCCGGGAAGAACTATCCTGGATTGAGGAAGAAACAGCTCAAACCGATTATTATCGTAAAAGAATCGAGAGTTTTCTGTCAATCAAGGGGGATGAATATATAGCCTGGGAAGCTGAGTGTCCGCTTAGGGATTGATGGAGAATGTGAATAAAATGAATGGTTCAATTGATAAAATTAATGCTTTGCTTGAAAAAGTCGAACGCCTCGTAGATCACTTGACACCCACGGCTGATGTTAATCCGGATTTTGATCGATATCTCGCTTTTCGTTGGGAACGCTCAGGGGAGAGGGGGCGAATCGTATCGGTTGCCCATCCGCATCTTTTTGATGTGAATGAGTTGGTCGGCATTGACCATATCCGTGATGATGTGATGCGCAATACAATGCAATTCGTGTCCGGCATACCTGCCAATAACGTTCTGTTATGGGGAGAGCGCGGTTGCGGAAAATCGTCTTTGGTCAAAGGCTTGTTGAAGCCGTTTGCGCCGAAGGGGTTGCGAATCGTCGAGCTGAAACGCTGGGATATCATGTCGTTGCCGCAAATTGTTTCTCGATTGCGTGATTCAAGCTATAGATTTATCTTGTTTTGCGACGACCTGTCTTTTGACGAAGGCGAAGGAGATTTTCGCGCCCTTAAGACCCTGTTGGATGGCGATATTGAAGAACGCCCCTCAAACATTCTGATCTATGCCACCTCCAATCGCCGCCATTTGATGCCGGAGAAAGTTCGCGACACCAAGGGCGATGATGAAATTCACCCAGAGGAAGCTGAAGGCGAAAAGCTGGCGCTTGCGGACCGTTTCGGGTTGTCGTTCGGTTTTTACCGGCTTGACCAAAATGAATATCTGGCTGTCGTTCGGCGCTATGCGGTTCTGCGAAACCTTCCCATATCAGATGAAGAGCTTTGTGATAAAGCATTGAAATGGGCCATGTATACGGCAAAGAGAAGTGGGCGTTCCGCTCGACAGTTCATCGACGATCTTGAGGGGCGGCTTCGTTTGCAGGAACAGACTCCCTGATACCTGAATTATATGAACCACTGAAGGAGAACGCAATCAATGACATCCGCACTAATCCCTGAAACAGTCAGAAAGTTGCTGGCCTCCCAGCCGATTGAATTGCCAATCTTTCATCCTGTGGCTTTAAAACTTCAGCGCATGCTTTCGGATTTCGATTTTACGGTTGATGAAGTTGCCATGGTTGCCAATGAGGACCAGGCTCTGGCCAGCCAGATGCTCAAGATGGCCAACTCTCCCATGTATATGGGGCGTACCAAAGTTGCAACCATCAAAGAGGTCGTTATCAGGCTGGGCGCACAGCAGGTGATCAATATTGCCATTGCCGCTTCCCAGGCGGCTGCCCATATCTCCGCCCACCCGGTTCTTAACCGGTATATGAAAGTTTTGTGGCAACACAGTCATGGTTGCGCTCTCGGTTGCCGTTGGCTTGCTCAAAATCTTGGGATGCGCGAGATCGTGGATGAGAGCTATCTGGCGGCACTCCTGCATGATGTGGGGAAGCTGTATTTACTGAAAGCGATCGAACGCCTTGTGAACGCGGGGATAATCAAATCCCTCTTTGATGATGAGTTGATCATGGAAATTTTCGATGCCATGCATGTGGAACAGGGGGGACGGCTGGTTCAGCACTGGAACTTCCCGGCCATGTATTGTGATGTTATCAAGTTTCATCATTCCAAAGAATGGGATACGCTCAGCAAGGTGCTGACTGTTGTGCGGTTTGTCAATATGGCTTGTCACCGGACGGGGCTGGGACTCAAGCATGAACCGGCTCTGGAGCTGATTAACACCGTGGAGGCGAGTGTTTTGAATATTGGTGAGCTACAGATCGCCGAGTTACTGGCATTGCTGGAAGAAACGCGGGATACCGAAATCTAGTGGCTATTTTAGTTTTCATCCGGAAACGGTTCTTTTCCGCCCTGGCGGCGTCAATCTTCGGGCTTGCTTGTGCGGCGTACCCATGTACGCCTCCGCGCAATCCCTTGATTTCCTTACCAGGACGAAAAATCCCGCGTTTCCGCATTGAAAACCAATAGTTTCCATCCGGAGTTTCCGGATGGAAACTATTTTAGCACCACCCACTCAGGAACCGGTTTGGGGGCTTCTCCGGCGGGTAATGGGGGCGGCTGGCGTAATTGTTTCTGAGAAAGACGAACATAGGGAACAAACTTCATTACCAGTTTTTTTCTGACACTTTTGCCCTGTTGGGTTGATTCCACCAATTCATTTATCTTATTTTGTATTGCCACTTCAACATCTCTGTCGAGCGGTTGCGGTTCCTTTCCGCGTTCCAACTGCTTCAACTGATTGAAAACTTTTTTCGCATAGATTTCACTTTTTTCCGGTGTCTGACTGTTGTAACAGCCGATGGCTTTCCAGTTGTATCCGTATTTGTTGATGCACATGGCTAATATCCAGGCGCCTGTTTTCGTATTGTAACAAGCATCTGCAAGATAATTCCATCGTCCCTCTCCAAGTAGAGGCTTCCAAATGGTATTGATTTGCATTAGCCCAACATCATAGGTACCATTAGTATTCTTGTTAATCGCAGTTGGATTTGTGTTTGATTCCACTTTTGCAATCGATCTCAGCACCAACGGATTGATGCCGTACATCTGGCCGGCTTCCTGGAAACAGAATGAATAAGCATTATTGCATAGCAGGGTTAGAAGAAGCGCCGTACAGAACAGCTTTGAACAGTTGCCCAACATAATTTATGATCTCGATTCAGGATGTTGACCGGCGTCCTGGTCTTTCGTTTCGCAGTTCTTGGACGTCCGGGGAAGTGGGCTGATTTTAGACCGAAGAGGAGAATACGTCAATATGCAACCTCCTCTGTCTGTTAAGGTGAAATGAATTCACATCCATTTGGAAAATATGCTAGAAAGAAAAGCTTGATTCAATTCAAAAAAGGGGCAAACCCATGCCATTTACTCCCCAATCCATTCTGGTAACGGGCGGAGCCGGATTTATAGGTTCAAATTTTATCCATTCTTTTATGGCTAGCAATCCTGCCTGCTTGGTGACCAATCTCGATGTGCTGACTTACGCAGGCAACCCGAACAACCTGAAGTCTCTTGAAAACCATGAGGCGTATCATTTTATCAGGGGTGATGTGGGTGATGCCGGGCTTGTGGCAAAGATTCTTGCGGACCGGAAAGTTGATGCCGTGGTTCATTTTGCGGCAGAGTCCCACGTGGACCGTTCCATTAGCGGGCCGGAAGTTTTTGTGCGTACCAACGTGCTGGGAACCCAGGTTTTGTTGGAAGAAAGCCGCAAACATTGGCAATCGGGAGTTGTTTCTGATTTCCGCTTTCTCCAGATTTCCACCGACGAGGTTTATGGCAGCCTGGGTGATGCTGGTTTCTTCACTGAAGAGACGCCGTTAGCTCCCAATTCGCCCTATTCAGCCAGTAAGGCCGGAGCAGACATGCTGGTGCGCGCTTATCGCGAAACTTTTGGGTTGCCAACCCTGAATACCCGCTGTTCAAACAATTACGGTCCTTTTCATTTTCCTGAGAAACTGATTCCATTGCTCATACACAATATTATCAATCGCAAGGCATTACCGGTCTACGGCGACGGCAGGAACGTGCGCGACTGGTTGCATGTCCGCGATCATGCTGCTGCCGTGGAGGTGGTTTTGAAGTCAGCCGCACCCGGATCGGTCTACAATATTGGCGGCAATAACGAATGGTTCAACATCGATATAGTCAACCTGGTGTGCGATCTGTTGGATGAACGTCTGGGGAGGAACGCCGGCGAGAACCGGAAGCTGATTACCTTTGTCAAGGATCGCCCCGGTCATGACCGGCGCTATGCCATAGATGCCTCCCGGCTCAAACGCGACCTGGGGTGGGAGCCTGCCTATACCTTCGAACGGGGCATTGCCGAGACTATTGACTGGTATCTGGCCAATCAGGAATGGGTGGCTGAGGTTACTTCCGGAGCGTATCTTGAGTATTACTCTCAGCAGTATGGAGGTGCGGCATGATCCTGGTGGTCGGATGCAATGGCATGCTTGGTAGCGATCTGATGAAATTACTGGGCGAGAGAGCCCGTGGCGTGGATACCCGGGATATTGATATTACGTCGTTGGAGTCTACTGAACGGGTTGTGATGTCGCTGCATCCGTCCGTGGTGATCAACTGTGCAGCCTATACCGATGTGGACGGCTGCGAGAGCAATCAGAGAAAGGCCATGCAGGTAAACGGCGAAGGTGTTGCCCACCTGGCAAAGGCAACCCGCGGAGTCGGGGCCAAATTGGTACAGATCAGCACAGACTATGTTTTTAACGGCGGCAAGAAAATTTCTTATGTCGAGACAGATCGTCCCGATCCCCTGAGCATCTATGGTGAATCCAAGCTGCGTGGCGAACGGAATGCCGCTCTTAATCCTGATTTTCTTGTCGTGCGGACTCAGTGGCTGTACGGTCTGCATGGGAACAATTTCGTCGAAACCATGCTGCGCCTGGCAGGTGAGCGCGACCAACTGACTGTCGTGGATGACCAGATCGGGGCGCCTACGTGGACAGTGGATCTGTCCAAGGCCATCTTGGCTCTGATCGAAAAAGGAAGTCGGGGAATTTACCATGCCGCTAATGCCGGTTTCTGTTCATGGAATGAATTTGCTCGCACGATTTTTGAAGAAGCCGGCTTGTCAATAACGGTTAACAGTATGACGACAACGGAATTGAACCGTCCGGCGAGACGTCCGCTCTATTCAACGCTTAATTGTGAAAAGCTGAAACAGGAGACCGGGTTGCAGCTCCAACCGTGGCGTGACGCATTGCGTGAGTATTTGAAAATAAGAAAGAATGTCTGAACAGGGGGTAACCATGGAACGGGGAGAACGCCCCTGGGGCACGTATCTGGTTCTCGACGAGAATTCGAACTATAAGATCAAGCGCATTGAAGTTAAAGCGGGGGAGCGTCTATCGCTGCAAAAACACCATCATCGCAGCGAACATTGGATCGTTGTATCAGGGTGCGCCAGGGTTACCTGCGGTGACAAGGAGTTTTCCGTTAATGTCAACGAATCAACCTTCATACCCATTGGCCAGACCCACCGTCTGGAGAACCCCGGAAAAATTCCGCTGGTAATTATTGAGGTGCAAAGCGGCGAATATCTGGGAGAAGATGATATTGTCCGTTTTGACGATGATTACAACCGATGCAACATCAGTAATGAGAACTGAAGTTCCACGTAAACATGTACGTTTTCCGGCGGAAATCATTCGTTGGGGCGCTATGCTGTTTGTGGTGTGTGTCCCGTTCATGATGGCCGGATGCGCGGCAACATCCAATGCGGTTACGGACGAGGAAATTGTCACCAACCAGAAACCGATGTCCACCTATACATCGTTGTTGCTGCGGGATTTTGAACTAAAACGCGAGCTTTACAGCGATGCCCGCGACCGCATGGGGGAGCGTGAACAACGCTATACCCACATTCCTGAGCAGTTGACTGAGCAGGTCCTTCGTTACGTCAAATCTCGGCGTATTTTTCAGAACGTATCACGAAATGAAAAAATAACCGCTACCACCTTGATCCTACAGGGGAAGTTTGTCCGCATGGGACGTTTTCGGATATCCCTTGAGGCGGTTTTGCTGGATGGCGGGACCGGGCAGGAAGTGGCCTACGTCCGGCAAACGTTGTGGGATGTGCTCGATACTACCGAGGCTGTTGGTCGTTTGGGGCGTGAATTGGCTGATTTCATAGATCGCATTCAGTACAAATAATAAGGGAGGTAGCGTGTATATCGTTATTCTTGCCGGAGGTTCCGGAACCCGTTTCTGGCCGGTATCTCGGACCGCAAAACCCAAACAGCTCATCTCTATTACCGGAGACAGGACAATGCTTCAGCGGACGTTGGAGCGGGTTTTGCCGCTTAAGCCCAAGCGCATCCTGATAGTTACCAATGTGCTCCAAGCGGAGGAAACCGAACGGCAGGTGGCCGCTTATCGCGGCGTACCCATTGATGTCGTTTCCGAGCCGGTTGCCCGTAATACTGCTCCGGCCATTGGCTTGGCCGCGACCATTATTGCAGCTCATGATCCGGCCGGGATAATGGTAGTGCTGCCTGCGGATCATTTTATCAAGGATGAGGACGAACTGCGCGATACGCTGGTTGCAGCAAAACATACGGCCCAAAACGGCTATCTGGTAACGTTGGGCATTATGCCGTCCCGCCCCGAAACCGGGTATGGATACATTGAGGCCGACATGGATTTGCGCGGCGCAGGGCCTTTTCCTGTGCGTCGGTTCGTTGAGAAACCCCCTTTGGAAGATGCCGTGCGTTACCTGGAAGAAGGTAATTATTTCTGGAATAGCGGTATGTTCATCTGGCGTTGCGACACCATCCTTGATGAAATCAATCGACATATGCCCGACTTGGCCGTGCTGTTGGCGACGATCACGTTCAATAACAATGTGTGGGAGCTTTCCGACCTTGATAGCCAGGTTGAGGAGGTTTTCAGTAAAGTGAAAAGCGAATCCATCGACTATGGCGTCATGGAGCGATCCGACAAGGTGCAAGTAGTTCCGGTGGAGATGGGGTGGAGCGATGTGGGGAGTTGGAGCGCTCTTCCCGAAGTGGTTGCTCCGGATGCCACAGGCACTGTTGTCATTAATACGGCCGGACACATAAACATCGATTCCTCCAATTGTCTGGTGTACGGGGACGGACGGATGGTGGCCACGGTCGGTGTCAGTGGGTTGATTGTGGTAGCAACCCCCGATGCTTTGCTGGTTTGCGATCGGGAGCGGGCGCAGGATGTAAAAAAAGTGGTTGAGGCGCTGACTCGAAACGGAAAGAACGAATATTTGTGATGTTTTTGTGAGTTTGAGGCAACTTCTCCTTTATAACACATGAGCCGGGTCATCATTCTCATAGTAGCTCTTATCGTTACAATTCCCACTATTTTTAAAAGCCGTCGGAGTGTTCACTACGCCACTCAGTCGGTTTTTTCCGTTTACACTTCTTCGGGGACAATGGTTATGATTGATGGCGATGTCTGTCATCCCGGGGTTTATGTTATGGGCGCCAATATCATGACGGACAGCGCCATTACGTTGGCGGAACCAGCCCACAGCCAGGAAATCAATGGAGTGAAAGCTGTTGCAAGGCTTCCACTTAGTAATGGAAGTGTTCTCCATGTTACGAAAAAAGCGAATAATTCGCTTGCAATAACGGTGGGTTCAATCCCAACCGCACAACGCATGATCCTTGGTATCCCCTTGGATATACAAACCATGAATAAGAATGACTTCGACCGCCTTCCTGGCATTGGCCCGGTTTTGGCGGATAGAATTATACAGTATCGTCAAAATAATGGCGGAAAACTGAAATTGGAGGATCTGTTATCAGTCTCCGGGATAGGCGAGAAAAAATACAGCGCTCTTAAAAAATTCTTTTAACTATTTGAACCTTCGAGACTTTTGCGCTGTTTGTTTTGCATCTTTTTCTTTGAGTTGTATATGTGGCACACCTATTGAATTACAGGAGAACATGACTATGTAACGAAAATTCGATCACAAAAAGGAGGAACAAGTTATGAATTGTCCACGATGCAAAGGCCGCATGTTTTCCGAGACATTTTATGATTTTGTTCGCTCCTTTGATGCTTGGAGATGTACGTGTTGCGGCGAGATGTTCGACTCCACAATACTGGTGAACAGGGCGCGAAACAACAATACGCATCTGGGCTGATTTTATCTTCATATGGCTTGCAAAAGGGAAACCCATTTCCGGGTTTCCCTTTTTTGTTTGACACAGTCATACTGAAAGGATATTGAACACGTTCGATTTATCCAACTGAAGGATGATAAAATCAGGGAGTTCAGTATGACGCGGAAAGATGGAAGAGGTAACCGGGAGTTGCGGCAGGTTGCCATTACACGACATTTTACAAAGTATGCCGAAGGTTCGGTCCTGGTGGAATTTGGTGATACAAAGGTGCTTTGCAATGCCTCTATTGAAGAGTCCGTTCCTTCGTTTTTGCGGGGTAATGGGACAGGTTGGGTTACCGCCGAATACTCGATGCTGCCCCGGGCAACCCACACACGTTCGCCCCGCGAAGCAGCCAAGGGAAAGCAAGGTGGCCGGACATTGGAAATTCAGCGATTGATCGGCCGGTCGCTGCGGGCGGTTACCGATCTGGCTGCACTCGGCGAACGGAGCATTTATATCGACTGTGATGTTCTACAAGCTGATGGCGGCACCAGAACTGCGTCAATTACCGGCGCATATGTGGCATTGGCCGATGCGTTGGCTACATTGAAAAGTGCGGGAGTAATTCCGAGTATCCCTCTGAAAGAGGCGGTTGCCGCAATTAGTGTCGGTATCGTGAAGGGCGAAGCCCTACTTGATCTGGATTATAACGAGGATTCGTCCGCCGAGGTGGATATGAATTTTGTCATGACTTCCAGCCAGCGCTTTGTTGAGGTACAGGGCACTGCCGAGTCCGAACCGTTTACTCTAGGCCAGATGGATTCCATGCGAACATTGGCCATGGAGGGTATCCGCCGGTTGTTTCATGTGCAGCAGGAGGCGTTTAAGGGATGAGGACTTTGGTGGTGGCTACCCGCAATCGCGGAAAGCTTCAGGAAATAAAAGCGTTCCTTTCAGGTATTGTTGAGCATGTTTCTTGTGCGGCTGACTTCGAAGGGTTTCCAGAGATCGTTGAGGACGGTGAGACATTCGAGTTAAACGCTCTCAAGAAGGCGCGTGAAGCGATGCAATACACTGGATTGCCGGCCTTGGCCGATGACTCGGGACTTGTGGTTGATGTGCTTGGTGGCCGTCCAGGTGTTTATTCCGCGCGATTTGCCGGAGAACATGCCGATGATGCAGCCAACAACCGCAGGCTTCTTAAGGAACTGGATGGGGTTCCTACAGAGTTGAGGCAATCTGCGTTTATATGCGCCATGGCCTTTGTGACGCCCGATGGCCGGGAACAGGTATTTTTCGGCAGGGTAGGGGGGCGTATTTTGACTGAGGGGCATGGCAACGGCGGCTTTGGATATGACCCTCTCTTTCTGGTGGATGGTTTTGGGCGATCCATGGCGCAACTGACTGTTGAAGAAAAAAACACTATCAGTCATCGGGGACAGGCGCTGCAAAGTTTTAGGGAATATTTGCTCAACGATAATAATATCTAAATCATTCACGAATTAGATGCCAAGCCTTCTCGCACCACGTTATTTTGGCTTTTGGCATCATACATATGAACAAGGGTGTATACGTACCACAAATGAAAAAAGAACAAAAAAACAGAATAGTTTCTAAACAGCGTGACAAAGATTCTAAAACAACGAGTCTCGCCAGAAACGCCAATCGCTCTCCCCAAATCAAGTCGTTATTGCATAAGTCTGCAATCGAGGCTCATATCTCAGGCCTTGATGATGAGGGTTACGGTATTTCCTTTTGCGAGACACATGCGCTCAGAATTGCGGGTGCGCTTCCGGGGGACACGGTCCTTGCTGGTATTGATCATGTTACGCAACGTATGGCTTTTGGTTATGTGAAAAAACTGCTGGTTCCTTCGCCCGTGCGGAGCAAGCGGCCTCCTTGCCGGGAAAGCAGCCGCTGCCTCGGCTGTCCCTTGATTGTCATGAGATACCGCGATCAAGCAGAATGGAAACGGAATTTCATTCTCAGGCACCTGCAATCGTATCGGGAACTGGGGGATGTTACGGTGCACCCGCTTCTTTCGCCTCTGCGTCTGATCCATTACCGCACCACAGCACGCTTGGCAATTGCCGGTAAGCACTCCGAGCCGTATATCGGCATTTTCCGCCGCTCTTCCCATGACGTATTTGACCTGGAAGATTGCCCGATCCACCATCCGTTGGTCAACCGTACGATTGAGGTGGTCAGGCGCGGTATATCAAAGCTGAAGGTGCCGGTATACAATCCACGCAGCAAGATGGGGCTCCTGCGTTACCTGGTTATCAGGGTTTCCGAGGCAGAGCAGAAGGTTATGGTAGTCTTTGTCACCGCCCAGCGCTCATTCAACGAAATTCATCACCTTGGCAAATATGTTTGTGAGCAGTTGCCCGAGATTGAAGTGGTTGCCCAGAACGTCAACAGTTCCGAAGGAAATGTGATCATGGGGCCCACGGATCATTTTCTGACACCCAAGCACCACCTGACTGAGCGCATTGGTGAGGTTTCGTTGATGATTTCGCCCCGTTCTTTTTTTCAGGTGAATCGAGACGGCGCTCGTCTGATTTATGAAAAAGTCCTGGAGTGGGCTCAATTGAGCGGAAGCGAGACGGTGCTGGATCTCTACTGCGGCATCGGGGGAATAGCCCTGACTCTGGCGCGTAGCGCAAGAAGGGTGATCGGCGTGGAGGTCGTTGAGTCAGCCGTGGAAGATGCCCGCAAAAATGCCCGCCTGAACGGTATTTCCAATTGCGTGTTTGAAGCGGGCGATGTTGCCGAACAACTCGAGGATCTTTCCGAGCAGGAAGAACGTGTGGATGTGGTTGTGCTTAACCCGCCCCGCAAGGGATGCGATGAACGAGTATTACAATGCGTTACGGCCCTTGCCCCGCGAACTTTGATTTATGTGTCCTGCTCCCCCCAGAGCCTTGCTCGTGATCTTAATATCTTGAAAACTCTTGGATATGTTTGCCGAGAAATCCAACCGGTTGATATGTTTCCCCAGACGATGCATGTGGAGAATGTTGCACGTTTGGAAAAAAGTAATAATACCGCTTGACAACAATGAATGATTACTGGTATTACTCTTTTGCTTTGGTACAGGCGCGTAGCTCAGGGGGAGAGCGCTACCTTGACACGGTAGAGGTCGGCGGTTCGAGACCGCCCGCGCCTACCATTTTTTTAAAGCGGTAGGCAGTGTCGGGGCATCGATAGGTTCGATGCCTTTTCTGTTTGAAAAAGCGTTTGAAAAAACGTTTTTGAGTAGTTCAGACGTCGTTATGGCATATGTGCCGGTTACGGCGAAAAAGTTTTACTGGGATACCGAATGTCAACAATATCGATCACATTGCCAGATGGTTCGAAGCGCGAGCTTCCTTCAGGTTCCACTGTTGCTGATTTGGCCGGTTCCATTGGCGCAGGTCTTGCCAAAGCTGCAATTGCCGGAAAAATCGCCGATGCGCTGGTTGATCTGGCCACTCCGCTATACGATGGATGCCAGGTGGAAATTGTCACCGAGAAGAGCCCGGATGCTCTGAACATCATCCGCCACTCCGCAGCTCATCTCATGGCACAGGCGGTTAAACAGCTTTTTCCCAAAGCCAAGGTAACCATCGGTCCTGCTATTGAAAACGGTTTTTACTACGACTTCGATATGGACGCGCCGTTTACTCCTGAAGACCTTGAGCGCATTGAAGCCAGAATGACCGAGTTGGCCTCCTCGAACCAGAAAATCGAACGTCAGGTGCTCACCAGTGCTGAAGCTGTTTCTTTGTTTTCCGGCATGGGTGAAAACTATAAAGTCGAACTGATCAACGATCTTGGCGTCGACACGGTATCTCTTTACAAACAGGGTGATTTTGTTGATTTGTGTCGTGGCCCTCATCTGCCATCCACCTCGCGTATCAAGGCTTTCAAGTTGCTTTCCATAGCAGGCGCTTATTGGAGGGGCGATGAGAAAAACCGTATGCTGCAGCGGATTTACGGCACGGCTTTTATCGATAAAAAAGAACTTGAGGCATATCTGAACCGCCTCGAAGAGGCCAAGCGTCGGGATCATCGAAAGCTTGGCAAAGAGCTGGACCTGTTTTCTTTTTCCGACGACGTGGGGGCCGGTCTGGTTATCTGGCATCCCAAGGGCGCTATGCTGCGCACGATCCTTGAAGATTTTGAACGTCGTGAACACCTCAAACGCGGATACGATATCGTTCTCGGCCCCCAGATTCTCAAAAAAGAACTCTGGCAGCGTTCAGGCCACTATGAGAACTACCGCGAGAACATGTATTTTACCGAAGTGGATGAGCAGAGCTACGGTATAAAACCGATGAACTGCCTGTCTCACATGATGATTTACAAATCACACCTCCGGAGTTACCGCGACCTTCCTCTTCGCTACTTTGAGCTAGGAACGGTACATCGTCACGAGCGGGCAGGCGTGCTGCACGGTCTGTTGCGAGTGCGTGGTTTTACCCAGGATGACGCCCACATTCTCTGTACCCCTGAACAGCTTGATGGAGAAATCAAGGGAGTACTCAAATTTGTCAGTGATGTCATGGCAATATTCGGGTTTGAATACGAAATGGAGCTTTCGACTCGCCCGGAAAAATCCATTGGAGATGATTCCGCTTGGGAACTTGCTACCAACGCTTTGCACACCGCTCTCAAAGATTCGGGACGTCCTTACGATATCAATGAGGGAGATGGTGCTTTTTATGGCCCCAAGATTGATATAAAGCTGAAAGACGCGCTTGACAGGCGCTGGCAGTGTGCTACTATCCAGTGCGATTTCACGTTACCTGAACGCTTCGATCTTCATTATATTACACCTGATGGAGAGAAAAAACGCCCGGTTATGGTTCACAGGGTTATTCTGGGGGCTATTGAGCGTTTTATTGGTGTGCTGATTGAACATTTCGCAGGTAATTTTCCTTTGTGGCTCTCACCGGTACAGGCAATGGTTCTGACTGTAACGGATAACCATATCCCTTATGCTCAGGAAGTCCTGGCGCAGTTGAGGGAAGCCGGTATCCGGGTGCAGAGCGATTTCCGCAATGAAAAATTGAGTTTCAAAATTCGCGAAGCCCAACTTCAAAAAATACCTTATATGCTCATAATCGGCGATAAGGAAATGGAGTTTGGCACCGTTACGCCGCGTTACCGAGACGGCAAAAATCTCGACGCCATGAAACCGGCTGATTTTGTCACATTCGTTGAAACAGAGGCAAAGAAATTTAAGTAGGCGTGTGTACGAAACAGCTAACGTCTGAGTTTTCATCCAGGAGGTGTAGTCATAGCAAAACCGACCGTAAACATCAATAATGCTATCCGCGCAGCGGAAGTCCGGGTAATTGGCCCTGATAGCGAACAACTCGGCATCATTCCGACATCTAAGGCACTTGAGTTGGCGCAACAGCAGCAACTGGATCTTGTTGAAGTATCGCCCACAGCGGTACCGCCTGTCTGCCGTATTATGGACTATGGCAAGTTCAAGTATCAGCAGAGCAAAAAGTTGCAGGAAGCCAGGAAAAAGCAGGTGCATGTTGAGGTTAAGGAGATCAAGTTACGTCCAAAGACCGATGACCATGACCTGATGTTTAAGGTTAAGCATGTCAGGCGTTTTCTTGAAGAGGGAAACAAGGCAAAAATTACGCTTGTTTTTCGTGGAAGAGAAATCACCCATATGGATATTGGACGTGCTGTTATTCAACGTTTTGCAGCCGAATTGGAAGATATTGCCGTTATTGAATCACATCCAAGGGTTGATGGACGCAGTATGTTCATGATCGTGGCTCCAAAAGTAAAAAAGTAACATAATTTTATATTGTTTAATTTATAAAGAAGGAGAATGTACCATGCCGAAAATCAAGACGAACCGCGGCGCTGCAAAGCGGTTTAAAAAATCAGCATCCGGTCGTGTTAAACGCGGCAGTGCCTTTACGAGCCATATTTTGACCCATAAATCCCGCAAGCGTAAACGCAACCTGCGTGGTGGTTCCATGGTGGCAGATGTTGATCAGAAAAATATTTCCCGCCTCATTCCGTATAAATAACGGAAACCGCCAAGAACCACGAGGAAGGTCTCCCCTTGTGGATCGGGCAAAATTCATGACCAAGGAGTAGATAATGTCACGTGTAAAAAGAGGTTTCAAAGCGAGACGCAGACGCAATAAGGTTCTCAAGCTTGCAAAAGGGTACCGCGGTGCGAGGAGTAAACTTTTCCGCAGCGCAACGGAAGCGGTTGATCGCGCGCTGAACTATGCATTCCGCGATCGCCGTGTGAAGAAGCGTGATTTTCGCGGTCTTTGGATTACCCGCATCAATGCCGCTTCACGGCTGAATGGGTTATCCTACAGCAAGTTTATTTTTGGCTTAAAAAAGGCCAATGTGGAAATCGATCGCAAGGTCCTTGCCGATATTGCTGTCTCTGATCCCAAGGGATTCTCGGAAATTGCCGGGGTTGCCAAAGCTAATATCTAGCTTTTGTTTGCTGGATATATCAAACAATGGGGAATGGGATGAAACACTCCCATTCCCTTTTTTTAAGGGTAAACACCATGCGGGAACAGCTTGAACAATTGAGAAATGAGGCACTTCAGGCTATTGGTGAGGCCTCGACTGGGGAAGCGCTTCAGAATATACGGATCAGGTTCCTTGGCCGCAAGGGAGAGTTGACTGCTCTCATGAAAGGCCTGGGTCAGTTGTCGTCTGAAGAACGGCCAGTTGTTGGACAATTGGTCAATACTATTAGGGACGAAATTGAATCCAAGCTTGAGGCTGGTTTGACGGCTGCTCGTGAACATGCCAAAAACGAGCGACTCCAGTCCGAGCAGGTCGATGTAACCCTTCCAGGGCGTCGAACAAGCTGCGGCAGTAAACATCCCATCACTCTCGTTATTGAAGAGGTGAGCGATATCTTTGCCGGACTCGGTTTTTCCATTGCCGAGGGTCCTGAAATCGAACATGACTGGTATAACTTTGAGGCCCTTAACTTCCCGCCTGAACATCCTGCCCGTGATATGCAGGACACCTTCTTTGTTGATAACAAACTGCTGCTGAGAACCCATACGTCACCGGTTCAGATTCGCACTATGCTCAAGAAAAAACCGCCATTGCGTATCATTGCACCTGGAACCGTGTACCGGTGCGATTCCGATGCGACCCATTCACCCATGTTCCACCAGATTGAAGGACTGCTGGTGGATAAGGGAATTAGTTTTGGCGATCTCAAGGGGATTTTAACGATTTTTACAAATCAACTCTTTGGCCAGAAAACTGGCGTTCGGCTTCGTCCAAGTTTCTTTCCGTTTACCGAACCATCGGCCGAAGTTGATATTGCCTGCGTGATTTGTGGCGGGAAAGGATGCCGGGTTTGTAAAAACAGTGGCTGGCTGGAAATTCTCGGTGCGGGTATGGTTGATCCTGAAGTTTATCGCCATGTCGGTTATGACGCCGAGGATATATCAGGTTTTGCTTTTGGTATGGGGATTGAGCGTATTGCCATGTTGAAGTACGGCATCAATGATATGCGCCTGCTTTTTGAAAATGATGTGCGCTTTCTGCGTCAATTCTAATAGGTAAGCTGCATTGTTCTGATATGTTCTTTTGTGTATTTATACAGTGATTATTTTGAATCCAAACCATTAATTGTGGTGTTCCGCTATGAATGTAACGTATAACTGGCTTAAGGAATTCGTTGATTTTGATCTCTCTCCCGAAGATTTGGCAGATCTGCTGACCATGCTTGGTCTCGAAGTTGAGGGAATGCAGAAAATCGGTTCCGGCATGGACGATGTTATTGTGGCTGTCGTAAATGAAAAACGACAGCACCCTAATGCCGACAAACTGTCCCTTTGTAAGGTGAACACCGGTAGTGCTGTGCTGGATATCGTCTGCGGCGCACAGAATTTTTCAGCTGGAGATACGGTAGCCCTAGCCCAAATAGGCGCCGTGCTACCAGGCGATTTCAAAATCAAACGTTCCAAGATTCGAGGTGAAGAATCCCTTGGCATGCTTTGCTCCGAGAAAGAACTGGGACTGGCGGACGAAAGCTCCGGTATTATGATTCTGTCGTCTAACCTGACGCCTGGCCAGCCGGTTTTCGACGCTCTGGGATTAAAGGATACACTGTATGAAGTTGGTTTGACCCCCAATCGCGCTGATTGCCTGAGTGTCATCGGGATTGCGCGGGAAATCGCTGCCAAGCTTGGTAAACCACTTCGTTGTCCCGAGAATGCAATCAATGAAGGGACTGAAATCACCAGCAACATTATAAATGTCTCTGTTGAAGATGCTGAACTGTGTCCGCGTTATTCAGCGCGGTATATCTCAGGTTGCCGTATTGCTTCGTCACCGGAATGGCTTGTCAAGCGGCTTAAGGCTGTTGACATTCGTTCGATCAACAACGTTGTGGATGTTACCAACTTTGTGATGATGGAACTGGGGCAACCATTGCATGCTTTTGATTGTGATCTGCTGGCTGGACGACGCATCGTAGTGCGTCGCGCAGTTGAAGGTGAACCGTTTACTACGCTCGATAGCCAGCAGCGAATCCTCACATCTAATGATCTGGTCATCTGTGATGGCGAGCGTCCTGTAGCTTTGGCAGGGGTAATGGGCGGTCTGAACTCTGAAATATCCCCGGAAACAACATCGGTACTTCTGGAGAGCGCTTTTTTCAAACCATCCGCTATCCGTACAACCAGTAAACGGGTTGGCTTGCATACCGAATCGTCCCATCGATTTGAGCGCGGTATCGACGTCGGAGGTGTGCTCCGTGCTCTTGACCGTGCTGCAGCACTGATTGCAGAGCTATCCGGTGGAAGTGTCGCCCAAGGTGCTTTGGATGTGTATCCGGGTAAAGCCGAACGTACAGCAATTATATTGCGACCTGCCCGTGCCAACGCCATGATTGGTATAGAACTGTCAACAGCCCGGATAATCGAAATTCTTTCCAACTTGCAATTTGATGTTCATGAAATGCCCGACGGCAACTTGGAGGTTGTGGCTCCATCCTATCGAATCGACATTGAACGTGAAATAGATCTGGTGGAAGAGATTGCCCGCTTGAACGGTTTTGACAAAATTCCTACCAGTATGCCTATCGCCCAGGTCTGCTCTGATCGTCCCACGCCGCATCAGCGGCTTGAGCGTGCTGTGCGTGATATCCTGGTAAGCCACGGCATGAACGAAATCATCAACTATAGTTTCACGGCTCCCAATGCCGCAGATAAATTGATGCTTGGCGCCGATGACCCTCGTCGCTCGGTTATCAGGCTATGCAACCCATTGGTCGAAGAACAATCGGTTATGCGCACGAGCCTTCTGCCTGGTGTCCTGGAAACAGTTGCCCGCAACACCAATTTTCGCTCTCTTGATCTTCGTCTGTTCGAAATGCGTCGAGTCTATCTTCCGAATGCCGGCGAAGAAATGCCTCGCGAACCGATCTTTATTGTTGGTGCTTTAACCGGTTCTCGCGAAAAAGAGGGCTGGTGCCATGCCACCGATGTGATCGATTTCTATGATGCCAAGGGTATTGTGGAAAATCTTCTGGAACTTCTGCACATCGACGGCGTGAAATGGGTTGCCGATACCCCTGAACCGTACTATCATCCTGGTAAATCGTGCAGCATTGTACTTGGCCGTGATCGTTTGGGGTCTCTTGGTGAGATTCATCCCACGGTACAGGAGACATTCGGTCTCGAAAAGCCTGTCTACTGCTTCGAACTTGACTTTGAAAAGCTTGTTACCCGTGTGCGGCAACAGGCTTCAATCAACGTTCCATCTCGCTTTCCTGACAGCTCCCGGGATATAGCCATGCTGGTTCCCGAGGATATTCCTGCAGAACGTATTACCGAATGCGTCAAGGGCGTCAAAGCGCCGGAAATTGAGCAGGTAGATATTTTTGATGTCTATCGGGGCACAGGTATACCCGAGGGATTCAAAAGTATCGCGGTTCGCGTTCGTTACCGTTCCTATGAACGTACTCTGCTGGATAACGAGGTTGGAAACATCCATTCAAAAATAGTTGACAGTCTTGTTAATAAGCTAAAAGTATCAATAAGATAAAAACCTATTGCGAAATAGGTTGCCTCGTGTTATAAAAATTTTCCTTTTGTAAGTTTAACGAAATTGCTCCTGATTGAGGTTGTTATGACCAAAGCTGACATTGTCGAAAGAATTCACCAGAAAATTGGTTTCTCAAAAAAAGAGTCTGCTGAAATGGTGGAAACGGTTTTCAGTATAATTAAAAATACTCTTGAATCAGGCGAAAAGATTAAAATTGCCGGTTTCGGAAACTTTGTAGTTAAACAAAAGGCTGACCGTAGGGGGCGCAACCCTCAGACCGGTGAGACTATTACCATTGCAGCGCGCCGTATTTTAACGTTTAAGCCGAGTCAGGTGCTTAAAAATGCCATTAACTATGAAAATGAGGCTGTATAACATTACTTGCTTATGAGTTCCGGCTTACCCGATAAGCTTTATTACAAGATCGGTGAAGTTGCGCAATTGATTGGTGTCAGAACATCTGTGTTGCGTTTCTGGGAAAGTGAATTCTCTTTTCTGAAACCCGAAAAAAGCACCACAGGTCAACGTCTTTACACTCAGAAAGAAGTAGAATTAATTCAGGAAGTTAAACGTCTACTCTACACAGAAAAATATACTCTTGAAGGTGTCAAAAAAAGATTGACACGTCGGGGAAAACAGCTTATTGATGATAAGTTGTCTCAAGCACCGGTTCAGGAACAGAGCAGTCTTCTGAAAGAAATAAAAGCAGAACTTCTGGCATTGCGATGTCAGTTGTAAGTTATATCGGTGCGTAGCGCAGCCTGGTAGCGCACTAGACTGGGGGTCTAGTGGTCGCTGGTTCGAATCCAGTCGCACCGACCATAAAAACAAGGGGTTACGAGATTTCGTAGCCCCTTTTATTTTGGCTTTGCTTCTTGGTGCTTCTTGGTTGATTTTGTCTGTTCATTATTGACTGGGTCTTCCAGCATTCTTACCAATTCATAACGATCAATTCCGTCCTATTCTTCCCGGTCCCCGTCCCGCCAACCGTGTAATTAATCTTCTCCGTCTCTATCCTGAAATCACTAAACACATCTCGCATATCCGGATGATCGTTTATGGTCAAAATCGTCTTGCCTTTCATCGATCGCATTTTGTTTCTCAGGTGCTCGTACTGATCAAAATCAAAACCGACTCCATAACCTTCTGTCTGCCAATATGGCGGATCGCAGAAGAAGAGCGTTTCGGTGCGGTCATATTTTTCAATGCATCGCTGCCAGTCCAGATGTTCAATATAGCACCTGGCCAGCCTTAAGTGAGCTTGACTGAGATCTTCCTCTATCCGAAGCAAATTCAAGCGCGGTGGGCTTGATGGCGCGATCCCGAAGGTACG
>MTLD01001694.1_pt1 | contig 52799 bp, 50 predicted proteins | sample 1982471 | NCBI WGS metagenome assembly MTLD01 (sample SAMN05712604, study PRJNA340218) | biofilm metagenome | isolation source: sample SPM anode biofilm adapted to -50 mV | place: USA | collected 2012-02-03
TCTTCGTCGTTTACGGCGAGGAGGATGTCAATCAATACTGGCGCGAATATCAGCAATTGTAAGAAACAGTTTATTTGTTGAATCCAGAAATGGCGAAAATCCGAACTTTTCATAAAAGCCAATTGCGCCATCTTTCGCATCAACAATAACTACCGGAAAAGCTACCGTTTCACTGGCTTGCAGCAATCGGCTAAGGGCATCAATCAGCAACCATTCACCGTGACCTTGTTTTGTATAACGTTTATCTATGGCTAATCGGGCAATCAATCCACCTGAACTGGCATTGTGATGTTTCTTTTGCAATTTATCAGGTAACGAACCAAGGTCTATTGGTGTCATGGTTAGCGTGTAATACCCCATCACCCGTGCTGAATTTTGCTCTTCTACGAGTACAAATGTTCGCGTGTTATCTTTCTGTGATTGCTGGCTGGCCATTACTTTCAGATAGTTATTCAGGCTTTCTACACCACAATCAAATTGCTGCCGGTCATGCGTTGCTTTATCCAGCTTCACCGTCATCATTATGTTTTAGCCTTGTAGCGTTCTGCGGCCTGTTGCAATCTTGCATTCGGTTTTACCGGCGCATCCAGTGCATCGGCCAACATCATGGCATCACGTTGAGACAGTTTTAACGCTCTTTCGCGTTCCATGATTTGCTTTGCTTTATCGATGGCAGCATTAAGTACAAATGAGTTGATGCTGGTCATGCCAGCAATCGCTGCCGCTTGTGCGAGTAAATCTTGTGTTTCTGCGTCAACACGCGCAGTGATACGAGGTAATGCAGTTGCCATAATCAATCTCCAATATGTGTCATTGTGGCACAATATGATTATGGCACTTTATCATCGACTAGCCAATATGTGTCAATCTGGCACCAAACCACCGCTCCGCGCCATGGGCCGAAGGCGAAATGAACATATTGCTGCGAGCATCCGGGCGGTGACGGCCTGAATCGGTGCTGGTTGCCGGGATTAGTGATTTTGTCTGTTTTTGAACAGATTAACCATACAAAATCTTCATGCCAGATGGCACTACCTGCTGCCGTTTAATTGAAAGTTATGCTCCTTTCAAACTGGATTTTGTTTGCTCATTGTACTAACATTAGTTTGTTCATTTTTTGTTAGTCGAGATAATCATGGCCAGCTCTGCATCTTCTGTTTCACGAACTTCACGTTCTGCTCGTCTCGGGCTTCGGGCTACGCCTGAACAAGAGGCTGTGCTACGTCGTGCTGCGGATATTTCGCACAAATCATTAACTGATTTCATTCTTGATAGTGCATGCCATGCGGCTGAACAAACCCTGCTTGATCAACGTCTGTTCATTGTTTCCGGTGAGCAATATCAAAACTTGCTGGATATGCTTGATCAACCCGCTCAGGACAATCAGGGCTTGCAAGACCTTTTTTCCCGCACCGTGCCTTGGGAGAAATAATGCCGATTTCAAAACCAGAGGTGTTACATGAAAAACACCTTCTTGAGCAATTTGATTGCGGCAATCTGTCTTTGAATGAATGGCTTTTGCGTCATGCCAGACAAGCCCAATCCAGTGGGTCAGCTAAAACTTTTGTCGTTGCTGAAGACAATGTGGTTATCGGCTATTTCAGTCTCACTGTAGGGCAAGTCGAAACTTATGACGCACCTGAACGTATTCGCCGGGGCATGGGACAATACCCAATTCCTGTTGTGATCCTGGCTCGTCTTGCCGTATCAAAGAATCATCAGGGGTCAGGTATCGGTGTGGGTATGTTGCAAGATACCATCCGCCGCACCATGATGATTTCGGAGCAAGTCGGCATCAGAGCATTACTGACTCATCCTATTGATGAACTGGCCTCCAGATTTTACGAACGGTTTGGTTTTATTTCATCACCAGTGAGAGAAAGACAGCTGGTGTTGTTGCTGAAAGATGCGCGTAAATTAATTCGCTAACCATTCAAGATCTGCGTTTGGCATAACAAGAACCTAAATCTGGACGGCGCTTCGTGCCACCGGTTTTGCAATCTCATTCACTTCGTTCACAGACTTTAAAATTCCCAACAAATGCACAATTCTGTATTCTTCTTTGGTCCGGTTTTGCTTTCAGTGAGGTCATAATGCAGACATATATGTCGGTAGTCGCTATCGCAGGTGCGTTAGTCGCGGGGGCCATGAGTCCGGGGCCTAGCTTCCTGTTTGTGGCCCGAAATTCTATTGCGCTCTCCCGGCAGCATGGTTTTGCCACCGCCCTCGGTATGGGGCTGGGCTCTCTTATCTTTACTGTGCTGGCATTGCTTGGGCTGCAGGCACTCTTTATCGCGGTTCCGGTCGCCTTCTGGACATTAAAGGTGCTTGGCGGGCTATATCTGATTTACCTGGCGTATAAAACGTTACGCTCGGCGCGTCAGCCGTTAACGCAGGAGCTGAACACCGAAATCGCGCAAATGTCACTGCGCAAGACGGTAACGTTTGGTCTGCTGACACAATTGAGTAATCCGAAAACAGCCATCGTATTTACCAGCGTCTATTCGGCCTTGCTGCCGCAGCACATTCCGCCGGTGTTCTATCTCATCATCCCGCTGATTGCTTTTTGCATTGATGCCGGCTGGTATCTGATTGTGGCATTTGTATTGTCTTCCGAGTCACCGCGAAAGGCCTATCTGCGCTTTAAAACGCTTTTCGACAGCGCCGCCGGTTGCGTGATGGGGTTACTGGGTCTGAAACTGATATTCAGCAGTAAATAATCCGCGCACAACAAACGTTCATCATCCTGATTCTGCTATGATCCTGCGCATCGCTGCACGGACGATGCAGAGCACGAATAAACAACCATATTTGAATAGGACTATAACAATGAAAATTGCAGTCGCCGGGACCGGTTATGTCGGTTTATCCAATGCCATTCTGATGGCGCAACATCATGAAGTGGTGGCGCTGGATGTGGTGCCGGAAAAGGTGCGTCAGTTAAATGATCGCGTGTCGCCGATCGTTGATACAGAAATCGAAGATTATCTGAAAAACAAAAAACTCAACCTGCGTGCCACGCTGGATAAACACGACGCCTATCAGGGCGCGCAGTTCGTTATTATCGCCACGCCGACCGATTACGATCCGGAAACCAACTATTTCAATACCTCATCGGTGGAATCGGTGATCCGTGATGTGCTGGCGATCAATCCGCAGGCGGTGATGGTCGTGAAATCCACGGTGCCGGTTGGCTTCACCGCGCGGGTTAAACAGCAGTTTGGCTGCGATAACATCCTGTTTTCTCCGGAATTTCTGCGCGAAGGCCGTGCGCTGTACGATAACCTACATCCTTCCCGCATTATTGTCGGTGAACGTTCTGAACGTGCCGAAACCTTTGCCAGACTGCTGCTGGAAGGGGCGATCAAGCTGGATATCCCGGTACTGTTTACCGATTCCACCGAAGCCGAAGCGATCAAGTTATTCGCCAATACCTATCTGGCGATGCGTGTGGCTTACTTTAACGAGCTGGATACCTATGCCCAGAGTCTGGGGCTGGACAGCAAGCAGATCATCGAAGGGGTAGGGCTCGATCCACGCATCGGCTCGCATTACAACAATCCTTCCTTTGGCTACGGCGGCTATTGTCTGCCAAAAGATACCAAGCAGTTGCTGGCGAACTACAATCAGGTGCCGAACACCCTGATCCGCGCGATTGTCGATTCCAATACCACGCGTAAAGATTTCATTGCGGATGCCATCATCAAGCGCAAGCCTAAAGTGGTGGGTGTTTATCGTCTGATCATGAAAGCCGGTTCGGATAACTTCCGGGCTTCCGCCGTTCAGGGCGTGATGAAACGCATCAAAGCCAAGGGTATTGAGGTGGTGGTGTATGAGCCGGTGCTGAAAGAAACCGAGTTCTTCAAATCCCGCGTCATCCGTGATCTGAACGAGTTCAAGGCCATGTCTGATGTGATTATTTCCAACCGGATGGTGCCTGAATTAAGTGATGTGGCAGAGAAGATCTTTACCCGCGATCTGTTTGGGAAAGATTAAGACGCTGCCAGCCCGGAATGACTACGTAGTTTGTTAGACCGGGCTTATCCATTTGGTTACAATCTGCTAATGTTAACACTGGTTAAATTTTGTATTTTAATTGCAGGTAAGCGTGGGGTCTTTCTGGCTCCGGGAATAATAATATTAAGGATATAGCATGAAATTTAAACATTTAGCTGTTGCTGTAGGCTTTGCGCTGGGTCTGACCGCTTGTGGCGGCGGTGGTGGTGGTGACAGTACTCCTGACACCAAAGTGGGTTCTTACGATTTTCAGGTGACTGCTATTGATGGCTATCTGAAAAATGCCAATGCGACCGCGGTTTGTGGCGACAAAACTTTTCCGGTCGTGACCAACGCAAGCGGGGTCGCCATGTTTGATACCAATGGTATTGCCAGCAGTGCTTGCTCCATCGTGATCACGGCCAAAGATGATGGCTCGACCACGGATATCGATACCGGCAAAAAGTTTGCTAAAGGTACGCTTTATCTGCTGAGCCCTGTTGGTCAGTCCGGTAATCTGATCGCCAGCCCGTTCACTACCATGGTCGCGCTGCTGATGGAAAGCTCTGCCGGTTCGATTGATCTGCCTGGCGCTATTCAGCAGATCGCCGAGCAGTTTGGTGTTGATGCATCGGTCGTAACCGGTGACTTTGTTGCGAAAAAGGATGTGAAAGCGGCACTGAAAGCCACCGCGCTGCTGCCATTCCTGCCGAAAACCGCAGCCGAATTTACTCAGGCTGCTGCTTCTGCATCGGCTGCTGATGCGCTGCTGACTAAGCTGGAAAAAATCAATGATGCGGTTGAAGCCAAAATTGCCGAGCTGGAAGGCAGTGGTGAGGATCTGAGCAAGGTTTATATCCAGGTAACTGTTGATGCAACCACCGGTGCGATAACAACCACCATCGTTCCTAAAGGGATCACGGTGCCGACAGACGCGACCGGGGCAACCGGGAGTGCCGGCACGGGCGGCGGCACTGGCAACTAAGCGGATCAGCGCTGATCAGGGATGTTCATTAAGGCAGCTTCGGCTGCCTTTTTTCTGCTTTATGGGGAAAAGGGTTTGCGTCTACAACGATTGAGTTTATGTATGGTGCTGGCCGGGGGCTGTTCGTCCGCTATGGCTGGCGAGTTTCAGCATAGTCTGGCGCAGGAGCCTTATACCGGCCTGCTGAAGACACCGAATGCGCAGGTAGCCGATTACGGCCTGGCACAGTTTGATTTTTCCAATCCGATCGAACGTAGTTCCGGTTACATTGATGGCTATAACTACATGGCGACCGCCGGTCTGTTTCCGGGGCTGGAGGTAACGGGCCGGATAGCCACTCAGGAGCATGACAGTAACTGTTTTACCGAAGGCTGCGGCATCCGTGATTTGTCGGCCTCGGCCAAATATCAGCTGCCATTTATTCCCAAAGAGTGGTTTGACGTTGCCATCGGTGCCCGCGATATGGGCGGCGCGGCGAATAATTTCCGTGCCTATTACGGTGTGCTCAGCAAGCAATGGCAGCAGCTGCGTTTCACGGCCGGTGCCGGCACTTCGGAAAGCGCGCTGGGCCAGCTGGACGGGCCATTCGGCGGGGTGGAGTGGCAGCCGCTCGACTGGCTGCAGTTCTTGGCGGAATACGACGCCAACTCGGTGAATGTCGGTGCCAGGCTGTTTACCCCGCAACAATGGTCACCCAACGGCTGGCAGGCGTATACCTCGGTGCAGGTTTATCAGCAGGAAGACCGGGCCGAGCGTGATTACTGGTTTGGCGTCGGTATCAAGATGCCGATGTGGCTGGGTAGCAAACCCCCGGTCGCCGCTTCGCAGCAAAACCGGGTTACGCCGGAAGAGATTGCCGACGCGAATCAGCGACTGGCCACGGTAAGTCAGGAGACGGCTATTGCGCCAGCCCCGGTTGCCTCGTCATATGTGACGTCAGCGGCTACTGCGTCGGTTGTGCCGGTTACTCCGGTGAATCAGCCGGTCATCGCGGATAGCCAGCCGCTGGTGGCGCAGTTACAGCAGGCCGGCTTTGAGAGCATTCAGGCGGCAGTTATTGATAACCAGCTGGTGGTGGCGCTGGAGAACAACCGCTACAACTGGAACGAGCTGGATGCTCTGGGTGTCGCGCTTGGACTGATGGCGGATTATGCCCCGGCGCAGACCGGTGAGCTGCAGCTGATCCTGCTGAATCAGAAGCTGCCGGTATTGTCGGTGAGCACTACCCGCAGCTGTGCGCAGGCTTATCTGCAGCAGACCGGCCACTGTGACAACCGGACGACTTTCTTTGATGTTTCCACCCGTGATCTGAATAAGCAGTTCGCGAAGCTGAAAGCGCAGCCGGAAACCAGTAACGCCTCGTTCCGGCCACGTCTGATTGTCGCCCCGGCAATCCGCTCCAATATCGCGACTGAATACGGTGTGGTGGATTATTCACTGGCGCTCAGCAGTAACCTGCAGTTGCCGCTGTGGCAGGGCGCGATGTTCGATACCCGTCATTTTGCGCCGCTGTCGGAAAGCGATGACTATGAAGACGGTGCGATCTGGGGCAACAGCCGTTACGAAAGTGAGTTTGATCGCGTGCTGGTGCATCAGGCGTTCCGTCTGCCGGCTGATCTGTTCACCAAGTTTTCGGCCGGACGCATCATGTCGGATTACGAAGGCGTGCAGAACGAAACCCGCTGGGAATCAGCGCAGGGTGCACACCGCTTCAAACTGGAAACCGCCCGCTTTACCAATGACGAGCGCGATCATACCGCCACTCCGGTGCTCGGTTCTTACCGCTATTATCACGCGGACTGGGACTGGGCCGGTGAGCTGACCGTGGGCGAGTTCTGGGAAGGCGATAAGGGTTACAAGCTGGTGTCGAAACACTGGTTCGGTGACACCGAGATCCGCCTGTTCCTGCGCGATACCCGTGAACAGATCGCCGGTATCGAGTTCGCCATTCCGCTGACGTTGCGCCAGGATATGAAGCCAACCCGCATCGGCCAAATCAGAGGCGCCGAACAGTTCGCCTATGGCATCGAAACGCTGGTCGGCAAGGATCATAACCGCCTCACCAGTGGCATCGGCATCACGCCGGGGCTGACGCACAACGTCGATCAGGTCTACTTCAACCGCGACCGCCTGAGCCCGGCCTACGTTGAATCACACCTGAACCGCCTGCGCGAAGCCTACCAGAAGTACGTGGTAGTCGAAAAATAGGCCACCCCGCTCTGGCTGGCCTGAAAAAACGAAACCCCGCTTTGCGGGGTTTTTTGTTTTAAATTCAGGATTTCTGCCAGAGCTTCTTTCCTAAAATCTGGCCGTTTTCAACAATTCGGCTATTTCCATGAATTGTTCACATTGAATGGTGAACCGTTTGATCAGTGCATGAGCAAACTCTAGTTCATCTGCAGCTAATGGTTCCAGTTGATTTTTTATTATCCCGACTGCTTTTAGTCCGGCACGACATAAGCGATTCAATCGCATTGCAATCACTTTGGGTGTCAGTTGCAATGATGAGGCAAATTCATAAAGCTGAAATACGCCTATATCTGCCGGGTTATATTCCCCGCCAATAGCCATCGCAAGATATTGCTCATAATCATCTCCATAGATCTGAATATTCAGCAGGTCGTACAAAGGTGTCATACTGAAGCGCTGACCTTTGCTTATAAAACTCAGATTTTTGCCGTGAGCATCAGAATTCTCGCAAAGTAAATTGAACAGCGCCCAGTCAGCGATCAGACTCAAGTCTTTAGCCGGAGAGAATAAAGCAGATTGTTCAGCCGCTAAACGTTCAAAGCTGACACCATCCTGATAAAAAGCAGCATCACCGATATGGCCGTGGGGGGCTTCGTATTTCCAACCTGGTCCCAGATTTGTTAGCTGGCATCCGTCGATTACATGATGGCGTAACACTTCATTACCCTGCCAGTTTCTGTCAAAACGAGAGACCTTCAGAACGGGTTCGCCGAGGCGTAGAAAATCTGTTTGTGCGACCGGTAATTGGCAGAGTGCGGCCAGTTGCATACAAAGCCATTCATTGACGACTAAATGAAGATCTCTTTTGTTACCAAATTTCAGAATATGCGTTGATGCGAGTTTTCCCTCACCAAAACCAAAGTGTCCGTCAGGAGTAATGCAGATGGGAAGTTTATCCTGTACGCCAGCAATAGACAGACGGGGTTTTCCATGCCAGTGACCGATAGAGTGGAATTCCCGGTTAAGGATCCGTTCTCTGAGTTCTGTTTCAGAGATAGGCGTAAATGTAGTGGGAATATCTGCTGGTGTTGTATTACCACTTAAAATTGTTAATGCGCCTGTTGTTTCCTGACCAATCGCTAATGTGAGACCAAAAACGTTAGCCCGCGAGATTTGTGTTAATGCCGTCAGATCGTCCAGCCGTTTATCTTCTGGCAACAGATTTTCCAGAAACCGCCGTACTGCATGATGAGTACACCTGTCCGGACGGATATGCGGTGAAAGCAGAAAACCTTTTTTCTCGAGCCATGTCTGCTCATACACAAAATTGAATTCATCATTCTGGCTGTCAAAGCCGATTTTGCCTATAAGCTCATCCCGGTGAAAAACATTTAAAGTTGGCATTACACTGATTCTTCCCATGGCTCAACACGCAGTTCGATACCAAACATTTTCATAATATGAAATGCTTTTTCCAGCGAGACCGTTCCTGTGCCTTTTTCCAGATTACCTAATGTATCGACGGATACATTGCACAGTGCGGCTGCATCATGGATGTTGAGACCATCCGTCGTTCTTTTCGCCCGGATAAACATACCCAGTGATAACGGGTCACTGATGATATAGGATTCCGGTATCGCTGTGGGTTTCACGGTTCTTGCCATCAGTGTCATTCCATTCATACTTTTATACCAGTATATAACATGAAATTAGAAGGAAGGAGATTATTAATACCACCATGGCAGTAGCATTAATCAAAAAGAGGGATTTTGGAACATAAATACTGGTAAAGAAGTATTATTTCTGGTTGCCAGCTGCGTTTTTCTCAAACAACGCAAACACCTCGTCAGCGGACATCGGGCGGTAGTAATAGAAACCCTGGATTTCACTGACGCCCAGCGCTTTGATTTTCAGCATCTGCTCATGCGTTTCCACACCTTCGGCCACCATCGGCAGGTTCAGGTCTTTCGCCATATTGATGATGGCACGCACCAGTGCTTCACCTTGCTGACCATCCATCAGCCGCAGCACGAAACTGCGATCCAGCTTCACCACATCCAGCGGATACTGACACAGCGTATTCAGCGCCGAATAGCCGGTACCGAAATCATCCAGTGCCAGATTAACGCCCAGTTGCTTGATCTGTTCCATCCGTTTGACTGATGCAGCCGGACGTTCAATCAGCATACTTTCGGTAATTTCAATCACCAGCTGTTCCGGTTGCAGCTTCGTTTTTTCCAGGGTGCTGACCAGATTATCCAGCAGCGTGGAGCTCGAGAAATGGTGTGCAGAGAAGTTAACATGCACCGACAGTGCCGGCTTTTGCTGCGCACTGCGCATCTGGTTCAGACGCTGGATAAACTGACAGGCCTGCGTCAGCACCTGCTCGCCGAGTTCCACGATCAGGTTGCTTTCTTCTGCCATCGGGATAAAACGGCAAGGGGAGATCGAGCCCCGTTCATTATGCTGCCAGCGGGCCAGGGCCTCAAAACCGACGATCTCGCCATTGTCACAGCAGACGATAGGCTGGAAGACCGGCTGGATCTGTCCGTTACGGATCGCGGATGGCAGGTCGCGCTGGATGGCGAGCGTTTCGAGCGCTTCCTGATACATCCGTTGGCTGAATACCTGAATCCGCTTGCTCTGTTTTTTGCTGGCCTTGCTCATCGCAAAATCGGCGCAGCGTAATACATCTTCTACCGTTTTGTACTCTTTGCCCCCGATGATCACGCTGATGGTCGTGGAAATCTCCAGTGACACACCATCAATAATCAGTGGCTGCAGCAAGCGGTGCTGGATCTTGTGGCTCAGGCGTACCGGCTGATACACGGTGCTGATCTGCGGAATGAAGATAACGAATTCATCACCGCCAATACGGGCCAGTGTCGCCGGGCCGGATGCGTCATATTCCTGTTCCAGACGTGATGCGATGGTCTTGATCACACCGTCGCCGATCTCATGGCCAAAGGTGTCATTGATGGCGCGGAAACGGGTCAGATTGATGTAAAGCAGCGCGAAGCGGCGATTGTCGGTCAGCTGTTTCAGTACCGGCTGCATACGCTGGATCAGCGCATAACGGTTTGACAGCCCGGTCAGTCTGTCGTCGAACACCAGCTGGCGGATTTTAGTCTCCTGCAGGCGGCGTTCAGATATATCGTTCATACAAATCAGCAGTGCCTGCTGGCCCTGATGATCAATCGGCGTGATATGTAGTTCGCAGGGCACCTGCCGTTCGGCGTGACCGGCAATATTCCACTCAAAGTTATATTCTTTTGCCGCGATCCGCTGATAAAACAGCGCGCAGTCAGCAGTATGACTTACGGCCATGTGCAGCAGCGTATCCAGATGACGGCCAATCAGATCCCCCATGTTGTCATAGCCCAGCATTGTGGCGGCCGCCTGATTGGCACTTAACACCCGTTTTTCATGTGTGATGAGCATTGGCTGGCGGGCATTTTCATAGACGGCCTGCAGTTTGTTCTCAACTTCTTCAAGCGCGTCATGGGTTTCCAGTTTGGTCGTCAGTAAATTATTCACGACCCGACTGATCATGGATATCTCATCCTGCGCATCGTCCTGCCGCAAAGGCTGCGTGTAGTCATTCTGTGCCAGCCGTTTCAGACCCTCTTCCAGAATATGCAGCCGGGCGCCCAGACTACGGCGCAGTTCACGGAAAAATAACAGACTGATCAGGATGCCGCCCAGCAGGCAGAAGACAGCCAACAGGAATAACGCACTCTTGCTGCTCTGATAATATTCTCGGGGCGCGGTAATTTTGAGGATAGCAGCCGGTTGCTGGTGGATATCCGCCAGAACACTGAACACCGTGATCTGTGTATCGGAAAGCTGTTCCGCATAACTCAGCTTTTGCCGGAATAAGGCATCCGCAATCGTCGGTGGTAACGCGTCCGGCATGATGCTGAGCAGCTGGGTGTCATGCTGCAGTACCGTTTCGTAGCGCTGCGGGAAAAAGTGATGAATGCTTTTCGCCCAGATCATCCAGCCACCGACATCCGGGCTCATGTTACCGGCGGTGACCGGAGTTAAGGTCACCAGCATCGGGTTGCCGCGTAAAGAGATAATGCCGGCCTGAGATTTCAGTGCTGGCCGGGGAGTCTTCAGCAGTTGTTGCAACGAGGGGCCCATCCCCTGCGCAGACAGCAATTCAGCCAGTAATGCCGGGTTGAGCGGATCCGTTCTGTCCGCAGTGGCATTCAGCTGCGCACCTTCCACGTAATCGCCGTTCCGGGATAAAAACACCATTACATCAACATCATTGATTTTTAATGAGTCAGCATTGAGATTGCGTTCGTAATAGTCCGCATCACCCAGCATGATCAACTCATACGTTTCATCCCAGAATGCCCAGTCACCGGAGCGCCGCGCCATGTCATCCAGTTTGATCTGAATGGTTTGCTGTGCCTGACGATTAGCCGCAATGGTCGCTTTCAGTTCCAGTGAGTTAATTTCGCGCAGGAAAAAGAACCGGGTCAGCAAAATACTCATACCGAGGATCATCAGAAGGCCACTGCCGAACAGCAGTGCGGTACGAGTGGAAAGCTTGATATTTTTTAGCGACAGCAACGGGAGACTCCATTCAGATGATTAACATATCGCTGAACCGTTATAAAAATATTACATCCGGCATGTTTTTGCTTAATGCGTGCCGGCAACGTTGCCCCCGGGCTTGCGGTACAGTTTGCCTTTTTCATCTGACATTTCACAGTGTTTAATAGTAAAATATTGATTAAACACACTTTATTCCGAGTCTTTGTGCCAACCGGTTAAGATTTGCCCGATCAGTTTTCAGCTGGCGGGCGGTGGCTGACCAGTTTCCCTGATTGGCTTCCAGACTCTGCAGGATCAGCGCCTTCTGGTAACTGTCTACCGCCTCACGTAAACCTGACTCTGCCGACAGGGTTATGACCGGGGTATTTATCTCTTCTGCGGCAACGGGATCGCGTATCTGTTGCACGGGTACCGGCAGATCCAGATGTTCCGCCAGGATCAGCGGGCGGCCTTCTTTGTGACGGGTCGCTTTCAGACTGGCCCGCATCAGCAGATGCTCCAGTTCGCGGACGTTGCCCGGCCAGTCATAAGCCTGCATGGCCAGCAATGCCTGCGGGTGCAGACCGATCTGACGTAAACCCAGACGGGTTCTGGCCTGATCGAGAAAATAACTGCTGAGGGTATCCAGATCCGCTATGTGTTCACGCAGCGGGGGAACCGCGATCGGATAGACTTTCAGCCGATGGTAGAGATCGCTGCGGAAGCGGCCTTCGGTCACTTCCTGTTCCAGATCGCGGTTAGTCGCGGCAATCAGCCGGACATTCACGCGCAGTAATTTATCCGAACCGACCCGCTGGATCTCGCCCTGCTGCAGTGCCCGCAAGAGTTTGGCCTGCAGGTTTAACGGCAATTCACCGATCTCATCCAGAAACAGTGAGCCGCCATCGGCCAGTTCAAATTTACCGGCCCGGTTGCTGGTGGCACCGGTAAATGCGCCTTTCACATGACCAAACAGTTCACTTTCTGCGATCTGTTCCGGCAGGGCGGCACAGTTAACATGCACCAGCGCCTGTTCACTGCGGCGGGAGCGGGCATGCAGTGTCCGCGCGACCAGCTCTTTGCCGGTGCCGGTTTCACCGGTGATCAGTACCGCCAGATCGGTGCTGGCCACCATATCGATCTCTTCGCGCAGCTTCCGCATCAGCGGGCTGTTGCCGATCAGTTCGCCTTCGCGGCGACGGGCGTCGCGGACCAGCTCCTGTGCCAGTTCCTGTTGCTGTGCCCGGCCATGTTCCAGCGCCCGGATCAGGGCCACATTGCGTAACGTGGCGGCGGCCAGTGCGGCAAACGCGGCCACGGTCATATCATCGACGTCGTCAAACCGCCCCGGCGCCAGCGCATCGAGTGTCAGGACGCCAACCAGTTGCCGATCCACATACAGGCTGCAGCCCATGCAGGAGTGCACATCAGCCGTCCGTTCGCGGTCAGCTGCCAGCCAGCCGTCAAACGGATCAGGTAATTCGGCATCGGCCGGAAAGCGCACCGGATCCCGCTCCTGCAGGATCGCCTGCAAGCGCGGATGTTCTGCCGGCAGAAAACGCTGACCGATGAGTTCCGGTGCCAGTCCCATGGCGGCCACGGGAACCAGCTCACCTTCATTCAGCTGCATCAGCGCAACGGCATCGCAGGGTAAAACGTCACAGATGGCCTGAACCAGACGCTGAAATTGCAATTCGCCGGGCATAGACGTGGAGAGACCGACGGCGATTTGTAACCAGGCATGATCAAGTGTGGGCTGTGACATTACATATACTCAAAATGCATCATTAGAACGGCGAGTATGAATACCCTTTTTTCCGTATTTATTCCACTTCAATTTGTTCACCCATGAAGCGGGGCTCACGTTCCCAGATATACACATCAAACAGGCACCACAACCGGGCAAAAACTTCTCTGATCCGGGTTTTAAAACCGGTATAGGCATCCACATCACGGGCATTAAACCCGATCACATCCAGTTGATGGTGACGAGCAAGATAGATGGCCCGTTCATTCTGGAAGCGCTGCGAGACGACGGTAAAGCGGGTCTGACCAAACACGCCGTGCGCCCGCAGGATCGAATCCAGTGTCCGGAAACCGGCGTAGTCACTGTAGATCGCCCGTGCCGGAATACCGCGTTTCAGCAGTTCACGGCGCATTTCCCGCGGTTCGTTGTAGCTCATGTGGGCATTATCGCCGGAAACGATGATCTGACTGATTTTACCGCTGAACCAGAGGTCTGCCGTGGCATCAATCCGGTTCTGAAAATACTGATTCAGGCCACCGGTAGTCAGATATTTGGAGGTGCCCAATACTACGGCAACCTTGTTGTAGGGGACCTTTTCCACATTATCGTAGGTAAATTGCCGCTCCTGGCTGATCACCTGATTGGCGAGCCACAGCAGCAGAAACAGGGTCACTGACAGTGTCATGATCGTCCGGCGGATGATTCGGCGCCGACGCGGTGTAAAGACTGTCGTGACAAATTGAATAAAGCGAGTCAGCAAAACCGGGATATTCCTGCAAATCGAAAGTGGAACACCGATATGATACTGGATTGAAGTAGGAAATACACGGGTCGGATTATCAGGTCAGTATCCATATGAAGATACTGACCCGGAAGGTTATTTGACTTCTTTACCCTGTGCCTGCAGGTCGGCGTGATAAGAAGAACGGACAAACGGACCGCAAGCGGCATGCGTGAACCCGAGATCCAGCGCGATCTCTTTCAGTTCATCAAATTCCTGTGGCGGCACATACCGTTTCACCGGCAGGTGATGACGGCTCGGCTGCAGATACTGGCCTAAGGTCAGCATGCTTACGCCATGAGCCCGCAGATCTTTCAGTACCTGCACGATCTCTTCGTTCGTTTCACCCAGACCCATCATCAGACCAGACTTGGTCGGCAGATCAGGGTGCAGCTCTTTCATCTTCTGCAGTAACTTCAGTGACCAGGCATAATCAGCACCCGGGCGCGCCATGCTGTAAAGGCGTGGTGCGGTTTCCAGATTATGGTTAAATACATCCGGTGGTGTCTCACGGAAGACATCCAGCGCTTTGTCCATCCGGCCACGGAAATCCGGGGTCAGGGTTTCAATGCGGGTATTCGGTGAAGCCAGGCGGATCTCACGAATACAATCAGCGAAATGCTGAGCACCACCATCGCGCAGATCGTCACGATCCACCGAGGTGATTACCACATATTTCAGTGCCATTTCGCGAATGGTATTCGCCAGTTTTTTCGGTTCATCCGCATCCGGTGCCAGCGGTTTGCCGTGGGCCACATCGCAGAACGGGCAGTGACGGGTACAGATTGCACCGAGGATCATGAAGGTCGCGGTACCGTGGTTAAAGCATTCTGACAGGTTAGGGCAGGAGGCTTCTTCACAAACAGAATGCAGATTGTTTTTCCGCATGATGTTTTTGACGTTCTGGATCTTCTCATCTGTTTTGGGCAGACGAATGCGCATCCAGTCAGGCTTTTTCAGCTGTTCCCCTTCCTGTTCCGGCAGAAATTTTACCGGGATCAGTGCCATTTTATCGGCATCGCGCAATTGCACGCCGGGTTGAACAGTAATTGGTTTAGTCATGAGTTTCCTCGCAAGCGGGGGCATAAATGACGGCATCGCCGTCCTGCCACTGAGTGATCCCTAACTGCTGGGTAAAAGCGTGCAACAAGCCCTCTGCTGCTTCGGCCACGTTAGCGGGGCCACCCAGACTACTGCACTGCGTCATTGCCAGACCGGCATAGCCGCACGGGTTAATGTGCTGAAATGGCGTTAAATCCATCGCCACGTTAAGTGCCAGACCGTGAAAGGAACGACCATGGCGGATTCGTAAACCTAAAGAAGCTATTTTGGCGTTATTGACATACACCCCCGGTGCATCGGCACGGGCAACAGCTTCAATATCATAATTTGCTAACAAACGGATAACAGATTGTTCCAGTGCCGTGACCAGTTCACGTACCCCGACACCCAGACGGCGTACATCCAGTAACGGATAAAACACCAGCTGGCCGGGGCCATGATAGGTGACTTGTCCGCCACGATCGCTTTGTACTACCGGAATAGAAGTGTTATGCAGCAGATGTTCGGGTTTGCCGGCCTGTCCCTGGGTATAAACCGGGGGATGTTCGACCAGCCAGATCTCATCCGCGGTATCAGGTGTCCGCTGATTGGTGAAGGCCTGCATGGCATGCCAGATTGTTTCGTAGGGCTGTAACCCTAACCGCCGGACAATCAGAGAGGAATGCTGCAAAATTGTTTCCGCTTTGTTGCAATTTTGCTTAATTATAATGAGGTCGCTGGCAAATACCAGCGACTTATGTCGTCTTAAAGCACAACATTTGTAGTGTTATAGCACAACCCGCACCAGTTCGATCTCGCCCAGTGCGGAGTACATCGTTTCCAGATGTTCTTTGCTCTGTGCCGTTACCGTAACGGTGACTGACAGATAGTTCCCCTTGCTGCTGGGTTTGATGCTGGGGATATAGTCACCCGGCGCATGTTGCTGCAATACGGCAACCACTTGATCCGCCAGCGTTTCATCCGCTACGCCCAGAACTTTAAACGGGAATTGGCAGGGGAAATCCAGCAACTCATCAAATTTGGTGTTCAAGCCCATATTTATACCTCAAGCTTGTTAATTAAAACGAAGAAGGCCCGTGTTAGCGGGCCTTCAGGGAAACTGATTACAGTACCTGTCAGCCGAACAGCTGCTGGAACAGCAATACCAGATAATCCCACAGACGACTGAAAATGCCGCCTTCTTCCACGGTATCCAGTGCTACCAGCGGATACTGTGCCACATCTTTGCCATCGATGCGCAGGAAAATGGTACCTACGGTTTCACCCTTTTGGATCGGGGCGTGCAGTTCACGGGTCAGCTGGAAATCAGCTTTCATTTTCGCGGCTGAACCACGAGGTGCCAACAGATTGATGTCACGGTCAGTACCGAGACGGATCTCGCTCTTGTCACCCATCCAGATGCGTTGGGTAGCCAGTTCCGCACCCTGTTTGTACGGCTGGATGTTCTGGTAGAAACGGAAACCATAGGTCAGCAGTTTCTTGCTTTCTTCCGCACGTTGCTGTTCGCTGTTAGAGCCGATGATCACGGAAATCAGACGCATGCCTTCCGGACCGGTAGCTGAAGCCACCAGGTTATAGCCGACTTCACTGACGTGACCGGTTTTGATGCCGTCCACAACCAGCGTTTTATCCCACAGCAGACGGTTACGGTTGTGCTGGGTGATACCATTGAAGGTGAAATCTTTCTGTGAATAGATGGCATATTCATTTGGCAAATCACGGATCAGCGCCTGACCCATACGTGCCATGTCATGCGCAGTGGAGTAGTGATCAACGTTATGCAGACCATGTGCGTTCACAAAATGGGTATTGCTCATGCCCAGTTTCGCGGCCCACTGGTTCATCAGGCTGGCAAATGAATCTTCAGAACCGGCAATATGTTCGGCCATCGCGATACAGGCATCGTTACCGGACTGGATGATGATCCCTTTATTCAGGCTATCAACACTGACCTGTTTACCGACTTCGATAAACATTTTGGAAGAGTCACCGTAGTTTTTTGCCCAGGCATTCTGACTGATAGTCACCATATCTGTTGGCTTGATGCGGCCGGACTTCAGCTCCTGACCAATGACATACGAGGTCATCATTTTGGTCAGACTGGCTGGCGGCAGACGTTCTTCGGTATTTTCACCAATCAGGATCTGGCCACTGTTGTAGTCCATCAGCAGATGCGCTTTTGCCGAAATCTGCGGCGGGCTTGGCAGTGCCACAGGGGCCGGTGCCGGCATCGGTTTCGGATCAGGCGTTGGCATCGGGTTTGGCATCGGGTTTGGTGTCGGGGTTGGGGTTGCAGTTTCTGCGAAGGTGGCAGCACTGATACTGAATGCGGCTGTCAACAGAACAAGTTTCGCCAGTTTCAACTTCATGATCCTTATCTATCCGGAGGTGGTCTGATCCGGGTGATCAGACCTAGCCAGTTTGAAATCGCGGTCACTATAACAAAACCAGACCGGAGGGGGCACTCAAAACTGACTACAAAAAACAGAAATGAGGGCTTTTTATACGAGCGGGGTCAATTGCGGGAGGAAAGCAACAGCGGAGATGCGGCATTGATTAATTCTATTTTTACCCGGACGACGCCATCTTCCACGATACCCAGACGAGCCGCGGCACCATATGAGAGATCCAACAGCCGATCGCCGACAAACGGACCGCGATCATTGACCCGGACGACCAGCGTGCGGCCATTGTCCAGATTGGTGACATGGATAAAACTGGGCAGCGGCAGACTCTGGTGTGCAGCAGAAATCGCATACTGATCATACACCTCGCCATTAGCTGTCAGACGGCCATGAAAGCCGGGACCATACCAGGACGCCAGTCCTTCAGCGGTATATTCCTTGATATCCTTCCAGATCGGATAGTATTTGCCGTCGATTTCATAACCGTTATTGCCTTTCTGGCTGGGCGGTTCATACACCGGGGAAAGCAACCCCAGCTGACGGCGTTGACGGGGAGTCATCCGTGCATACTGCTCATCATTCACGATTGGCCCGGCATACTCTTTGAACTGAAAGCCGGAATAACTACTAATTTCGTCGGTCCGGACCGTCATTTTGGTTGGCCGCATACGATAGCTCACTTCCTGTGATGTACAGGCCGAGAACAGCACCGTCAGCAGCAGAACACGGCTGTAACGATAAAATGCGGTTGTTGTTACTGAAAAACGCATGCTCATCCCTGTGAATTGGTATCGGATCAGTTAAGAAAAAAAGCCCCGCCGAAACCGGATCCCTTTAGCTTAGATAATAGTTGTTCTGCCTGCGGTTTTTCCAATGGTCCCAGATGTAATTTATACATGCTGTTAATGGCAACCAGACGGGGCGGAACGCCATAGCGGCGCTCGACATCTGAAGCCACCTGCTGCGCTTTCTTTAAGTTGTTGGTTGCCAGCAACTGGATCGTACGGGATTCATGCTGTGCAATCAGCTGTTCGGCGTTGGCCGGACGGGGCGGATGGATCAGTTCAACATTCACCCGGGCCGTGCCGGCACCGATGATCCCTAAGCGGGATGCGGCACCGTGTGACAAATCGAGAATACGGTCACCATGAAACGGCCCCCGATCATTCACCCGCACAATCAGCCGGCGACCATTTTCCAGATTGGTGACGCGCAGATAGCTGGGTAACGGTAAATTCTTGTGCGCGGCGGAGATATCTTCCTGATTATACAGTTCGCCATTCGAGGTGTATTTGCCATGAAACCCCGGGCCATACCAGGAGGCGGTGCCTTCGGTGGAATACTGCTGAATACCATTCCACACCTTGTATGGCTGACCGAACACTTCATAGTCTTTGTTACCAATACGGCTGGGCGGTTCGAAACGGGGAACGGCACCATTGACATCGATCAGTGGTTGTTTCGGTTGAACCGGCGTGGAAGGGGCGGATGATTGCTGACTGCTGCAGGCAGCCAGCAAGAGTAACGAGAGAAAACAAGCAACAAAGTTATACGGTTTAACGACCATAGTACTGTTTCGCGATCTGCTGACTCAGGTTATGAACCGCCATGGCATACAGCGGACTTCTATTATAGCGGGTAATCACATAAAAATTCTGACGGGCTACCCAATATTCAGAATAGTCCGGTTGTGCGTATTGCAGCAATGTGACCGGTGTATCTGCGTTCAGTGGCGTCTTCACCCGGACCCCGGCATTCTGCAGTTCCTGCCAGCGCTGTTTCAGTTCGACCCGATCCTGGACTTTACCGGCTGCGGATGGGCGGGTCAGCTGAGCTGCTTCCACCACCGGAGCGCCCATCTTCCAGCCGTGTTTATGGAAATAGTTGGCCACACTGCCAATCGCATCGGTCGGGTTAGTGAACAGATCTTTATGACCATCACCATCAAAATCAACGGCATAGGCAAGGTAACTGGAGGGCATAAACTGTCCCATCCCCATGGCCCCGGCATAGGAACCCTGCCGGGCTTTCAGATCCCATCCCTGCTGATTACCCAGCCGGATGTAATTGACGAATTCTTTACTGAAAAACTCGGTGCGTGTTGGATGATAGAACGCCAGCGTATACAGCGAATCAAGCACCGGATGCGTGCCCATATTGCCACCGTAGAAGGTTTCAACCCCGATGATGGCCACGATCACACTGGCCGGCACGTTGAAGGTCCGCTCGGCCCGGGCCAGATCTGCAGCATGGGTACGCCAGAACTCGGCACCTTGCCGGATCCGTTTTTCTGTCAGAAACAGCGCTTCATATTCATACCAGGGTTTGCTTTCTGCCGGACGTTTATACGCATCCAGCACTGCCTGCCGAAAATCCGCCAGTCCGGCAGCATTGTTGATGTGTGACATCGGTACGCCGGTCTGCTGACTGAGTTCCTGCATCCGGGCAAGATCCTGCGGACGTAATGTTGCTGCCGCAGCGTCCGCAGCCATAAAAAGAGAAAGTCCCAGTGCGAGTAAACGTTTCATAATTATTCCTGCTCAGGCTAAAAGTCGGCGATGGGTATGGATCGACATCAGAATACCAAAACCGGCACACAGCGTTATCATAGCGGTTCCGCCGTAACTAACCAGCGGCAGCGGAACGCCAACCACCGGCAGGATCCCACTGACCATACCGATATTGATAAAGACATAAAAGAAAAAGGTCAGGGACAACGCACCGCCGAGCAAACGATCAAAACAATTCTGTGCCTGCAGACTGATATACAGGCAACGGTACAGGATCAGCAGATACAGCAGTATCAGAAAGAAGAAGCCCATCAGGCCAAACTCTTCACCGATCACGGCAAAGATAAAGTCAGTATGCCGTTCCGGTAAAAAGTCGAGTTGGGACTGCGTGCCATTCAGCCAGCCTTTGCCAAACAGACCGCCGGAACCAATCGCAATCTTGGACTGAATAATATGGTAACCGGTACCCAGCGGATCGCTTTCCGGATTAAGGAAGGTCAGTACCCGCTGGCGCTGGTAATCATGCATCAGGAAGAACCACATCACTGGCATAAAGGCACAAAGCAGCATGCCGGCCGCGATGATTAACCACCAGTTGATACCGGCCAGAAAAATAACGAAAAGACCGGAAACGGCCACCAGAATGGAGGTGCCGAGATCCGGCTGTTCGGCTATCAGTAAGGTCGGGATCAGTACCAGCGCCAGCGCGATGCTGACATGAGCCAGCCGTGGTGGCAGCGGGTGACGATCCATGTAGGCGGCCACGGTCATCGGCATCACAATTTTCAGTAATTCAGACGGCTGGAATTTGATAAAGCCGAGATCCAGCCAGCGCTGCGCGCCTTTGCCGATATGACCGAAGATCATCACACAGAGCAGCAGGACGATACAGAGCAGAAAGGCAGGCGGCGCCCAGCGGGCATAGAAAGCCGGTGAAAACTGCGCCATGACCAGCATGACGGTAAATGCCAGCGCGGTGTGCACCAGTTTATTGAACAGCATATCCGGATGCTGGCCGGAAGCCGAGTAAAGCACCACCATACTGAAGGCAATCAGGGCAATGATGGCAAACAGCAATGGCAGATCGACATGGATCTTCTGCCACAGCTGATATTTATTATTTTCTTCGTTCAATGTGCCGCCGCCTCATCATCTTTGATGCCATCGTCATATTTGCCGAGCAGGTACGCGTCCAGCATGGCGCGGGCAATTGGTGCCGCATTCTTGCCACCGCCACCGGCATTTTCCAGAATAATGGCACAAACCACAGTGGGGTTATCATATGGCGCAAAACTGACGAACAGGGCGTTATCCCGGTGTTCTGCTTTCAGTTTTTTGGCATCATAACGCTGGTTTTCTTTCATGCCCACGACCTGAGCCGTACCTGATTTACCGCCTGATTTATACGGTGTTCCGGCAAAGGCATGCCGGCCGGAACCTTCCGCGCCGTTATTCACCTTATACATACCATCCAGAGCTACCTGCCAGTAGCTGTCATCCTCTACCTTGAGCGGTGGCTGGCTTGCCGGCGTGATCAGCTGCTTTTTTTCACCGTCACTGAATGCCATACCAATATGTGGTGTAATGATCCGGCCGTGCTGCGTCAGAATACTGTGTGCCCGTGCCAGCTGGATCAGAGTCGAGGTCCAGTAACCCTGACCGATCCCCACGGAAATCGTATCACCCTGGAACCAGGGCTGGCGGTGACGTTTCTGTTTCCATTCGCGCGATGGCATGATCCCGGCGCTTTCTTCAAAAACATCCAGGCCGGAGTAATTACCAAAACCAAACTTGGTCATGTATTCATTGATCTTGTCGATGCCCACGCGGTAGGCCAGATCGTAGAAATAGGTATCCGCAGAGACCTCAATCGCCCGGTATACGTCCAGCCAGCCATGTCCGCCACGGCGCCAGTCACGGAACTTACGTGCGGTACCCGGGATCTGGAATGTTGCGCCACCGAAGTAACGAGAGTAGGGCGTAATCGCACCTTCATTCAGGCCCATAATGGCCAGCAGAGGCTTAACCGTTGAGGCCGGTGCATAGCCGCCCTGCGAAATCCGGTTGATCAGCGGGCGATCCGGATCATTCAGTAATGCGGCATATTCTTTACCCGTGACACCACGGACGAAAATATTCGGGTCGTAGCTGGGGGCTGAGACAAAAGCCAGAATTGAACCGTCACGCGGATCCATCATGACGATACCGCCTTTGCGGCCCTGCATGAGTTCGTGGGCGCGTTTCTGCAGTTTAATATCAATACCGAGGTAGAGATCCTGTCCGGCCTGCGGTGGCTGATGTTTCAGCGTCCGTACGACCCGGCCTTTATTATTAACTTCGACTTCCTGATAGCCAGCCTGACCATGTAATTGATCTTCATAGTATTTTTCGACACCTTGCTTACCGATATCGTGGGTCGCGGCATAGTTGGGCAATTTGCCTTCTTTATCCAGCCGTTGCAGGTCTTTGGTATTGATCCGGGCAACATAACCCAGGGCATGCGTCAGGACATTGGCATACGGATAGTGGCGTTTCAGGTAGGCTTCAATGCTGCTGCCGGGGAAACGGTACTGATTGACAGAGAATATCGCGACCTGCTCTTCGTTGAGCTGTTCTGCCACCGTCACGGGGTTAAATTTCCGGTTATGCCGCGCTTCAGTCAGGATCCGCGGAATATTTTCCGGATTCAGTCCCAGCAGATCCGTCAGTTCCTGCACGGTCTGTTTCAGATTCGTTGTTTGTTCCGGGATCAGTTCCAGACTGAACTCCGGCTGGTTCTCTGCCAGCAAGACGCCGTTGCGATCGAAGATCAAACCACGCGGCGGAGCACTGGGGATCACTTTGATCCGGTTGCTGTTGGAACGGGTCTGATAATTCTGATATTGCTCTACCTGCAAATAATAGAGGTTGCCAAGCAGCATCGAGATCATCAGCGCAATGACGAATACGGAAAACCATACCCGTCGTGCAAACAGTGCACTTTCCTGCGCTTTGTTCTTAAAGGCAATCCGGGTCATGAGTTATTCGCGATGGTAAGGATGGTTGGTGGTCAGGCTCCATGCACGATAGAGACTTTCTGCGACCACAATACGCACCAGCGGATGCGGCATGGTGAGTGCGGATAAACACCAGCTCTGTTCTGCTGCTGCTTTGCAGGCCGGCGACAGTCCTTCCGGGCCGCCAATTAACAGCGCGACATCACGGCCGTCCTGTTTCCAGCTTTCCAGTTGCTGTGCCAGCTGTGGCGTGGTCCAGTTTTTTCCGGGCAGATCGAGCGTCACAATGCGGCTTGATTTGCCCACTGCGGCCAGCGTCTGTTCGCCCTCTTTTTCCAGGATCCGGGCAATATCCGCATTCTTCCCGCGTTTACCGGCAGGAATTTCGAGCAGCTCCAGCGGCATATCCTTAGGGAAACGTCGCTGGTATTCATTAAAGCCGGTGGTTACCCAGTCAGGCATTTTGGTGCCAACGGCAATAAGCTGGATCTTCATCGATCAGGCGGCCTTGCTATTACTGTTCCACAGTTTTTCCAGCTGATAGAGATGGCGTGCATCGTTTTGCATAACATGCACCATCACTTCACCCAAATCGACCATTACCCATTCGCCGTCGCTGTTGTTATCAACACCAAACGGCATCATGCCGGCATGACGAATTTCTTCGGCAAGGTTTTCAGCGATTGAGCGTACATGGCGGTTCGAGTTACCGGTACAGATGATCATGCAGTCGGTAATGTCCGAAATGCCGCGTACGTCCAGCATCACAATATCGCTGGCTTTCATGTCATCGAGCTTATCCACGACGAAGTCTAGTAGTTGTTTACCTTGCAAGAAGATGTTCCTCCGATTAATGAGCGCGCGATTATAGCATGCAGCTGTGCGGGATCTGCATTCGCTTTTTCAGAGTTGTACCGGTAAGGTAAAACGTAACGAAGTGCTGCCGCGAAATGCCAGTGAAAGGGTCTGCAGCCATTGCCAGGCAGTGGCACTGTCGAAGGTGCGGTTACAGCGATCCAGTTCGTTCATCATCCGTAACATATCGCGTAATTGGGCCGCGGAAAGGCGTTGCATGGCCTGCTGTACCAGCGTTTGCCGGCTCGGCCATATTTTGGCCGCCTGCAGTAACGAGGTGAGTGGCTGGCGGGCATCCTGTGCTAAGCGTAATGACCAGAGCAGTTCCAGATCTTTGGCCAGCGCCCAGGTCAGCATACCGGGTTCAACCCCTTCATCACGCAGTTGTGCCAGCATGCGCAGTGCGCGCTGACTCTTGCCTTCCAGCAGGGTATCCAGCCATTTGAATGGATCAAAGACATTATGCCGGGTGATGTTGTGCTGCAATACCGCCACGGTCAGTGGCTGGGGGAGTGCCAGCAGCGCGAGCTTTTCCAGCTCCTGGGCGGCGGCCAGCAGGTTACCTTCGAAGGCATGACACAGAAAGGTAATGCCATCATTGTCGATGCGTAACCCGTTCTGCTGGCTGCGCAGTTTCATCCAGCGCGGGAAATAGCGCGCATCCGGCAAGGCAACCGGGATATAAATCCCTTGTTTATCCAGTGCGGTGAACCAGCTGCTTTTGCTCTGGTTGCTGTTCAGCCGCGGGCCAAGGATTATCAGCAGCAGATCCGGATGCAGTTGCTGCTGTAATTCGGGAATGCGTTCCGCCCACTCTTTCGGCAGCTTGTCACCCAGCTCGATTTCAATGATTTGCCGGCTGGAAAACAGACTCAGGCTTTGACTGCAGGCATGAATATTATCCCACGGCAGTGGTTCTTCGATGGCACTGAAGCGGTAAACATCGGTAAAGCCCTGTTCCCGGGCGATATGACGGATTTGCTGCAACGCTTCCATTTTCTGTAATGGTTCGTCGCCAAAAACAAGATAGCAGGCACGAAGGCCTGCTTGTAACTGTTCAGCTAATTGTTCGCTGAAGACCCGCATCAGAAGACGACACGGCTGAGCTGGATCAGGATCAGATCAGCGGTCTGAACTTCCATCTCATTGCGCAGTTGTACCTGTTCGCGGGAAGAGGCCAGCGCCTGTGCGGATTTGTTCAGGAACACCCGGCTGAAGCGGGCACTGAATTTCTGCAGTGGTTTATGCGGCAGGGTAATGCTGTAATCGGTATTAAACAGCATCACATATTCCACGACCTGGCTGCGGTTATCCAGCGAGGCGGCACTGTTACTGACACTGATATTGCCCAGATTCAGCACCGGAACCTCGTCACTGCTGTCAACCAGCTGTACGCCGGAATGACGCAGACGTGTGGTGACCAGGCGATAGATATCGCTGCGGTCATCACCTTCCACATGGATAGCTTTCAGCTGCGATGGCAGTAATTTTTCATCCATACTGCCCCGCATATGAAAACCACAACCGGTGAGCACGAAGCTCACCAGTATCATCACACCACAAACCAGTCGTTTCATAGATTAGCCAACCACGATATTGAGCAGTTTGCCCGGTACATAGATCACTTTACGGACGGTCAGATCAGCGGTGAACTTCGCCACAGTATGATCCTGCATCGCCAGTGCCTGTACCTGCTCCTGAGTGGCATCGGCAGCCACGGTCAGCTTGCCACGTACTTTACCATTGACCTGTACCACCACCAGTTTTTCGTCTTCCACCATCGCAGCGGCATCGGCCACCGGCCAGGCAGCCTGATCGATATCCGCATTACCCAGCGCCTGCCACAGATGGAAGCAGACATGCGGGGTGATTGGATAGAGCATCAGTACGACGTTATTCAGGACTTCCTGTACCAGTGCACGATCCTGTTCACTCTCCTGCGGTGCTTTTGCCACACGGTTCATCAGCTCCATGATCGCCGCGACGGCGGTGTTGAAGGTCTGACGACGGCCGATGTCATCGCTGAACTTGGCGATAGTCTTATGCAGTTCGCGACGCAGGGTTTTCTGTTCATTGCTCAGACTGGCAACATCCAACGCAGCAACGGCACCTTTGGCTGTATGGTCAGCTACGGCTTTCCACAGACGTTTCAGGAAGCGTTGTGCTCCTTCTACACCTGACTCCTGCCATTCCAGTGTCATATCCGCCGGAGAAGCAAACATCATGAACAGACGCACGGTATCCGCGCCATAGCGCTCTACCATCAGCTGCGGGTCGATACCGTTATTTTTCGATTTCGACATCTTGGTCATGCCGGCGTGGACCACTTCACGGCCTTCGTTGTCGACGGCTTTGGTGATACGGCCTTTTTCGTCACGTTCCACTTTTACTTCGGTCGGGCTGACCCAGACGCGGGCACCATGTTCGGTGTAGTAGAAGGCATCAGCCAGCACCATACCCTGACACAGCAGACGGGTGAACGGCTCATCACTCTTCACCATGCCGGAATCACGCAGCAGTTTGTGGAAGAAACGGGCATACAGCAGGTGCATACAGGCGTGTTCGATACCACCGATGTATTGATCGACCGGCAACCAGTGGTTGGCACGATCAGTGTCGAGCATGCCTTGTTCGTAATCCGGGCAGCAGTAACGGGCGAAATACCAGGACGATTCCATGAAAGTATCGAAAGTGTCGGTTTCACGCAGTGCCGGCTGACCGTTATAAGTGGTTTTTGCCCACTCCGGATCGGCTTTGATCGGGCTTTGCACGCCGTCCATCACCACGTCTTCCGGCAGGATCACCGGCAGTTGATCGGCAGGTGCGGGTACCACAGTGCCATCTTCCAGCGTCAGCATCGGGATCGGGGCGCCCCAGTAACGCTGACGGGATACACCCCAGTCACGCAGACGGAAGTTAACGGTGCGTTTACCTAAACCCTGCGATTCCAGTTTGCTGCAGATGGCATCAAAGGCTTGTTTGAAATCCAGACCGTCAAATTCGCCGGAATTAAACAGCACACCTTTCTCGGTGTAGGCAGCGGCAGAGATATCCGGCGCTGAACCATCTTCCGCCGCAATCACGGCACGGATTTCCAGACCGTATTTGTGGGCAAATTCAAAGTCACGCTGGTCATGTGCCGGAACGGCCATCACCGCACCGGTGCCATAATCCATCAGCACGAAGTTGGCGACCATGATCGGCACGCGACGACCATCTAATGGATGCAGGGCATACAGGCCGGTAGCCATGCCTTTTTTCTCCATGGTCGCCAGTTCAGCTTCGGCCACTTTGGTGTTTTTGCACTCTTCCAGGAACTCAGCCAGCGCCGCGTTATTTTCTGCTGCCTGTTTTGCCAGCGGATGCGCTGCAGCCACCGCCACATACGTCACACCCATCAGGGTATCCGGACGGGTGGTGTAGATATCAAACGACTGCTCGCTGTTTTCTACGTTGAAGGTCATGGTCAGACCTTCAGAGCGGCCAATCCAGTTGCGCTGCATGGTTTTCACCATTTCCGGCCAGCCATCCAGCTTGTCCAGATCAGTCAGCAACTCTTCAGCGTAAGCGGTGATTTTTACAAACCACTGCGGAATTTCTTTCTGTTCTACCGGGGTGTCACAACGCCAGCAGCAACCATCCTGTACCTGTTCGTTGGCCAGTACGGTCTGGTCATTCGGGCACCAGTTCACCGAAGAGGTCTTCTTGTATACCAGACCTTTTTTATACAGTTCGGTGAAGAACCACTGTTCCCAGCGGTAATATTCCGGGGTACAGGTCGCCAGTTCACGATCCCAGTCGTAAGAAAGACCCAGCATCTTCAGCTGGCCTTTCATGTATTCGATGTTCTCGTAAGTCCATTTGGCCGGCGCGGAATTGTTTTTGATCGCCGCGTTTTCAGCTGGCAGACCGAACGCATCCCAACCGATCGGCTGCAGTACGTTTTTGCCATTCAGGCGCTGGTAACGGGAGATCACGTCACCGATAGTGTAGTTACGCACATGACCCATGTGCAGACGGCCTGAAGGATAAGGAAACATAGACAGGCAGTAGAATTTTTCTTTATCTACTTTTTCGAAAGCTTTGAAAGTCTGCTGTTTATCCCAATGCCGTTGAACTTCCGGCTCCAGGGACTGGGGATTATATTGTTCTTGCATAACTGACATGGGTATATCCGACTCGACAGAGGTGGAGGGTGATCCGTTAGAAAATCACTATAGGATACTTGTATTGCCGGATCGCAACAATAGCTGCGCGGGCTCACAGGCTTTTTCCGTAACACCCGCTATGCTTAAAACAGGTAAGATCGGGAGGATTTCATCATGTCAGAACTCAACACCCCGGATAAAAAACCGAAAGGGTATGAACAGTTTATGAGCCATGTGCGCGCGTTATGGAGTGAAAAAGGCGCGCCAACTACGGAAAATCTGCAGCACTGGTTGCAGGAAGTCGAAGACTTCGTCGGTGCCGCCGAAGATATGACCAAAGATGAACTGGCATTGACCCGGGCTTACGTTAATGAAGAGTTAAGCGAGTTTCTTGATGCGCCGGGGGGGTATCAGGATTCCGCGTTTTACAATGCGCTGCAGAATACCGCGTGGGAATGGTTACTGGCCGTTAGTGATCGTACGCAGATAGAGCAGGTCGCCGTAGAAAATGATCTGCATCATGCGAGTGGTTACAAGGCGGGTGAATGGATGGCGCCGGGGCAGAAAATCTGTAAACAGTGCGGTTATCAGGAAACGCTGACCCATGCTGTACCGCTGACGCCATGTCCTCACTGCGGCGGGGAACATTTTCAGCGGCAGCCGCTCTCACCGTAACTTCTGACCGATGCAGAAAGCAAAACAGCGCCATTGGCGCTGTTTTTGTTTTTAAGGCACCGACTAGCCTAACTGGTTCACGGGCTGACGTTCCAGCCAGCTTTTCAGGTTACGGGCATCATTGATCCGGCCGGAGGGGGCGCCGGCATTCAGGAATACCATCACCATCGGTTTATTCTGCACATCGGCCACCATCACCAGGCAACGTCCGGCCTCCTTGATATAGCCGGTTTTCGACAGTTCGATATCCCAGGCACCTTCGCGTACCAGTGCATTACTGTTCTGATAGTGCAGCTGACGACCGGAAGCGCTGATGATGTCATGTTCCGTAGAGGTGCTTAACTGACGGATCTGCGGATAGCGGTAAGCCGCCTGAACCATCAGTGCCAGGTCAGCAGCAGTGGAGGTGTTGTTCTTGTTCAGTCCGGTTGAATCATAAAATACGGTATTACGCATGCCGAGAGCGCGTGCTTTACGGTTCATGGCGGCGATGAATGCGCCTTTACCACCCGGATAAGTACGGGCCAGCGAATGTGCTGCGCGGTTTTCCGATGACATCAGTGCCAGCCACATCGTGTCATAACGGGACAAGGTGGTACCAATCTCCAGACGGGAGCTGGATCTCTTCACCCGGTCTACATCGGCATTGGTGATGGTGATCGGTTGATTCATGGATAATTTTGCATCCAGCACGACCATCGCGGTCATCAGTTTGGTAATTGAGGCGATAGGCGTACGGCGGGCCGCATTTTTGCCATAAACCATGCGGCCGGTATTGGCATTCATGATCAGTGCGGCATTGGAGTCCAGAAACGGACTGCCGCTGGTCATCGGAATGGTATTCACCCGGGCCGGCGGCGTATTCGCGACCAGACTGGATTTAACCGGCGCATGTGCCCGGGAAGAAATGCTCGCTGGCTGATGGGCAGCATTTTTTGCTAACTGCCGCGATTTGACCTTTTTCTGCGTCCGGCTGTATTTATTCAGGCGCTGTGTTGAGTTCAGTGCAACTTTAGACGCGGGCTTTGTCGCTTTTGTTGCGGACAGCGGTTTAACCTTACCGGCTTTGGCGACAGTGACAGGCTTTTGGGTCGTCTTTTTAACCGTTTTCTTGACGGTGGTCTTTTTAACCACGGCCACTTTTTTTACCACCGGTTTTACTACCGTTTTTTCAACCGGCTTACTTTTTGGCACCACGACCGGCTCATCCGGTACATACGGCTTGGGTACTGTCGCGGCGAAACTTTGCGAAGAAAAACAGACTAATCCAAATAAGAAAGCTACTACCTTGTTCATCGCTATGTCCTGAAACAGTCAAACTATGTCAGCCGGAAATGTCAGCCAGAAATCGGGAGCGGGATTATAGCGCTAAACCTGCCGATTCCGGCCACCTGAGATAAAAGAAAATTGTCATCGATTATCGTCATCCTTCACAACGCGGGAAAGCTGCAGTGTTTTATTTAATACGCCATCTGTGACATCCAGTTGAAAGTCACCCGATAGCTGGAAAATCTGCCATTTTCCCGGTTCGTAACCTTGCAGACCCATAAAATCTTTTGCCTGAGCAACACTTTGAAACGCGATGGCTCCCGGATAGAGACCAAACAGACATGGTCCGAGTTTTACCACTGTTTTGCCCCGTGTCAGCGCGACAGCATCATCCGGTGAACTGATGGTATAAACCGGATGCACAGGGGATGGGCGTATCATGGGTACACTATTGCGCTGAATATCTACCCAGGCTGCGACGACGGCAAAAATGATCAATGACAGCGGGAGCAGAAAACGTTTCATTGAGCGGAACCATCCTGGCTGTTAACAGAGCTGATGATCATACGCTCTTCCTGAAGGTTAGATTAGGTGAAAAAAAATGGAGGAGCCAGTACAGCCCCTCCATATTCATCATTCTCTTGCGCAAAATGTGCAAAACTCAGCACTTTTCACGGAAAAACCGCACCGGTTAAAACACATTCAGTGCATGCAGCATGACCGTGAGGATCAGCAGCGGCGTAATAAAACGCAGCAGGACAAACAGGATCCGGCTCAGATGCTGATTCTGCAGTTGCTGATGATTGCTTAATGCCTGCTGTAATGCCGGATAACCCCAGACCCAGCCGACAAATACTGCTATCGCGATCCCGCCGAGTGGCAGCAGAATGTTGGAGCTCAGATAATCGAACAGATCAAACATGTTCATGCCAAACAGTTTGAACTCCGCCATGGTGCTGTTGGTCAGCGCACAGGTTGAGCCCAGCAAGGCAACCAGCACCAGGGTGATCAGGGTGGCGGTTTTACGACGCACACCAAAACGTTCATTGATCACCGCTACCGGTACTTCCAGCAAAGAGAGCATGGCGCCGATAGCGGCCACCGAGGTTAGCACAAAGAACAGCACCATCAGCAGGTGACCGAACGGCATCTGCGCGAATACCGCCGGAATGGTGATAAACACCAGTGGCGGACCGGCTTCCGGCTGAAAGCCAAACGTGAATACCGCCGGGAAAATAGCAATACCCGCCAGCATGGAAACAAACAGATCGGCGCACATGACGCGGAAGGCGGTTACCGGAATATTCTGCTCGTCGCGGAAGTAACTGCCGTAGGTCATCATGGTGCCCATACCCACGGAGAGCTTGAAGAACGCCAGCCCCATGGCTGCCAGCAATACCGAGCCGTTCAGTTTGCTGAAATCAGGCTGGAACAGAAACTTCAGTGCTTCGCCGGCTTTATCCAGTGTCAGGCTGAAACCGCACAAAATCAGCAACAGGATGAACAGCAGCGGCATCAGCCGTTTAGTGACGGCTTCAATGCCTTTCGCCACCCCCAGCAGCAGGATCCCGCTGATAAACAGCAGTACGCCCCATTGCCACAGCAGTGATTGCAGGGGATCGCTGATCAGCGCACCGAAGGCGGCACCGGTGACGTTCGGATCACTGGAGAGGATTTCGCCACTAATGGCTTTGGGTACATAGGCAAACACCCAGGCGACCACCTCAGAGTAGAAGGCCATGATCAGGAAGGCGGCTACGACACCAAACGCGCCAATCAGCCACCATGGCTGACCCCGGGGCGCCAGACGCTGCAGTGTGGTGATCGGGTTGGATTTGGCACTGCGGCCCATGGTGATTTCGGCAATCATTACCGGTAAACCGACCAGCAGAGTCGCCAGCAGATAAATCAGCAGAAAGCCGGCACCGCCATTGGCACCGGTCATATACGGAAATTTCCATATATTTCCAAGGCCAACGGCTGATCCCAGCGTCGCGGCCAGCACGCCGAACCCGGAGGTAAATCCATCGCGTTTGGTCATTTTTTACCTTAAATTGGTTTGCTTCTGTAAAAGGTGAATTTTCCCATATTTTATATGGGATACACAGCGTTATGTACGATAGGAAAGGATTATCTTTGGTGATCAGTGGGTAATCAGGGATTCAATCCACTCCGGATGTTGCGGTAACAACTCCTTCCGGGATTTAGGCCACTGTTTGAGACGATATTCCGCCTTCAGTGCCTGACTGCGGTCGCCGATCACCGTGTGCCAGTGCAGGGAAAGCGGAGTGCGCCCGCGCAGATTGCGGGCGCCGGTTCCGGCCTGATGCCGGGCTAACCGGCGTTGCACATCCGTGGTGATACCGGTGTAGAGGCGGTTATCCTTATCGCGGATCAGATAAAGCGACCAGATAGTCAGCAAAGCTGGCTGTGCTGACATTGTTCCAGCTTACCCTGTAATTCATCTGCCGGGATAAAACCCTGAATACGCAAGTGCGGGCTGGGTTTGCTCCGTTTATCGAAAAACAGCACATTCGGTAGTCCCAGCACCTGCAACTCCTGCATTAAGGCGCGGTGTTCCGCATTATTGGCGGAGACATCGGCACGCAGTAGCTGATAGTTACTCAGGCTGTGCTGCACCTGCGGATCGCTGAATGTTTTGTCATCCAGTTCCCGGCAAGCGGTGCACCAGTCAGCATACAGATCCAGCATCACCGGTTTACCCTGCGCTTTGGCGGCAGCTAACTGTTGCTGTAATTCCTCGCTGTTGTTAACCGCTGTAAACGGCAACGCATCGGCTGGTTGCCATTCATACTGCGTGGCCGCGAAAATGCCGCCGGAGAGCAGCAACAGGAGCATGAGTGGTTTCAGCTGCGGTGCTTTTGTGGCCGGCCACAGGCGCCAGACCAGCCACAATACAACGGCCAGGGCAAAACAGTACCAAAGCAGCGTAGCGATATGGGCAGGGATCAACCGTTCCAGCAGGAACAGCGGCATGGCGAGCAGTAACACGGCAAACAGCTGTTTGATAAAGACCATCCAGGCCCCGGCTCTGGGCAGCACTTGGCCGCCGAAGATCCCCATCAGCAGTAACGGCAGACCCATCCCCAGACTCAGCAGGAACAAGGTCAGGGCGCCATACAGCGGGTTCCCGCTCTGGGCGATAAACAGCAGTACACCGGAAAGCGGGGCGCTGGTGCAGGGGGAACCAATCAGACCGGACAAAGCGCCCAGCATTGCGACACCGCGCAGTGAGTGCAGCGACTGCTGATTAGCCAGACCCTGCAGCCTGTCCTGCAGCGCGCGTGGCAGCTGAATACCATTGCCGAACATCAGGCTCAGTGCCAGCAGCAGGTAGAACAGACTGAAGATACCGAGCAGCCACGGGTTTTGCAGCCAGCCCTGAATGCCGGCACCGGCAGACGCAATGAAGACGCCAATAACCGTATACGTCAGCGCCATACCCAGCACATAGACGAACGACAGTGTAAAACCGCGCTGCCAGCTCAGGGTGCTGCCATGCTGACTGAGCATGGCGCTCAGCACCGGATACATCGGATAGACACAGGGGGTCAGTGATAATCCGACACCCATGGCAAAAAAGCTCAGTAACGCCAGCAGACCCGGTTGCAGTAATGCGGCAGTATCCGCGTTATCCGGTGCTGCCGGTGCGGCAGGTTCAGATTGAGTCAGCACTGGCTGGAAGGCTTGCAGTGCTATGGTTTTCTGCTGGGGCGGATAACATAAACCCGTTGTGCAGCCCTGATAATGAAGGGTGACTTTTGCGCCGGCTGCGATCGCCGGAAACGACAGCGTGGTACTCACAATCTGAGGGTAGATTTCTGTTGTTCCCAGAAACTCATCTTCATGCATGATACCCGCCGGCAGTGAGAGCGGAGGTACTTCAGCACCCGCCACATCCACGCGGATTTTTTCCCGGTACAGGTAATAACCTTCCGCAGGCTGCAGAATGATTTGCAGCTGATTGCCGGTTTGCTGTGTCGTCACGACAAACGCCTGATCTGCCGGCAAGAACTGTGGTGTTGCGGCAGGGATCAATTGTTGCAGTAAGGCCTCATCCGCTTTCAGCGGCAGCATAAACAGCAGAAAAAAACAGCTGCAAATGAGGTACAGATAGCGGGTCATGGTGTGGTTTGTTCCTGAAGCCATTGCAGATAGGCAGCATTTCCGCTCAATACCGGCATGGCCAGTATTTCCGGTACCTCATAGGGGTGCAATGTCTGTATTCGTTGCTGCAGAACGCCAAACAGAGTGCGGCGGCTTTTAATGATCAGCTGCACTTCCTGGCTTTCTTCCATCTTGCCTTGCCAGCAATACAGCGATGTCACCTGAGGAATGAGATTAACGCAGGCTGCCAGTTTTTCACTCAGCAACGTCTGCGCCAGTGTACGGGCACAGGTGTTATCAGGGCAGGTGCATAATACGACGATAGCATCACTCATGGTCGCTTACCGGCTAATCAATATTCTTACTCTAATTATGCAGTGTGTCGCAAAATTCGACCACTAAAGATCATCACATATGATCTCTGTAACCTTGAATCAGAGGCTCTGCATCCCCATCTGGTGATTTATACGTCAGTTTGTCGGCGTAACTTTATCTGGCCTGAGAGGTGCCTGTGGCAAAAATTGCATTTGGTTTTTTCCTGCTGTTCTTTCTGGAGCTGTGGGTCATCATTAAAGTGGGGTCAGTCATTGGCGCCTTTATGGTGATCCTGCTGATGATCCTGGCGGCGGGGTATGGGGTTTCACTGGTCCGCTCCCAGGGGCTGCGCACTATGATGACGATGCAGCAGCAAATGGCACAGGGCGTTGCTCCTGCGGCAACGATGCTGGAAGGGGTTGCGTTGCTGTTCGCGGGGGTACTGTTTATGTTTCCCGGTTTTCTGACCGATATTGCGGCGTTATTACTGCTGCAACCGTTTGTCCGTCGCTGGCTGGCCCGCAAGCTCACCAGCAGCCAGCGCTGGCAGGTTTATGGCGTGCATACCACGGTGGAGAGCGAAGCACAGCATATCGAACCTGACAGCGAAGAGATTTTCAAAGAGAAAATCAAACCGGCACCACGTCAGGGCACGACCATTGATGGCGAGTACGAGCGCAAAGATAAAGATGACAATACACATCAGTAAGACGTGTACTTAACCAAATTTTTTCTGCTGCGCCCTTGAAGCGCAGGAATATGCCCCCAGATCGGGGATTGTATTTGAATTCAGTTTCGGCCACAGAAGGCCGTATTCATAGCAACAACACTCAGTAGGAGAGTTATCAATGAAAATTCGCCCATTGCATGATCGTGTGATCATCAAACGTACCGAAGTTGAAGCTAAGTCTGCAGGCGGCATCGTGCTGACTGGTTCTGCTGCTCAGAAATCCACTCGTGGTGAAGTTCTGGCTGTCGGCACGGGTCGAATCCTGGATAACGGCGAAGTGAAAGCGCTGGCTGTCAAAGTAGGCGATAAAGTGATTTTCAACGAAGGTTACGGCGTTAAAACCGAGAAGCTGGATGGTCAGGAAGTTCTGATCCTGTCTGAAACTGACATCCTGGCAATTGTTGAAGAATAATTTTTGTCACCCCCCAATTTGAGTTAAAGGAATTTCAGAAATGGCAGCTAAAGACGTTAAATTTGGTAGCGACGCCCGCATCAAAATGCTGGAAGGTGTAAACGTTCTGGCTAACGCGGTTAAGGTAACACTGGGCCCGAAAGGCCGTAACGTAGTGCTGGATAAATCTTTCGGTGCTCCGACCATCACCAAAGACGGTGTTTCTGTAGCGAAAGAAATTGAACTGGAAGACAAATTCCAGAACATGGGCGCTCAGATGGTGAAAGAAGTGGCTTCCCAGGCGAATGATGCAGCTGGTGACGGTACTACTACTGCTACTGTACTGGCTCAGTCAATCATCACCGAAGGCCTGAAAGCCGTTGCTGCTGGCATGAACCCGATGGATCTGAAACGTGGTATCGACAAAGCTGTTGTTGCTGCGGTTGAAGAACTGAAAAAACTGTCTGTGCCATGTGCTGACACCAAAGCCATCGCTCAGGTAGGTACTATCTCTGCAAACTCCGACGAAAACGTTGGTAAGCTGATTGCAGAAGCAATGGAAAAAGTAGGCCGTGACGGCGTGATCACCGTTGAAGACGGTCAGGGTCTGCACGATGAACTGGACGTAGTTGAAGGTATGCAGTTCGACCGCGGTTACCTGTCTCCATACTTCATCAACAAGCAAGACACTGCTTCTGTAGAACTGGACGACCCGTTCATTCTGCTGGTAGACAAGAAAGTGTCTAACATCCGCGAAATGCTGTCAGTGCTGGAAGGCGTTGCGAAAGCAGGCAAACCACTGGTTATTATCGCAGAAGACGTGGAAGGCGAAGCACTGGCTACTCTGGTTGTTAACACCATGCGTGGCATCGTGAAAGTAGCTGCGGTTAAAGCACCTGGTTTCGGTGACCGCCGTAAAGCCATGCTGCAGGATATCGCTATTCTGACTGCCGGTACTGTTATCTCTGAAGAAATCGGTATGGAGCTGGAAAAGGCGACGCTGGAAGAATTGGGCCGTGCAAAACGCATCGTTATCACTAAAGAAAACACCACTATCATTGACGGTGTCGGTGAAGCGGCAACTATCGAAGCCCGTATTGCTCAGATCCGTCAGCAGATCGAAGAATCTTCTTCTGATTACGACAAAGAAAAACTGCAGGAACGCGTAGCTAAACTGGCTGGCGGCGTTGCGGTAATCAAAGTCGGTGCTACCACCGAAGTTGAAATGAAAGAGAAAAAAGCCCGCGTTGAAGATGCGCTGCACGCAACCCGTGCTGCCGTAGAAGAAGGCGTGGTTGCCGGTGGTGGTGTTGCCCTGGTTCGAGTTGCTTCCAAACTGACTGACCTGCAAGGTGATAACGAAGACCAGACCGTTGGTATCCGTGTTGCAATGCGTGCTATGGAATCGCCACTGCGTCAGATCGTAGAAAACGCCGGTGAAGAACCATCAGTAGTTGCTAACCGTGTACGCGAAGGCAACGGTAACTTCGGTTACAACGCAGCGACCGAAGTGTACGGCGACATGCTGGAAATGGGTATTCTGGATCCAACCAAAGTAACCCGTTCTGCTCTGCAGTTCGCAGCTTCTGTTGCTGGCCTGATGATCACTACCGAATGCATGATCACTGACGCACCGAAGAAAGACGCACCAGCTATGCCAGACATGGGCGGCATGGGTGGCATGGGCGGCATGATGTAATTCATCGCTACTCATAGTGCATACTTAAAGGCCGGAGCGATCCGGCCTTTTGCTTTTCAGGAAACAGCAGCATGACGTTACTTTACAGTTTTGCACCGATTGCGGATGACAATGCCCGGGTATTGATCCTCGGCAGTATGCCGGGGCAAGCCTCGCTGGATGCCGGTCAGTATTACGCACACAAACGTAATCTGTTCTGGCCGGTCATGGCAGAGCTGTTGCAGTTTGATCCGTCAGCCGGTTATGACGCGAAAACTGCGGTGTTACGTGCGTCCGGGATCGCGCTCTGGGATGTGCTGCAATCCTGTAAACGCGAGGGGAGTCTGGATGCCAATATTGAACATGCCACTCTGACAGTAAACAATTTTGCGGAATTTTTCCGCCAGCACAGCCAGATCCGGCATGTGTTTTTCAATGGTGAAAAAGCCGCTTCCTGTTTTCACCGCTATGTAGCCAAAACGGATCTGCCGGAAGGCCTGATCTGCCAGCGATTACCCTCAACCAGCCCGGCGAACGCGTCGCAATCTCTCGCTTTCAAATTGCAGGCCTGGCGCAAGATTGTGGCCGTGAATTAATCAGCTCTGCTACGCTTATATAAATATAGTGCCGCGATTTTCGTGCCGTATTCCGTGCGCTCCGCATCTGGAATGGCCGTGTTTGCGCAACAATATTCCCCCGTGTATCAGGCTGGTAACAATGCGAGAGGATTTCGCAGCAAGTAGATCGCTTAACCCCTGGTGGCAGCGCATATTCACTATAACCGGACTGGGCTTGATTGCTTGTCTGAATGCCACGGTTGCGCCTCAGCAGCCGGGAATTATTACGTCCTTATGGTATGTGAACGCACTGACTATCGTCACATTGCTCTATCATCAGCCCTGTTCCCGCGCGTTGCTGCTGGCCGGTTATACGGCAGGTCTGAGTGCTGGTTACTGGCTTAATCATGTTTCCGGAACTGCGCATCTGACTTTAATGCTGGCGAATCTGGCGGAGGTTGCACTGGCTGTCCGTCTGCTGGAACGCAGTCAGTCAGCCCGGAACTTTTATTTCAGTCTTGATGCCGCACTGAAATTCGGGATTTTCGGCATCCTGTTGCCACCGCTTGCCGGCGCACTGCTGGCGGCAGCCGGATCTGCGCTGACCACCTCATGGCACTGGTCGGAAATTGGCATAGCCTGGTATGTCAATTCGGTGATCTGCAGTGCCTCGGTGATGCCGCTGCTGTTACTGATAAAACACCGTCGCTGGAACAGAGAGCAACATTGGTTGCTGGTATTCCAGCTGCTGTTGCTGCTCTGCTATACCGCCCTGATCCTGAAATATTTTCCTTTCCCGTTTGTTTATCTGGGGCTGGGGTTAGCGTTGATTGCCATCCGGAACGGTGTATTTGGTGCTGCGCTGGCAGGATTTCTGGTCTCGTTCTGCATTGCGGTCTTTATCCGGATGGCGTGGTTTTTCTGGCCGCAATACGACAACCACCTGCTCATGCTGTTTGTGTATCTGCCGATTTTAATCACCCTGATCCCTCCACTGTTACTGGCCATTTTTGTTGATGTGCTGCATACCCGCGAGCAGCAACTGCTGGCCCGTGAGTCTATGTTCCGGGAAGCGATGGAGGCATCGGCTATTGGTATGGCTCTGGTGTCGACGGACGGACAATTGCTGAAAGTGAATCCGGCGCTGTGTCATATGCTGGATTACAACGAGGCGGAGCTGGCTGATTTATCCTGGTCACAACTGATCCACCCTGATGATTTGGGGAGGGAACAGCGTTATCAGCAACGCCTGCTGAATAATCAGCAGAGTTCATATCGTCTGGAATTGCGTTACCGGCGTAAGGATGGCCGGATGATCTGGGTGTTACTGGTGGTTTCTATGGTGCGTGATGATCGCGGATTACCGCATTATTTCGTGCTGCAGGCAGAAGATATTGACAGTCGCCGCCGTAGTGAGGAACGAGAGAGGGAATTATTCAATCGCTACCTGCTGGCGGCAGAGGCCGGACAGGTCGGTGTCTGGGAATGGCGTCCTGCGGAACAGCAGATGAACTGGGATGAGCGCATGTTCGATCTGTATGCGCTGGACCGGCACAATATCATACCGTCTTTCAGCGTCTGGAAAAGTTGTGTCTATCCGGACGATCTGCCGCGCATACTGAAAGAAATCTCAGCAGCGCTGCATGAAACAAATGTGCTGGATAGCGAATTCAGAGTGAGACACCATGATGACAGCATCCACTATTTACGCATTCATGCCATGGTGGAACGGGATGCTGCCGGTGATGTCTGGCGCATGGTTGGTACCAACTGGGACATCACCGAGCTGCGGGTGCTGATGAACGATTTATCCCGTGAGCGGGAATTGCTGCGCACCACGCTGTTATCCATCGGGGAAGCGGTGATCATGACGGATCAGAATGTCAGGATCATCTTTATGAATCCGGCCGCAGAACACATGCTGGATTGTTCTAACCGCAAAGCGAGTCACCGCTCCGTAGACAGGATCATGCACCTGGTGGATGCCGGTGGTAATTCACTGGAGAACCCTTTGCATGCCGCGCTACGGCAACGGCGGCTAATTCATCTGAACAACGATGCTTATCTGAAAAAAGCGGATGGTTCGATGACCGCCATCCAGGATTCTGCGGCACCCATCCTGCGGAATAATGATGAGCTGTTAGGTGGCGTTCTGGTTTTTTCCGATGTCACTGAAATGCGGGCCTTACAAAAACGGCTGGGTTATCAGGCCAGTCATGATCCCTTAACCGGGCTCATTAACCGCTCCGCATTTGAAACCATCCTGCAGGATGTGGTGAAAGAGTCGGTGATGACTGCGGGGCAGAGTGTACTGGTTTATCTTGATCTGGATTATTTCAAGCGGGTCAATGATACGGGCGGACATGCAGCCGGTGATGAATTGCTGAAACAACTGGCCTGCGTCATGAGTTCCCGGATGAGGGCTTCTGATATTGTGTCCCGTCTGGGTGGCGATGAATTCGGACTGATTCTGCGTAACTGCTCGGTAGAATATGCCGAGTCCTTTATGAATGGCTTGATCAGAGATATATGTAAATTTGAATTTCGCTGGAATGATCAGATTTTTCATATTGGCGCGAGTGCCGGACTGGCACCGGTAAACGGACAGTTTTCCGCCTTCAGTGCGCTGCTGGCCAGTGCCGATCAAGCCTGCTATGCCGCCAAACGGGCTGGTCGCGGGCAGGTGAAAATAGTCGGCACCTCTTTTTGATGATGATTTCGCCGATTATTGCGCTGTGCTGTTATAATCGCCCCTCTTTTTCGTTCCGTTAGTATGCCTCCCGCACATGAATCACCGTCATAAACTAGAACTGCTCGCCCCGGCGAAAAATCTCGAATTTGGTATCGAAGCTATCAACCATGGCGCTGATGCCGTTTACATCGGGGGTCCGACTTTCGGCGCCCGGGCTGCGGCGGGGAACAGTATCGCTGATATTGAAAAGCTTGCTGCCTATGCCCATCGTTACGATGCCAAAGTGCTGGTGGCGTTTAATACCATTTTGCGGGATGACGAGCTGGAAGGCGCACAACGTCTGACGCATCAGCTCTATGACGCGGGAGCGGATGCCCTGATCGTGCAGGATCTGGGGCTGTTGCGCCTCGATCTGCCACCGATCGCATTGCATGCCAGTACCCAGCTGGATAACCGTACCCCGGAAAAGGTTCGTTTTCTGCAGGACGTCGGATTTTCGCGGGTCGTGCTGGCGCGTGAACTCTCGCTGGAACAAATCCGGGCGATTGCACAGCAAACCTCGGTCGAGCTGGAATTCTTTATCCACGGTGCGTTGTGTGTCAGTTACAGTGGCCAGTGTTATATCAGTCATGCCGTTACCGGACGCAGTGCCAACCGGGGTGAATGTGCGCAGTTGTGCCGGGTTCCCTGTACGCTGGAAACCCGGGAGGGTGATGCATTAGCGAAAGATCAGCATCTGCTGTCGCTGAAAGACATGAACCAGACGGCCAATCTGCAGGCACTGGCGGAAGCGGGAATCAGCTCATTCAAGATTGAAGGTCGCCTGAAGGATCTCTCTTACGTCAAAAATGTCACCGCCTGGTATCGCCAGAAACTGGATGCCATTATGGCCGGGCAGCCGCAGTGGCAGCGCGCGTCAGCGGGGCGTAGCCGTTATACCTTCACCCCCAAACCAGAGAAAAGTTTTAACCGTGGTGGCACGGATTACTTCCTGCATGGCCGCCAGATCCCGATCACCTCGTTCCTGACACCAAAATTTGCCGGTGAACCGGTAGGGAAAGTAAGCCGGCTGGGTGATAAATGGCTCGAAGTGCAGGGCGCAGAACCCTTTCATAACGGTGATGGCCTGAGCTATTTCAATCAGAAGAACGAGCTGGTCGGATTGCGGGTAAACCGGGCTGAAGGCAGCCGGCTGTTTCCGGCCGAACCGGTGCGCGGGCTGGCAGCAGGCACCCTGCTGTATCGCAACCATGATCAGGAATTTGAAAAACTGCTGGAGAAAAAATCCGCAGAGCGTCATCTCCGTGTGACGCTGCAGCTGAGCGAAACCGAACAGGGTTTTGTCCTGCAGATCACCGATGAGCAGGGTATCAGTGCCCAGGCCACCCTAGCGCTGGTGAAAGATGCGGCCAGCAATCCGGAGCGGGCACAGGCCACGTTGCGGGAACAACTGGCCAAGCTGGGTAACACCATGTTTGTTGCGGATAACGTTGAACTCCGGTTGTCACAACCCTGGTTTATTCCGGTCAGCAGCCTGAATGCCCTGCGCCGCGATGCGGTGGAGCAGCTGGAGCTGGCGCGGATGGCGGCCTATCAGCGTCCGCAGCCCAATCTGCAACGTTCACCGCTGGCGGTATTCCCGCAGCAGAAGCTCAGTTATCTGGGGAACGTGTATAACCAGCAGGCGGCCGCGTTTTATCAGCAGCATGGTGTCAGTGATATTGCCCCGGCCTATGAAATGAACCAGCAGCCGGATGAAGTCTCGCTGATGATCACGAAACATTGCCTGCGCTACAGCTTTGATCAGTGTCCGAAAGAGCGGGAACCGGGGTTCAAACCGGATCATCTGGTCCTGAAAATGGGTAAAGAGGCGTTCCGGCTGAAATTTGACTGTAAACGCTGCGAAATGCATGTGCTGGGCAAACTGAAATAGCCCAAAAGGCAGAAATAACAAAGGGAATATCATGTCAATCTGGGTGGATGCGGACGCCTGTCCGAACGCAGTTAAAACCATTCTGTTCCGTGCCGCAGAACGGACGGCTACGCCATTGATTCTGGTTGCGAATCAGTCAATCAGCGTACCGGCCAGCCGGCATATCCGTACACTGCGTGTCGAATCGGGTTTCGACGTGGCGGACAATGAAATTGTGAAACGGGTGGAAGCCGGTGATCTGGTGATCACCAGCGATATTCCGCTGGCCGCTGATGTTATCGAAAAAGGCGGTTTTGCATTAACCTCGCGCGGCGAAGAATTTACCCGGGAAAACATCCGGGGCCGGCTGAATATCCGTGATTTTATGGATACCATGCGTGCCAGCGGTATCCAGAGCGGCGGCCCGGCACCTTTCAGTGAAACAGAAAAACGGGCCTTTGCGAATGCACTGGATCGTTATCTGGCTAGGGTGCGATCTCAGGCGGGGTAGCGGTTTTCTTTTGCTGATAACGCGCCAGCCAGTTAAACAGGAACGGATTCAGCATAATGGAAACGATTGCACCGGCCAGCACCAGATCACGGGCTTCATTGGGGATCAGTTTCAGATAAACGGCGAGTCCGGCCAGGATAAAGGCAAATTCCCCGATTTGCGCTAAGCTGGCTGAGATGGTCAGCGCGACGGAGTTGGAATAGCCGAACAGGCGCACCAGCCCGTAGGCCGCCAGGGATTTCCCGGCAATAATAATCAGCACGGTCAGCAATACGGCCAGTGGTTCGCGCAGCAGGATGTCGGGATCGAATAGCATACCGACCGAAACAAAGAACAGCACGGCAAATGCATCGCGCAGCGGAAGCGTATCATTTGCAGCCTTATGGCTTAATTCTGAGCCGCTTAGGACCACGCCGGCAAAGAAGGCACCCAGTGCAAAGGAAACGCCGAACAGCTTCACGGCACCAAAGGCAATCCCCAGTGCAATCACCAGAACTGCGAGCGTAAACAGTTCACCGGAACCTGTTCTTGCCGTACGTTCCAGAGCCCAGGGGATGATCCGCCGGCCAATCACAAACATGAATAAAATAAATGCCAGCACTTTACCGAGCGTCACTGCCAGCTGCAGCCAGATATTAAACGAGGGATCCGGATCAGCAGAATGAGCCAGGACCGGTAACAGCACCAACGCGAGTACCATCACCAGATCTTCGACAATCAGCCAGCCGATAGCGATCTGACCTTCCCGTTTGACCAGCAAGCCCTTACTCTCCAGCGCCCTTAGCAAGACGACCGTACTGGCGGTAGAAAGGCTCAAGCCAAATACCAGACCGGTTGTCCACGACCAGCCAAGCAGCTTACCCGCAACGGCACCCAGCAGGGTCGCCAGCACAATTTGCAAGATAGCGCCGGGAATGGCGATGTATTTGACCGACAGCAGATCTTTAACGGAAAAATGCAGCCCCACACCAAACATCAGCAAAATAACCCCAAGTTCGGCTAACTCTGCCGCCAGTGGCTGATCAGCGACAAAACCGGGGGTAAATGGCCCGATCAAAACACCCGCCAGCAGATATCCCACCATATTGGACAGGTGTAACCGGTGAGCAATCATGCCAAGAATGAAGGCCATGGTCAGCGCGCCGACTAAGGTGGTGATGAGAGGCAGGGAATGGATCATCAGTTCAGGAGCTCCGGTTAATGGGTGAGCGAAAGACGGCGGATCGCCAGCCAGGGAATCGCACTTCCGATCAGGATCATGGCTGCAATCAGTACAATTTTAGCGTCGGGTATCAAAGAGACCATTTGCATACCGATGGCACCAAGAATGAACGACGAAAATGTCAGTAATGACGACGCGGCACCAATATCATTGTGAACCTGTTCCAGCACCATGTGGTTGCACAGCGGACGGCTTATCCCCATAAAAAACGATGCAGCAAACATGGATATCGCAAAACTGGCACTGGTTGGATGCCAGAGCAGCATCAGCGTGCCGGCAAGAAACATTCCGGCCAGTGACCAATTCAGGATCTGCATCGATGAAAAATGTGTGCTTAGTCTGGCACAACTGAATGAACCGGCCATTAAGGCGAGAGCATTAAACCCGAATAACAAGCCGAACTGCTGCGCGGACAATTGAAAATCAAGCATATAAATGCTGCCGGATGCGGCCAGAAATGAGTAAAAGAACAGCGGTGTAATGGCAAAAACCAACGTCAGTGAGCGATAAGCGCGGTTTTTAAATAACACCATATAGCGACGTAAAACAGCCGTGAGACCACCCTGTGTCCGGTGAATATCAGGTTCTTTTAACGTTAATGTGCCAACAAGCGAAGCCAGCGCCAGAATCACATGCGTGATAAAGATGATCCGCCAGGAAAGGTGTTCGATGACCCAGCTGCCCAGCATCGGCGCCAGCATCGGCACTAAGGGCACGATCACGCCGATGTAAGCCATGACTTTTTTCTGTTGCTGACCGGTATAGAGATCTTTCGACAGGGTCAGGCATAACGAAGAGGCGGCAGCCGCGCCGCACCCTTGCAGAAAACGGGCGACGACCAGCTGGCCAATCGATTGCGCCATTGCACAGAACAGACTGCCGGTAATAAAAATCAATAATCCGGCAAACAATACCGGGCGTCGTCCGAAACGATCAGCCAGTGGCCCGTAAACTAATAAAAACAGGCTGAAAGTAATAAAAAAGATCACCAGTGAAAAATTGGTCTGTGCCAGTGACAGTTGCCACATATGTTGCAGCATCGGTAATGCCGGCAAATACATATCAGTCGCGAGCGCCGGGAAACCTGCCAACAGAATAATCAGGACAAACGGAGGCATTACAGAACCTTTTTCTGAAATATAGAAGAAAAAAATGATAACAAAAAAGTAACAGTTTGCACTGGCCAAAGCCAGTATCAGATGGGGCTATACATGAAATTGGTTACAAATGAAGGATACGCCTGCCGGAGCAGGCGTAAGAAGAGAATGATCAGAACGCTTCGCTGACAATTTCTTTGGTAAATGATTTTTCGCAGTAATGACATTTCAGACGGACTTCACCCTGCGTTGAGCGCACACCGAAACGACTACGCACCGGTTCCCGGTGGCTGATGCAGTTTGAGTTCGGGCAGGCAAAAACGCCAACAATCACTTCCGGTAATTCCAGTTGATGTTTGGTGACGACTTTGAAGTCTTCAATGATATTCACGGTTGCCTGCGGTGCAAACAAGGCTAACTGGTTAGCCTGATCAGCAGTCAGCTGCGTGTTTTCCACTTTGATCAGATCTTTTGATCCCAGCGCAGCGGACGGCAGGTTTAAACCAACCGTAATACGCTGACGGGTATCCAGCAGATGGAACAATTTCAGGATCTTGATCCCCTGACCGGCAGGAATATGGTCAATCACCGAACCATTACAGATCGCTTCGACTTGCAGCTGTTTTTTCTCTGACATGATCGGCTCCTTATACTTCTTCGTTCAAAACTAACGCCAGTAACGCCTGACGTGCATACACCCCGTTACCGGCCTGCTGGAAATAGTAAGCATGATTTGTGTCATCCACATCAGTATGGATTTCATCCACACGTGGCAGCGGGTGCAGGATCTTCATATTCGGCTTGGCGGTTTTCAGTTCATCGGCTGACAGCACAAATTTAGCGGCAATATGACGGTATTCCGACTCTTCAAAACGCTCTTTCTGTACGCGGGTCATATACAGAATATCCAGTTCCGGCATCACTTCTTCAAGAGTGTCATGGAAGCTGAACTCAATACCTTTCTCGGTCAGTTCATCACAGATGTAATCCGGCATCGCCAGAGCTTCCGGTGCGATGAAGTAGAAGCGGGCACCAAACAGACTTAATGCCTGTGCCAGCGAGTGTACGGTGCGGCCATATTTCAGATCACCGACGAAGGCCAGTTTCAGACCATCCAGGGTGCCCTGAGTTTCATAGATACTGAACAGATCCAGCAATGTCTGAGTAGGGTGCTGATTTGAACCATCGCCGGCATTGATCACCGGTACCGAAGAAAACTCGGCAGATAAACGTGCCGCACCTTCCTGCGGATGACGGATCACGAATGCATCCGTGTAAGAGGTGATCACGCGAACAGAATCGGCCAGCGTTTCCCCTTTTTTCGCCAGCGATGTGTTACCGGCATCAGCAAAGCCGATCACCGAACCACCCAGGCGATGTACCGCGGTTTCAAATGACAGGCGGGTGCGGGTCGACGCTTCAAAGAAGCAGCTGGCGATCACCTTATGCTGCAGCAGGTCATGCCGCGGCGACTGCTTCAGCTGGCTGGCTGTCTGAACAACCAGTTCCAGATCAGTCCGGCTCAAATCGGCGATCGACAGAATATTTTTTTTATACAGGGGGTTGGCCATGGCGATAGTGTCCTCAGACAGGATAGGAGCAGGCGGCTGAGCGCTGCTCTGGGTGTAAAGGCACAGAAAAAAGCCCCTGCAAACGGGGCTTTTGGCATGAAATCAGAAGAATGGAAAAAACATTGCCAGCAATTTGATGTGGCAAAGTGCAAAAAGTCAGATCAATGTCCTGATGCATGATGAAGCGTCCATTCTGTCAGTGCGCGCTGATTATAGTTGATGGGGTGGGGTGTGTTAAGCGACCGGACACAAAGATCTGTGGTTAAAAAAGGCCATCAGACTCTTTTTTTGCTGAAATCAGAAGTAATTAGCTAAAAAAGCAGCAAACGGACCAGTCAGCATAAAAATCGCTTTACCTTTCAGAGGCAATTCGTATAATCGCCAGCGTAAATTGCAGGGGCGTAGTTCCAATTGGTAGAACAGCGGTCTCCAAAACCGATGGTTGGGGGTTCGAATCCCTCCGCCCCTGCCAACTTAAAACCAGCGAAAGCTGGTTTTTTAGTTTCTGCCTTCCGCAAATACTTCCTCTTAACGTACCTTCCGTAACACCCGTCCTGACAGGCTGGTATCAAATCTCCAGACGTTATCAAAAATCTTCATTAATGCCGGTTTACCGTGCCGCGATAGGCTAACCGCATTAAAACGGTTTCCCAGACGTTTGATTTGCTGCGCCTGTTGCTCTGTTTCCTGGCTTAAACGCTGGGCGATAAAGTCAGATAGCACTACCGCATCCGCGTTACTGAAACGTGCCTGTTGCATATAGTGCATTACCTGCTGCATGCAGGGTTCAAGATCAGTACCCCCTTTGAATGAACAACCGAGAAAGTTCAGGGCTTCCTGCAAACCTTCCGGGCCGGTCAGTTCATAGGTCACTACATCTGTGGAAAACAGCATGATCACACAGGCCCGGTTTTCCGACAGGGCAATCTGCAGCAGGGCAAAGCAGAAGCCTTTGGCACAGTCTTCCGGATAGCCACTCATCGACCCGGAAGTATCAATACAGACAATAAACGGCCCTTTGGTATCCTCTGTTTCACCGAAAGTGCGTTGCTCACTCATCACCGTTTCGAGACTGCGGCTTTGTCCCATGAACTGATAATTCAGTAACCGCCGTTCTGCCAGTTGTTTGTAGAACACGGTTTCCAGTTCCGGTTCGGTCAGCAAAACAGTTTCAGAACTGATCAAACGGTTCAGCTCGTTACTCTGATGTATACCAACCAGATCGTCCGGCACCTGTTCATGCTGCACAGTCTGCCATTCCTCTGTTTCCACCCGGTTGATCTGCTCTTCCGCACTGCTGTCCTGCGTTGCGGCCCGGCCCAGGGCATCGGCAATTTTTTTCAGTTCGGGGTTATGTGTCAGGAAACTGGCATAGTGCCGGAATAACGAACTGTTACCCTGTAACAGATGGGTTGCCGTGAGATCCCACAGTTTTCCGGGATGCTGCGGTGCCAGGGTTTCATCCAGTTCACCAGCGATTTGCATGCGCAGTTCCAGTTGCTGCAGCATCCGCTCGCGCTCTTGTTCGGCAAAAATGATCTCGAGCGACAAGACCTGAGATACCAGATGTTCCCGCCATTTCTGCATAAAGAGCTGTTTACGGTTATGCGGGTTGGCCTGACTGAGGCTCAGCAATAAATTCTGCGCATCGGCATGGAAATCACTTTGCTGCAACTGGAGCAACACCCGCGTACTGTGCTCAGTAAACTGCTCAGGGCTCAGACCCTGCGTTTCAAGATAGAGGATATATTCCTGCTGCAAATAATCCGGCACCGGAATGTTTTTCATCTGTGCCGGAACAGATTGACTCCATTGTTGTACATGCTCTTGTACGTTTTTGAAAAACAACGGATGTTCATGCATAAATTGTGAAACCTGTGGCGAAGACATGACAGTCGACACCAGATCCTGCACCACCTGGGTTTCATTTATTGACAGCAACAGCGACAGCGTTTGTAAATCGACCATAGGTTAGTGTCCGGCTAACTGAACCAGTGATTCAAGGCTATGCAAGTTTGCTTCCAGTTGTTGCTGCAGGGCCTTAATTTCACTATCCAGACGCAGGAAACTGTCTTCGATTGCGGTCAGAGACTCCTGCGCCAGAAACAGGTGCGGGCATTCCACGGTGAATAACAGATATTGCTTTTTCACATCATCGCGGATCTTGCGCCATTCATTCTGCATACTGTCCAGTTGTTCCTGCCAGGTTTTCTTTTGCCAGTCAGGTAAACCTTGCTTGCCGGAAATGGTCAGTGCGATTGGCCGGTTGGCGCTGTCTCTGGCAATCAGGATGGCATGGCCGTCAGTACCCTGGATATCAGCATCGAAGCGCAGCGGGATCGTGTTTTGATCTTCCTGCAGACGTACCGGTACGGGTTCCTGTTTGTGCAGCCAGAGCATTAACTCTTTACGGCGTAATGTTGCAAACCGGATTTCACGTTCCGGGTGCTTAGGATCAAGATAAGCTGTTTGCAGAAAAATCAGCCGGTAATTCTCCGCAACCGGGCTTAATCCTGCGGCTTTAAAATCAAGATGCCATCCTTTGCCGCGCGGACGTATCAGTTTCTGTGCCGGGGAGAGGCGGCAACCGAGAATCTTGGTCTGTTCCCGCTGATACTGCTGCAATTCAGTCTGCAACCGCTTGAGCGAGATATGTAGATTTTCCTGTCCGAATGCCAGTTTACAGGCGAAATCATGCAGCATGGACTCAATCTGTTGCCGGGCATACAGGTCATGCCACAGGCAATCTTTCAGTAATAACAGATCCAGACTGTTGATTTTCTGCCGGCCATTAAAGAACGCACTGGCCTGCAACAAGCGTAAGGCTTTTTTCCAGCGGCGATCAGAGACATACATTGAATCCAGCTGCTCGCTGTTTTGCTGACTCAGACGGAAGATCTGATCCCGCAACGCATACAGTTGTTCAAAAATGGCATCCGGAAGCGTGACCTGAGTCAGAGCCTGTTGCCATTCGTTATATTCATCATCACTGATTTTAATATCGGTATTGACCGGATCGTATTGCGGATCCTGACGGCTTATCAGCATCGCGCGGAAATTCTGTTTATCCTGAATGCGATCCATCCAGATGCGCACCAGCATACGGTCATACAGCGCTTCCAGCCCGCTGTCTTTCTGCGGTAATTCATTCGACGCGGTCACCAGCAGCCGCATCGGAACAACGACTTCGCGTTCACCATTACGGAAACGGTGTTCATTAATCACGGTCAGTAAGGTATTCAGGATCGCCGGACCGGCTTTCCAGATCTCATCCAGAAACACCACTTCCGCATCCGGCAGATAACCGTCGGTCAGACGCAGATAGCGGCCATCATCTTTCAGCGCCTGGATCGATAACGGCCCAAATACCTCTTCCGGCGTCGAAAAGCGGGTCATCAGATATTCAAATGCCCGGCTGTCGCGAAAAGCATGGATCAGCCGGCGGGCAATCAGACTTTTGGCAATACCCGGCGGGCCAAGCATAAACACGCTTTCACCTGACAGGGCGGCCAGCAAACAAAGCCGGATCACATCTTTTCGTTCAAATAAGCCCTGGGACAGTGCATCAATCAACCGTCCTATACGCTCCTGAAGCTGTTTATTGTTCTGCATTCAACCGATCTCCGTCGCTGTAACCACTGCTGTGCGACACTCATTAGCTATAATGCCGTAACAAATATTTTACAGGCTTGTTTTATATCATTGATCCATGAAATTCGTTTATCTGTCCTGGCAGAAGCTGTTTTTTCTCTGGCGACTCTGGTATGAATGCATCCGGAAAACAGAGAGAGGCTCCAGTGTCAAAATCGATTCTGCGTCATATGCACATTACTGACTGGCAGTTGCACCGCCCGGAGGCGTTGCCGCATGTGCCGCCGGCGCTCAGAAGCAAAGCCGGGCCCATCTGCTGGGTGGTCGGTGACCTGCCGGGCTGGATCCGCGATCTTTGTCTGGTTCTGCATCTGGCAGATTATCAGCATGTGCTTCAGCCGGCTGATTTACCGGTATCATTAGATGATGGCGATTGGATCCTGTGGAGCGGAGAAAATGTTACTCCGGAAAATTATCCGCATGCGCACCAGCTTTCATTAAGCTCATCAGCTTCAGCGAAACAACAACTATGGCATCAGATCTGTCAGTATGAAAATTGAATTTATTGTTCCGGATAAAACCCACCTGCAAGCGCTTTTCGATATTGAGTGCCGGGCTCATCAATATCCGTGGAGCCATCATTTATTATCATCAAACTTTGGTAACCGTTATTTCAATGGAGCCATCCTGTATCAGCAGCAGATTATCGGTTTTTATATTGCGGACCTGTTGCTGGATGAAAGTACGCTGCTGAATATCTGTATTGATCCTGCATGGCAGGGACACGGATTCGGTCAGCAATTATTAGAACATTACCTGCAGCAAACAGCGGCGCGCGGCTGTATGCAATGGTGGCTGGAAGTCAGAGCCTCGAATATTACAGCGCAAAATTTATATCAGAAAATGGGCTACCATGAAGTGGGCCTGCGGAAAAATTATTATCAGAACGGGAATGTCAGCGAAGATGCGTTTGTGATGCAGCGCTTTCAGGATTGATGACAAAGGATGTTCCGGTAATGCAGACAGTGCGGTGTTTCGTCATGACATTATTGCTGGTGGTTGCGGTTTCAGCAGACGCCGCATCGGTCTACAAATATGTCGATGAAAGAGGGGTTGTCAGTTATACCGATCAATATGCCCGTGCTCAGCCCTTTAATCCGGTCGAAATTGAGATCTGGGAGCCGGAGCAGGATGCGGTCGTATTGCGTTATACCAAAATGGGTAACCTTTATCTGTATAACAGCCTTTACGGGCCGGTGACGGTGACATTAAAAATGAACCGGCAGGATAATGTTATCGCACACCGGAATCTGTCCCAGCCGATCGTGGTGGCGCCCCGAACCGAAATTTTTGTCGATCAGGTTAACTATCTGGGGCAGGGTAAACTCGAATTCAGTTACCATTTTTCAGTGGGTACACCTTCCGATATACAGAAAGATCACTCGATCCTACGTTCGCCGTTTGCCGGTAGTTTTCAGATCTCTCAGGCATTTAATGGGGGGTACAGTCATAACTTGCCGGGCAACCGCTATGCGCTGGACATCGCGATGCCGGTGGGTACGCCGGTACTGGCGGCGAAGTCCGGAACCGTACTGGATATGAGAGACAGCTTTAACAGTCACAGTACCAATCCGCAAGACAGGGCAAAAACCAATTACGTTCGTCTATTGCATCCGGATGGCACAATGACATTGTATGCGCATCTGAAAACCGGCAGCGGCATGGTGAAACCCGGGCAATTTGTTAAGACCGGACAATTGCTGGCGTTATCAGGCAATACGGGATTCAGTACCGGGCCGCATCTGCATTTTGCCGTGCAACGCAACAATGGTACGCGATTAATCTCAATTCCTTTTGATTTACAGGGAATTGTGCCGCAAAAGGGCAATTGGCTGGCTGGGCAGTCGGCATATGCACGATGATCCAGATGATTCATCTATCGATATAACCGATATCAATAATCAGAAGTTGCGATTTCAAGAGGAAAAACGCGCTGTTCATGCCAAATAATTATATTTAATCTTATTTTGTGCGTTTTTTTTCATGAGCAGAGCGGGTAGAGTATCTCCCCCATTTATTTTCGGGATTGTGCGTGAGCTCTCAGTACTTGGCCGGTAGACTGAGTCCGCAATTTCCGTAAATAGAACTGAAGATGCAGGTACGTTTTTGTGTTGAAACGTCTACACTGTTGCCTGCGAATACATGAACCGGTCGCTGTGGGCAATAATGCAGCGTCA
>MTLD01001004.1_pt1 | contig 52157 bp, 46 predicted proteins | sample 1982471 | NCBI WGS metagenome assembly MTLD01 (sample SAMN05712604, study PRJNA340218) | biofilm metagenome | isolation source: sample SPM anode biofilm adapted to -50 mV | place: USA | collected 2012-02-03
AGTAGACAGTTGCAGCAGACGAATCGCTTGTTGCAATTGTGGGGTCATGGCAAGTTGTTGCCCAAGACGCAACTGTAAGGTCGGCTTCATCTACGGGATATGTCCTTAATTTCTAATTTCCGTATCGGTGCTTGTATAAGCAGCCCGTATTTTTATTATGGCTGATTATGGCCATAGGCACATTGTTTACAGGGTAAATCCTTCACCCAGATAAACTTGTTTGACGTGCTCATTTTGCAGAATCTCTGCCGGTGAACCTTCAGCAATCAGATTACCGTGGCTGACGATATAGGCTTTTTCGCAGACATCCAGCGTTTCACGTACATTATGATCGGTAATTAATACACCGAGTCCGCGATCCCGTAAATGCTCAATGATCCGCTTAATGTCGATTACGGAAATCGGATCAACCCCGGCAAATGGTTCATCCAGCAGAATAAAGCGCGGTTCAACAGCCAGTGCCCGCGCTATTTCCACTCTGCGGCGTTCACCGCCGGAGAGACTCATACCGGTGTTTTTACGGATATGGCCGATATGAAATTCTTCCAGCAGTGCTTCCATTTTTTCTTTTTGTTCTGCCCGGCTCAGCCCGCTGCGTAGCTGTAATACGCCCAGCAGATTTTCTTCCACGGTCAGACGACGGAAAATGGATGCTTCCTGTGGCAGATAACCGATACCATGGCGAGCGCGCTGATGCATCGGCATCGCAGTGATATCCAGCTGGTCGATCGTAACGGTTCCGCCGTCTTGCGGTACCAGTCCGACTATCATATAGAAAGAGGTCGTTTTTCCTGCACCATTCGGACCTAACAGACCGACTACCTGACCAGTGGCGACCTGCAGACTGACGTTTTGTACTACCTGTCTGCCTTTGTAACTTTTCTTCAGGCCACTTGCTTGCAAAAGAGTCATAGATTTACTGTTTGCCTGCTTTGTTGAATTCTTCGATTTCCTGTGGAAGGAAAATAGTCTTCACGCGGGAACCTTTACCGCTGCTCTGCGCTATCATCTGCTGTTTCTGGATGTCATAACGGATCACATCACCGTTTACCTGATTATCGTCCTGCTTCAGCTCAGCTTTCCCTGTCAGGGTGACCATGCGATCCTTTAACTGATAACGCAATTCGCTGGCACTGGCGTTAACCGGTTTGCCATTGTCCAGGATCTGAAAAAAAGTGGCCGGCCGGCCGGTCGCGATCATCTCATCATTCCCTTTCTCATGCCGTAATACCACTACTTTATCGGCGTGAATAATGATGGAACCCTGAGTGATCGTCACATCCTGCTGAAAAGTTACTTTATTTTCATTCAGTTCAGCCTGCTGGCTGACGGAGTCGACAACGACCGGTTGCTGATAATCCGATTGTTTGGCCTGTGCGCTGACAGAAAGCAGCAGAAGCAGTCCGAAACTAGCGTGGCTTAAAGTAAGTTGCATGGCCTTTATCCAAAATTTGGTAACGTTTGGTATTCAAGTCAGCACGTAAGCCGACACCTTGGACATGATAGTCCGGGCTGTCAATAGTGACAGGTTTATCGCTGCTGATCTGGCGGCTGTTCATATCCATTTCCAGATAACTGGTTTGCATCCGGTCAATGTTGAGTGCCGGATTGTGGTTTTTAATTAACACACTATCACGCAGAATCAATCGATCATTACTGATCATTTGTCCTGAGTCAGCCGAGACATTCCAGGCTTTCTGGCCATTCGGTTCAAATGTCTGCAATACCGGATGCACCGCATCGGTAACTTTATTGTGCTGATAATAAAGCGCCTGATCAGCAGTAAAAATATCCGTTAACTTACCATCGGCACTGTAACGCTGGTTATGCAGCTTTGACGCTGTAAAACTCGGCAATGACAGATCTTTTTTCTGCAGCAATGTATTCTGATTATCATGCTGTGATGACCATTGCCATGCCAGCAGTGACACCAGAAACAACAATAATATCAGTAACGTTTGCCGGTTGATCATACCGAGGTTCCCTGTGCGGAATCGAGCTGGCCGTGAGCCTGTAAAATCAAATCACAGACTTCTCTGACTGCACCGTAACCACCACCGGTCCGGGTCACCAAGTCTGCTTTTTGCAGTACCAGCGGATGAGCGTTCACCACGGCAATACCTAACGCGGCATTATGCATGACAGGTAAATCGATGACATCGTCACCGATATAGGCCGCCTGAGCAGCTGAAAGCCCCAGCTTATCCAGTAATGCTTCAAACGCGGGCAATTTGTCGCCCTGGCCCTGATAAATATGCTGCACCCCCAGCGCCTGCATCCGGCGCTGAACTATGTTTGAACTGCGCCCGGTGATAACGGCAACCTCAATACCGGCGTTCAGCAGAGCCTTGATGCCAAACCCGTCATGAGTATGAAAGGTTTTCAGCTCTTCACCGTCATTGCCCATATAGATCCGGCCATCGGATAAGACGCCATCCACATCACAGACCAGCAACCGGATCTCGGCTGCCAGTGCCATAATGCGTTTTTCCACAGTACCGTAAGGCGTGGCTATATAATCGCTCATACTACTCCGGCTTTCAGCACATCATGCATGTTAAATGCACCGACCGGGTGGCGTTGTTTATCCAGCACGATCAGCGCGTTGATCTTTCTTTCCTGCATCAGCTTGACCGACTGAGCCACCAGCATCTCAGCAGGGACGGTGATGCAGTTGGCGGTCATCACTTTGGTAATTGATGTTGTATGAATATCGAGCTGTTGATCCAGTATACGGCGTAAATCACCGTCAGTGAAAATACCTGCCAGCGTTCCGGTATCATCCAGAATTGCAGTCATACCCAGACCTTTACGGCTCATTTCCAGTAAGGCATCACTGACGGACGCTTTGTCTGATACTGCCGGGATCTGTTCGCCCTGATGCATGATATCTGCATTTCGCAGCAACAGTTTCCGGCCGAGTGCTCCGCCCGGATGAGACATGGCAAAATCATTCGCGGTAAAGCCACGGGCTTCCAGTAATGAAACCGCCAGCGCATCACCAAGCACCAGTGTTGCGGTAGTACTGGAAGTCGGTGCCAGACCCAGCGGACATGCTTCCTGTTCCACATGCAGACACAGATGAATATCAGCTTCTTTTGCCATGGTAGATTCAGGACGGCTGGTCATGCAGATAAGCTTGATTCCCCAGCGTTTCATCACCGGCAAGACAGCCAGTATTTCGTTGCTTTCACCGGAATTTGAAATGGCGATCACCACGTCATTGCTGCTGATCATACCCAGATCACCATGGCTGGCTTCACCCGGATGGACGAAGAACGCCGGGGTACCGGTGCTGGCAAAACTGGCGGCCATCTTGCGGCCGATGTGTCCTGATTTACCCATGCCCATCACGACAACTTTCCCTTTGCAGTGGAAAAGCATCTGACAAGCCTGAGTGAATTGTTCATCCAGTGTCTGGAAAAGTCCTTCAATTGCCTGGAGTTCCAGGCGTAAAACGCGTTCTGCGGACTGGCGGAAATCAAAATTAGTTGGCATTTACGATCCTCTGAGCGTGTTGCGCAAGATCACATTATATGAAAACCTCGGCACAGAAGCGATAACGGCACTTTTTTTGCCTGAAAACAGTATCAGTGGTACCTGTTTAATTGGCTACGACATTTTTCAACAGATACAATGGGCGTCAGAAGTTCATCAGCGGAGGTTGCGTGAGTGATTCATTGATCCAGATCCGGGACTTAAGTTTCAGTCATGGAGAACGGTTGATTTACGACAATATCAGTCTGGATATTCCCAAAGGCAAGATCACTGCGCTGATGGGCCCCAGCGGTATTGGTAAAACCACATTGCTGCGATTGATCGGCGGACAACTGAAGCCGGATCACGGGCAGATCCTGTTCGATGGTGCCGATATTCCTCAGTTAAACCGACGCGATCTTTATGCTATCCGTAAACGTATGAGTATGCTGTTCCAGAGTGGCGCATTATTCAGTGGGATCAGCGTTTTTGATAATGTCGCTTATCCGTTGCGTGAACATACCCGTTTGCCGGAAGAAATTATCCGTACTCTTGTACTGATGAAACTGGAATCAGTGGGGTTGCGTGGTGCGGCCAGTCTGATGCCATCCCAGCTTTCCGGTGGTATGGCTCGTCGTGCCGCACTGGCCAGGGCGATTGCGCTGGATCCGGAATTGATCATGTATGATGAACCTTTCGCCGGCCAGGATCCGATCACTATGGCGGTGCTGGTGAAACTGATCCGCGAGTTAAACAGGTCAATGGGGATCACATCCGTTATCGTATCGCATGATGTGGCTGAAGTGATGAGTATTGCGGATTATGTCTATCTGATCGCAAATCATAGTATTGTGGCACATGGCTCGCCGGAAGAATTACGCCGGGAAGGTAATCCGGAAGTGGTGCAGTTTGTGCGGGGTTTACCTGATGGACCGGTGCCGTTCCATTATCCGGCCATTGAATTGTTACAGGAACTTTAGATGTTGGTCGATTTTATCAGCCGTCTCGGACGGCGCGGCATACAAAGCCTGACGGCGATCGGACGTGCCGGCATCATGTTGTATCAGGCCCTTATCGGACGACCAGAACCGAGAAAACATTTCCCGTTACTGATTCAGCAACTCTATGTCGTTGGCGTTGAGTCTGTGTTGATTATTCTGGTTTCGGGACTGTTTATCGGTATGGTGCTCGGTTTTCAGGGATATCGGGTGCTGGTGGACTTTGGTGCTGAAGCATCTCTCGGGCCATTAGTGGCACTGTCGTTGTTACGTGAACTGGGCCCAGTGGTGTCTGCTTTGCTGTTTGCCGGACGTGCCGGGTCGGCGCTTACCGCTGAGATTGGTCTGATGAAGGCGACCGAACAGCTGAGCAGTCTGGAAATGATGGCAGTTGATCCGCTGCGCCGGATTGTCTCGCCACGATTCTGGGCCGGGGCAATAAGCCTGCCGCTGTTATCCCTGATATTTTGTTTTATCGGTATCATTGGTGGCAAACTGGTCGGTGTTGACTGGCTCGGCGCTGATGAAGGTGGTTTCTGGTCAGCGATGCAGGCATCGGTGGACTGGCAGGAAGATATTGTTCAGGGGATTATCAAGTCGGTAGCGTTTGCACTGGTAGTCACCTGGGTTGCTTTATTTAATGGTTATGACAGTCTGCCAACGGCAGCAGGAATCAGTCAGGCGACCACTCGAACAGTGGTTCACGCCTCGTTGCTGGTATTGGGATTGGATTTTGTAATGACAGCCGTCATGTTCAGGTGAGAGCGATGAAGTTCAGTAAAATTGAGTTTCTGGTTGGGTGTTTCATGCTGGCAGGTATATTTGCCGGTGTCATGCTGGCATTGCAAGTAGCAGGCCTGACTTTTGGCAACAAAGGTAGCACATATTCTCTGTATGCCAGTTTTGATAATATCGGCGGTCTTAAAGTCAGATCGCCGGTAAAAATTGGTGGTGTCGTGATTGGCCGGGTATCTGATATCTCGATTGATGCCAAATCGTTTACACCTAAAGTGGAAATGCAGATCGAAGAAAACTATAACCAGTTGTCTGACACCAGTACGGCCGCCATTCTGACTTCCGGCTTATTAGGCGAGCAGTATATCGGTATTACCCCCGGTTTCTCTGATGAGGAAATGGGGACTGAAATACTGAAAAACGGCGATGCTATTTCAGATACCAAATCAGCTTTGGTACTGGAAGATTTGATTGGCAAATTTGTTTACGGGCAGGCGGATGGCAAATCTGACGGCCAGAGCTCTGCTGCAACAGATACTAATAACTAAAACATCTAAGGAGTCACGCAATGTTTAAGTGGGTAAACCGTTGTGCTGTCTGGTTACTGTTACTGGTTTCTGTACAGTCATTTGCTATTAATTCACAAGATCCGTATCTGCTGGTCAAAGAAGCGGCAGGGAAGACATTCACCCGTCTGGAACAGGATGCTCCTCAGGTTAAGCAAAATCCGAATCACTTGCGTACCATTGTCCGTGAAGAGTTGTTGCCTTATGTGGATAACAAATTTGCGGCGTATAAGGTGATTGGTAAAGAGCTGAAAAGCACAACTCCTTCACAACGAGAACGTTTTGTAAAAGCGTTCACCGACTATATCGTGGCAACCTATGCTGATGCATTGGGCAAATATGATAAGCAGACCATTAAGGTAGAGTCCGGCCAGCCTTTGGATACGAAAAAAGAAATTTCGGTGAAGGTGACCGTGATTGATCCGGACAAACCAGAGATCAATGTCGTATTCCAGTTGCGGAAAAACAGTAAAACCGGTGAGTGGAAAGTGTTTGATATGATTGCTGAAGGCGTGAGTCTGCTTTCTTCCAAGCAGTCTGAGCTGGGTGGTTCTATCCGTCAGAAAGGGATCGATAGCGTCAGCAGCATGCTGGAACAGCACAATTTAAAACCGGCTACTTTACCGGGTAAACAGTCATGAAACTGACTGGCAATCTTGATGCCGCCCAGGTGACACAATTGTGGCCGGGAAGGAGCGATCTGTTCCGGCAGAATGAGCTGGATGTCAGTTCAGTCAATAAGGTTGACTCGGCGGGCGTCGCTTTTCTGGTCAAGTGGGCTCAGGCTTGTCAGGCAACCAATCAGCGTCTGTCAGTACAGGGCGCATCACCCGAATTAATGCAGCTGATTTCGTTATATGGCATCAGCGCATTATTCGATCTGGCTTCATCGCAATAAACGAGAAATTATTATGCATCCAACCGAGATTGAGAGTATTCTTCGGGCCGCTCTCGCGCTGGACGAGTTATATGTAAAGGGTGACAACGGTCACTATCAAGTCATTGCAGTTTCTTCCCTGTTTGCCGATATGAGCCGGGTGAAAAAACAGCAAACCGTTTATGCTCCGCTGAAGGAACATATTGCCAGCAATGCCATCCACGCACTGAGTATCAAGGCGTTTACACCTGAAGAGTGGCAACGTGATCGTAAACTGAACGGTTATTGAGTCAGCGCGGATCGCCGTGCTATGAAGTCTGAATATTGAGAAATCGTCACTATGGATAAATTTCGTGTGCAGGGGCCAGCCCGGCTCACCGGAGAGGTTATTATTTCCGGAGCCAAAAATGCGGCACTGCCCATCCTTTTTGCTGCTCTGCTGGCCGACGAGCCGGTAGAAATCCAGAACGTTCCTAAGCTTCGTGATATCGATACCACCATGAAACTGCTGAGTCAGTTGGGTGCCCGTGTCGAACGAAATGGCTCCGTACATGTTGATGCGGGTCCGGTTAATGTGTTTTGTGCACCGTATGATCTGGTGAAAACCATGCGCGCATCAATTTGGGCGTTGGGACCTCTTGTGGCCCGCTTTGGCCAGGGACAAGTATCTCTGCCGGGTGGCTGTGCTATCGGTGCTCGTCCTGTTGATTTACATATCAATGGACTGGAGCAACTGGGTGCCACGATCACGCTGGAAGAGGGTTACGTTAAAGCATCAGTAAATGGTCGTCTGAAAGGTGCTCACATTGTCATGGATAAAGTGAGCGTCGGCGCTACCGTGACTATCATGTGCGCGGCAACGCTTGCTGAAGGCAAGACTATTATTGAAAACGCGGCCCGCGAACCTGAGATTGTTGATACAGCCAATTTCCTGAATACGCTGGGTGCGAAAATCAGTGGTGCCGGCAGTGATAAAATTATCATTGAAGGTGTTGAGCGGTTGGGTGGCGGTGTCTATCGCGTACTGCCGGATCGTATCGAAACCGGAACATTTCTGATTGCAGCTGCCGTTACTGGCGGTAAAGTTATCTGCCGGAATACTCGTCCGGATACGTTAGATGCGGTACTGGCCAAACTGACAGATGCCGGCGCAGATATTGAAGTCGGTGAAGACTGGATCAGTCTGGACATGCATGGTCGTCGTCCGAAAGCGGTGAATATCCGTACTGCACCGCATCCTGGTTTTCCCACCGATATGCAGGCGCAGTTCAGCCTGCTGAATATGGTTGCCGAAGGAACCGGGGTTATTACCGAAACTATTTTTGAAAACCGTTTCATGCATATTCCTGAGCTCATCCGTATGGGCGGTCATGCAGAAATCGAGAGCAATACCGTGATTTGTCAGGGTGTGCAGAAGTTGTCCGGTGCTCAGGTGATGGCGACGGATCTGCGGGCTTCTGCCAGTCTGGTGATTGCCGGTTTTGTAGCGCAAGGCACCACAGTGGTAGATCGTATCTACCACATTGATCGTGGTTATGAGCGGATTGAAGATAAGCTCCGCGCTCTGGGTGGTCAGATCGAACGTATTAAGGGTGAGTAAATTCACTCCTTAATGAACAAAGGCACCTCAGGGTGCCTTTTGTTTAGCTGTTTCCCGATTTACTGAAACGAACGTCTTCTTCTACGGTAATAGTACAAACCAATTGTTTGCCATTGCGCAGCACGGTGAATTGAGCCTTGGTTCCGGGTTGCATCTCAGCGATGATATCCATGGCATCCCGGACATTGTTGATTGGTTTATCATTGATCCGGAGCAGCACATCACCCCGTTGCAGACCGCCTTTGACTGCGGGGCCATCACTATCCATATTCTCAATGACCAAGCCTTTGGAAAGTTGCGCATCCTGTAATTTGGCGGTGACGGAATCAATCTGTACGCTGGAAATACCGACATAGCCACGTTTAACCCGGCCGTGCGAGATCAGTTCATCCATGATCCGTTTGGCCAGCTGGTAGGGGATAGCAAAGCTGATACCATAACCTTCGAGCGATGAGCCTAAGTGATAAGCCCCGGCATTAATTCCGACCAGTTCACCACGGGTGTTGACCAGTGCGCCACCTGAATTACCGGAGTTAATGGCGGCATCGGTCTGCAGCAGATCCTGACGACCGTTGCTGTCTGGTCCCATCGTGCTCAAACCAATACGGCCGGTGGCACTGATAATACCCTGGGTAATGGTTTGTCCTACGTTGTAGGGGTTACCAATGGCGAGAACCACATCACCCACCAACGGAGAAAGTTGAGGATCCTGTGGGATCTCCGGCAGATTATCGGCAGAAATAGAGAGAACAGCCAGATCAGTAGGCACATCGGCTCCGACCAGCTCAGCCGTGAGTACCCGGCCATCCTGCAGCGCGACAATGATCTGGTCGGCATCAGAGATCACATGAAAATTGGTCAGCACATAGCCTTTCCGGCTCATGATCACACCGGAGCCCAGGCTCTGTGGTAACAGCTCTTTGCTGTCATTTAAGGCGGAATGCTGAAAACTGCGGGTATAGATATTAACGACCGCCGGACCGGCCCGACTGGCGGCATAGGCATAACTCAGCGGCGGCGCCTCTCTGGGGTCATAACTGTCGGAGGTAAACTGGCGTAAATGGGGAGCCCAGATAAGCAGACCAGCCAGTAACAGCCCTAACAATACGGCTTTGCCGATGTAACGCAAGGCTGCAATCCACATAAGTCCTCTCTCCATTCAAATCGAATGAAAAGAATAGCATATCTTTCAGAAGGATGGCCTGCCGACAGGGTGCCGGCAGGCATATTTGTTAACGCAGTACCAGATACAGGGTTGCGTCACCACGGCGGATATTCAGTGCCAGAATATCGGCACGGTTTTTCATTGCCGTGCGCAGTTCCTGCAGATTATTGATGCGGGTCCGGTTGACACCGATGATCACGTCATCTTTCTGCAAACCAGCTTGTGCGGCCGCAGAGCGCTGTTCCAGTTTAGTAATGACGACACCGGTAACCTTTGAGCCGGGCTCACTGTTACCCAAGGTGGCACCTTCTAATGCCGGATGCAGCACACTGGCTTTGGTTTCGGAAAGATCAGCCTGTTTCAGTGTGACACTGATTTCCTGCTCTTTACCATCACGGATCACACCCAGGGTCACCGTTTTACCGGCGCCCATGGTGGCAATATTGGCCCGTAACTCACCAAATGAACGAACCGCTTTGCCATTCAGCTTCACGATAATATCTCCGGCTTTGATACCGGCCACATCAGCGGCGGAATTTGGCATGACCTGATTAACAAAAGCACCCTGTTGTTTATCGGTACCAAAGGCTTTTGCCAGATCAGAAGTCAGTTCACCACCCATAATGCCGAGTACACCGCGGCGTACTTCACCATATTTCAGGATCTGCTCCGACAGGTCGCGTACCATATTGGATGGGATCGCAAAGCCGATACCGATGTTACCGCCGTTTGGTCCCAGAATTGCGGTGTTGATACCAATCAGCTCACCGTTCAGGTTCACCAGCGCACCACCGGAGTTACCGGAGTTAATCGCGGCATCAGTCTGGATGAAGTTTTCAATATTTTCGATATTCAGTCCGCTTCGTCCCAGCGCACTGATGATGCCGGAAGTTACGGTTTGTCCCAGGCCAAAAGGGTTACCGATCGCAATGGCGAAATCACCCACCCGCAGCTGTTCTGAATTTGCCAGTTTAATTTCCGTTAAACCGTCAGCTTTAATTTGCAGCAGTGCAATATCGGATTGCTGATCTTCACCGATTTTCTTCGCTTTGAGTTCCCGGCCATCCTTGAGGGTAACTTTGATTTCATCTGCACCATCTACTACATGATGGTTTGTGATGACATAACCTTTCGCGGCATCAATGATGACACCGGAACCCAGAGCCTGAAACGGCTGCTCCTGAACCTGAGCATCAGGCATATCCGGTCCGAAGAAGAAACGGAATTGTTCCGGGATCTCCTGACGGGTTACCTTTTTGCCTGAAACCAGAATGTTCACCACGGCCGGGGTAACCTGTTCGACTACCGGTGCCAGACTCGGCATATCCTGTCCGTTGACACTCAACGGCAAGGCTGCCTGGGCAGGTAATACAGATAAAGCCATACTCAAACTTAATGCCAAAACACTCAACATGTGTCGGGTATTGCTCATGCGCTACAGCTCCTTACAAACAAGACCAGGTAATTACCAACTCATTGTTATATGACAAGAATCACAAGGAAGAGTTCACGACGATTTATGATCATTTAATAAACCGGATGGTTCACCGGAATAATCGCGTGGCTGATGCACGCCTTCATTAACCGGTGCAGTCGGTTCTGTTTCTTCTGCCGGCACATCCGGCTGGATGCTGTAAATGGTCTGACTGTTAGTCAGTTTATCGCTCTGTTCGGACATATGCTGCGACATCCGCTGGTATTGAGTACCCAGTTGCTCCATCAGGCCGGAGAAGCCAATAAAATGATCCTGCACATCACGTTTATATTGTTCAAATTCTTTGCGTGTTTTGGTCAGCTCTTTGTGTAACTTGGCCGCATCACCGGCACGGGAAGTGGAACGTCCTGCGACAAAGCCAACAATCAGGCCAATCAGTACAAACAGGATCATGGTGAATTCAGTCGTCATAACAACACCTTATACATTTCAGGACACGGCCTCACTATAGCCGCAGACTTTGGGTAAGTGTATCGCTTTTGTTAAGTGGACACTATGGAGTGTGACTTCGCAATAAAAACCTGGAAACCAGCTTAACCGGAGAGAATATTTTCCACAGATAAAATGAAAATCAAGATGCTTTTCTCATCAGCTTCTCCTATAATCTTGCGGCCCACGTTACAGGCCACCTCCGTAGACGGTGCCCACGCCGCTACGCGTGGACTAGCAACTCTGCTGGTCTTGTATTCGAAGGGGTACAAGCGAAAGCATTCACAGGTTACGTCTTAATGAAGACGTAATTCGTTATTTTATTTAGGTAATTTGGGTTTACTCGATGAAAACTTTCGTTGCCAAGCCAGAAACCGTAAAGCGTGACTGGTACGTTGTTGACGCAGAAGGCAAAACTTTAGGCCGTCTGGCTACTGAAATCGCTTCCCGTTTACGTGGTAAGCATAAAGCAGAATTTACTCCGCACGTTGATACCGGCGATTACATCGTTGTTATCAATGCAGAGAAAATCACTGTGACAGGTAATAAAGCTGCGGCTAAAACTTACTACTCCTACTCTGGTTTTCCAGGTGGTTTGAAGTCTATTACTTTTGACAAGCTGATCGTTCGCAAGCCAGAAATGATTCTTGAGATCGCGGTCAAAGGTATGTTGCCAAAGGGCCCGCTGGGTCGTGCCATGCTTCGTAAACTGAAAGTTTACGCAGGTACCGAGCACAATCACGCTGCTCAACAACCTCAAGTACTGGACATCTAATCGGGAGCTGGCAAATGGCTGACAATCAATACTACGGCACTGGCCGTCGCAAAAGCTCTACCGCTCGTGTGTTTGCTAAAGTAGGTAGCGGCAATATCGTTATCAACAAGCGTTCGCTGCAGGACTACTTCAGTCGTCCAACCGCTCGTATGGTGGTAATGCAGGCTCTGGAACTGGTTGACATGACCAGCAAACTGGACCTGTACATCACTGTTGCTGGTGGTGGTATCACTGGTCAGGCCGGTGCGATCCGTCACGGTATTACCCGTGCGCTGATGCAATACGATGAATCACTGCGTCCTACTCTGCGTAAAGCAGGCTTTGTTACTCGTGACGCTCGTCGCGTTGAACGTAAGAAAGTGGGTCTGCACAAAGCGCGTAAGCGTCCACAATACTCCAAACGTTAATTTTTACGTTACAGTATTTGTGTTGCGAAAAACCGTCTGGCGAAAGCCGGACGGTTTTTTTTTATCCGGAAAAAAGCAGATCCTGTGCTATAACAAATGTTAATTGTTATCAGATCATGTCACAGTACAATCCCCCGAAAAGCTCGGGTAGTAGAAATTACCAGCGACAGGTATCATGCTGATAACAGGATATGATTTGGCAGGAGAACAGTAAAAATGAAAAAAATTGAAGCAATCATTAAACCGTTCAAACTGGATGATGTGCGTGAAGCATTGGGTGAGATCGGTATCAGCGGCATGACCGTTTCTGAAGTGAAAGGCTTTGGCCGTCAGAAGGGGCATACCGAGTTATACCGTGGCGCTGAATATGTTGTTGATTTCCTGCCAAAGGTAAAACTGGAGCTGGTAGTCAATGATGATGATGTTGAAAACTGTATTGAAGCCATCAATCGCAGTGCCAAGACCGGTAAGATCGGTGATGGTAAGATTTTTGTCACTGCGGTAGAACGCGTGATTCGTATTCGTACCGGCGAAGAGAACGAAGAAGCAATCTAATCTCTTCCTGCGACCACATCGTTGCTGTTTTCAATAACAGATGGCGGTGTGGTTTTGTTTTTATGGATAGTTGTGTCATGTTAAAACCGTTTTTCCTGCTGATGCTGTTATTGCTGACAGCCTGTAGTTCCACAACAACCAACCGTCCGGATAATCCGGAGAATATCTGTGATATTTTCCGGCAAAACAGTGACTGGTATGAAGCGGCGCTGGATATGCAGAAGCGGTGGCGAGTGCCGCTCACGGTCCCGATGGCGATGATGTATCAGGAATCGAGCTTCAGGCATGATGCCAGGCCGCCGATGGATTATTTCCTGTTTATTCCGCTGGGACGTCGCAGCTCGGCGTATGGTTATGCCCAGGTCAAAGATGAGACCTGGGAAGATTATAAAGATCAGACCGGAAACGGCTGGGCAGATCGCGATGATTTTGCCGATGCTATCGATTTTATGGGCTGGTATTCGTACAAAACCAGCCGGGTGAACAAAGTGGCTCCGTCTGATGCGTATAATCAGTATCTTAATTACCATGAAGGCTGGGGCGGTTTTCGCCGTGGTACCCATTATCAGAAACGCTGGTTGCTGAAAACCTCACGGGTCGTGGAAGCACGGGCGAAGCGGTATGCGGTTCAGTTTCAGCAATGTCGCAGTTCACTGTAAGTACAGATTTTTAAAGGAGGCAGCATGCCGTTATTAGATAGTTTTACTGTGGATCATACCCGGATGCAGGCGCCTGCTGTACGTGTGGCCAAACAGATGCGGACACCGCATGGTGATCCGATTACCGTGTTTGATCTGCGTTTCTGTGTGCCGAATCAGGAGATCCTGCCGGAGCGCGGTATTCATACGCTGGAACATCTGTTTGCCGGCTTTATGCGTGATCATCTGAATGGCAGCGATGTGGAAATCATTGATATTTCTCCGATGGGTTGCCGCACCGGTTTTTACATGAGCCTGATTGGTACGCCGGATGAAGCGCGTGTTGCGGCAGCATGGCAAGCAGCGATGGAAGATGTGTTGCGTGTGGTCGATCAGGCGAAGATTCCGGAACTGAATGAATATCAGTGCGGAACCTATCAGATGCATTCACTGGAAGAAGCGCATGCGATCGCGCGCGCGATTCTGGCACACGGTGTCGGTGTTAATAAAAATGCGGAGCTGGCGTTGCCATCCGATAAACTGGCTAGTCTGTAACTATGAAACATGAAAAATCAGCGCCGGTGAAGCAGGAAGTCTCGCGGCATAATGGTTCAGGGCAAGGAGCAGAAATGAATCAGGAATTACAGGAATGGCAGGAAGAGACGGCCGAGATTATTGCTGAACTGGTCGAAGACGGCAGCAATCCGGATGCGGAATATCCTATCGAACATCATTTCGCGGCAGTGGATTTTGACAGTCTGGAAAAGCTGGCGGTGGATTTGTACAAAGCCGGTTTTGAAGTGGAAGACGCGGAAGAAGTTGAGCTGGATGACGGCGCGATCGTGTTCTGTTTTGATGCCACGAAAGAAGGTTCGCTGGACGTTGAGCGTATCACCGCCGAGATATCGACGCTGTTACCGTTGTGCAAGAAGTACCACGTCGATTATGACGGCTGGGGCACTTACTTCGCGGAATAAGCAGTAGCAAGGCGGCCAGTGATGCCGCCTTTTTTATTCAATTCAGATGTTTCCGGCCTGATAATCGGCGATGGCCTGCTCGATTTCGCCGCGGGTATTCATGACAAACGGTCCCCACTGCACAATCGGCTCAGCCAGTGGCTGACCGGATAGGACTAATACCTGTTCACCGGCATGACCCTGCAGTAATACGCCTGCGGCCTGCGGATTGTTTTCCAGTACGGCCATGCGGCGCGCTGTGATCCGTTGTCCGCCAATGACCGGTTCTCCGGAAACCACATAGACCAGTGCGTTATGGCTGGCCGGGATCGGAACGAACAGCGGCTGTTCGCTGATCAGCTGAATATCCAGATACAGTGGATTTGTATCCGGGCGCTGCAGTGGCCCGACAACATCCTTCCACTGTCCGGCAATCACTTTCACCAGATGACCTTCGTCAGTCGTGACCAGCGGAATTTGAGCTGCAGGTACTTCGGCATAGCTGGGTTTCGCCAGTTTGCTCTTTGCCGGCAGGTTGATCCATAGCTGGAAGCCATGCATCAGACCGGCCACCTGTTCCGGTGTTTCTGAATGCAGAATACCTTTACCTGCTGTCATCCATTGCACATCACCGGGGCCGACGACACCTTCATGTCCGGCATTGTCTTTATGGCGCATCTGGCCTGCCAGCATGTAGGTCACGGTTTCAAAGCCGCGATGCGGATGTTCCGGAAATCCGGCTATATAGTCGTTGGGATCATCAGAGCGGAATTCATCCAGCATCAGAAACGGATCAAGACGACGCTGCCATTGCTGGGTCAATACGCGTACCAGATTCACACCGGCGCCATCGCGGGTAGGATGACCCTGTACGACCTGTTCTGTTTTACGGCTGAGCTGTGACATATCACCACCTGTTGTTACATTTTATTTACAACTACAGTATGGCTTCAGCTTAGTCGAAAAATAAGCAGATTATTTCCACTAAATCATTCGATTTTGTGCAATGAATCTGCGGGTTTCAGTAAGGACGGAAGAAGGGGGATACCTGTACGCTGAAGGCTTGCGCCATGCCATATCCCATCAGGATCAGCAGAATACCGCCCAGCAACGAAACAAGTTCCAGACTGTACCAGAGCCATTGACCAGACGAGCGGTGACTAAATAAACGGATCGCCAGATGACGCAGGCTATGGCTGAACCAGGCGAGCAGGCAGACTGTGCCGGCGGTTCCCAGCGCCATGAGTAATACGGCAGCTATGCCGAGAGAAAACAGTCCGAGTGACTTGGCCAGCACCAGAATCAGCAATGCGCCGGTGCAGGGACGGATCCCCATCGTCAGCATAACGGCTAACTGACTGCGCCAGTCCTGCGCCTGATTTAACTGCATCAGATCAGGTGCATGTGTATGACCACAACCACAGGCCGAGTCCTGATGCGGTGACACGGGACGCGGTGTGCGGATACCAGCAGTCTGCTTTTGGTGAATTGGTTGCAGACGCTGAATTTTCACCGGGCTTACCGATGCCGGCCCGGGTTTGTTTCTGAGTAACCAGAGGCGATAGAGTGCCCGCAGTGCCAGGTATATACCGAGTGCAACGACCAGCCAAAAGCTGAGTTTATCCAGTTGCTGACCGAATTGCTGGGCCCGGATCTGTGTCCAGCCGAGCACTGCGGCAACCAGGGTCATCAATAGTATGGCGACCAGCGCCTGTATCAGTGCCGCGCCGAGCGAGAGCCACATCGCCCGTTTTAACTGGCTGTGATGTGTTGCCAGATAGGTACTGAGAACGGCTTTACCATGACCCGGACCGGCGGCATGGAATACTCCGTAGATAAAACATAAACCGAGCAGTAACAGTTTTGTTTCCAGTGATGGCGTTAAGGCTGCGCGGAGTAATACCGCCATTTGCCGGTGCAGCAGGCCTTGCCATTGCATTATTTGCCAGCTTAACCACTGCCAGTGCAGTAACGCGATAATCAGTATGCCGCACAGCGAGAGAAAGCCGGTGAGCAGCAGGATAAAATTAATGCGCTGCTGTTGAGCTGTATTTATGGCTGACATGTCAGTAACACCTTTTCGGCAAAGAGAGTGCCCAGACCTTTTTCACTTTGCTGGTTAATATCCAGCGATGCGGCATAGGCGCTGATATCTGCTGGCGGATCCGGTTTTTCCAGCCGGACATCGCACAGAGTGGCGGCATTGTCCGATACACTGACAGCACCCACTTTGTGATGCAGCATTTCAACGTAATAGGTTGAATCGTAGATAGACAGGCTGAGGCTATTGCCTTTCAGCGGCACAGGCTCTTTAAGCGACAAGACAAAGTGCAATACCAGATGGTAGTCCTGTTTTTCTGTGCGGTAGACAGCGGGGTTGCTGAAAGCAAGTTTCTTTCCGTTCAGTTCCAGATGTGTCAGCCAGTTGTCAGCCGCCATGAACTCAATACTTTGTCTGGCAAAATCCTGATACTGTTTTTCCAGCGGTTCCTCTTTCAGCTTCATGTCTTCGATGATGTTGGCGGAATAGAATTCATCGAAATGCCAGATCAGATCCAGCCCGACCAACTGTTGCTGATCATTGATCAGAAAGCGGGTTTGCAGATCCATCCAGGCGTGAGGATGAGCCGTCGCCAGTGGTGTGGCGAGGCTCAGGACAACCAGAAGAAAAAATTTGTTAATCATCTACTGCTTCAGTGCGGCAAGGATTTGCGCAGTATTGTAGCGCATCATTTCCAGATAGGTAGAGGCAGGGCCTTTGTCATCCGACAGTGCATCAGAGAACAGTGGTTGCCCCGGTTTCACACTGGTTTCTTTGCTGATTTGCTGCATCAGACGCGGATCAGAGATGTTTTCCACAAAAAGCGCTTTGATATTTTCCTTACGGATCTGTTTGATGATCCTAGCGACGTCACTGGCAGACGCTTCTGATTCGGTGCTGACACCTTGCGGGGCAATGGTGGTGATCTGATAACGGGCTGACAGATAACCAAAGGCATCGTGACTGGTGATCATCTTGCGTTTTTCCGCCGGAATGGCAGCAAATTCCTGCAGCAGTGATTTATCCAGCTGTTCCAGTTGCTGGATATAGTTGCCGGCATTCGTCTGATAATCGGCTTTATGCGCCGGATCGATCTGGCTCAAGCCATCCGCGATGTTGCGGACATACTGAATGGCATTCGGAATGCTGTGCCAGGCATGCGGATTCTGACTGCCGTGCTGATGTTCACCGGCTTCGTCATGATGCTCATCGTCATCATCATGCTGGTTTTTATCTTCGTCACCCAAGCCTAAAGCGTGAATACCGGTACTGGCGGTGATCACTTTGCCTTTGTAATGACTGGCGGAGACCAGGCGGTCCATCCAGCCTTCAAAGCCCAGGCCATTGACCACAAACAGCTGTGATTTGGTCAGACGGATCGTGTCCTGTGGCGTTGGCTGATAAACGTGAGCATCGCCATTCTGGCTTACCAGCGTCGATACGGAGACGTGTTCGCCACCAACCTGTTGCACCAGATCTCCCAGAATGGAAAAACTGGCGATAACCGGAATTTTATCGTCAGCCAGCACGAACGGCGAGCAGAGGCTGCTGCTGATAAATACCGACGAGAGGAAATGAGAAAAACGCATGCAGACTCCTTAAGCTTGCAGATGAGAGCGTCGTATATAACGCCAGAGCAGACCACTCCGGAGACCGGCAATGATGGACAGAAAATAGCAGATCCCCAGCGTCAGAATGATCGCCGGGCTGGTTGGCCAGCCCAGATGATAGGAAACCAGTAACCCGGCCAGACTGCTGAACATCGCCAGTACCACCGAAATCATCAGCAGATGACTGAGACGGTTGGTCCAGTAGCGGGCGGTGATCGCCGGCAGGATCATGATCCCTACCGCCATCAGGGTGCCAATGGCATGAAATCCGGCAATCAGGTTCAGTACCGCCAGCAGCAGGAAAGCGATATGTGCGACCGGCCCCATACGGCTGACGCTGCCGAGGAAGTCGGGGTCGAGACATTCCATGACCAGCGGACGATACAGGAATGCCAGCAGCAGCAGGGTCAGCGATGTCACGCTGCCGAGCAGCCACAGCGCGGCATCGTTCAGTGCCAGCGCTGAGCCAAACAGCACGTGCAGCAGATCGACGCTGCTGCCGTTGACTGAAATGATCATGACCCCGAGCGCCATTGAAATCAGATAAAAGGCGGCCAGACTGCTGTCTTCACCACTTTCGGTCAGGCGTGCCACGAAACCGGAGAGGATCACGACCAGTCCGCCGGCCAGCAGACCGCCGATGGTCATGGCTTCAACGGATAAACCAGCGACCAGATAACCCAGTGCCGCACCGGGCAGAATGGCATGCGCCATGGCATCACCGGTCAGGCTCATGCGACGCAGCATCAGGAAGACGCCGACCAGCGGCGCACTCAGTGACAGAGCAATACATCCTGCGAGAGCCCGCAGCATAAAATCAAATTCAGCGAATGGCTCGATCAGCCATTGCCAGAGAAACGCTGACATCAGGCAACATCCTTTTCTGATTGGTGACAGACCGGCGCATGTTCGTCGAACGACTCGATCTGGTGACGGGCGCGCTGCCAGTTTTCCGGGGTGATCACCTCGTTAGTCGCACCATATGCGACTAACTGGCGTGCCAGCAGCAGACTGTACGGAAAATGATGACGCACCTGTTCACTGTCATGCAGCACCGCCAGAATGGTACGGCCCTGCTGATGCCAGTGTTGCAGCAGTTGCAGCAGATCCTGACAGGTACGGCTGTCGATGGCATTAAACGGTTCATCCAGCAGGATCAGTTCGGCATTCTGCAGATAGAGACGGGCAAACAGGGTGCGCTGCATTTGTCCGCCGGAAAGCGATGCTATCGGGCGGTTGGCAAAACCCTGCATACCGACAGCCTGCAGTGCATGTTCGATCTGATGACGGTGCGCTTTGGTGAGACGGCCAAAACTCCCCAGTTTATGCCACAGCCCCATGCCGACCAGTTCGGTCACACTGATCGGAAACTGCCGGTCAATCCGCGATTGTTGCGGCAGATAGGCGATCTGTTCGCGCTCGATTCCGCTCAGCTGCAGGTGTCCCTGCAGTGGCTTGAGTTGTCCCATGATGCCTTTCAGCAAGGTGGATTTGCCGGCACCATTAGGGCCGACGATGGCCAGCAGCTGTCCGGCCGGGACATCCAGATTCAGATGATGGATTGCCGGATGGCGGTCATAACCCAGTGTCAGATTCTCGCAGTGCAACATATCAGCTCATGCTCCATAACAGTAAAGCCCAGATGGGCAATAGCACGATGGCGGCCACCAATAAACGTTGCCAGACCGACCAGAACAGACTGGCAGCCGGACGAACAGTGGAAGAGTGATGAGAATGCGGCATAAAGATCAACCTGCAGGTTACAAAGTGCGGTGGATGTTATAACGTAACATTGTAGATGAAAAGGATTATCAAATCTGTTTTTTGCTGCTGAACAGGCAGTGATTCGGTATCCTTAACAACTATCAGGATATTAGGAGAGCGCAACTCATGCAGCATGCATCACCCCGCTGTGAGCATAATCAGGCCGGATTAACGACCAACCGCAAGCTGGTGCTGGATGTGCTGTTGCAGGCTGATCGTGCCGTCAGTGCGTATGATGTGCTGCAATTATTGCGCGAAAAAGAGGTGCACTGGCAGCCGCCGACGGTTTACCGCGCGCTGGGCTTTCTGGTGGAGGCCGGCATGGTGCATTATATCCAGTCGATCCAGAAGTACATGGTCTGTCATCATCAGCATTGTGGCTATGTCACTCAGCTGCTGATTTGTCATCAGTGTGGTCTGGTGCAGGAGGTGCCGATTGCTGAAAGTCTGGTGGCTGAGCTGGAGCAGCAGGCTGCAGCACATCAGTTTGAGCTGATCCCGCAATTTCTGGAGTTGCAGGGGATCTGCAAGACCTGCAAAGAAGCTAAAGTCAGCTAATCATCCATCAGCATCAGAGTCAGATGATGGTGTTCAGGTAGCAGAACGCCGACACGCCATAAATACATCCCTGTAGGCTCGGGCGGCGGCATCCTTGCCGCCGACGGTCGCTTATCTGTTACCTGAACACCCTCACTGCAGCATGATCTAAAAATCACAGATTGACTATCCCATCATCCCGCAGTCGTATGGATGCTGTTATGCTTTAGGTATTTATAGTCAACGGATTGCCTGAAAATGACTTCATCTACTGCCATTCCTTTACCTGCATTACTGTCTGAACTGGCGGCAAAACAGTGGCAACGTCTGCGGGAGCGCGCGGATGCACAGCAGCAAGCGCTGTTTTTATCTCATCAGCCTATGTTGCTGCGTTTGCTGGGGTTATCTGATTTTGTCGCAGAGTCATTTATTTATTCTCCGGCCATGCTGGCTGAACTGCTTACCGGTGAACGATATTTACAGGCGGAACGCAGTGCGGAGTATCCGGCACTATTACAGACTGCCTTACAACAGGTGGACAGTGAAGATAGTCTGAAACGGGTGCTGCGCCAGTTCCGCCGGGAACATATGGTGCTGATCGCCTGGCGTGAGTTATTGGGGTTATCCGAGGTAGAAGAAAGCTTTAAACATCTCTCTGTGCTGGCGGAAAGCCTGATCATGGCCGCCTATGACTGGCTGTATACCAAAATGTGCCGTGAAGTCGGTACGCCGATCGGCAGGGAAAGTGGCGAACCGCAACGCATGCTGATCTTTGGGATGGGCAAGCTGGGCGGAGGGGAGCTGAACTTTTCTTCCGATATCGATCTGATTTTTGCTTATCCGGAACGGGGTTTCACGCAGGGCGGACGGCGGGAACTGGATAATCAGTCCTTCTTCACCCGTCTGGGCCAGCAACTGATTAATGCACTGCATCAGCAGACAGTAGATGGTCAGGTGTATCGTGTCGATATGCGGCTGCGGCCATTCGGCGATTCCGGTCCGCTGGTGGCAAGCTTTGCGGCGCTGGAAGAATATTACCAGCAGCACGGTCGTAACTGGGAACGCTATGCGATGGTGAAGGCGCGCATCATGGGGCCGGAGAATGAAGACAGCCGCTACCTGATGCAGATGCTGAAACCGTTTATTTACCGCCGTTATGTGGATTTCGGGGCGATTGATGCGCTGCGGAAAATGAAAGGCATGATCGTCGCTGAAATACGGCGCAAAGGCTTAAAAAATGACATCAAGCTGGGTGCCGGCGGGATCCGTGATGTCGAGTTTATTGTCCAGGCTCACCAGCTGATCCGGGGTGGACGGGAACCGGGGTTACAGGTTCGGCATATGCCGGCAGCGCTCCGTGCCTTGCAGCAGCATCATGTTCTGACGGATGAAGAATATCAGACACTCGCTTCCGGTTATCACTATCTGCGGCGGGTAGAGAATATCCTGCAGGAGATCGCCGATCAGCAGACCCAGACATTACCGGATAATGACCGGGATCGGCTGCGGGTGACGGTCGCCATGGGATATTCCTCCTGGGATGAATTCTCTGTGGCCTTACAGCAGGTACACGCTGCGATTAACCTGTTGTTCAGTCAGGTGATTGGTGAGCAGGAAGAGCAGGAATCTGATGTGCCGACTGCCTGGCAGGATATGTGGCACAGCCATTTACCGGCGGAAGATCTGGTGCCGTTATTGCAGCAGCAAAATGTGGCGGAAGCAGAGAAACTGGCCACCGGGCTGACACACTTGCGCGATGAGTGTCTGCACCGGCCGATCGGTCCGCAGGGACGGGAAGCCTTGGGTAAACTCATGCCGCGTCTGCTGAGCCTGCTGGTGCAGGATGCCGCCCCGACAGAGCTGCTGAACCGGATCCGCAAGGTACTGCTGCATATTGCCACCCGTTCCGCCTATCTGCAGTTGCTGGCGGAAAATCCGGGCGCCCTGAAACAGTTACTGAAGCTGTGTGCGGCAACACCGCTGGTGGCGGAACAGCTGGCGCGGTATCCGGTGTTGCTGGATGAACTGCTCGATCCGGCACAGTTGTACAACCCGACACCACTCAGTCAGTATCGGGATGAGCTGCGTCAGTATCTGCTGCGGGTACCGGAAGATGATGTCGAGCAACAGATGGAAGCGCTGCGCCAGTTCAAGCAGATCCAGTTACTGAAGATTGTCGCAGCGGATATCGCCGGTGCCTTACCACTGATGAAGGTCAGCGATCACCTGACCTGGCTGGCAGAGGCATTGCTGACGGAAGCGGTAAATCAGGCATGGAGTCAGCTCACGGCGAAGCATGGTTTACCGCCGCTTTCCGTAAAAAACGGCGAGAAAAATTTTGCCGTGATTGCCTATGGCAAGCTGGGCGGGATTGAGCTGGGATATGGTTCGGATCTGGATGTTGTGTTTATTCACGCGACCGAAGGTGAAGGTTATACCAACGGGGATAAGCCACTGAGTGTAAGGCAGTTTTATGTGCGTCTGGCACAAAAAATCATCCATCTGTGTGAGACCCGCACGACGTCCGGCATTCTGTATGAAATCGATATGGAACTGCGTCCGTCCGGTGCTTCCGGCATGCTGGTTTCTACGCTGAATGCTTATGAGCATTATCTGCAACATGAAGCCTGGGTCTGGGAACATCAGGCGCTGGTGCGTTCGCGGGCCGTGTATGGCGATGCCGCGCTGCTGGCCGGTTTTGAGCGGGTACGGGCCGAGATCCTGAGTCAGCCGCGGGAAATTCACTCACTGGCAAAATCGGTAGCGGATATGCGTGACAAGATGCGTAAGCACCTGCTGCGCGGTACGGCGGATCAGTTTGATCTGAAACAGGGCGCGGGTGGCATGATCGAAATTGAGTTTATTGCTCAGTTTCTGGTGCTGGCTAATGCCGCGCAGAACCCGGCATTACTGACCCGCTGGTCGGATAACGTACGCATCTTTGAATCCTGTGTGGAAGCCGGATTACTCACGGAAGAGGAAGCGATTACACTGAAAAAAGCCTATCTGGCAATCCGGGATCGGGCTCACCGTTGTACGTTGTCCGGCGTGACCCGGATTATTGATGGTTATGAATTACAGGAAGAACGCACAGCAGTAGAGGCTTTGTGGCATAAGCTGATTGATCGGCATTTACCTGCACCTGATCAGCCCATCCATTAAATACGGCCAACAGGGGGATGACATCCCCCTTAATTTTCCTTAAAAATGTAATCGTTTACATTTATTTTATGACGGTTATCACGCCATGAATAAAATCTGACAGTCAGGTTAATGTCTGCTCTTTATGATGTCTGAAAGTGGTCATCAAGAGGAATGTCTATGCAACTGGCTCAGTGTCTGGCGCGTCGCGATTGGGAAAATCCGGCGGTTACCTCTCTGCATCGTCTGGCGGCGCATACGCCGCAATCCAGCTGGCGTGACTTGGATGCAGCCCGCAAGGAATTACCATCGGATTCAGTTGTCAGCCTGAATGGTGACTGGCAGTTCAGTTATTTCACCGCCCCGGAACAGGTGCCGGAAGCATGGTTACAGGCGGATTTGCCTGACAGCAAGGTGCTCCCGGTACCAGCGAACTGGCAGATGCATGGTTATGACATTCCTATCTACACCAATATTAAATACCCGTTTCCCTGTACTCCGCCGTTTGTGCCGGTAGAAAATCCGACCGGCTGTTATTCCACAACCTTTGAAGTATCTGAGGAGTGGCTGAGCACTGGCCAGACCCGCGTTATTTTTGATGGTGTCAATTCGGCTTTTTATCTCTGGTGTAATGGTCACTGGGTGGGATATTCGCAGGATAGCCGTCTACCGGCGGAATTTGATTTAACCCCTTATCTGCAGGCGGGAAGTAACCGGCTGGCCGCGCTGGTGTTGCGCTGGTCCGACGGCAATTATCTCGAAGATCAGGATATGTGGCGTATGAGCGGTATTTTCCGCGATGTGTCGCTGCTGCATAAACCGGCAACCCGGCTGGCCAATGTGTCGGCCCGTCCGGAACTGGATGCCTGTTACCGCGATGCACAGTTGCATCTGCAGGTGGATGTCAGCGGTGACTGTGCGGCGCATCAGGTGGCCGTCTGGCTGTATGACGGTGACGACGCTGTATGGTGCGAGCGCCGGGCGATCGGTACCGGCGCGATCGACGAGAAGGGGGCCTATCACGATCGGTTGTTACTGTCGTTGCCGGTAAAAGCTCCGCGCTTATGGTCGGCAGAAAAACCGGAGCTGTACCGGCTGGTGGTGGCACTGGAAACAAACGATGGTGTGCTGGTAGAGGCCGAAGCCTGTGATGTCGGTTTCCGCAGTGTGGAAATCAGAAACGGGCTGCTGCTGGTCAATGGCAAAGCGGTGCTGATCCGTGGCGCCAACCGGCATGAATTTCATCCGGAGCGCGGACAGGCCGTCCGTCCGGAAGATATGCTGCAGGATGTGCTGCTGATGAAGCGTTATAACTTCAATGCGGTACGCACCTCGCATTATCCGAACCATCCTTACTGGTATCAGCTCTGTGATCGCCTCGGTTTGTATGTGGTGGATGAAGCCAATATTGAAACGCATGGCATGACGCCGATGAGCCGTCTGTCGGACGATCCGCTCTGGGTGGGCGCATTTACCGAACGTGTTACCCGCATGGTGCAGCGCGATTTTAACCACCCGTCGATCATCATCTGGTCGCTGGGCAACGAATCCGGCCATGGTGCGGTGCAGGACAGCATGTACAGCTGGGTGAAATCGCGTGATCCGAGCCGTCCGGTGCAGTATGAAGGCGGTGGGGCGAATACCGCCGCGACCGATATTGTCTGTCCGATGTATGCGCGGGTAGACGAAGATCAGCCATTCCCGGCGGTGCCGAAATGGGCTATCAAAAAGTGGATCGGCATGCCGGGCGAGGAGCGGCCGTTGATCCTCTGCGAATATGCGCATGCGATGAATAACAGTCTCGGCGGCTTTGCCCGATACTGGCAGGCGTTCCGTCAGTATCCGCGTCTGCAGGGCGGGTTTATCTGGGATTTTGTCGATCAGGGCATCAGCCGGATCAGTGCCGACGGTAAGCCATACTGGGCCTATGGCGGTGATTTCGGGGACACTCCGAATGATCGTCAGTTCTGTCTGAATGGCGTGTTCTTCCCGGATCGCACGCCGCATCCGTCGTTATTCGAAGTGCAGAAAGCGCAGCAATTCTTCCAGTTTAAGCTGCTGTCCACTTCTCCACTGACAATCGAAGTCAGCAGTGAGTATCTGTTCCGTCATTCCGATAACGAGCAGTTGCGCTGGCAAATCATGCAACAGGGTGAGCTGAAAGCCTCGGGCGAACAGACATTATCCGTCGGACCTGAAGGAACGGTCATTCTGACTCTGAGCGGGCAGTTACCTCCGCTGACCGCTGGTATCGAAGCCTGGCTGGATGTTTCGGTGCATGTGCTGAATGATACGCCGTGGGCTGAAGCCGGCTTTGTGGTGGCCAAAGAGCAGTGGCCGTTGCCGGTGGCACTGGCGGCCCCGGTTTGTGAACGTCGTGATGCAGAGATAACACCACAGCTGGCAGACCAAGGCGATAAATGGCAGATCTCGGCTGGCGAACAGTGCTGGTGGCTGGATAAACAATCCGGTCTGCTGACTGACTGGCAGCAAGCCGGACGGGCATTGTTGCTGTCACCATTGCAGGAACAGTTTGTCCGGGCACCGATTGATAATGATATCGGTGCCAGTGAAGCGGATCATGTTGATCCGAATGCCTGGATTGCCCGCTGGCAAGCGGCAGGACTGAACCAGCTGCAGGAGCGTTGCTTCTCCGTACAGGCTTATCAAGGCCCGGATGGCGTGGTCATTCAGGTGGATCGCGGGCATTTCCATGCAGAACGATTATTGCTCCGCTCGCACTGGCAATATCATTTTACGGCACAGGGCGAGTTGCAGCTGGACGTTACCACGCAGGTGGCCGAGGGGTTACCGTCACTGGCGCGTATCGGCATGCTGCTGCATCTGGATGAGCAGAGTGAACAGGTGAACTGGTTTGGCCGCGGTCCGCATGAGAACTATCCGGATCGTCAGGCATCAGCGCATATTGGCTACTGGCAGTTACCGTTAGCTGAACTGCATACCCCGTATATTTTTCCGTGTGAGAATGGCCTGCGTTGTGACTCGCGTGAACTGCAACTGGGCGCTCTGCAGGTCCGTGGCCAGTTCCATTTCCGTGTCAGCCCTTACAGCACTGAGAATTTGGCGAAAACGCGCTACCAATATCAGCTGCAGGTAGAAAAAGGTCTGTTCCTGCATCTGGATGGCTTCCATATGGGGATCGGCGGTGATGACTCCTGGAGTCCGAGCGTGCATGAGGATTATCTGCTGGGGGCGGGCACTTACCGCTATCAGGTGACGCTGAAATATCAGGTGTAACCATAAAACGAAGGCCGCAAAAGCGGCCTTCGTTGTCTCAGCAGGGCAGGATTATTTATTGTTATCCCAGATCCCTGGTTCGATTTTCGCTTTCATTTCCGGATAATTATTCACATCAAAAGTCGGTAATTTACCGGCTTTACGTTGTGCGTTGTAATCCTTCGCCAGTTTGGCGGCGGTACCGGAAAGCAGCAGAATGGCAATCAGGTTGGTCACAATCATGAATGCCATTGAGATGTCAGCCAGTGTCCAGACCACAGGCAATTCCGCCACCGCACCGAACATCACCATGCCCAGTACACACAGGCGGAACAGGGCCAGACGGGCAGGGTGGTTATGTTCCAGGAACACCAGGTTGTTTTCGGCGTACGCGTAGTTAGCCACAATCGAAGTAAAGGCAAAGAAGAACACCGCAAACGCGATGAAATAATTACCGGCACTGCCAATGTGTTCTGTCAATGCCGCCTGCGTGAGTTGGATCCCGGTCAGGTTATTACCCGGCACATACTGATTGGAAAGCAATACGATTGCTGCAGTACAGGTACAGATCACGATGGTATCGATAAAGACGCCCATCATCTGTACGTAACCTTGCGATGCCGGATGCGGCGGATAAGGACTGGCAGTGGCGGCGGTATTTGGGGCAGAACCCATGCCTGCTTCGTTAGAGAACAGACCACGCTTGATGCCGTTCATCATCGCCTGGGCGATGGTATATCCCAGCGCACCGGCACCAGCCTGCTCCATACCAAAGGCGGAATTGAAAATTGTCATGAACACATCCGGTAATTTCTCCAGATTCATGCTGACAATAACAACAGCCAGAAGCAGATAAGCGATAGCCATAAAGGGCACTACCAGCTCGGAAAAACGCGCGATACTGCGTAAACCGCCGAAAATGACGATGCCGCTCAGAACGGCTAATACAACACCGGTGATCCAGTTTGGAATACCGAATGCAGACTGCATGGCACCACTGATCGAGTTGGCCTGCACAGAGTTAAATGCCAGACCAAACGAGATGATCAGGAAAATGGAGAACAGAACGCCCATCCAGCGCTGGCCCAAGCCTTTTTCCATGTAATAGGCCGGACCACCGCGGTAGTTGCCATTATCATCTTTCACTTTGTAGAGCTGAGCCAGTGCGCTTTCTACAAAAGCGGATGCCATCCCGATCATTGCAATCAGCCACATCCAGAAAATAGCCCCCGGACCGCCCAGGTAAATCGCTACCGCTACACCGGCCAGGTTGCCGGTACCGACACGTGCTGCCAGACCGGTACACAGCGCCTGAAAGGAAGAGATCCCTGCAGCATCACTGACGGTACTGTGTTTCAGTACGGTGAACATGTGACCGAAATGACGGAACTGAATGAAACCTGTACGGATAGTGAAAAAAATCCCTACGGCCAGCAGCACATAAACGAGCTGGCCCCATAAGAGGTCACTCAGTGCATTAATTATATTTTCCATTTCTGGCTTCCTTGTTTGACATTAAACCGCGTTTAAATCTGACCATCGATTGTGACAGCCAATGAATTCTTATGCGTATGTAGCGATGAATTATATAAAAATTGAGCAGAAGGCATAGTAGAAATACCACTTTAAATCATTTTAATGGATTTATAGATGGTTTTCTGTTCAGTAATCAGCATAACTGCGTATTGTGACGCTGCATAAAAAAATGCCCTCAGAAAAGAGGGCATCTCAGAGTAACGGCATTAATTACTCATCATCATGCAATGCCAGCGGGGCGACAGATTCATCAAATTCCGGTAACGGCTTATGATTTTTACCGACATAGGTATAAATCACCGGCAGTACAAACAGCGTAAAGAAGGTACCGATGGTCAGACCGGCGACGATCACGATACCGATACTGAAACGACTGAGTGCTCCGGCACCCATCGCGCCAAGCAATGGTAACAGACCGGCGACCATGGCCGCAGTGGTCATCAGGATCGGACGCAGACGCACCCGGGCAGCAATTTTCACCGCATCCATTTTGCTCAGACCTTTCAGCAATTGCTGTTCACGGGCAACTTCGCAGATCAGGATCCCGTGCTTGCTGATCAGCCCGACCAGCGTGATCAAACCCACCTGAGTGTAGATGTTCATGGTGGAAAGACCCCAGGCCAGTGCCACCAGTGCACCACAGATGGCCAGTGGTACCGACACCATAATGACCAGCGGATCGCGCCAGCTTTCAAACTGTGCGGCCAGCACCAGAAAGATCACACACAGCGCCAGCAGGAAGGTGTACATCAGCGCACTGCCTTCCTGCACATACTGACGGGCTTCGCCCATGTAATCGTGCTGATAGCCCTGCGGCAGTTCAGAAACCACATTATCTTCCAGCCATGCCACAGCATCGCCCATCGGCATGATCGGCACGATACCGATCGTGGCTGAGTTCAGCTGGTTAAAATGGGGCAGGGCGCGGATCTCGCTTCTCAGTTCGACCGTCACCAGATTACTCAGCGGGATCGACTGGCCATTGGCGGTCTGGACATAATAGTGCTTGATTGATTCCGGATTGAGACGGAACTGACGTTCCACCTGCGGGATCACCTCGTAGCTGCGGCCATTCAGTGACACCCGGTTAACGTTGCCATCCCCCATCAGCGTGCTCAGTGTCTCCGCAATCGCGAGCATCGAAACACCATAGGCACCGGCTTTATCGCGGTTGATAGCGATATGCATGGTGGCAGAATCAAAGGCCAGATCCAGATCGGTATACACAAACTGGCGGTTAGTTTTGATTTTTGCCAGCGCATCACTGGCTACCTCAAACAGATTGCGGAATTCGTTTGGCGTTGTGAGCACCAGCTGTAACGGCAGGCCACCCCCGGCTCCCGGCAGCTCCGGGAACTGGAACGAACTGATCGCCACGCCCGGCATGTCCTGCAGGGCCGCATTAGTGCGTTGCACGACCACCGGTGCTTTATCGCGTTCACTCCATGGTTTCATGATCGCAATTGCCAGCCCCTGATTATTGTTCGGAATACCCGCCAGCGCCAGATTGGTCGACATGGCCGGGTCTTTCATCAGTGTTTCACCCGCTGCCGCCATATTATTCTGGATGTAGTCGAGGTTCGCCGTATTCGGCGCTTTCGCCATCATCAGATAAGCACCGCGGTCTTCTGATGGTGCCAGTTCAGCCGGGATCAGCTTAAACAGCAGCGGCATCACCGCCAGCACGATAATACCGAAGATAATAATCACCGGTCGGCGGGTCATCACCTTATCCAGCATCCGGCTGTAGGTCGTGGTGATCCGGTTCAGGGTATTCTCCACCCCGCGCTCAAAGCGGTTCGGATTGATATGCGGCTTCAGCATCAGCGAACACATCATCGGCGACAGCGTCAGCGCGATAACCCCGGAGATAAATACCGCACCGGCCAGCGTTAGTGCGAATTCTTTGAAGATCGAGCCGGTAACGCCGCCCATCAGCGCAATCGGGGTGTATACCGCCGCCAGTGTAATTGTCATGGTGATAACCGGGCTGGCAATTTCGCGTGTCCCGATGATCGCGGCACGGAACGGTGGCTCCCCGGCCTTGATGTGCCGGTCGACGTTTTCTACCACCACGATGGCGTCATCCACCACCAGGCCAATCGCCAGCACCATGGCCAGCAGGGTGATCAGGTTAATGGAGAACCCGAACATCTGCATCAGCATGACCACACCAATCAATGACAGGGGAATGGTCACAATCGGGATCACCACCGCCCGCATCGAGCCGAGGAACAGTGCAATCACCACCAGTACAATCGCCGCTGCTTCCACGATGGTTTTCAGCACTTCGCTGATGGATTCATTGATCGCCTGCGTAGAGTCATACAGCAGTTTCATGTTCATGGTATTCGGCAGGTTGCGCTCAAAATCAGGCAGTAATTTGCGCACATTGGCTGCAATTTCCAACGGGTTAGCCGACGGGGCGGAGTCGACCGCTGCAATCACGGCCTCTTTGCCATCCGCCAGTGCACGGTATTGGTCGTGGTTTTTCTCCAGCGAGACTTTAGCGATATCCCGCAGGCGGATCACGGCGCCGTTATGACTGGCGACGACCAGATCTTTCAGTTGTTCGGTGCTGTTGACCTGCGTATCAGCTTCGGCGTTATACAGCACAAAATAGCCGGTCGCCTGACCGGGCGCGGATTGGTAGTTATTCGACTGCAACACAGATAATACCTGCGTTGATGAGAGGTTATACGCCCCCATTTTCAATGGGTCTAACCAGATCCGCATCGCGAACTGTGTACCACCGTACAGGTTTACTTTCGCCACACCGGGAACCGTAAACAGCTGCGGTTTGATCACCCGTTCCAGATAGTCGGTGATTTGCGACGAGTTCAGCTCAGAACTGGAGAACGCGATATAGACAATGGAGGTATTACTACCGGTGGAGGAGGTGATGCTCGGATCTTCCGCCTCTCTCGGCAGTTGCGAACGCACCGAATTGACCTTGGCCAGCACATCCGCCAGCGCCGCGTTCGGATTCGTATTCAGACGCATATTCACCGTAATGGTGGAACGGCCCAGCTGACTGCGCGACGTCATATAGTCAATATTTTCTGCCTGCGCGATGGCCTGTTCTACCGGCTGGGTGATAAACCCCTGGATCACATCGGCGCTGGCACCATAATAGTTAGTCGTTACGGTGATGACAGTATTGGTGACTTTCGGATATTCCCGGATCGCCATGCCGCGCAATGCTTCCAGCCCGAATAACACCATCATCAGACTGATCGTGACGGCCAGTACCGGCCGCCGGATAAAGAGATCTGTAAAACGCATGTTCGGCTCCGTTACAGTGCAGGAACAGTAGCCGGTTTCGCCAGTGTGTTATCTTCCACTGCCTTTACCTGACTGCCGTTGGATAAACGGATTTGGCCGGAAGTGACCACAACATCACCGGCTTTCAGACCACTCAGGATATGAGCGACTTCCGCCTCGCGTTCACCGACATTCACCACTACCTGTTTTGCGATGTTCGCCGGCTGGCCTTTGGCGTCTTTGCCCTGTTCCACGACATATACGGTCTGGCCGTAGAGGGTAAAGTTAATGGCCGTCTGAGGAACGATGATCTGCTCTCTGATCACCGGCAGCAGCACCTGTACTTTGGCGTACATACCGGAACGCAGCAGCCCTTCAGCATTCGGGATCGCCGCCTGAACCTCGATCACACCGGAGAGCTGTTTTACCGCCGGTTCAATGGCGGCAATCGTGCCTTTGAACAGACGTTGCGGATAGGCATCGACCATGATGTCCAGCTGCTGGCCGACTTTGATTTTTGCCAGTTCGGTCTGTGCCACCGTAAAGCGGATCTTCATCACCGAGGTATCTTCCAGGCGTACGATGTTATCGCCCGCTTTCAGATACTGACCGAGGAACACATTCCGTAAACCGACCTGACCGCTGAACGGTGCTCGGATGGTCATACGATCAATCGTGGCCTGCAGAGAGTCAATCTGCCCCTGCAGTGCCAGATACTCGGCCTGCGCATCATCCAGATTGCCTTTGGAGACACCGCCTTTGGTATACAGGCTGCGCATCCGTTCATAATTGGCTTTCGCTGCCGGCAGCTTGCCTTGCGAACTCTTCAGATTGGCGCGTTCGACATCGGTATTCAGTGAAAGCAGCAGCGTGCCTTTTTTCACCTGTGCACCCGATTCAAAAGAAAGCTTATCCACGGTGCCGGCAATCTGTGTACTGATGTCCAGTCCCTGATTGGGTTCAATAAAGCCAATCGCCTCCAGTGTTGGCGACCAGTCGCTGCCTTTTACGGTCAGTGTCGTCACCGGAAGGACCGGTGCCGGCTTGCTGGCCATCTCTTTACCCTTCTGGGCAAAGTTATAGAAATTAAAACCAATCACACTGCCGAACAGCAACAGCGCAACCAGTAGCATAATTACCATCCACTTTTTCATTCTGCTCTCCGTTGTTATGTTTTTTGATGGGGCAACAGGGATCATTCCGCCAGAATGGCGCGCCAGCTGGCCCGGATCAGTTGTTCTTCCAGATCAGGCGTCATCTCAAAAGGGGTTACCCTTTGTGTTTGCGAAATACTTAATACGGAACCCAGGCTCAAATAGCCCAACATGCACGGCGGCATATTGCGGAAAAGACCACTTTCAATACCATCCAGATAGAACTGTTCTACCGGTTGCCATTGCTCATCAGCCCAGAGACGGTCATCTTCGTTATAAAACGGCGAACGCTCATAGAGATCTTTAAAGTGCACCAGATTCTGTTTTTCTTTCAGCTCGTGATAAGCGTTTAACCAGAAGCTACGATACCGTTCGAAAGGTGCCGGCTCCGGGTCATAACCTTTCAGCAGGCAATTCAGCATGTCTGTGACTGCCCGGCGATAGATGGTGCGGATAAGCCCCTCTTTACTGGCAAAGTGCAGATAGACCGTGCCTGCCGCGATACCGGCTGCCTTGGCAATCATCTGCATTGAGGTGCCATGAAAGCCATGGGTAATAAATAACTGCTCGGCATGAGCCATGATTAATTCAGATTTTTCCAGCGACATATTCACACCAATAAAAATGAATGAACGTTCATTCAGTACGTTGAGTGTAAATTGATTTACGGTCAGATCAAGCTTTGCCGCCAGAAAACTGAGCAACAAATACCCGGATTGAGCGGGGATTGGACAGAGTTGCAGCAACTGAACATTTTTTTGTTAAAATTGCTGGACATGTTTTTCATCAGACCTTAATATTCGCCCCGTCTTGAGGACAAGGCGCCCGTAGCTCAGCTGGATAGAGCGTTGGCCTCCGGAGCCAAAGGTCTCAGGTTCGAATCCTGTCGGGCGCACCAAGCGTTGATAGATTCAACTGAGAAGTTCCAAGATAGCAATGGTGGCTATAGCTCAGTTGGTAGAGCCCTGGATTGTGATTCCAGTTGTCGTGGGTTCGAGCCCCATTAGCCACCCCAGATTTAAAAGTAAAGAACAGTGATGCGAAGGTGGCGGAATTGGTAGACGCGCTAGCTTCAGGTGTTAGTGCCTTCGGGTGTGAGGGTTCGAGTCCCTCCTTTCGCACCAATCTTTACGAAGAGTTAAAAAAAATCGGTGATTAGCGCAGCCCGGTAGCGCATCTGGTTTGGGACCAGAGGGTCAAAGGTTCGAATCCTTTATCACCGACCACATTAGAAAACCCCGCTTCGGCGGGGTTTTTGCTTTTCTGCAGTTTTATTTTAACTGCGTGACAGACATACGCTTTATCCATAACCCACAACAGCTTCCAGCAGGGAAAAGGGGATGCGCTCCTGTTCCAGCCGCAGCCGGTGTTGCCAGTGGGCCTTGAGTCGTTGATATAACTGTTGTTCTGCCTCATCAAGGTGGGGCAATTGGTCTGCGCCGTGGGCCGTGGCGGCCGGTTCGCTCCCCCACAGGGGGCGGCAGGCGAGCAGGGTGGCCTCATCCATCAGCAGGGAGCGAGTGCGCGGGAAGTAACTGCGCAGTTGCGAGAGCATGGCAAAGCCATGGCTGTCGATATCGCCCCAGTAATGGATCTGGCAAGTACCCAGCCAGGGCACCTCCTTGAGCAGTTGCACGCCATAACCCAGCCCGAAGATCACCACTCCATTGCGTACCGCAGGAAACGCCAGGCCATTGATCTTGTTCTCGGTGATGAAGACCCGATCCACCAGCAGATCCAGCTTGGTGAAGTCGCGCACCGTCAGGGTGATATCGCTGGCCCCGGCAAACTCGGCCGCCAGTTGCGGGTCCAGCAGACGAAAGCGGATCTGCGGCTCTTCGTAGCGCAGGCCAAAGCGCCGCTCGAAGCCGTGATCGCCGAGGCCGGTCACCGTCTGGTCAATGGCCTGCTCCGGTAGCAACCGATCCAGCAGGCTCTTCAAAATGGATTTGTGCTGTTCGATAAATTTGGTATCGACGCCGGGAATATCCAATTGGCGCAGGTAGCAATTCGGTCGAGGATGAGCACAGAGATAACGGCAGACGGCGATGAGCTCTGGCCAGTGCTCCACCTGCTTTTCCAGTTGGGCAGGATTGTCGCACAGCCAGGCCTTCAGGGCGGGGAAGGCACCCAGCAGCCGCTCACTCTCAACGCAAAAGCTACGCCACGGCTGAGCCTGCCCCAGGAAGCGGGCCAGGGCGGCCATATCGGCAAATTCGACGGCGGCAGGCAGCCATTGGCGGCCCATGGTCGGGTAGTGGATCTCCTGCTGCTGCAACCGGATGCCAGGCAGATCGGTCAGCCCCGCCTGCAGGCAGGCGATCTGCTGGCGAACCGCCGCAAAATCGTGGAGCAGGGTCTTGTCGGTGGGGCGCGGTAGCTTGACGGTCAGGGGGAACAGGGATTCCCCCTGCAGCCAGGCCCGGTGCAGCCCATAGCCCTGCCACTTCTTCAATAGTTTCTGTTTGAGTGCCTTGAGTTCGATCATGCTTATCTCGCCTCGGAAACCAGCGTGCTGTAACTGCTGAGTGCCTGATGTTGGGCCAGACGTTGCCGGTATTGCTCTATGGTCATGTTCAGCAACATGGAGCGATTCTGCTTCTGATCGACAAAGTGCACATGGCGCACATAGTGCTCGATGACATCAAGCTTCTGCAGCGGGGTGACCAGCAGCAGTTGCAGCCCCAGCTTCTTGAACAGCTCCAGCCCGAAGCGGGTGCTGTCCTTGGAGCCACGGGCGAAGGCCTCATCGATCACCACCAGATTGAAGCGGCGTTCGGCGCGCGCCTCCGGGGCCGAGCTGCCGACCAGACGGTATTGCAGCAAGATGGCGGCGGCCAAAATGGAGTAGGCCAGCTTCTCCTTCTGCCCACCCGATTTGCCGCCGGAGTCGGAGTAGCACTCCTTCTCGCTGCCATCCTCCCGGTAGCGCTCGATGACGTTGAACAGATGCCAGAAGCGCACATCGACCACCTTCTGGGTCCACTTTTGATCCTGGCGCATCTGCTCAATCAGCGATTTGACCTGTTCGAACTTCTGCTCCGAGTAGAGGTTGTCATCCAGGCTGTGTTCGACACACTGCTTGAGGCGTTGCTTGAACTCGCGGATCTCTACATCCGGGGAGGAGACACTGTCGATCTCGATGAAGGTGCCCACCTGGTAGTCCAGCGCATGCAGTGACTGGTTGATGAGTCGGATGCGGGCATCGATCTCCTCTTCATGCTTGTCGAGCTGGCTACGGAACAGGGCCATGGCGCGGATGGTGTCGCGGTTGAGCATCTCCTTGAAGCGGGCCTCGTGGCGCGGCAGATCCTCCTGCTGCAGTTGCTGGAGTATCTGTTGATACTCCGCCAGCGCCGCCAGACTCTTGTCCAGCTCACTGGCATCGTTCGGGAAGCGGTAGTGAAAGGTGCTCATGGCATCGAGCATCTGTCTCTCCTTCTTGTTCCGCTTCTCCTCCAGATGTTGCACCCGATCGTTGAGCTTACCGCGCAGCAGGCTGGTCTGGTTCGCCAGCATGTCGATGCGTAGGCCAGAGCCGGCGCCATACTCTTGATAAAACTGCGCCAGGGTGGGGAAACAGTGCTCACGTTCTGCGGGTGGCACGTCGGCCAGTTGCGCCTCTTTTTCTGCCAGCAGCCGGGTGTCGGCGTCGATCTCGCTCTGCTGTTGCCCCAGGCTCGTCAGCAGGGTGTAGAGCTCGTCTTTGAGTCCGTTGCTCGCTTGCGTGGCCAGGGTCAATTGTTGTTGCAGCGCCTGGAGCAGATCCGAGCTCTGTTCCAGCACCCGTATCTCTTGTTGCAAGCGTTCGATCTGCTCGCTGAAGCGAGGCCAGTTGAGCTGATCAAACCCCAGATTGAAATCGGCCAGATTCAGGGCCTGACGGCGCAGTTGATCGAGCGCATCCCGGCGTTGCTCCTGCTGTTGCAACTGCTGCCGGAGTTGGTTGATCTGCTGCTGCAACTGGCTGTACTGCTGGGCCAGCAGCTGGGTCTTCTCCTTGTTGCTCCAGCCCAGCACATAGCGGCTCTTGTCCTGCAGGGCGTGCCGGTCGTCTTTCTCATGGCGTGAGGGACCGGATTTGATCTGGCCATTGAGGGTTAGCGCCTTGTCACTGCGGCGAAAGGTGGCCAGATCCTCGCAGCAGAGATAGTCAAAGCGTTGCAGCTCCTTGTGCAACCAGTCGTATTGCTCACAGGCCGGCTTGATCTCCAGCTTGCCCAGCAGCGAGCCGGGCGTCGCCGGGCTTGGCAGATAATCGGCCGGCTGGCGTACCCGGTAATAGACCAGACGACTGCCTAGGTGAGTCTTCTCCACCCATTCGCTGATGGTGGCGTAGAGCCGCTCCGGCACCAGCAGGCTCAGGGCAAAATTGTGCAGCACCCGCTCCATGGCGCCTTGCCAGGCCAGCTCCTGACCCTTGACCTGCAGTAGCTCCCCGACGAAGGGGAGCTCACTCTCATCGAGCCCCAGGTCGGCACAGAGGCGTTCGCGAATGGCCAGTTGCTGGCCGGGAATATTGCTCTGCCGCTTCTTGAGGGCGGCGAGTTCCTCGCCCAACTGCTGCAGGTGGGCATGCTGCTGCCACTCCTGCTGCTTGAGGGTGTCCCGCTCCTGCTCCTGTTGGGCCAACTCGCCCTGCAGTGTTTCGGCTCTATCCTTGGCGGCGGCCAGGTTGCTGACAAAGCAGTCGAGCTCCAGGGTGTCAGGGAGGGCCAGGGCTTCGGTCAGGTTGCGGTAACCCTGATAGATCTGCCGCGCCGTGTCGCGCTCCTGACCCAGGCGGCTCATCTCCCCCTGCAACTGTTGCAGGCGACTACCGCCATTTTCCAGGATCTGCTGGTGCAGGGTGGCAAGCTGTTGATCCTGTTCAACGAGTCGACGATCCAGGCTCTCGCGCTGTAGCACCAGCTTGTCCAGGTTCTGGCGGCTGCGCTGCAGTCGTCTCTCATACAGTGTGATGGCATGTTGCGCCATGAAGCCATCGGTCAGCTCCCGGCACTGGTGGATATGTTGCTTCTCCTGCTCGGCCTGCAGGGCTTCTTCCCCCAGTCGGCTGACGGGCTCCAGCAGCTCGACCTTCTGGCGGGCGGCGACCACCGCATCGTGTAGCCGCTTGAGATCGTCATAGTTGCGCTCCAGCTCCTGGATCAGCCCCTCCACATCGGGTTGGGTCAGCATGTTCTGACGCACGAAGTCGGTGACCGAGCCGACGGATTTCATGGAGATGGTCTGATTGAAGAGATCCAGTGCCTTGCCATCGCTGCCCAGCCCCAGCGCCTTGCAGAAGGCTTGCTGGTAGGGACCAAAGCTGTCGAACAGCTCACTGCCACCCTGCTGTTTCAGCCGCTTCTTGAGCCCGGCTATCTTGTCGCCAAAGCCGGTGAAGTGGCTGGCGATGGTGAGGGGCTGCTCGGCCACCACAAACAGCCGTTTGACCCGCTTCTCGGCCGGTGGCAGCCAGCACACCTGGGCCAGGGTCACGCTCTGTTGCAGGGCCGCTGAGTGGAACTGGGCCAGCAGTACGCTGTAGTGATCCTTGCCGCGCAGGCCAACCGGGCGCGCCTTGCCATAGTCATCCTGTTGGGAGGTATAGAAGCCGTGAAAGTAGGACTCCAGCGAGCGCTCCTTATCCTCGGCGCCTGCCGCCTTGTTGAAGGCCAGCTTGCGGGTGGGTACCAGCAGGGTGGTGAGACCATCCACCAGGGTCGACTTGCCGCTGCCGATGTTGCCGGTCAGCAGGCTGTTGTCGCCCTCCACGGCCAGATGCCAGATCTGCTGATCGAAGGTGCCCCAGTTGAACACCTCGAAACGCATCAGACGAAAGCCTTGCAGGGCCGGGGTTGGCAGGCTGCTCTTTGCAGCGATTTGCGCGTTCAGCTCACTATTCACTCGGCGTTCTCCTCTGTGTTCTCTTCCGCATTCCCTGTGGCGGTCAGTTTTTGCGCCAGTAGCTGGTTGAATTCGACAATCTGCTCGGCGGTAACGAAGGCCTTGAGAATGCGGGGCACCTCGAAGTCATCCGTATGCTTGGGGAGCGCCGAGAGAAAGCCCATCTCTTCAATCTTCTTGATGAGGGCATCCAGCTCGCGGCGTTGCTTCACCTCGTTTCCCACCTCGGGGAAGTAGGGTAACAACCACTGGTGGATCTCTTGCCGGGTAACGATGAGGCGGGGCGCACTCTCTTCGCTGTCGTGTTCGGCCAGCCGCTTGCGCAGGCAGACCAGCAGCAGCGTCTGGGCAAAACTCAGGCTGCGGCGAGTGACCAGGCGCGGCAGTTCCTGGCCAGATTCCTCCGGCTCGCTCTCGGGCTGTTTCAAGAAGGCGTACCCTTCGGCCTCATCGATCAGCAAGGAGAGGCCAATCTGCTGGAAGTAGTCGCGGATACTGTATTGTTCGCGCAGTAGCACCTGCCAGAGATCCCGCTGCCGATTGAGGTAGAGGGGGCCCTTGAGCAGACGGATGAGCACCGCAGACTTGTCCCGCTGGGCATCGCTTCCCGGTGATCCGATTTCATGAGTAGTCGACATGGTTACAGCTCCCTGACAAAGGTGATGGCCGGAATGCGCAGTAGTCGCCAGAGTTCAGGCTCGGCCTGCCAGCGGATCTGTTGTTCCCGGGTGGTGTCGATATGTGCGGGCAGCGTCTGCTCGCAGGCCAGCTTGATATAGGTGAGCACCTCATCCAGGCCATGGCGTATCGGGTAGTGTTCGATGACCTGAGCCAGACTCACCTGCCCCTGATATTCGCTCAGACAACGGTGGATCTGGCGTTGCAATTGCTGCTCGTCGATATGGCTCACCTCGAACAGGGTGCGCAGATCCACCTCGGCCTCCGGAGCCGTTTCGACCACCAAGCCACTGAACTGTTCGCTTCGGGGCGGATGATAGAGGCCACGACTGAGCAGCATGGAGAGCGTGGCCTGCTGCTCTGGCAACTGGGCGAAGGCCGGGTAGCTGCGGCTGTCGAGCCCTTCCAAGCGATGGGCCTGGGCCTCGAAGTCGCGGATCAGCTCCAGAATGCGTTTATTGTCCTGGGATTGTTCCTGGATGTAGCGGCGCAACTGGTCGGTGATCTGCTGGCGGGTGAGGTTGACCTTGGCCCCCGCCTCCAGCAGGTAACTGTATAGATGGCTGAGCAGAGTGTCTTGTTGCACCAGGTTTCTGGCCTCCTCATGCTCCAGCAGTGACTGCAGGTTATGGCGCATGGCACTGCGCATCTGGGGCGTCATCAGCAGCTCGAAGAAGGCGCTGAAGGATTGCCCCTCATCTGAGCTGTCGATGACATCCTGATCGCCAAACACCTGATCCAGCACCAGCCCCTTGTGCAGGCCGCTGCGGGTGATGGTCTTGCGTGTCTCCTTGTCCAGAGTGCGGAAGTTGGCTTCCACCTGGCGAAAATCCCCCAGCAGTTGCCGCGAGAGATCGCCGAGAAAAAACAGGCGCTCGCGGATCTGGGTGGCCGACATGCCCGTATCCTGTCCCAGCTCGACGGCGCAGATGGCCTGCTCGATCTCGGCCTTGCGGGCGCGCAGGGTGGCCAGCTTGGTGGCGCTATCTTCCGTGGTGCCGTGGACCAGATCCCCGATCAGCTCCAGCAGCAGTTTGAGCCGCGACTCGGTGCCGACAAAGCGACGCCCCTGCATCTCCTCGATCCAGCGCAGGGCTTTTTCAATCTCGGGCAACAGGTCGCACTCGGGTTCATCGCTCTGCAGTGGCAGGTATTTGCGCAGATAGCCGCCCCGGCTGTTGATCCAGTCATCGACATAGGCGCGGGCACTCTTGGGAAACAGCTCGGGACCATGGCTGTCGGCTATGTCCTGCAGATGATGTTCCAGCGCGTCTATCAGCTCCTGATAGGGGATGGCGCGGCGGTTTTTAGCCAAGAAGGCCCGGTGCAGAAAGCTGGCGAGCAGGGCAAAGTGCGGGGAGCGCAACAGGCGCAGGGCCAGGCTCTGCTCCTTGAACTGCTCCAGAAAATCAAAGCTCAGATCCTGGTTCATGGGGCGACTCCTGGTAGCAGGCGGCAGTTGGCCAGGGAGGCGATCAGCTCAGGGTTGGCCAGTCGCAGCGGATGGGCATGGGGATCGAGCCGGGCATCCGGCGAGCAGTCGACTCGCCACTGTTGCAGCAAGTAACCCACCAGCGCCTCGCGTACCGTCAGCGTCAACTGTCCATGGGTCATGCCATAGTCCAGCGCTATGGCCTCTGGAAAGGCCAGACCGGGGTGGGGGATGAGTGTTAGCGTCACCTGCCGCTGCCAGGCGCTATCAGCCTCGCGCTGCTGAGTGCTCGGGGCTTCCGCCAATTCGCACACTTGCAGTAGGCGAGTCGTGACGAAGTCGCGAAATTCACCATGCCGCCGGTCGTAGGCGCGAACATGCCAGCGGTGGCCGTTATTCACCAGCACATGGGGTACCAGCTCGCGCTCCGTCTCTCCTGAACTCAAGGAGTGATAACGCACGTTGACGGCCTGCCGCCTGGTGATGGCGCGCATCAGGGTGGCTATGGTGTCGCTGTCTGGATGGATGAGACGGATGGCATCGACACAGTGTTCGCCGGGCGGTGAGATCTGGCTGACACCTTCGCCCATGCCCTGACTCAGGCGGCTGAGCAGGATTTCCGGTTCATGGTTGCACAGCGGTACAAAGCCTGGGGTGATGTGATAACGCTTGGTTTGGTGCCTGAATTCTAGATTTCCAGGAACCAGCTCGCGGTAGAGGGAAAAGTCTCGGGTACAGGAGGCGGAGCCGACTGTGAACTGTCGTAACAGATCTGCTTTGCTCACTTCGCCAAAGTAGTAGAGGCAAAAGTCGATAAACTCCAGCCGTTCACGCTGGGCATGGGGGTACAGGGAGATCTCTGGTTGTCTGGACATGGTGGTTCTCATTGCACTTTATGCCAATGAGAATATAGATTAAATCAAATTGATTCAATCATTTTGATTTTATGTTTGCGGTTTGACTACAGATTAAAAGCCTCTTGCTTCATCAACTGTTCACTCCGGCTAATACCTAAACGATTCGCGACGTTCTGCCAATCTTTCACAGCGCTCAGTGTTTCATCATAGATTTGCTTGGCCTCATCGTGAGTTAATCGAAAGAAGTCGATGACTTCGAATGCCAGACTATAATCCAGTGCATTAGCCGTATCGGTAATGTTTAGATGTAAGCCTTGAGTAAATTGCCACGTTTGATGACCATAATATGGTAATGCTGTGTGCATTGAATGGTAAATGCACACCAATTGATGTCAATTTGAGCAATCAGTCAAAAGAGCGTTATCTTTAATTTCCCTTTTGTATTGTTGGTGGCATAATGCGCTCATTCGGTGATTAGCGCAGCCCGGTAGCGCATCTGGTTTGGGACCAGAGGGTCAAAGGTTCGAATCCTTTATCACCGACCATCTTCAGAAAACCCCGCTTCGGCGGGGTTTTTGCTTTTCCGGCATCCGGGAAATTTCATCTGCTTAATGCATTCTTGTGGGGCATCATATTGGTGCGATTCAGGTTGGTTAACCCTTCTTTTTGTCATTAACGATCCAAAATGGGATTTATTTGAGTGTTTTTCTGTCTGTTTTTTATCTGACTGAATTGGCGCACGACTTGCATCATTATGAACCGAATACCGCACTTGATGATGATGGCGTGTTTGCGCTGACTTCTGTGCCAGAATTTGTAAATGGATGACTAGGGTTCCGGCTTGGTTTACCAAGTGGCTGGTCCGAGAGTTATCGACCTTCCTTCCTGAAGGTTACACGGCGGGACAAAAACCCGGGAGACAGCGGCGCACAGCCATGATCTCTCGTATTTGACCAACGTGCTCCCAGGGAGGGAAACATGAAAAAAACTTCATTTAGCTCGTCATTCCGCAAATGGCTGTGTGTTGGCCTGTTGCCGGTCTTTCTGTTTGGTTCAGTTCCTGCGTTTGCGAAAGAAAAATTCAAAGTTGCCTGGACGATTTATGCCGGCTGGATGCCCTGGGATTATGCGGCGCAGAGCGGCATTATCAAGAAATGGGCGGACAAATACGATATCGAGATTGATATTGTTCAGGTCAATGACTACGTCGAATCGATGAATCAATACACCGCGGGTGGTTTCGATGGCTGTGTGATGACCAACATGGATGCCCTGACCATTCCTGCTGCCGGTGGTGTTGATTCAACGGCGCTGATCGTGGGTGACTATTCCAACGGTAACGACGGTATCGTTCTGAAAGACAAAACATCACTGAAAGATATTCAGGGACAGCCGGTGAATCTGGTTGAACTGAGTGTGTCTCACTATCTGCTGGCCCGCGGGCTGGAAATGCAGGGCATGAGCGAGAAAGATGTAACGGTCGTGAACACCTCGGATGCTGATCTGGTTTCTGCTTTTACTACCCCGGATGTCACAGCAACTGTGACCTGGAACCCGCTGTTATCTGAAATCATGAAACAGCCGAATGCGAACAAAGTATTCGATTCCAGCCAGATCCCCGGTGAAATTCTTGATTTGATGGTGGTTAAAACCGACAAGCTGAAAGCGCACCCTGAATTAGGTAAAGCGCTGACCGGTGCCTGGTATGAAATCATGGCTGTGATGTCCGGTTCTGACGCCAAAGCGACAGAGGCCCGTACTCTGATGGCGAAGGCCGCAGGTACTGATCTGGCGGATTACGATTCGCAGCTGAAAGCCACCTATATGTTCTATAAGCCAGCCGATGCGCTTGCGTTAACCAATAGCCCGAAACTGAAGCAAACCATGCAGCAGGTGGCGGAGTTTTCCTATACGCACGGTCTGTTAGGGGAGAGTGCGCCGAATGCCAGCTTTGTCGGTGTACAGACTCCGGCGGGTGTTTACGGTGATGCGAACAACATCAAACTGCGTTTTGATCCGACTTATATGCAGATGGCTGCCGACGGCAAGCTGTGATCCGAGTGGTAAAGGAGATAGGCGATGGCCCGACTCATTAATCGACAACCGGATCGCTTAGGTCGCTGGTTACTGGCATTGCTTCCGTTTGTGATCCTGCTGGTGCTGTATCTGATCAATTCAGAGGCGCGGTTGGCGGTGAATCCGAATGACAAATTGTTGCCATCTTTTCCGGCGATTTTCGATTCGATTGCCCGAATGGCGTTCGAGCCGAGCCGTCGTACCGGGGAATACCTGCTGTGGGCGGATACATTATCCAGTCTGCGTCTGCTGCTGATGGGGGTGGGGATAAGTGCCTTGCTGGGGCTGAGTGCCGGGTTGCTGAATGGTGGTATCCCGCTGATCCGTATTCCTTTTTCACCGCTGGTCACGACTGTGTCGTTGATCCCGCCGATGGCGATCCTGCCCATCCTGTTCATTGTCTTCGGGCTTGGTGATTTGGCGAAGGTGATGCTGATTGTGATTGGGATCTGTCCGATCCTGATCCGTGATCTGCAGCTGAAAACCCTCAGCTTGCCGGAAGAACAACTGATCAAGGCACAAACACTGGGTGCGACCAGCTGGCAGATCCTGCTGCGCATGATGCTGCCGCAGGTGTTACCGCGGCTGTTTGAGGCGGTGCGTCTGACGCTGGGCAGTGCCTGGTTGTTCCTGATTGCGGCAGAGGCGATTGCGGCCACCGAGGGCCTGGGTTACCGGATTTTCCTGGTGCGGCGTTACCTCGATATGTCGGTGATCCTGCCGTATGTCTTCTGGATCACGCTGCTGGCATTCGCGATGGACTGGATTTTAAAAGTGACGGCCCGCAAAGCGTTCCCTTGGTATTTCGGTCGTAACGGGGAGGCACAGGGATGAGTATGCCAATCCTGCAGGCGAAAAACGTCTGGAAAGAGTATGGCGATGTGTGTGTGCTGGAGCGCATCAATGTCTCTATTAATGCCGGTGAATTTGTCACGGTAGTCGGTGCGTCCGGTTGTGGCAAAAGCACTTTCCTGAAACTGGTGCTGGGCACGGAAAGCGTGTCGCGTGGCGAGTTGTTGCTGGATGGCCAACCTATTCCGCAGGAACCGGATGAACATCGCGGCATCGTGTTCCAGAAATACTCGGTGTTCCCGCATTTAACGGCACTCGGCAATGTGCTGCTGGCTGATGAATTTGCGCAGTCACCGTGGCTGGGCAAACTGTTCGGTGCGGCGAAAAGGCAGGCACAAGAGCGTGCAGTGGCGATGCTGGAGCGGGTGGGCCTGGGTCATGCATTACAGCGTTACCCGAGCGAGCTGTCGGGCGGGATGCAGCAGCGGCTGGCGATTGCGCAGGCGCTGATGAAAAAGCCGCGCATCTTGTTGCTCGACGAACCGTTCGGTGCACTGGATCCGGGTATTCGTGCGGATATGCATCAGCTAATCCGTGAGTTGTGGTTACAGCAGGGCCTGACCATTTTCATGGTGACGCACGATTTAAAAGAGGGGTTTGCGCTGGGCAGCCGTCTGTGGGTGTTTGATAAATCGCGGCATGATCCGCAGTCACCGCAGCGGTTTGGTGCGCAGATCACTTATGACATTCCTTTATCAGGTGGAAAGCTGAAAGCCGAAGATGCGCTGCGCTTTTCACCGGAAGCACTCTTATCCTCAGAAAAAACAAAAGGGGAGCAATAACATGGCTGAATTACTCTATGAAGATTCTCTGCCGGGTGGCAGTCACTGGTCGATGGTGATGCCGGCAGGATCGCTTTTGAAAATCACCGATGTCGAAGGCGGCGCGAATGTCGGCATGCTGTTTTACAACCCGCGTAATCTGCTGGAGCGTTATAACGCGCCCGATACCTTGAAGTGCCAGCACACCTTTAAGCTCACCACCGGCCATTGCCTCTATTCCGATATGGGCCGCATTTTCTGTTCGGTTATTCAGGATGATACCGGCTGGATCGACACCGTCGCCGGTACCACCAACAAGGCCAAAATCGCGGCCCGCTGGGGCGATCGCGATTACCAGCATGATCGTAATCTGTGGAAACAGAATGGTTACGACAGCTTTCTGGTGGAAGTGGCGAAATACGGCTTAGGCGCCCGCGATCTGGCGGCCAACCTGAACCTGTTCAGCAAGGTGTTTACCGATGATGCAGGCAATCTGCAATTTTCCGTCGGGCATTCCAAAGCGGGTGACACCATCACGCTGCGCTTTGAGATGGAAACGCTGGTGGTGTTTAACACCTGCCCGCATCCGATGAATCCGGCTGCCGAATATCCGCGCAAACCAATTCAGTATGGTGTGTATAAGGCCGATCCGGTGGCGGCGGATGATCTCTGCCGGATTTCCCGTCCGGAAAACGGACGTGGTTTTGAAAATACCCGTCGTTATGTCTGCTGTGCCGGTCACTAAGGAGCGATTTATGATCAAGGAAAGTCTGTTAAATCCAGCTGAGGTGGCGTATCGCGAAACGGTACTGGCCGGGGATTACTGGATGAAAGTGGTGAAGGCCGGCCAGACCATCCGCATTGTCGATTCGGAAGGCAATCAGGCGGCCGACACACTGTTTTACTCCGCGGCGAATCCGGCCGAGCGCTACAGTGCGGTGGATACCATCCGTGAGCAGGGCAATGTTTATCTGACCACCGGTTCAACGCTGATGACCAATGAAGGCAATCCGATGCTGGAAATTGTCGCGGATACCTGCGGTCGTCATGACACGCTGGGTGGTGCCTGTGCTACTGAGAGTAATCAGGTGCGTTACGATTTGGGCAAAAAACACATGCACGCCTGCCGCGACAGCTGGTTGCTGGCGGTGACGGAAAACCCGGAATTCGGCATGAGCAAGCGCGATATCACGCATAACATCAATTTCTTCATGAACGTGCCCATTACTGCCGATGGCGGTCTGAGTTTTGCCGACGGTATCAGTGCGCCGGGTAAATATGTGGAACTGAAAGCGCTGATGGATGTCATTGTGCTGATTTCCAACTGTCCGCAGCTGAACAACCCGTGTAATGCCTATAACCCGACCCCGGTTGACGTGTTGGTCTGGAATTAACCAGCCATTGAGCGCAAGGACGACCTTGAGCCGCTCCCTGATTGTTTGCGGGACGACCCGAAGTCTGACGGAAGAATTCTTCCGGCAGCATTGAACAGAGTTGATCTTATGTTCAGTAAAGTATTGATAGCTAACCGCGGCGCGATTGCCTGCCGGATCATCCGCACCCTGAAAGAGATGGGTGTCACCTCTGTTGCGGTGTATAGCGAAGCCGATGCTGACAGCCGTCATGTGTTAGACGCTGACGAAGCCTGGTCACTCGGTGAAGGCGCTGCTGCACAAACCTATCTCGATCAAAACAAACTCATTGCCATTGCCAGACAGACCGGCGCTCAGGCTATTCATCCCGGCTATGGTTTTTTAAGCGAAAACCCTGATTTTGCCCGTCGTTGTGTCGACGAGGGGCTGGTGTTCTTAGGCCCGACACCGGAGCAGATGGTGGCGTTTGGTCTGAAACACGAAGCACGTGCACTGGCGGAAGCGACGAATGTACCGCTGTTACCGGGCACCGGATTACTGGCTTCTTTAGAGGAAGCGTTAGAAAAAGCTGACGTGATTGGCTATCCGGTGATGCTGAAAAGTACCGCCGGTGGTGGCGGTATCGGTATGCAGCGCTGCTTCAGCGCGGAAGAGCTGACCGCGGCCTATGCGTCGGTAAAACGCCTGTCAGAAAACAACTTCAGTAACGGCGGTATGTTTCTCGAAAAATTTATCGAAAACGCCCGCCATATTGAAGTACAGATGTTTGGTGATGGTCAGGGCAATGTGATTGCAATTGGTGAGCGTGACTGTTCCGCGCAGCGTCGTAACCAGAAAGTGATTGAAGAGTGTCCGGCGCCGAATCTATCCGATGACGTGCGTCAGGCATTACAAGCCACCGCGGTGCAACTGGGTCAGCAGGTGAGCTACCGCAGTGCCGGTACCGTGGAATACGTGTATGACGACTTCAGCGGCCAGTTCTATTTTCTGGAGGTAAATACCCGCCTGCAGGTGGAACACGGCGTCACCGAGCAGGTGTATGGCGTGGATCTGGTGCGCTGGATGATTGAACTGGGGGCCGGTGAGCTGGCCCCGCTGGAGCGTCTGGCAAACGGGCTGACGCCGAAAGGCCACGCCATTCAGGTGCGTCTGTATGCCGAAGATCCGGCGAAGAATTTCCGCCCGAGTGCCGGGCTTATCAGTTATGTGCAGTTCCCGCAGCAGGATCGTAAAACCTGCCGTATCGATCACTGGCTGGATGCCGGCCTGGAAGTGCCGCCGTTCTTTGACCCGATGCTGGCGAAACTGATTGCCTGGTCAGTGAACCGAGATGAGACCATGCAGCAACTGAGCAGCATGCTGCAGCAAAGCGAAGTCTATGGCATCGAAACGAACCGCGATTATCTGCTGGCGCTGCTTAGCAGTGAGGTGGTGCAGCAGGGGAAAGTGCTGACCCGCACGCTGAATGAGTTCAGCTATCAGCCAGCAACCATTGATGTGCTTTCCGGTGGGACACAAACCACCATTCAGGATTTTCCCGGCCGTGTCGGTTACTGGGATATCGGCGTGCCGCCGTCCGGTCCGATGGATAACTGGTCGTTCCGTCTGGGGAATCGTTTACTGAATAACGACGAAACCAGCGCCGGACTGGAAATTACACTGTCCGGCCCGACGCTGAAATTTAATATTGAACGTCAGATCGTGCTGAGCGGTGCCGCGATTGATGCCAAACTCAATGGTGAAGCTTTGCCGATGTGGCAGGTAGTGACAGTGCCGGCTGGCAGCACCTTGCAACTGGGGAAAGTTGCGACTGCCGGTGCGCGCAGTTATCTGCTGCTGGCGGGGGGGATGGATTGTCCGCATTATCTGGGCAGCCGTTCGACCTTCACCCTGGGGCAGTTTGGTGGTCATGTTGGCCGCTCCATTCAGGCCGGTGATGTGCTGCATCTGCCGCCACAAACCGCGCTGGTGGCTGAACAAACACTGCCTGTCAATTTACAGCCGGCGATTGCCAATCAGTGGGAACTGCGGGTGATTTACGGCCCGCACGGTGCGCCGGATTTCTTTACCGATCATGATATTACCGCCTTTTTTGCCACCGATTACGAAGTGCATTACAACTCCAGCCGCACCGGGGTGCGTTTGATCGGCCCGAAACCGGAATGGGCACGTGCCGATGGTGGTGAAGCGGGGCTGCATCCATCGAATTTACATGACAACGCCTATGCCATCGGCACGGTCGATTTTACCGGCGACATGCCGGTGATTCTGGGGCCGGATGGTCCGAGTCTGGGCGGGTTCGTCTGCCCGGCGACTATCGTCAAAGCCGATCTGTGGAAAATGGGCCAGCTGAAAGCGGGCGACAAAGTACGTTTCGTGCCGGTATCGATTGCCGATGCGGAAGTGTTGGAACGTGCGCAATTAGCGGAGCTGGCAAGTCTGACCGCTCAGCCTGTTGCCGTGAAAATTTCAGCGCCAACCACGCCGGTGCTGAAAATCCTAACAGCGGAAAAATACGGCGAAAAAGTGGTGTATCGCCCGAGTGGTGATGATTATCTGCTGGTGGAATACGGCACGCAGGTACTGGATATCCGTCTGCGTTTCCGTGCCCATGCACTGATGCTGTGGCTGCAGGAGGCGGGCATTGCGGGCGTGCTGGAACTGACGCCGGGCATCCGTTCACTGCAGATCCACTATGATAATCTGCTGTTACCGCTGACGCGTTTGCTGGAACTGCTGGAGCAGGCGGAAAGCGAACTGACCGATATTGAGCAGATCAAAGTGCCGGCGCGTATCGTGCATCTGCCGCTGTCCTGGAATGACGAAGCTACGCGGCTGGCGATCCGCAAATACGACGAGCTGGTGCGTAAAGATGCACCGTGGTGCCCGTCGAACATTGAATTTATCCGCCGTATCAATGGACTTGATTCGGTTGAGCAGGTCAAAGAGATTGTCTTTAACGCTAATTATCTAGTGATGGGCTTGGGCGATGTCTATCTCGGCGCACCGGTGGCAACCCCGCTCGATCCACGTCATCGCTTAGTGACCACCAAATACAATCCGGCACGTACCTGGACACCGGAAAATGCGGTCGGTATCGGTGGCGCGTATCTGTGTGTGTATGGCATGGAAGGGCCGGGCGGTTACCAGTTTGTTGGTCGTACCCTGCAGATGTGGAACCGCTACCGCCAGACCGCCGAATTTACCCAGCCGTGGCTGCTGCGCTTCTTCGATCAGATCAAATTCTATGAAGTTTCTGCGGAAGAGTTACTGAAGATCCGCCGTGATTTTCCGCGTGGTCGTTATCCGCTGAAAATTGAGGAAATCGAGTTCTCGCTGGCCGATTACAACCAGCTGGTGGACGAACATGCCGATGAAATCTGTGTTGCCAAAGAGCGTCAGCAAACCGCGTTTGAAGCTGAGCGTCAGCGCTGGATCGACAGCGGTCAGGCCAACTTCAGTGCCGACAGCGACATGATGCTGGAAACCGGTGAGGAAGAGGAATTGCCGGATCATCACAAGGCGGTGGAAAGTCTGGTCTCCGGTAACGTCTGGCAGATGCTGGTTAATGAAGGTGAGCAGGTCAAGGCCGGGCAGCCACTGCTGATCATTGAATCCATGAAAATGGAAATTGAGGTGCTGGCACCGCATGCCGGTCTGGTGGTCAATGTCTGCCGGGAAGCCGGCCAACAAGTGCGTGCCGGACAACGCTTACTGGTACTGGAGGAATAAGCATGACTCAACCGATGACGATCAGTGCCATTCATGCGGCGTATCGCAGCGGGGAAGTGACCCCGCAACAACTGCTGGCGGATTGTCTGCAGCAGGCGCAGCAAGATCAACGCCATGTCTGGATCTCGTTGCTTTCTGATGAACAGCTGACGCAATACCTGCAAGGGCTGGCAGGGCATTCGCCGGATGATCTGCCCTTGTTCGGTATTCCGTTTGCGATCAAGGACAATATTGATCTGGCCGATCTGCCCACTACCGCCGCGTGTCCGGATTACAGCTATCAGCCGCCGGAATCGGCTTTTGTGGTACAGCAACTGATTGCGGCTGGTGCGATCCCGCTGGGGAAAACCAATCTGGATCAGTTTGCCACTGGCCTGGTGGGTGTGCGCAGTCCGTATGGCGCGAGTCAGAACAGTATTGCTCCGGATTATATCTCCGGAGGTTCCAGCTCAGGTTCTGCCGTGGCGGTCGCGACCAGTCAGGTCTGTTTTTCATTGGGCACGGATACCGCCGGTTCAGGACGGGTACCGGCATCGTTTAACAATATTCTCGGCTTAAAAGGCACCAAAGGGCGCATCAGTTGCAGCGGCGTGGTGCCGGCCTGCAAGAGTCTGGACTGCGTGACGATCTTTGCACAGACCGCAGCTGATCTGGCCGCCGTCTGGCAGGTTGCGGCGAAGTTCGATCCGCAGGATCCGTTCGCCCGGGAAGCTTTGCCAGCAAAAGCCATTGCTGCCGCATTCCGTTTTGGTGTGCCGGCGAAAGAGCAACTGAGATTTTTCGGCGATGAAGCCGCGGAAACCTTGTTTTGGCAATCGGTCAGAACGCTGGAAGCTTTGGGTGGCAAGGCCGTCACCATCGATCTGGAGCCTTTCCTGCAAGCCGCGCGTCTGCTGTATGAAGGCCCGTGGGTCGCCGAACGGCTGGCGGCGATTAAGGATTTCTTCCGTGCTGATCCGGGTCGTTGTCTGCCGGTCATTCAGACTATTGTCGGTGGTGCCGAGTCGCGCAGTGCTGTGGATGCCTATGAAGCACTGTATGAGCTGCAACGGCTGAAACGGATTGCCGATGCCGAACTGGCGAAGGTGGTTCTGATCGTGACACCGACCGCCGGGACGATTTATAAGATCGGAGAGGTATTGGATGATCCGATCCGGCTCAACAGTAATCTCGGTTATTACACTAACTTCATGAATCTGCTGGATTACAGCGCGATCGCCTTACCGTGCGGTTTCCGTGCGGGTGGTGAGAAACAGGATCTGCCGTTTGGTATTACCCTGTTCGCGCCGGCCTTTCAGGATGAGGTGCTGCTGGCACTGGGCGATCAGTGGCAACGGCAACTGGCGTTACCGTTGGGAGCCAGTCATCAGCCATTGCCTGCGAATACTCCTGTGGTTGCCATGCCACGGGCAAACACGATTGATGTCGTGGTGTGCGGGGCGCATCTTTCCGGTTTGCCACTGAACTGGCAGCTCACGGAGCGGAATGCGGTGCTGGTACAGACCACCACAACTGCGGTCTGTTACCGCATGTATGCACTGGCGGGT
>MTLD01000707.1_pt1 | contig 51461 bp, 40 predicted proteins | sample 1982471 | NCBI WGS metagenome assembly MTLD01 (sample SAMN05712604, study PRJNA340218) | biofilm metagenome | isolation source: sample SPM anode biofilm adapted to -50 mV | place: USA | collected 2012-02-03
TGCCGAGATCGGAGTCAATGCCGCCTAACGAATGAAGCTAACCGGCCCCGCCTGCGAACGAATGCTGAGCGGAGCCGAGGAAGCGAGAGGTTGAGAGAGAGCGTAAGGCAATGCAGGCGGGGTCTGAGTTGAGCTAACGGTTAGGCCGAGACGACAGCTTTGCCGTGGCATGAACCGAGGCGACGGGAAAACCGAACGAGAATTGGAAAGAGCAGCCTGGGGCTTGCCACGATGAGTACACGACCGCCACGAAACCCCAAGCAGAACGACCGAACAGGCGGATTGGGGAGCCGAACGGGATTCAGACGAGCCTGAATTTCGAGGCCTAACAAAAATTGGACGGGAGGTGGTTGGGGGTGTGGGGTTCGCCTAGTCGGGGGAGCTGGGGGGAGATGGATGGGGTGGGGTGGTTCGGGATCGCGGTAAATGGGCGAACTTGGGGTGGGGGTTGACGGGCGAAAAAAAGGCGATAGCTTCAATCAGCCCCTGCCTGTTTTGCGGAAAGTTCGGTGCTGATCTTAGCGTGATGGGCGAACTGGGGGGATCGGAGCGTTCGCCGTGGGAGACGGGAATAGGCAGACCGGTGGGGGGCGGAACGTGGGCCTGGAAGGGCAGCCGCCGAGGCTGCTCGACCAGCTCCGGGAGCAGCTGCGGGTACGGCACTACAGCCTGCGGACGGAGGATGCGTACGTGGACTGGGTCCGGCGGTTCATCCTCTTCCACGGGAAGCGGCATCCCCGGGATATGGGGGCGCCGGAGGTCCAGGCCTTCCTGAGCCACCTGGCCGTGGACCGGAATGTGGCGCCCTCGACCCAGAACCAGGCGAAGGCGGCGCTGCTGTTCCTGTACGGGCAGGTGCTGGCGGTGGACCTGCCCTGGCTGGCCGAGATCGTCCAGGCCAAGCGCCAGCCGAGGCTGCCGGTAGTGCTCACGCAGGGGGAGGTGGCCCTCCTGTTCGATCAGATGGAGGGGGGCATGGCCCTGGTGGCCCGGGTGCTCTACGGGACGGGCATGCGCCTCATGGAGGGCCTGCGCCTGCGGGTGAAGGACGTGGAGTTCGAGCGCCGGGAGATCCTCGTGCGGGACGGCAAGGGGGGTCGGGACCGGGTCACCATGCTGCCGGAGCGTCTGGTGGGGCCCCTGCGCGCCCACCTGGACCGGGTGCGCGCGTTGCACGAGCGGGACCTGGCGGAGGGCTTCGGCGAGGTCTGGCTGCCGGATGCGCTGGCGGTGAAGGCCCGGTCGGCCGCCCGGGCCTGGGGCTGGCAGTGGGTCTTCCCCTCGGCCCAGCGCTCGGTGGATCCCCGCTCGGGCGTCACCCGGCGCCACCACCTGCAGCCCGAGAGCGTGCAGAAGGCCATCCGGGCGGCGGCGCGCACCGGGGAGCTGGTCAAGCCGGTGACGCCCCACGTGCTGCGCCACTCCTTCGCCACGCACCTGCTGGCCGCGGGCTACGACATCCGCACCGTCCAGGAGCTGCTGGGCCACAAGGACGTCGCCACGACGATGATCTACACCCACGTGCTGAACCGGGGCGGCCGCGGTGTGGCGAGCCCCCTGGACGGGCTGTAGGCCGGATCCGGCGCAGGGAAGAGGGAACACAGGACGCCGCCTGGGGCTCCCTCGCCGTGTCCGGTGCCTGTCGCTGTGCCTTCTGCCGCCCTCTGCGTCCTCTGTGTTCCCGGGCCTTCGGGCCGATCTCATCCTCGCCCCTGAGCGAGGGGACCGGGGTAGGCTCTTTCCATGCAGGTGTCGGACCGGATGTTCCGCAGGCTGGTGGAGGAAGCGCTGGCGCTGGTGCCGGCGGAGTTCCGGCCGTACCTGGCGGGCGTGCCGGTGGTGGTGGAGGACTGGGCGCCGGATGCGCTGCTGGACGAGCTGGGGGTGCCGGAGGACGAGACCCTCTACGGGCTCTACACGGGCCGGCCGCTGACGGAGGGGCCGCCACAGCCCGGCGACCTGCCGCCGCGCATCACGCTCTACCGCGGGCCCCTGCTGGAGGACTGCGACGACGAGACCGAGCTGCGGGAGGAGATCGCCACCACCGTCATCCACGAGATCGCCCACCACTTCGGCATCGACGAGGACCGGCTGGAGGAGCTGGGCTGGGGCTAGGCCGTGGTCTCGGCGGGGGCGGACTGGCGGGTGAGCTCGTCGAGGCAGCGGTCCTTCTCGGCCCACAGTTCCTGGACCCAGGCCTGGACGCGGGCGCGGAAGGCGGGGTCGCCCTCGTAGTCGCCGCCCAGCAGGTCCTTCGGGATCTCCAGCTCGCGCACCCGGACGACCACCTCGCGCACCTTGCCGGAGAGCAGGTCCCAGAAGGTGGGCACGCCCTGGGGGTAGTGGATGGTCACGTCGAGCATGGCGTCGAAGCGCTCGCCCATGGCGCCCAGGGCGGTGGCGAGGCCGCCGATGCGGGGCTTCAGGAGGTGGCGGTAGGGCGAGCCCTGGGCGGCCTGCTTGGCGCGGCTGAAGCGGGTGCCCTCCAGGAAGTTGATGACGGAGGTGGGGATCTGCTTGAAGCGGTCGCAGGCTTTGCGGGTGGTGGCCAGGTCGAGGCCCCGGCCCTGTTTCCCGCCCTTGCGGCGCACGAAGGGGAAATCCAGCGCCCACCAGGCGAGGCCCATGACCGGCACGTAGGCCAGCTCGCGCTTGAGGAAGAACTTCAGGAAGGGCACGCGGCGGTGGAAGACCTTCTGCAGCACGAGGATGTCCACCCAGCTCTGGTGGTTGGCGTTGACGAGGTACCAGCCGCGCCGGCGCAGGCCCTCCACGCCGCGCACGTCCCAGCGGGTGCGCTGCACCAGGGCCATCCACCAGCCGTTCACGGCGATCCAGCCTTCGGCCAGGGCGTTGAGGACGCGGTCCGCCCCGCGCCGCACGGCGCCCCCGGGTACCGCCAGCTTCAGGAGGGCCACGGGGATCATGCTTGAGAAGATGGCCAGCACGTTGGCCACCAGGACGGACCCGGCGAGGCTGGCCTTGAGCGTGGATACGATGCGCTGGAACACGGGGCCTTTCTCCGCCTTCAAGGGTACTGGATTCGGCCTGGGGTTGGGGCGGGAGGGGCCCCTGACCACCTCAGGTCACGACAACATCAGGGTGCCGAAGGGCAGGCCCAGGAGGGGGGCGCCACGGCGGTCCTGGGGCTCGTAGAGGCCGGCCAGGCCCACGTCCGGCAGCCGCCGGGCGCCGGTTCCGTTTCCCATCCGCGCGGCCTGGGCGGCGTAGGCGCGGGCCGTGAGGTTGGCGGCGAGGAAGGGCAGATCCTCGGCCATGACCTGCTCCCCGTCGAAGGCCCGGGACAGGCCCTTGTGCTGCTGGATCCGCCGCTGGAGGCGCAGGAAGGTGCCGGCGTACTCCTCGGGGGCCACGGCCAGCCCGGCCTGGGCGCAGCGCTCCAGGGCCACCGTGGCGTGGAGGACCACCTGCACGGGCGCCAGCCGGCCGTTCCCGTCCGTGAAGGGGGCCTCCACGCGGCCGAAGGCCTGGGCCGCGGCGTCCACCCGGGCGCGCACGAAGCGGGCGAGGTGGGCCAGGTGGTAGCCGAAGAGGAGCCGGGTGCCGGCGCCCGCGAGATCGGCGGGGGCGTGGACCATGCCGTCGAAGGCCGCCTCCACCATCTGGGCCACGGCGCGGTCCAGGAGGAGGGGGTTGGTGAAGTTCCGGGGCAGCACCTCGTGGAGGAGGGCGATGGTGAGGCGGAGGAACTGGCCGTCGCCCACGTCGATGCCCTGCAGCTGGTCGATGAGGCGCCGCTGCACGGCCTCGAAGACCAGGAGGCGCCGCTCGTCCTCCTGGAGGGGCAGGGCGTTTCCGCGGCCGGCGATGAGGAGGTCGGCCGCGTAGAGGAGGTGCCAGCGGGAGCTGACCACGGAGGCGGGGGCCAGGTCGGCCATGCGGGCCAGCAGGCCCTGGAGCCGCTCCCGGTTGCACCAGAGGTAGGGGGCCTGGGGCTGGCCGGGGGTGGCCCGGACGAGGCGCATGAGGAAGGCGTTCTTCACGCGCATGGACCGCACGTCCGTGAAGGGCGCCATGTGCTCGAAGGCGTCGGCCAGGGCCTCGAACTCGGACACCACCCGGGAGGGCCGGTCGCCCCGGGCCTGGCCCTCCAGGATGAAGGCCAGCAGGTTGGCGGGGTCGTCCCGGAACAGGCCGTAGTCGTCGATGCGGTGGCGGTTGGAGCCGGCCACGGCGTGGAAGGCGGCCTCCAGGTCCTCCAGGGCCCCGGCCTCGGGGAGGGCGCGCTCCCCGGCTCCGGTGAGCGCGAAGCAGCCCAGGGGGTCGATCTGGGCGCCGGGGGCCGGGGCCTTCTGGAGGGCGTCCAGCTCCCGGTCCAGGAGGGCCAGGCGGTCCAGGCAGCTTCGGCTGTCCACCAGGAGCCGGTCCCGGAGCTTCTCCAGGCGGCCCGGCAGGTCCCCCGGCGCGGTCACGCCGGGCACCCGGATGTCGAGGGCCCCGAGGAGCTCGTGGAGGCGCAGCAGGTCGGGATCCCGCTCGGTGGGCGCCAGGGGCTTGCCGGCGGGCAGGAGGCCGCCCAGCCGGGAGCGGGGCGCCAGGCGGCGCTCCAGGCGCTCCAGGCAGCCCTTGGCCTCCTGGAAGCGGCGGTGGGTCTCCTGCAGGGCCTCGTAGCGGGCCTGCAGATCCGCCTGGCGGGGGGCCGTGTCCACCCGATGCACCAGCCCGGCCTGGGCCAGCTCGGCCAGGAGGGCCTCCTCCCCTTCGCCCAGACGGAGGGTGCCGCCTCCGGCGATCCTCAGGAGAAGGCTTCGGCCGTATTCGTGCATGGGGTGGGGAGAGGGTCCTTTCCGCCGCGGGTCCGCCCGCGATGGAGGTTCATCGGCCGGGGGGGCACCGGACCCAAGAAAAAGCGCCGGGCGGACCCGGCGCCTTTCCCGGTCGGGGCGTTCTCAGCCGTTCTTGCGGGCGAACTCGTCCATGAAGCCGACCAGGGTCTCCACATCCTGCACGCTCACGGCGTTGTAGGTGCTGACGCGGATGCCGCCGATGTCGCGGTAGCCCTTGAGGCCCACCATGCCGGCCTTCTTGGCCTCCTTGACGAAGGTGTCGTCCAGCTCGGGGGTGGGCAGGAAGAAGTCCACGTTCATGAGGCTGCGGTCGGCCTTCTCGGTGACGAAGCCCTTGTAGAACCCGGCGTGCCGGTCGATGCAGCCGTAGAGCAGCTCGCCCTTCTTCCGGTTGTTCGCCTCGATGGCCTTCAGGCCCCCGATGCTCTTGTTGTAGGCCAGCACGTTCCGCAGGATGTAGATGCCGAAGGTGGGCGGGGTGTTGTAGAGGCTGTTCTTCTCGGCGTGGAGCTTGTAGCGCAGGTAGCTGGGCAGGTCCGAGGCCTCGCACATCTCCAGGAAGTCCTCGCGGACGATGGTGAGCGTGACGCCGGAGGGGCCGAGGTTCTTCTGGGCCCCGGCGTAGATGAGGCCGAACGGGCTGACGTCGAAGGGGCGCCACATGATGTCGGACGACATGTCGCAGACGTAGGGCTTGTCGGTCTTGGGGAACTCCTTCCACTGCGTGCCCTCCACCGTGTTGTTGGAGGTGAAGTGGACGAAGGCGCTGTCCTCGCCGATCTTCAGCTCGCTGGCCTTGGGCAGGCGGGCGAACTTCTCGTCCTTGGTGGAGGCGGCCACGCGGACGTTGTCGCCGGCCACGAGCTTGGCCTCCTTGGTGGCCTTCTCGGCCCAGTTGCCGGTGACGATGTAGTCGGCCTTCCGGCCGCCCCGCAGCAGGTTCAGGGGGATCATGCCGAAGCTGAGGTGAGCGCCGCCCTGGAGCAGCAGCACCTTGTAGTTGGCGGGCAGGCCCATCAGCTCCTTCACGAGGGCGATGGCCTCCTCGTGCACCGCGTCGTACTCCTTCGAGCGGTGGCTGACCTCCATGACGGACATGCCGGTGCCGGCGAAGTCCAGCAGCTCCGCCTGGGCGCGCTCGAGGGCGGGCAGGGGCAGCCCCGCGGGGCCGGCGTAGAAGTTGATCACGCGATGGGTCATGGGATTCCTCCTAGGCCTTGAAGTCGGACAGGATGGCCACCACCTCGTCGCCGATGCGGCCGAGGTTCTCCTTGGAGCTGGCGCCCAGGTGGGGGGCCATGAAGACGTTGGGGGCGGTGAGGAGGGGGCAGTCCGCCGGGGGCGGATCGCTGGGCCACACGTCGGTGCCGTAGGCCCGCACCTTGCCGCTCTCCAGGGCGGCGGCGAGGTCGGCCTCGTTCACGCACTTGCCACGGCCGGTGTTGATGATCATCACGCCGTCCTTCACCTTGGCGAGGAAGGCGGCGTTGATCATGCCCCGGGTCTCGTCGGTGAGGGGCGTGTGCAGGCTGATGACGTCGGACTTGGCCGCCAGCTCGTCGAGGCTCACCAGCTTCGCGACGGGGTGCTCCTTGAGGAAGGGATCGAAGGCGAGCACCTCCATGCCGAAGGCCTGGGCCCGCTTGGCCACCTCGGTGGCGATGGCGCCGGCGCCCACGAGGCCGAGCGTCTTCTTGAAGAGCTCCGTGCGCTTCAGCTCGTTCTTGAGGAACTTGCCCTCCTTCATGGAAGTGTGGGCCTCGATGAGCCGGGCAGGGATGGCCAGCATGAAGGCCATGGTCATCTCGGCCACGGCCACGCTGCTGGCCCTGGGGGTGTTGACGGCCTTGATGCCCTTCTCGGCGCAGAGCTTCTTGTCCACGTTGTCCATGCCCACGCCGCCGCGGATGACGAGCTTGAGGTTGGGGGCCTGGGCCACGAGGTCGGCGTTCACCTTGGTCTTGGAGCGGACCAGGAGGACCTGGGCCTTCCCGAGGTGGGTCATGTCGCCGCTCACCTCGCCGAAGGGGGCGAGGCGCTCGGGCAGCTTGGCGTCAAAGGCGTCGGCAATGAGGATGTGCATGGAATCTCCCGGGGGATGGGGACCGCGAAGGGACTTGAGCGAAAAGAAGAAAACCACCAATGGCGCGAGTGCCCACGAATGGACTGGGTTATGGGTTCGCGCCCATTCGCGTCATTCGCGGTTCAGCCTTCGTACATCCGGACGAGCAGTCCGGAGCGCAGCTTGGGTTCGAACCAGGTGGACTTGGGGGGCATGACCTCGCCGGCGTCGGCCACGCTCATGAGCTGGTCGAGGGAGGTGGGGAAGAGGGAGAAGGCCACGGCGTAGCCCTCCTTCACCCGGCGCTCCAGCTCGTCCATGCCGCGGATGCCGCCCACGAAGTCGATGCGCTTGTCGGTGCGGGGATCCTGGATGCCCAGCACGGGGGACAGGAGGTTCTCCTGGAGGATGCTCACGTCCAGGCCGCGCACGGGATCGCTGGCGGGGTAGGTGCCCGGCTTGGCCTTCAGCTCGTACCAGGAGCCGCCCAGGAACATCCCGAAGGTGGCGGGGGCCTTGGGGCTGCGGTCGTCGGTGAGGGCCACGTCGAACTTTTCCTTCACCTTGCCCATGAAGGCGTCGGGCGTGAGGCCGTTGAGGTCCTTCACCACCCGGTTGTAGTCCATGATCTTCAGCTGGTTGTGGGGGAAGACCACGGCCATGAAGCTCTCGAAGGGCTCGTCGCCGGTGGGGTTGGGCGTGGCGGCGCGCCGGGCCTGCCCGTAGCGGATGGCGGCGGCGGTGCGGTGGTGGCCATCGGCGATATAGAGGGCGGGGACACCGTTGAAGAGGTTCGCCAGCTCGTAGATGACCGTCTCGCCGGAGACCACCCACACGGTGTGGCCGATGCCGTCCGGGGTGACGACGTCGTAGGCCGGGGGCATCTTCCGGATGTCGTTGACGATGTGGTCGATATAGGGGACGGCCCGGTAGGCCAGGAACACGGGTTCGGCGTTGGCGGCCTGCTCGGTGACGTGGCGGGTCCGGTCGTCCTCCTTGTCCTTGCGGGTGAACTCGTGGCGCTTGATGAGGCCATTCTCGTACTCCTCCACGGAGCACAGGCCCACGAGGCCGGCCTGCACGTGGTCGCCCATGCGCTGCTGGTAGACGTAGAAGCAGGGCGCCTCGTCCTGGAAGAGGGTGCCGTTCTCGATGAGGGCCCGCAGGTTCGCCACGCCCTTGGTGTAGACGGCGTCGTCGTGGATGTCCACCTGGTCCGGGAGGTCGATCTCGGGGCGGCCCACGTGGAGGAAGGAGTGGGGGTTGCCCTTGGCCAGCGCCCGGGCCTCCTCGGTGTTCACGACATCGTACGGCACCGCGGCGACCTGGGCGGCCAGATCGGGCCGGGGGCGGTGGGCGCGGAAGGGCTTCAGCATGGACATGGACACCTGCCTATGGGAGGGGGACCCGCGAAAGGGGACGCAGGCGCCATTATTCCAAAGGGAAGCCCGTTTTTACGCTTCCGGGCTAGGATTTTGACGAAAGTCCCAGGGGGGGCTGACGGAGCGTCAAGGGCCTTCGGCTCCCGGCTGGCGGTGGTCCGTGATCATGGCGGCGTTCATCAGGATCTCGGTGAGGGGCAGGTCGATGGTGGCCTCCACCCGGCAGGTGTCCACGAATTCGATGTCCGGGCGGTCCCAGGTGAGGATCTCGTAGGCCGCCGGCAGGCCCTCCTGGTCCCGGTAGGCCGCGTGGACCACCTCCCCGCGCTTGAGGTAGAGCAGCCCCATGCCCGCCTCGGACTTCACGGTGAGGGTGCAGGACTTGTTCTCCCAGTTGAGGAGCTGGAGCAGGCTGTTCAGGCCGATGCCCCGCACCATGCCCGAGGGCTCGAAGAGGGCGGCGGCCTTGATCTCGTCCATGAGGAGGGTGAGCCGGGGCGGCTTGGTGAGGATGCGCACGGCGCCGAGCTGGAGGGGGGAGTTCAGGTGCTGGCTCTCCCCCAGGCCCGTCATCACGATGATGGGGATCTGCGGGTAGAGGCGGCTGGCCCGGGCGATGAGGTTGAAACCGTCCATGACGGGCATGTTGAGGTCGGTGACCAGGACGTTCACGGGCTCTGAGCGGAGGATCTCCATGGCCTGGGCGCCGTCGGAGGCGATGAGGATGCGGAAGCCGGCCAGGCCCTTCAGCCCCTGCCGGTAGAGGCTCTGGGTGGCGCGGTCATCCTCCACCACCAGGAGGGTCCGGGTGGGGGTTTCCGTGTGGGCGAGGGGGCGGGGGCGGGGCGGCAGGGACATGGGGGATCCAGATCCAGGATACCCGACAGATGCGGTCTTCCGGCTTGGCCGGGAGACCGCGTGGGGGTGCCTGAGGGGGGACATCGCGAACCGAAGGTGAGCAGGCGGTCCCCCCTCGTGCAGGTCAGTGTTCGGAGCCCTTGGGGATCTTGTGCGCGGGAACGGGCTCCTTCGCCAGGATGGCGCGCACCTCGGCGGCGTCCGCCGGGTGGGCGGTCTCCCAGGCCACCACCCAGGGGGGCAGCACGGCGTCCTCGTAGTCGCGCACCTTCCGGTGGGCGGCCGCCAGGGACTGCACCACGGCCTCGTGGATGTCCTCCGGCCGGGGCGGGATGTGGCCTTCCCAGATGGGCTCGCGGAAGTACTGCTCCAGCACGGCCTGGGCGGGCTTGCCCCACACCGCGTAGGTGCGGTCCAGGGGGCCGCCGATGGGCTTGCGCGTGAGGTTCTCGCCGTAGAGGTAGTAGAAGACCGCCTCGCCGTCGCTCCAGTTGCGCAGGACGCCGAAGGCCCCCTTGAGCAGGAGGGTCTGCAGGGGCAGGTCCAGGGGCTTGTCCGACCGGAAATCCCAGGGCCCCACGTGGGCGTGGGCCACGGAGGGGTAGCCCACCTCGGTGATCATCACGGGCCGGTTGAACCGGGCCTGGAGCGTGCGGGCCTTGTAGACGATCCACCACCAGGCGTCCCGGATCTGATCCGGCGTGGGGTAGGCGTCGTACTTGGCGATGGGATCGTAGGTGTTCATGCCGATGACATCCAGGCAGTCCCCGAAGGTGAAGCTGTCGTGGCTGTCGAAGTTGACGCTGTAGACCAGCTTGCCCTTGAACACCTTGCGGACCTCGGCGGCCAGGGCCCGCCAGCGGTCGGGAAAGCGGTGGGTGGAGGCCATCTCGGTGCCGAGGGAGTACCACTCCACCCCGCCCTGCTGGGCCAGGCTGGCGAGGTGGACGTTGAAGGCGGTGTAGTTCCGCCACCACAGGTCCCAGTCGTCGGGCGCGATGTTGCCGCGCCACCAGGTCGCGTTCTCCGCCTCGTCCCGCAGGTTGATGGTGGGGAAGAACATCATGCGCAGGCCGCGGACCTTCGCTTCGCGGAAGGTGTTGAGCAGGGCGGCGTCCGTGGGGCTGGAGGTGGGATGCCGCCGGATCTCGTCGCTGTGGTAGGTGTCCATGCGGTAGATGGCCTGCAGGCTCACGCAGGTGGCGCCCGAGGCGGCGATGCGGTCCAGTTCCTCGTGGTAGTCGTAGTCGGGTTCCCCGGCGTAGAGGCCCAGCACGATGCCCCGGGGCTGGGGCACCAGGGTGCGGCGCTGCATCCGGTGGACCAGCCAGAGGGTGAAGGGCAGGCCGAGGAAGGCGGTCAGGGCGAGAAGTCGGCGGGGCATGCGTCAAGGCTCCGGGATCCAGCCTACCGGCTGGCTCCCGAAGTGAGGAAAGGCCTTTCCTGCCGTGCGGGCTCGGCCGGACCCTACGTCCGCTCCACCCGCACCTGCACGATGCGGGTTCCTTCCATGCGGAGGACGGTGAGGCGGGCGCCCTCCACGGCCACGGCATCCTGGGGGTGGGGGACGCGGCCCAGGCGGGCCATGACGAGGCCGGCCAGGGTGTCGAAGCCGTCGCGCTCCCAGGCCAGGCCCAGGCGCTGGGCCACGTCCTCCACATGGGCCTGCCCGGACACGAGGAAGACACCGGGCGACTGTTCCACCAGCTCCGCGGCGGCTTCGTGCTCGTCCTGGATCTCGCCGAAGACCTCCTCCAGCAGGTCCTCCACGGTGACCAGCCCGGAGACACCGCCGAACTCGTCCACCACGATGGCCAGCTGGGTGCGGGCCCGCTGCATCTCGCGCAGGAGGTCCATCACGGGCTTGCTCTCGGGCACGAAGAGGGGCGTTTTCAGCAGGCCGGCGAGGGGCGCCTGGGACTGGTCCGGCAGCTGCATGAGGTCCTTCACCAGCAGCACGCCGCGGACGTGGTCGATGCCGCCCTCGTACACCGGCAGGCGCGAATGGCGGGTCTCCGTGAAGGCCCGCCAGGCATCGGGGATGGAGGCCTCGACCGGCAGGGCCACGATGCGGGTGCGGGGCGTCATCACCTCGCGCACCACCGTGTCGCCGAAGGTCACCACGTTGCGGATGAGCTCCCGGTCCTCGGCCTCCAGGATGCCTTCGGCCTCGCCCTCCTCCAGCAGGGCGGTGACGGCCTCCTCGGTGGGATCGCCCTCCTCGGCGCTCTCCCGTTCCTCGGCCTGGCGGCGCTCGACGATGCGGGCCAGGGGCGCCACCAGGGGCTCCATGAGGGGCCGGAGGGGCGCATAGAAGGGGAAGAGGCGGGTCAGCCAGAAGGGTGGATCGCCAGAGGTGAGCAGGGCGGGGGCGGCGAGATCCAGGGCCCAGAGGGCCAGGGGCACCAAGGGGCCGAGTACCCAGGCGCCGCCGGGAATGCCGGCCCGGAAGGGCCACAGGAGGGCCAGGAAGGCCAGGAGCAGGAGCTGGACCGCGAATTCCAGGCCCGTGCCGAGAATGCGGGGGCGCTCCAGGAGGGCGGCGAGGCCGGGATGGCCGATGGCGCCCTCCTCCAGCAGCCGCCGCCGCTGCAGGGAGGGCAGGGCATGGAAGGCGGCGAGCAGGGCCACCAGGATCAGGCGGTAGGCCAGGATGAGTCCGGCCGCGAGAAGGAGCCAGTGGGAGGGGGTGCTACTGCTGGGGTCGATCATGGGCGGATCCCCATCCTACCTCGATTCGCGCCTACTTCGGTTCCCGGCGCGCCAGGATGAGGGCCTCCGCCTGCGCTCGCGCCGCCGGGGAGAGGTTCATGCCGCGGCGCGCCGCCTCGCGGAAGTACTCCTCGGGATCCCGGCAGAGGCCGTCCGGCGTGGGGGGCAGGCCCTTCCTGGCCCGGGCCGCATTGAGGAAGGCATAGGGCTCCCGCGCGAGCTCCGGGCTCCGCAGGAAGTGGCGGACGGTCCACCAGCCCCCAGCCACGAACCAGATGCCCAGCAGGGCCACGGCCTTCCGCTGGAGGCCCCGCATGCGCTCCGGGGTGGCGCGGACCCCCTGCCACCAGACGCCCACGGCCAGGTTGAAGGCAATGATGGCGGCCGTGAGGGTCAGGGTGCCCGTCCAGCCCAGGCTGTTCCAGCCCCGGCCCGTGAGGGCCACCACCTGCGGGGTCAGCAGCACCCCGAAGATCAGGTTCAGGTGGAGCATGTAGAGGAGCAGGGACTCGCGGCTGGCGGCCTCCACGGGGTTCGGCCCCCGCCAGCGGGGGCGGAGGAGGTCCACGGCGCCCATGGCGGCGCCGCCCAGCATGATCCAGCCCAGGCGGTCCGCCACGCTGGGCAGGGTGGTGTTGGAGAGGGCCGTCAGCTCGGCGTAGGTGAAGGCGCCGGAGCGGCTGTGCAGCATCCAGGCGCCGTTCTCCTGGATCCACGTGCCGCCCCACAGCCAGGCGTGCTGGGTGGCGCGGCCCCAGGCCAGGCAAACGGCCCCGATCACCGCGAGCAGGACCAGGAACCGGGCCTCGGACCAGCGGGCCTTCCCCTCCGCCGATTCCACGCGGAGCCAGCGGTAGAGACCGCCCAGGAAGGCGCCGAAGGCCGGGAAGGCCAGCCAGGGGAAGAGGGGGAAGAGGGCCTGCACGCCGCGGTCGACGTTGCCGTTGAAGAGTCCGCGGATCGGCAGCCAGAGGCCATCGGCCACACCCGTGGCCCAGAGCGAGGGCGACACCAGGGGGATGTAGACGGCCAGGGCCAGGGCCAGGAGGGTGAAGAGCCTGGGGCTGCGCACCAGCCGGGCCAGGGCATGGAGGATGAGCAGGGAGTAGACGATGCACTGGAGGACGTCGATCTTGAACAGCTCCCGGGCCTTCTGGGCGGTGTTCAGCACGGTCCAATCCGCCGCGGTGAGGCCCGGGGCGTGCAGGGCGTAGGCGCAGAGGAGGATGAAGCCGAGGCGCCGCGCCGTGTCGGGCCAGAAGGGGCGCAGGGTGCCGTCCGTGCGGAAGGTGGAGAGCACCAGGCTGAAGCCCGCGGCCAGGGTGAAGCTGGGGGCCACCAGGCCGTTGAGGTAATTGAGCCAGCCCGGTCGCAGGCCCGCCAGGAGCCAGGCGTTCACCATGTGGACCTCGATCATGACGATCACGGCCCAGCCGCGGATCTGGTCGATCCAGTCGCAGCGGCGGGAAGGGGTCCGGTCGGCCCAGGCGGCGGCACTCATTGGGGGTCCTCTGGCGATGCCCCTAGCCTGCCCGAAGGCTTGGAATTTCTCTACATCGTGATCGGAGGCCAAGGGGCTGGTATGGTGTTCCGATCGCCAATTCCCCGCATCGCCTGTCCTGGAGGCATCCCCCATGGGTGGACTGTTCGTCAAGAAGGACCTGGGCCGGCTCATCGCCGACGCCAACGACCCCAACGCCGGCGAGGGCGGCCACGGGGGCGGCCAGCTCAAGCGCACCCTGGGGGCCTTCAACCTCACGACCCTGGGCATCGGCGCCATCATCGGCGCCGGCATCTTCTCGCTGACGGGCGTGGCCGCGGCCCTCCATGCCGGCCCGGGCATCGTGTACAGCTTTGTCATCGGCGGCATCCTCTGCGCCTTCGCGGGCCTGTGCTACGCCGAGATGGCGGCCATGGTGCCCGTGGCGGGCAGCGCCTACGCCTACTCCTACGCCACCATGGGCGAGTTCATCGCCTGGATCATCGGCTGGGATCTGGTGCTGGAGTACGCCTTCGGCGCCGTGACCGTGTCGGTCTCCTGGTCCGGCTACTTCATGAGCCTCCTGGCCAAGAGCCTGCACATCCCCATCTCCGACACGGTGTGGCGCCTGACCAAGGGCCCCTGGGAACTGGTGACCCTGCCCGGCGGCCAGGTGGTCCATGGCCTCTGGAACCTCCCGGCCAGCCTCGTGGCGCTGCTGGTGGCCTCCATCCTCTACAAGGGCATGAAGGAGAGCGCCCTGGTGAACAACCTCATCGTGATCCTCAAGGTCACCATCGTGCTGGTGTTCATCATCCTGGGCTGGGGCGTCATCAACCACGCCAACTGGATCGCCAACCCCGGCGCCCACGGCCTGGCCTCGCTGGTGCCTGCCCGGGGCATGGCCGACGTGAACGGCGTGGCCACCCTCAGCTACGGCTGGCCCGGCGTCCTGCGCGGCGCGGGCGTGGTGTTCTTCGCCTACATCGGCTTCGACGCCGTCTCCACCACGGCCCAGGAGTGCAAGAACCCCAGCCGCGACCTGCCCATCGGCATCCTGGCCAGCCTGGCCATCTGTACGGCCCTCTACATCCTCATGTCCCTGGTGATGACGGGCGTGAGCCCCTTCAAGAGCCTGAACGTGCCCGATCCCGTGGCCGTGGGCATCGACCAGATCGTCACCGCCCGGCACTGGGGCGCCGCCGCCGCCGGCAGCTTCACGGGCATCGTGAAGCTGGGCGCCCTCGCGGGCCTCACTTCCGTGATCCTCGTGATGATGATGGGCCAGACCCGCGTCTTCTACGCCATGAGCAAGGACGGCCTCCTGCCCTGGTTCGGCGCGGCCCACCCCCGCTTCGGCACGCCCTATGTCGCCACCGTGATGACGGGCATCTTCGTGGCCCTCTGCGGCGGCCTCATGCCCATGAGTCTGGTGGGCGAGCTGGTGTCCATCGGCACCCTGCTGGCCTTCACGCTGGTCTGCATCGGCATCCCCATCCTCCGCATCACCAGCCCCGATACGCCCCGTCCCTTCAAGACGCCCCTCTTCTGGTTCGTCTCCATCGCCGGGGCCGTCTCCTGCCTGTGGGTGATGAGCTACCTGCCCAAGGACACCTGGCTGCGGCTCATCATCTGGCTGGAGGTGGGCCTGATCATCTACAGCACCTACGGCTGGCGGAAGAGCCGGCTGGCCGAGGATTCGGCCCCCCGGCAGCGCATCCATGCCGTCCTGCTGGCCGTGGCGCTGGTGACCATCATCCCCACCCTCATCGTCGCGGCCCGCGTGTTCGGCCACACCGCGGCCTGAACCCATGGCCCTGGAACCGGGACGCCTCCGCCTCGCGGGGGCGTTCCTGCGCTGCCGCGGCTGCCTGGGGCCCCTGGACGGCCGTGCCGAGGCGGGCCTCTGCGGGTCCTGCTGGGCCGGGCTCCTGCCCCTGGCCGAGGCGCGCTGCCCCCGCTGCGCCCTGGTCCATGGCGACGGGGACTGCCCCGAGCCCGCCGGCTGGGACCTGGGGGATGCGCTCTGGGACTACCACGGCGGCCGGCCGCCCCTGGGCGCCCTCCTGCTCCCGGCCATCAAGGCCGGCGAGGCGGGCTGGCGGAGGGCCCTGCTGGCCCGCGCCGCGGCAACGTCCCTGCCCGACTGGGCCTCGGAGGCGGATCTGGTCACGGCCGCGCCCTCGGCCCTCCTCCGCCGGCTTCTGCGGGGCTTCGACCTCGCCGAGGAGGCGGGGCGGCTCGTGGCCGGGCGCCTGGACCTTCCCTTCCGGCGGCTGCTGGCCAAGGGCTGGCGGACAGGCCGTCAGGCCGCCCGCACGGAGAGCCAGCGCCGGCGCCTCCCGCGGAAGGCCGTGACCTTCCGCGGAGCGCGCCTGGACGGGGGTGTCGTCCTGCTGGTGGATGACGTGTGGACCACGGGCACCACCCTCCTGCGCTGCGCCCAGGCCCTGCGCGAGGGCGGTGCCGCCGACGTGCGGGTGCTGACGCTCTTCCGGGCGCTGTAGCCCTACCGCACTGGCACGGGACCCCGGGCGGCGCGGGCGTAGGAGGCGGGCCAGGGCACCTCGGCCTTGAGGGCCTGGGCGGCGTGCAGGGGCCAGCGCGGATCCCGGAGCAGCTCGCGGCCCAGGAGCACCAGGTCGGCGGAATCCTGGGCCAGGATGGCCTCGGCCTGCTCCGGCTCGGTGATGAGGCCCACGGCGCCGGTGGCGAGGCCGGCCTCGGCGCGGATGCGCGCGGCGAAGGGCACCTGGTAGCCGGGGCCCAGGGGGATCTCGGCCCGGGGCACCAGGCCGCCGGAGGAGCAGTCCACCAGGTCCACCCCGAGGCCCTTGAGGACCTTCGCCAGTTCCACGGACTGCTCCAGGTTCCAGCCGCCCTCCACCCAGTCGGTAGCGGAGAGGCGCACGAAGAGGGGCAGGCGCTCGGGCCAGATGGCCCGCACCGCCTCGACGACCTCGCGCAGGAGCCGGGTGCGGTTCTCGAAGCTGCCGCCGTAGGCGTCCTCCCGGTGGTTGCTCAGGGGCGAGAGGAACTGGTGCAGCAGGTAGCCGTGGGCGGCGTGGACCTCGGCCACCTGGAAGCCCGCGGTCAGGGCCCGCCGGGCGGCGTCCGCGAAGGCCCGCACCACGCCCGCCAGTCCGGCCGCGTCGAGCGCCGTGGGCACCGTCCATCCCGCGTCGAAGGGCAGGGCGCTGGGGGCCACGGGCGTCCAGCCGCCCTGGGCGGCGGGCAGGCTGCCGCTGCCCTTCCAGGGGGCGGGGTTGGAGGCCTTCCGTCCGGCGTGGGCGAGCTGGATGCCCGGCACGGCGCCCTGGGAGGCGAGGAAGCGCACGATGCGGGCCAGGGCCTCGGCCTGGGTGTCGTTCCACAGGCCCAGGTCGTCCGGGCTGATCCGGCCCTCGGGCACCACGGCGGTGGCTTCGGTGATCACCAGCCCGGCGCCGCCCTGGGCCAGGCCGCCCAGGTGGACGAAGTGCCAGTCCTGCGCGATGCCGTCCACGGCCTGGTACTGGCACATGGGCGAGACCGCGATGCGGTTGGGCAGGGTGAGACCGCGGAGGGTCAGGGGCTGGAAAAGGCGGGTCATGGCAGACTCCCGAAGACATCCAGGATAGGGCGGAGGCGCGACGGACCTGTCACGCCTCCGCATCGTCCCGGGTGTGGGCCGCCTACAGCCCCAGCACCTTCCGCACCTCCGCCTCCAGCTGGCCTTCCCGGATCTCGGCCAGGTCGTAGCGGACGCGGGTCATGGGCTTGGTGACCTTGAGCACGCGGGTGAGGTCGATGGGCGTGGCGCTCAGCACCACGTCGCAGGGGGTGGCCTCGATGGTGGCCTCGAGATCCTTCACCTGCGCCTCGCCGTAGCCCATGGCGGGCAGGATGCCCTGGGCGTTGGGGTACTTCCGGTAGGTGGCGGCGATGGAGGCCACGGCATAGGGCGTGGGATCCACGATCTCGTGGGCGCCCACGGCCTTGGCCGCCACCACGCCGGCGCCGTAGGTCATGGAGCCGTGGGTGAGGGTGGGGCCGTCCTCGATGACGAGGGCGCGGCGGCCCTTCACCTTGCCGGGATCGGCGCAGGTGACGGGGCTGTTGGCGCGGATGACGCGGGCGGTGGGGTTCACCTTCGCGGCGTTGTCCTCGATGGACCGGATGTCCGCTTCCTTGGCGCTGTCGCACTTGTTGATGAGGATGACGCTGGCGCGGCGGAAGTTGGCCTCGCCGGGGTGGTAGCCCATCTCGTGGCCCGGGCGCAGGGGGTCGGCGATGCAGATGTGCAGGTCGCTCTTGTAGAAGGGCAGGTCGTTGTTGCCGCCGTCCCAGAGGATGACGTCCGCCTCCTTCTCCGCGCTGCGGATGATCTGCTCGTAGTCCACCCCGGCGTAGACCACGAAGCCGTTGTCGATGTGGGGCTCGTACTCCTCGCGCTCCTCAATGGTGCATTCGTGCTTGTCGAGGTCCCCGTAGTCCGCGAAGCGCTGGCAGGCCTGCTTCGCCAGGTCGCCGTAGGGCATGGGATGGCGGATGGCGACGACCTTCTTCCCGAGCTTCTTGAGGATGTTGCTGATGTAGCGCGTGGTCTGGCTCTTGCCCGCGCCGGTGCGCACGGCGGTGATGCCGATGACGGGCTTCGTGGACTGGATCATGGTCTTGTCCGCGCCCAGCAGCTCGAAGTCGCAGCCCTGGGCGATGCAGAGGCTGGCCAGGTGCATGACGGTGGCGTGGGGCACGTCCGAGTAGGAGAACACGGCCACGTCGGGCTTCTCGCGGTGGATCAGGGCCACCAGCTCCGACTCGTCCACGATGGGGATGCCCTCGGGGTAGAGCTTCCCGGCCAGCACGGCCGGGTAGCGGCGGCCCTCGATGCCGGGGATCTGGGTGGCGGTGAAGGCCACCACCTGGTACGCGGGGTTGTCCCGGTACACGGTGTTGAAGTTGTGGAAGTCGCGCCCGGCGGCTCCCAGGATGACGACGCGGCGTGCGGACATGACCCATGCCTTTCGGTCCAGCGAAGCGCCGACACGCTCGGATGGGTGGCAGTCCTGGCGGCCCCGCGACGAGGGGAGCATAGTCCCGTTCCAGTGGGATGCCAGGATGGGTTGTGGCTTGGATCACAGCCCCGGGATGGGTCTATGCTTTTCCCATGTCCAGTCCAGCCTTCCTCGCGGCCTTCCTCCGGCGTCGGCGCCGCCTGATCCTGGTCCTGGCGGGCCTCTACGGGCTGTGGCTCCTGGCGGGCTTCCTCCTGGTGCCCCGGCTGGTGCGGCCCCGCGTCGAGCGGGCCCTGGCGGACGCTACCCACCGGAAGGCCACCCTGGCCCGCGTGCGCTTCAACCCCTTCAACCTCGCCATGACCTTCGAGGGGTTGCGGATCCCCAGCCGCAGCGGCGGCGACTGGATCGGCCTGCGGCGGCTCTACGTGAACGCCCGCTTCTGGCCCCTCCTGGCCCGCACCGCCTCCTTCTCCGTGGTGGAGGTGGACGGCCTCGACGTGCGGACGGTCCTCGACGCCCAGGGCCACCTGAACTTCCAGGACCTGCTGGAGGGTCCTGCGGCCAAGCCGGCGCCGGAGGCAAGGCCCTCTCCGTGGACGGTGGCCATCGGCACTTTCCAGCTGCGGGAGGCCCGGCTCTCCTTTGAGGACCACAGCACGGCCACGCCCTTCCGCACGGCCTTCGGCCCAGTGAACCTCCGGGTGGACGGCATCCGCACCCAGGTGGGCCACCAGAGCGGCTACGCCCTGGATGCCTGGACCGAGGCGAAGGAGCACCTGGTCTGGAAGGGCGAGATCGGCTTCGAGCCCTTCGTCTCCAGCGGCCACCTGGCCGTGGAGAACCTGCAGCTGCCCAAGTACCGCCCCTATGAGCAGGAGCAGGTGGCCACGGAGATCCGCAGCGGCACGGCCACCCTCGGCGCCTCGTACCGCTTCGAGTGGGCCCCGGGCCGCCACCGTTTTGAGCTGTCGGACCTGGGCCTGGCCCTGCGGAACGTAGCCATTGCCGAGCCCGGCGCGGCCCGGCCCGCGGTGGTGCTGCCGGCCCTGGACCTGAAGGACGGCCGGGCCGACCTCCTGGCGCCCTCCGTGGAGATCGGATCCATCGCGGCCCAGGGCGGCAGCCTCCTCGTCCAGCGGGGGAAGGATGGCGCCCTCAACCTCTCGCGCATGTTCACCCCCAAGCCGAAGCCCAAGGCCCCCGACGAGAGGCCCCTGGCCCTGAAGGTGCGCAGCCTGGATCTCACCGGCTTCACCGTCGGCTGGGACGACCAGCTGCCGGCCCGGCCCGTGGCGGCCGAGGCCAAGGAGGTGGCCCTCCACCTGGGGGATCTCAGCCTCGATCCGGCGGCCCAGGCCGCGCTGGCCCTGTCGCTGCGCCTGGGGAACGGGAGCCTGAAGGCCGAGGGGAAGGTCTCCCCCCTGAAGCCCGCGGGGGACCTGGCGCTGAAGGTGGACGCCCTCGACCTGGCCCCCTGGGACCCCTACCTGGACGGCGCCCTGGACGCCCGGGTGGACCGCGGCCGCTTCGGCTTCGACGGCCGCGTGGCCTTCGCCTTCCCCGGCACGAAGCAGGACGGCGCCACGGTGAAGGGCGACGCGGTGGTGCGGGACTTCCAGATGCACGACACCGCCTTCAACGAGCCCTTCATCCGGTGGACGCGGCTGCAGGTGGCGGGCCTCGACCTGCGCACGGAACCCCTGGCCTGCACCGTGAAGCAGGTGGCCTGGACCGATCCCGAGGGCCGGCTGGTGGTGGGTCCCGACGGCACCACCAACGTGGCTCATGCCCTGCGCCAGGGCACCGAGGCCAAGCCCGCGGGCGTGGCCGCCTCCGCCGTGCCCCCCACCCCCGTCGCGGCGCCGGACCTCGCCATCGCCAAGCTGGCCATCACCGGCGGGCGCCTCAGTTTCGTGGACCGCTCCCTGCAGCCCAACGCGGCCCTGCTGCTGAGCGACCTGACGGGCAGCTACCTGGGCCTCTCCAGCCGGCCCGACGCCAGCTCCCAGGTGGACTTCACGGGCCGGGCCGGCGGCCTGGCCCCCGTCACCATCCAGGGCCACGCCATGCCCCTGCGCCACGACCTGGACACGGACGTGACCCTGAAGATCCACGGCGCCGACCTCACCGACTTCACGCCCTACACCGGCAAGTACCTGGGCTACACCGTGCAGAAGGGCAAGCTGGAGGTGGATGCCCGCCTGCGCATCCAGCAGCGGAAGCTGGATGCGCAGAACGCCGTGAAGCTCGACCAGTTCTACCTGGGCGACAAGGTGGCCAGCCCCGACGCCACCCACCTGCCCGTGAAGCTGGGGCTCGCCCTGCTGCGGGACCGCCACGGCGTCATCGCCATCGACCTGCCCATCCAGGGCAGCCTGGACGATCCCGACATCAAGTACGGGAAGCTGGTGTGGCAGGCCATCTTCAATGTGCTGGGGAAGATCGCCACCTCGCCCTTCACGCTCGTCGGCAAGCTCTTCGGCGGCGATGCCGGCGACCTCAGCCAGGTGGCCTTCGCGCCGGGCTCGGACGCCCTGGACGCCGCTGCCACGGCCAAGCTGCAGGCCCTGGCGAAGGCTCTGGCGGAGCGGCCCGCCCTCACCCTGGAGGCCCGGGGCGTGGCCGACCCGGCCGCAGACGGCGCCGCCTTCCGCAAGGCCGGGCTGGAGGCCCTGCTGCGCCGCACCCGCGCCACGGCCCTGAAGCTGGCGGACGCCACGGCCGCCGTGCCCGCCGCCGAGCGGGACCGCTGGGTGAAGGCTGCCTTCGACGCCGCCTACCCGCCCGCGCCGCCGGTCAAGGGCAGCCAGCCTGCACCGCCCCCGCCACCGACCGAGATGGAGAGCCGTCTCCTGGACGCGGTGCCGGTGAATCCCGCTGACCTCGCCGCCCTGGCCGACGCCCGCGCCAAGCGCGTGATCGCCTGGCTGCTGGACACCGGCCAGGCCGATCCCGCCCGGGTGTTCCAGGTGCGGGAGGGCGGTTCCGAAGCCGGACCTGCGGCTGGGCCCGCGGTGGTGTTCACCCTGAAGTAGTCACCGGAAGCCCTGTACCCGCGCGATGCCCAGCTTCTTCATGCGGCTCTGCAGGGTGGTGGGCTTGAGGCCCAGGCGCTCGGCGGCGCCGCCGGGGCCGTAGACCTTGCCGCGGCTGGCCTCCAGGGCCTGGAGGATGGCGCGGCGCTCCACGGCCCGCAGGCTGCCCTCCGGCGCCGGGGGGGAGCCTGCGGCGGGGGCCTCGCCCGCGGGACGGGCGTCGGCCAGGACGTCCTCCAGGTCCAGGTCGCCCTGGGGCGCGAGGATGGTGGCCCGCTCCAGCACGTTGATGAGCTCGCGCACATTGCCGGTCCACGGATGGGCCTGGAGCCGCGCGGCGCCGCGCTCGGAGAGGCGCCAGGGCCCCATGCCCGTCCGCCGCGCGCGCCGGTAGAGGAAGTCCTCCGCCAGCAGCCGCAGATCCTCCCGGCGGTCGCGCAGGGCCGGCAGGTGCAGGGGGAAGACGTTCAGGCGGTAGTAGAGGTCGGCGCGGAAGCGGCCCTCGGCCACAGCCTGCTCCAGGTTCACGTTGGTGGCGGCGAGGATGCGCACGTCCACCACCACGCTGCGGTCCGAGCCCACGGGCTCGAAGGCGCCCTCCTGGAGCACGCGCAGGAGCTTGGCCTGGGCCGCCAGGGGCAGGTCGCCGACCTCGTCCAGCAGCAGGGTGCCCCCATGGGCCATCTGGAAGCGCCCGGGCCGAGGCTGCACGGCTCCGGAGAACGCGCCCTTGGTGTGCCCGAAGAGCTCGCTCTCCACCAGGTTCTCGGGCAGGGCGGCGCAGTTCACCTTGAGGAAGGGCTTGTCGGCGCGGCGGCTCCACTCGTGGAGAGCCCGGGCCAGCACCTCCTTGCCGGTGCCCGTCTCGCCGCTGAGCAGCACGGCGGAATCCGTGGGCGCCACCTGGCGCCCCAGGCGCACGGTCCGCTGCATGGCGGGGCTGTGGGTGCGCTCGATGAGGCTCCCCGCGTCCTCGGCACCCACCACCTCGGTGCGCAGCAGCCGGTTCTCCGCTTCGAGCTGGTCGCGCTGGCGCTCCAGGTGCGACCGCTGTTCCGAGGCCATCCAGGCCAGGGCGATGAGCTGGCCGTAGAGGGTGGCCAGCGTGACGGTGAGGGCGTCGAAGGGGCCGCAGCTGGCCCGGTCGAAGGTGAGGGCCCCCAGGGGCCGGCCACCGCCCTGCAGGGGCACCACCATGCAGCTGTGGCCGTGGGGCAGGTCCAGCACGCCGTCGTAGGGATCGCCGTCGCCCTCGCGGTGGTCGGCCTCGAGCATCACCCGCGTGAGGCCGCTGTCCAGGGCCTCCCGCACGCTGGGGAAGCTGGCCAGGGCGATGCTGTGGGCCTTCACCCGCTCGTCCGCCAGGGGGCCCCGCGCGCACACCACGCGGAGGCGGCCCCGGTCCAGCCGCAACACCGCGGCCAGGTCGTAGGGCACCACCCCCGCCAGGGCATCCAGGGCCGTGGGCAGGAACTCCGGGCCCTGCGGCAGCCGCCCCGCCACGTGGGCCAGGGTCTTCAGGGCCGAGACCAGATCGGGGGAGGGATTTTCCATGGCACCACCGATATATCGTGATCCCCAAGGGCTGTCCAGACAGAGAAAAACTGCGGCCCTCAGGGGACGGCGAGGGGCGCAGATCGGATCCACCCGGGGCGGCGTGAAGGGGAATGCACCGAAATGGCGGCGATTTCGTTGGATTCGATCGAATTCCAACGATAAATCGGTAATTTTGAGGCCGTGATTTTTCTAAATATTGGAAATAAATAAAGTGACTGATTGGCATGGCCCCTGCTCAGAGGAGGGTCCCATCCCTCGGAGGATCCCCCTCCGCACCCACAGGAGACCCCATGCCCAACCTCAAGGGGACCAAGACCCACCAGAACCTGAAGGACGCCTTCGCCGGCGAGAGCCAGGCCAACCGCCGCTACCTCTACTTCGCCAAGGTGGCCGACATCGAGGGCTACCCCGAGGTGGCCGGCAACTTCAAGGAGACGGCCGACGGCGAGACGGGCCACGCCCACGGCCACCTCGACTACCTGAAGGCCGTCGGCGATCCCGCCACGGACCTGCCCATCGGCGACACGGCCCTCAACCTGAAGGCCGCCATCGCGGGCGAGACCCACGAGTACACGGACATGTACCCCGGCATGGCCAAGGCCGCGCGGCAGGAGGGCTTCCCCGAGATCGCCGACTGGTTCGAGACCCTGGCCAAGGCCGAGAAGAGCCACGCCGGCCGCTTCCAGAAGATGCTCGACTCCATCAGCTAGGCCGCTCGGAGGCAGCCATGGCGGAACACTACGAAGTGGGCGACCACGCGCGACCGGACACCACGCCCGGCGAGCGCATCAGCTACCACGCCGGTCCCGGGACGATCTACGATCCCCGGGAGCCCGGCTACTGGGACGAGGGCCTCCTGAAGACCGAGGTCGAGCGCGCCTTCGAGATCTGCCATGGCTGCCGCATGTGCTTCAAGTACTGCGACAGCTTCCCCGGGCTCTTCAGCCTACTGGACACGAAACACGAGGGTGATGTCCGCGCGCTCACTGCCGGCGAGCGCGACGGCATCATGGATGACTGCTTCCAGTGCAAGCTCTGCGAGGTGCAGTGCCCCTACACGCCCCGGGAGGGCCACGCCTTCGCCCTGGACTTCCCGAAGCTGGTGCACCGCTACCAGGCCGTGCGGCACCGGCGCGAGGGCTTCAGCCTCCAGGAGCGGGTGCTCGGCAACCCGGATCTGGCCGGCACGATGGCCCGCGCCAGCCTCGGCATGGCCAACGTGATGAACCGCGTGGCCGCCCACCGTTGGTTCATGGACAAGGTGCTGGGCATCCATCCGAAGGCCCACCTGCCCGAATTCGCCCCTGCCACCTTCGAGGCCTGGGCCGGCAAGAGCGGGAAGCTGGCTGCGGACACCGGCCACGAGGCCGTACTCTTCCAGACCTGCTACGTGCAGCACAACGAGCCGCAGATCGGGAAGGACACGCTGGAGGTGCTGGAGAAGAACGGCTGTCAGGCCAAGTGCGTGGGCGGCCTGGTCTGCTGCGGCATGCCGGCCTGGGAGCACGGCGATCTCGACACGCTCCGGAAGCAGGCGAAGCAGAACCTGGACGTCCTCATGCCCCATGTGGCGGCGGGTTCCAAGGTCCTCGTCATCAACCCCACCTGCGCCATGATGCTGCGCCGGGAGTATCCGGAGCTGCTGGAGGGCGAGGACCGGGAGCGGGCGAAGCAGCTGGCGGAGGCCGTGCGCGACACCGGCGAATTCCTCTGGAGCATCCGCAACGAGCCCCGGGCGAACTGGGCCTTCGAATCCACCCCCGGGCCCATCGCCTACCATGCGCCCTGCCATCTGCGGGCCCAGGCCATCGGCTTCAAGGGCCGCGACCTGCTGCGCAAGATCCCCGGCGTGGCCATTGGCACCGTGATGGAGTGCTGCGGCCATGACGGCACCTATGCGATGAAGTCGGACTCCTTCGAGGCCAGCGCCCGCGTCGGCACCAAGGCCTTCCAGGGTATGCAGGGCCAGGTGGAGGCCGAGGTCTGGGCCACGGAGTGCCCCTTGGCGGGCCTCCAGTTCGAGCAGCACGCCGGACGCCGCGCCCTCCACCCCATGACCATCCTGGCCCGGGCCTACCGCAAGGACGGCTTCCCCACGCCCGTACCGCCCCGACAGGAGGAGCCGTGAGACCGGTCGCCCGCGAGGAGATCCTCGACTTCGTCACCTACGGCGAGCGCCGGGAGGCCATCCGCGCCTCCGCCATGAAGGCGAAGGACCTGCGCCGGGTCCATGTGGGCGAGCACCTCACCTTCCTTTTCGAGAACCCGGAGACCGTGCGCTACCAGGTGCTGGAGATGGTCCGCGCCGAACAGCTCGTGCGCGAAGCCGACATCCACCACGAGCTGGAGACCTACAACGCCCAGCTGGGGCAGGAGGGCGACCTGGGCTGCACCCTCCTCATCGAGATCGACGATGAGAAGGAGCGGGCCCGCCTCCTGCGGGCCTGGCGCGACCTTCCGGGCCACGTGCACCTGCTCCTGGCCGACGGCCGCACGGCGCCTGCCCGCTGGGACGCGGCCCAGATGGACGAGGACCGCCTCTCCTCCGTGCAGTTCCTCCGCTTCCCGGTAGACGGCGGCGAGCCTGTGGGGATCCAGATCACCTTCCCCGGCCTGATGGCCGAAGTGCCCTTCTCCCGGGAGACCGCCCGGGCCCTGAAGGCGGACCTGGCCGGCTAGGCCGGGCCTCCGAGTGCCGCTCCCGGAGGCCATGCACGTCGCGGAACAGGTCCTGGATGCGGGGCAGGTCCGCCTCCAGGTCGCCGCTGGGATGATGGCACGAATTGCCTCGAGGAAGGGAGTCCGCGTCGCCGGGATCTGGAAGGCAAGACGCCACCCCCCTGGAACGGTAGCCTCATCGTGCTTCCAAGGCGGTGCGTGCAGCATTTGGCAGGCCCGAGTGACACCTGGGCACTCCACCCTGACGGGGCAGCGCCCAAGAGCGGCCTTGTCTGGATTCACGTGGCGTTCGTCAAGCCGTGGAACCAGGAACCCGGGTGATTGGAGACATTTGCTTTAGCATGTAGCCCCCTCTCCGACCCTGGGAAATGGTGAAAGGCTACCTCGGGGGCGAATTTTCTGGCCGAAAAAGAGATTAATCAATACATTATTCCCAAAGCCAGCTTCGTATAACGCCGGAGTTTTTCATGTACAGACGTTTAGTGCTCGTCCTTGTGGCGGCGGCAGCCTTTGCGTCGCAGCCGGCATATCGCGGGGAGACTGGGTTCCCGGTCGCAGGGCCCAGGGCCATCGCGAACAGGGTCGCAGCCCCAGGCGAGGTCAAAGCCGTCGTGGTCACGCCCCAGGGGGTCGTCGAGACGGCCTCCGTCCAGGTGGATGGGCTGATCCCCGTGATCATCCAGCTGCGGGATGAACCGATGCTGGCGCAGAAACGGTTGATGACAGCCATGAGTGCCCAGGATCGGATCCGCCAGCTTCGGCAGCACCAGGACCGCCTGGTGAACGCCCAGGCCCAATTGGAAGCGTGGGTCAAGACCCTCGAACCTGGCAAAAGGGATGATTCATTCAGGCATTATCGATTTGCTTTCAATGGGATTGCCACCAAGGTCTCTCCGGAAACCCTGAAGAAGCTGAAACAAAGACCCGATGTGGCGCGGGTGTTCCGCGATGGCACGGCCAAGGCGAACCTCGCCGACAGCGTTCCCCTCATCGGGGCACCCCAGATCTGGAGTAACTACGGTGCCGATGGCCAGGGAATCCGGGTGGCCGTGATCGATACCGGCGTCGATTACAACCATCCTGATCTGGGGGGCGGCTTCGGCCCTGGATTCAAGGTGATCGGGGGGTACGACTTCATCAATGGGGATGGGGACCCTATGGATGATTTCGGGCATGGCACCCATGTGGCGGGCATCATTGCGGCCAACGGGGTCCTCAAGGGCGTGGCCCCCGGGGCCAAGCTCCTGGCCTACAAGGTGCTGGGGGCGGATGGCTCGGGCCCCTTCAGTGCCATCATTGCAGGCATTGATCGCGCCGTGGATCCAGATCAGGACCCGGCCACGAATGACGGGGCGCAGGTTCTCAACCTGAGCCTCGGGGGGCCGGGCGATCCGGATGATGCCATCTCTCAGGCGGTTGATGCAGTTGTGAATGCAGGGGTCGTCTGCGTGGTGGCCGCGGGGAACTCAGGCAGCAGCTACTCGACCCTGGGATCCCCGGGTTGTGCGAGGAAAGCCCTGACGGTGGGGGCTTCGGACGACCAGGATGGGATGGCCACGTTCAGCTCGAGGGGGCCAAGCCGACCTGATCTCGCCATCAAACCGGACCTCACCGCCCCGGGGGTGTCCATCTATTCGACGGTGCCGGGCGGCGGCTACCAATTCATGAGCGGGACCTCCATGGCCACCCCTCATGTGGCAGGTGCGGCGGCCCTGCTCCTGCAACTGCACCCCTCTTGGAGCCCGGACATCGTGAAGGGCGTCCTCGCCGAGAGGGCCAAGGACCTGGGGCAGGATGCCTTCACCCAGGGCGGCGGGCGGATCCAGGTGGTGGCTTCCCACCTCGCCAAGGGCGTGGCCCTGCCCAACAGCCTGAATTTCGGGGTGGTTGATGTGGCCCAGGGGATCTGGACCAAGAGCCTGCCGATGCGCCTCCAGAACCTGGATGCCGCCTCCCGGACCTACGGCCTGGACCTGCAGGGAACGACAGTGGCCGGAGCCACCTGGTCGGTATCCCCTGCCACCGTGACTCTGGCCGCAGGGCAATTCCAGGACGTGACGATCACCCTGACCATCGACAACAGTTCGCTGCCCTTCGGTCCGCCCCCCACCATGGCCTATGAGGCCAAATTGGTGGCCACGGCCCCAGACGATGTGCTGGCCGTTCCCATAGTGTTCTACAAGGCAGCCGTCTTGAATTTGACCTTTGAAACCGAGCCCTTCATGGTTTTCATCAATGATCAGACGACCGATCCGAATGATGGATTTAACCCCATGGTGTACGGCAATCCAGGGAAGGCCCTTTCCTTGATGGTGCCTCCCAGGAACTACAACGTCACATGCCAATTTTTGGCGGGTCCGAATAATGCTATCGGGTATTCATATGTATTTAGAAATGGCATCGCGGTCACCGGTAGGACGGATGTTCCGATCAACCTTGATCAAGAGCCCATTCATAAAATTTCGCTTGGATACCGCGATGCCGATCAAAACGAAATCACGATGAGTACGCTGCAAAATCAAAATCACATAAGTGTCTATCAAGAGCCGCCGGGTGGCTTTATTTCAATCACGTTTGGCGGGATGGATACTTATTATTTTTCCGATTTTCCCGCAGACTACAGATTTGAATTCATCCAGTCCGGATGGTCGAACATCAGTGGCAGTAGTAAATATCATGAATTCAAATATGGGATCAAAGATGGGATCAGTCAGGATGGTGTTATTTACAACACGCCACCCAAACGGGTCGCCATGGGGTTCAACCTGGATCCTGCGATCGATCAAGTGGCTGTCGGATTCGGCAGGGTGTCCTATCCGTGGTTGATCTTTAGGTCTTTTGATTACGCAGGATTATTGGTAACCCCCCCCCAGGTGCTCAATCGCCCCTTCGGGCTGGACGCCGAGATATCCTCCCTCCCCTATCCGGATTTCTTCTTCAAGTTCAGCCAACCCGAGGTCCGGACGTATTCAACCAGCCAGGGGGCGGGCGAACTGCTCCTCCGGGGCGGTTATCTGGGCGTCCCTGATCCGAGTACCATGACGGCCAATCTCTTGAGCGGGAACCAGGGAACCGTCGTCTATTCGACCCAAGCCGAGCGGCTTCTCATTGGGGAGTCGCCCCATGTCTGGACTGGGCGGCTCACTGTAAATCCCAACGACATGACGTTATTTCCTGGAGATTTCGGGATCTTTTCACCGCTGTTCCAGGGCCAACTGGGAGATGGGCCGGTCGGCGGACTCACCTACGAGATTCTGCAGGGCGCCACGGTGGTCCAGAGTGGCGTCCTTCCCTGGTCCGAGGACCCGCAAAACAGCTTCACGTTCAGCCAACCTCCCAGCGCAGGCACCCTCAAGATTCCCTACGACGGCTATTTCGTGAACGGTCAACGGGGCCATGCCGTGGTGTCCATGTCCTTTGATGGCACCAAGCAGGACAAAGAACCCCCGTACCTGAAGCGCTTCAGGGTTCTGAAGGACGGGGAAGCATCCAGTCTCACGGCGGCGGGCTCCCTGAATCAACTCAGCCTGATGGTCGAGGATACCTTCGGCCTGGCCCAGGTACAGGCCTTCTACCAGACGACCGGCGATTGGCAGCCGCTGCCTTTGCCCCTTCTTTCCGGCGTCTCGGCTGAATGCCTTGTGGACCTGCCGGCGGATCTGCCCCAAGGACCTGTCAACTTGAAGCTGGTGGCGACGGATGGTTCGGGGAATGCGCTGACCCATGAGTGGGCCCCTGCCTTTTATCACTTCCTTCAATCCGCGCCGAGCATCGCAGCCCAGCCGCGGAGTACCCGCGTGGCGATGGGTCAGACGGCGACATTCAGCGTGACGGCAACGGGGACCGGGCCCCTGGTCTTTCAATGGCGGAAGAACGCAGCGGCCATCGACGGGGCCACGTCCAGCAGCTATACGACGCCTCCTGCGACGGCGGCGGATGATGGCTCCAGCTATTCCGTGGTGGTGACCAACGCGCAGGGGAGCGTGACTTCGAGCGGGGCGGTCCTGACAGTGCTGATCGCGCCGAGCATTGCCGCGCAGCCGCAAAACGCCCAGGTGGCGACGGGACAGATGGCGACATTCAGCGTGACGGCAGCGGGCACTGGGCCTCTGGCCTACCAATGGCGGAAGAACGCAGCGGCCATCAGCGGGGCCACGTCCAGCAGCTACACGACGCCTCCGGTGACGGTGGCGGATAGCGGCTCCAGCTATTCCGTGGTGGTGACCAACGCTCAGGGGAGCGTGACATCGGGTGATGCGATCCTGACGGTGTTGACCTCGTTGACACCTGTGGTTGAAGTCCAGCCCACGGTCTTGGGCTGCTTTCCCGGGGAGGCTATCGCGTTCACGGCGAAGGTCACCAATGCCACGGACACCCGGGTGACCTGGACAGCCAGCGCCGGCGCCATCGATGCTTCGGGTCGATTCACTTCGCCCGGAATGCCCGGCACGGTGACGATCACGGCCACCAGCGTGGAAGATCCCTCGAAAATGGGGACCGCCACGATCACGGTCCGCGGGACCGACTTCGACGGCAACACGGCGCTGAATCCGAAGCTCCTGGGCCTGGCCAACGCCTTGGGCAGCAGCGTTCCCGCAGATCTGGCCAAGTACGATTTCAACGGCGACGGCCGTATTGATGATGCAGATCTGGCCAAGCTCTACCAGAAGATGGGGTGGTGAGCCATGAGCAAGAGCCGATGGATATTCATGTCGAGTGCATGGGTGCTTCTGGTGGCCTGCGGGGGCGGGGGCGGGGGCGGCACCAGTTCCCAGCCGTCACAGCCTGCGAAGGCCGTGGGACTGGTGTACACAGATCCTGCGAGTGGTGATTTCCGACTGGTCAGGGATGCCAGCAGCACCAGCACCAAGCTCATCCTGAGGCTGGTGGGGCCGACGGCATCCGCGGGACGAGGTGTGGCCTTCACCTTCACGGTGGACCCGGCCCTGGTTGACTTGGTGAAGGTGGCGGATGCGGATGCGGAATACGTCCAGAACGGCGAGGTTTTCGTCCTCGGGGATGCGCCCCGTTTCCTCAAGGGGATCAAGCAGAACGGGACGCTCCATGTGACGGTTTCACAGAAGGGACCGGGATCGGCCAGGGTCCTGGATGCGGCCCTGCTCAAGGTTGCGGTCCAGTTCAAGGCCGCTGCAGGTCTCGGGGTGGGTGCCGCAATACCCCTCAGTGTGACGGAGGGGCAGTACCTACCGGCAGACGGAGGACCCGTAGCCATGGCCGTGAGCGTGGGCTTCCTCAAGGCGCAGTAGAGACAGTAGAGGTCGTCCCATGAGCGCAGAGGCGGACCCGTTGGGTGTTCGCTCCATTGCGCTCAGTTCAGGGCCGCTCGCGTAGGCCATGCACGTCGCGGAACAGGGCCTGGATGCGGGGCAGGTCCGCCTCCAGGTCGCCGCTGGGATGGAAGACCGGCATGAGCCGGATCGCGTGGGACCGGAAGTCGAAGCCGATGGGGAAGATGGGGACCCGGGCCTCGGCGGCGATCCGGTAGAAGCCGGTCTTCCACTGGCTCACGCCCTTGCGCGTGCCCTCGGGCGCCAGGGCCAGCATGAGGGCGGGAGCGGCCTGGAAGGCCCGGATGCAGCCGTCCACCACCCCGTGGGGGGCGCTCCGGTTCACGGGGATGCCCCCCAGGCGCTCCAGGAAGCCCTTGAAGGGGGCCTTGAACAGGGTGTGCTTGCCGAGCCAGGAGGCCCGGAGGCCCAGGGCCCAGACCGCGGCCACACCCAGGGTGAAGTCCCAGTTCGAGGTATGGGGCGCCACGATGGCCACGAAGCGGGGCTCCTCCGGGAAGGTGCCCTCGATGCGCCAGCCGCCCACCCGGAGGTAGGTCCGGCCGACCGCGCGCCAGAACCAGCCCCGGGCCTGTTGCAGGCCGGGTGGAAGGGCGGGGAGGGGATGAGGGTTGAGCACGGAGCGTTCCGGGAAAGGACAGCCAGACTACCGGAGTCCGGGGCGGTACGCGAAGCGGGCGCCTTTCGGCGCCCGCTTCGTGCGCTCTCCTTCGGTCTACTTGGCAGAGGCGTAGGCCTTCAACCCGTCGAAGGTCGGCCTGACTCGGGGCTCCGCCCCTCGCCCTCCGGGCGGCCATCGCCTTCGGCGATTCCGTCCTATCCTCCCTCCGCTGCGCTTCGGTCGGATGGTCATGGCCTGAAAAAGCGATGAAGCAGAAGGGGCGCCTCGCGGCGCCCCTTGATCGTGGTGGTTCCGGTCTACTTCGCGGAGGCGTAAGCCTTGAGGCCATCGAACGTGGGCCTGGCTCGGGCCTTCGGCCCTCGGGGCTTCGCCCCCGCCATCGGCTGAGCCGATGCGGCCCTATCCTCCCTCCGCTGCGCTTCGGTCGGATGATCATCGCCCGAAGGCCATTCCGCCTCGGGTACACGCCGCGGGCGCCTTGCGGCGCCCGCTTCATGCGTTCCCTGCCGGTCTACTTGGTCGAAGCGTAGGCCTTCAACCCGTCGAAGGTCGGCTTCATGGCCTTCTCGCCCTTGTGCCAGTTGGCGGGGCAGACTTCGCCGTGCTCTTCGGTGAAGTCGATGGCGTCGAGGAGGCGCAGGACCTCGTCCACGCTGCGGCCCAGGTCGTTGTGGTTCACGGTGATGTGCTTCAGCTCGCCCTTGGTGTTGATGATGAAGAGGCCTCGCAGGCTGATGCCGGCGGGCAGCAGGACGCCGTAGTCCTGGGCGATGGTCTTGTTCAGGTCGGACACCAGCGGGAAGGTCACGCCCTGGATGCCGCCCTCCTTGCGGGGGGTGTTGGCCCAGGCCCAGTGGCTGAAGTGGGAGTCCACGCTCACGCCGATCACCTGGGTGTTGCGGGCCTCGAACTCCTTGATGGCGTCGGCGAAGGCCAGGATCTCCGTGGGGCACACGAAGGTGAAGTCCAGGGGGTAGAAGAAGAGGACGACCTTCTTGCCCTTGTAGTCGGACAGGGAGATCTCCTTGAACTCGCCGTTGACGAGGGCCTTGGCCTTGAAGTCCGGCGCGGGCTGGGTGACGAATGCGGCCATGGGATTGCCTCCGATCGGGGGATCACCCCGGAATTGTGTGGGAATAAACAGGCTAAGATGGGCTGGACCCGGCTTCAAGCAAAATTCCGACTAAATTGGTAAAGAATAAGGAACCCCGGGGTCCTCTGAGGGGAACGCGGCCTCGGGGGGCCGGAAATCGCGTGCTAGCCTGGGGGATTCCGGACCCACGGGGTACTTGCATGCAGCCCATCCAGCTCTCGGTCTTTTCGGAGATCGCCCGCCTCAAGCAGGTGGTGGTCCACGACCCCGGCCCGGAGGTGGACCTCATGGTCCCCGGGATGATGGAGAAGCTCCTCTTCGACGACATCCTCTTCGGCGACCACGCCCGCCAGGAGCACGCCCTGTTCCGGCAGGTGCTGGCCCGGGTGGCGGACGAGGTGCTGGACGTGCAGGACCTCTTCGTGGAGGCCCTGGCGGACGAGGGCGTGAAGCTGGCCTTCATCGAGGATCTGCGGCGCCTGGCGGGCCTGCCGGACGAGACCTGCAACCTGCTGCGGGACATGCCCTCGGCCCAGGCGGCGCGCAGCGTCATTTCGGGCGTGCCCTGGGACGACATGCCCAGCCACACTCCCTGGGAGCAGGAGTTCGACTACCGGCTGCGGCCCATCCCGAACCTGCTCTTCATGCGGGACCCGGCCTCGGTCATCGGCGACGGCTACAGCGTGAACGCCATGGCCACCTGGGCCCGGGAGCGCGAGCCCCTCATCCTCAGCACCATCTTCCGGCACCACCCGCGCCTGCGGCACCTCACGGACCAGGACAAGTGGTTCGACCAGGTGAACCCCCTCATCCGGGGCGAGATCAAGGCCCCGGTGAGCCTGGAGGGGGGCGACATCCTCGTGGTGTCCGACAAGGTGCTGGTGGTGGGCTGCTCCGAGCGCAGCACCACCGACGCCATCACCTGCCTGGCGGAGAGCCTGCGGGCGGACCACGTGGCGGGGGAGGGCCGCTTCGAGCACCTGGTCATGGTGCTCATGCCCAAGAAGCGGGCCGCCATGCACCTGGACACCATCTTCACCCGCATCAGCGAGGACGAGTGCCTGGTGTACCCGCCCTACTTCACGGATGGCAGCCGGGAACTGTTGAACGTGGTGGTGATGGACCTCCGGCACCAGGAGCTCCGCTTCACCACCCAGCCCAACCTGCTGGCCGCCCTGCGGGGCCTGGGCATCGACCTGAAGCCCATCTTCTGCGGGGGCCAGGACTACATCCGCCAGCAGCGGGAGCAGTGGACGGACGGGGCCAACGCCTTCGCCCTGGCCCCGGGGGTCATCACCAGCTACCGGCGCAACCTGGCCACGGCCGACGAGCTGGCCAAGGCCGGCTACCGGGTGCTCACGGAGCGGCAGCTGCTGGCCGATGCGTCCATCGATCTGCTGGATGGGAAGAAGTATCTGATCCAGATCGAGAGCGCCGAGCTGAGCCGGGCCCGGGGCGGTCCGCGGTGCATGACCATGCCCCTCGCCCGCAACGGACGTTGATATCCAAGTAAAGCAAACAGGGGCCTAGAAGTACTGCCTCCCTTTGCTGCTAGACTTCCCCTTCGCGCCTCGATCCTTCGAGGCGCCCCTTTTTTTTGGGACCCCTCCCCGCCATGGCCGACCGCGCCCCCCAGACCGCCCCGACCCTCCGGCACCGCCTGGAGTACGGGGTCTTCCGGGTGCTGGACGGGGTGCTGGGCCGCCTGCCCTGGGCCACAGTCCAGACGATCGGCGAGGCCGCCGGCCTGGCCTTCTACTGGGCGGATCCCCGCCACCGCCGCATCGTCCGGGAGAACCTCCGCTTCGCGGACCTGGGCCTGGACGAGGGCGGCACCCGGGCCCTCTCCCGGGCCTGCTTCAAGCACTTCGGCGCCCTCTTCGTGGGCCTGCTGCGCCTGCGCCGGGCCACCCCCGAGGAGCTGGACCGCTGGATCAAGGTCGAGGGCCTGGAGCACTTCGATGCCGCGAAGGCCGGCGGGAAGGGCTTCATCCAGCTCACGGGCCACTACGGGAACTGGGAGATGGTGGCCCTGGGCCAGAGCCGCCTGGGCCGCACCCTGGCCGTCATCGGCCGGGAGCTGGACAACCCCCTGCTGGAGCCGGTGTCCCTGGCCTTCCGCACCCGCTTCGGCAACCGCGTGATCCTCAAGGACGGCGCCATGCGGGACACCCTGAAGGCCCTCAAGGCCGGCGAGGGGGTGGGCTTTCTGCTGGACCAGGACGCCCTCACCACGGGCGTCTGGGTGAAGTTCCTGGGCCAGTGGGCCTCCACCTTCGGCACCGCCGGCGGCCTGGCCACCCGTTACGGCCTGCCGGTGCTGCCGGTCTTCAGCTGGCCCAACGGGGACGGCACCACCACCGTCCGCTTCGAGCCCCCCTTCGAGGTGCCCGTTACGGGGGATGCTGCCCGGGACGCCTGGGTGGCCACCCAGCTCATGACCGCCCGCATCGAGGCCCAGATCCGGAAGGACCCCCGCTGGTGGTTCTGGATGCACCGCCGCTTCAAGACCCGGCCCGGGGAGGGCAATCCCCTGCCGGCTCCACTGCCCCCCTCCGAGTGGCTAGAATCGTTGTCTTCTCCCACCTTGTAACCGGGTCCCCGACCCTTCCTTTTTCCGGAAGTCCCATGCCCAAGCACGTCCTCGTCAAGCTCGAGAAGGAACTCAAGGACATCAAGCAGGCCCTCCTGGTGGACATCCCCCAGGAGATCGCCCGCGCCGCGGGCCAGGGCGACCTGTCCGAGAACGCCGAGTACGAGCAGGCCCTCGCGAAGCGAGACATGTTCCAGAACAAGATGGTGACGCTGGAGAAGCGCATCGCCGAGGTGGCCAGCCTGGACATCAGCCGCCTGCCCAAGACCCGCGTGGCCTACGGCTCGGAAGTCACCATCCTGGACCTGGATTCCGAGGAGGAGTTCACCTACAAGCTGGTGCTCCCGGAGGAGCTCGACGGGCACCCCCACCACCTCAGCATCAGCTCCCCCATCGGCACGGCCCTGGTGGGCCAGGAGGAGGGCAGCGAGGTGCGCGTCCAGATCCCCGCGGGCATCCGGCGCTTCGAGATCCTGGAACTGAAGACCATCCACGATGTAGCCTAGGGCGTCCCCAGGAGGGGGTTCAGTGAATAAGTACAAGCGCGACCAGAAATGCTCCTTCTGCGGGAAGGAGCCCCATGAGGTGGAGCAGCTCCTGGCCGGGCCGGAGGCCTTCATCTGCAACGAGTGCCTGGAGGCGGGCCAGCTGCAGCTGCGCATGAGCCGCCAGGGCAAGCCCCTGGGCAAGCACGAGGCCCGCCTGAGCCGCCCCAAGGAGATCAAGGCCTTCCTGGACGACTACGTCATCGGCCAGGAGGCCGCCAAGAAGCGCCTCTCCGTGGCCGTCTACAACCACTACAAGCGCATCCTCACCCCCCGGAAGGCCCTGGGCTCGGGCGAGGTGGAGCTGTCCAAGAGCAACATCCTGCTCCTGGGCCCCACGGGCACGGGCAAGACGCTGCTGGCGCAGACCCTGGCCCGCTTCCTGGACGTGCCCCTGGCCATGGCCGACGCCACCACGCTGACGGAAGCCGGCTACGTGGGCGAGGACGTGGAGAACATCCTCACCAAGCTGCTCCAGGCCGCCAACTACGACGTGGAGCGCGCCCAGCGGGGCATCGTCTTCATCGACGAGATCGACAAGATCGGCCGCAAGAGCGAGAACCCCAGCATCACCCGCGACGTGAGCGGCGAGGGCGTGCAGCAGGCCCTCCTGAAGCTGGTGGAGGGCACCGTGGCCAACGTGCCGCCCCAGGGCGGCCGGAAGCATCCCCACCAGGAGTTCATCCAGCTGGACACGAGCAACATCCTGTTCATCTGCGGCGGCGCCTTCGTGGGCATCGAGGACATCATCAAGCAGCGCATCCGGGCCAAGGCCGTGGGCTTCGGCGCCAAGCCCTCCTCCAAGGAGGACAAGGAGAACCTGCTGCAGCTGGTGGAGCCCGAGGACATCATCAAGTTCGGCCTCATCCCCGAGCTGGTGGGCCGCCTGCCCGTGGTGGCGGGCCTCCTGCCCTTGGACCGGGAGGCCCTGGTGGCCATCCTCACCCAGCCCAAGAACGCCGTCACCAAGCAGTTCGTGAAGCTGTTCGACATGGACGACGTGGACCTGAGCTTCGAGGAGGGCGCCCTGGAGGCCATCGCCGACCAGGCCCTCACCCGCAAGCTGGGCGCCCGCGGCCTCCGCAGCCTGGTGGAGCAGATCCTCCTGGAGCCCATGTACGAGCTGCCCTCGGACAAGCGGACCACCCGCGAGACCCTTCGCATCACCCGGCAGAAGGTGGAGGAGGTCCTGGGCCTGCCCTCCCATCCCATTTCCGCGGCGGGCTGATCCCCGGATCCCCAGGGACTCAGAACGCGACGTGCAGCCCCACGGACACGCTGGACCGGGGCTCGAGCTGGAGGCCGTTCACGCGCTGGTGGACGGGCACCTGGACGAAGGCGTAGGCCTGGACGCCGCGGCCCAGATCGGCCGTGAGGCCGGGACTGAGATAGACGAGGGTGGCGCCGCTGTTGGCCACGTCGGCGGCGGTGCCGGATTCCCGCTGTTCGGCCCGGACGTTGAGCTGGAGCTGCGGCGTCACCGCGCCCAGGCCCCCGTAGCGCAGGCCCGCGTTGGCGTTCACGGCCCGGCCGGGCCGGAAGTCCTCCCGGCTGTTCATCGGCAGTTGGAGCATGCTCTGGGCGAACCAGCCCCAGGCCATGCCCAGGTCGCCGTACGTGTAGAGGCCCAGCAGCAGGTCCGTGGTGCCCGTGCCGGGCTGGAGGCCGCGGTCCACCGGCTCCCCCGCCTGGGGACCGGCGGCGAAGGTGTCGTGGAAGCGGCCGGTGGGGAGCTTCAGGCCCATCTGCACGCCGAGGGAGAAGTCGTCCAGGAAGCCCTGGTAGCGGCCCACCAGGCGGACGTCCCCCAGCCCCGTGCTGCGCGAGTAGGAGGGGTCCCCGTCGCCGGCGGCCACCGTCTCGTGGTCCCGCCCGTAGGCCGGCGCCTGCAGGCTCAGGCCCCAGGCGGCGCTGGGGCTCCAGTCCAGGGTGAGCGTGAGGTTCCGGTTGGCGGTGCTCCGCTGCACCTCCTGGGCGTTGGGCAGGGGCAGGGCGGCGGGGTCCACCGTCCCCGTCCCCGACCGCAGCTGGTCCTGGGTGAAAGCGTCGTAGCGGAGGTCGAGGCGGAAGCCCGGGCGGGTGGCGATGCCCTGGCTGGCCCAGTCCCCGTTGAGGGTGCAGCCGCAGGCCCCGCAGGCTTGGGCCGGGACGGCCGCCAGGAGGGCGGTGAGGAGGGCCAGGGCGGGACGGGGACGGATCACGGGAGCCTCAAGGTTGTCGCAACAGATGTATCGCGCCCGGGACGCCTCCCCCTGCGTCAAAGGGTCGCAGTCAGCGCAGGGGCCTCCGTCGCGCGGCCTTGCGCTGGAGGGATCGGCGGTGCATGCCCAAGCGCCGGGCGGCTTCGGAGAGGTTGCCGTTGCAGTCGCCGAGTACCCGCTGGATGTGCTCCCACTCGACCCGCGCCAGGGAGGGCGTCTCCCCGGGGGCCGCGGGGGTCTCGGCCAGCTCCGGGGCCTGGAAGGCCGCCAGGATCTCGTCCACGTCCGCGGGCTTGGTGAGGTAGTGGGTGGCCCCCAGGCGGACGGCCGAGAGGGCGGTGGCGATGCTGCCGTAGCCCGTGAGGACCACGATGCGGGTGGTGGCGTCGAGGGCGTGCAGCTCCTGGACCAGCTCGAGGCCCGAGGCCCCGGGCATCCGCAGGTCCACCAGGGCGTACTCGGGGGTCTCCTCCCGGGCCCGCGCCAGGGCCTCCTCGGCGCAGGCGGCGGGCCAGACGTCCATGCCGCGCGCCTCCAGGGCCTGGGCCAGACGCCCCCGGAAGACGGCGTCGTCATCCACCAGCAGGATGGAGGGCAGCGCCTCAGCCATGGTCCGCCTCCGGCCAGACGAGTTCGACGGTGGTGCCCGCGCCCGGCCTGGACGTCAGCGTCAGGGTGCCGCCCAGCTCCTCCGCGAAGGTGCGGGCGAGGAAGAGGCCCAGGCCCATGCCTCCGCCCGGGGGCTTGGTGGTGAAGAAGGGCTCACCGGCCCGGGCGAGGATGTCCTCGGACATGCCCGCGCCCTCGTCCCGGATCCGGATGCGCCAGCCGGCGCCGGTACCTTCCGCGGACAGGCGCACGCGGCCGGGGGCCGGGGTGGCCTCGAAGGCATTGCCCAGCAGGGCGCGCAGGGTCCGGAGGAGACCCTCCCGGGGCACGGGGCCGCTGGTCCCCGGGGGCAGGGCGAGGTCCAGCCGCGCCCGGTCCGCGGGAACCAGGGTCGCCCCCAGGGCTGACGCCAGCTCCTCCCAGGCGAGGGATTCGGGTTGTTCCCCCGGGGCGGAGCCTGCCGGACCGGCCATCTGGTCCAGGATCTGGCGGCAGCGACCCGCCTCCTGGCGGATCAGGGCGGCGTCCTGGCCCATGGCGGAGCCCTCTGGCCCCAGCCGCTCCGCGGCCCGCTGCAGTTCCTTGGCGGCCACGGCGATGGTGCCCAGGGGGGTGCCCAGCTCATGGGCCACCCCGGCGGCCAGGGTGGTGAGGGAGGCCAGGCGCGCCTGGCGGGCGGCCAGGTCGCGCAGGGCCGTCAATTCCGCCTCGCGCTGGCGCAGGGCGTCGGTCACCCGGCCCACGAAGGCCGCGATGAGCGTGGCGGTGATGGCGAAGGCCAGCCACATGCCCAGCAGGTGCAGGGAGAAGCCGCCCCCGCGGTGGGCCATGTGGGTGAGGGACTCCACGGGCACATGCCAGAAGAACAGCAGGCCGAAGCCCAGGATGGAGAGCAGGCCCAGGCTCCAGGACCAGGCGCCCCGCGTGACCACGGCGGCCAGGGTGACGTGCACGAGGTAGATGGCGGTGAAGGGGTTCGAGGGGCCGCCGCTGAAGTAGAGGAGCCCCGTGAGCAGCAGGATGTCCAGGCCGAGCAGGAGGCCCGGCAGGGAGGCGGTCACGGGGGCCTCTCCCCGGAGACGGCGGACCAGGAACAGGTTGCTCAGGGCGCCGATCGCCACCAGGGCGAAGAGGGGGACGAGCGGCAGGTCATCCTCGAGGACCGCGACGGCGCCGAGGATGGTGGCCGCCTGCATCGCCGCCGTGATCCAGCGGAAGCGGACCAGCCAAGCGAGGGATGCGCCAGAGGGGGGCGCCTGCGGGGAGGTCATGGCCCTAGCGTAGCGCCACACAGGGGCCTCAGCCGAAGGTGAGGGTGAGCTTCAGCCAGGCCATCCGCCCCGGCTCGTTCACCCGCAGGGACTGGAGGACGAAGCCGGGGACGGTGGTCGCGTTGCGGCTGAGGTGCTCGGCGTAGGTCCGGTTGAAGAGGTTGTCCACCCCCGCGGTGACGAGCAGTCCCGGACGGGGCCGCCAGCCGCCGTTCAGGGAGACGACGGTGAAACCGCCCGTGGGTCCCAGGTCCTGGCCCACGATGTTGCCCTGGTTCACGGCCACGCGGTCCTGCCGGGCGGCGGCCCGGAGGAGCCCGCCCACGGACCACACGCCGGTGTCCCAGGCGAGGCCCAGGCGGGATTCCAGGGGCGGCATCTGGGCCAGGGGCCGGTCGTCCGTGTCATTGGTCCCGTGGACGTAGGCGAGGCTGCCCTCGGCCTTGAGGCGGGGGGCCAGGGCCAGCGTGGCCGCCGCCTCCCCGCCCCAGGTCGTGGCGTCCACGTTGCGGGCCACGGTGGCCATCCGCACCGCCCCGCCCATGGCGGGCTTGGGCACGTTCGACTGGATGAGGATGAAGTCGCGCACCTTGCCGTAGAAGGCGGAGAGGGAGGCCCGGAGGGCGCCGGCCTGCTTCACCAGGCCCAGGTCCAGCTGGGTGGTGCGCTCAGGGCGGGTGCCGAAGGCGCTCACGGACGCGAGGCTCTCCTTGCTGATGGCCTCCCAGTAGTCGGGGAAGCGCTCCGCATGGCCGACGCCGGCATAGAGGGTCGCCCCGCCGTCGGCCACCTCCCGCTCGTAGCGGGCGAAGCCGCTCTCCAGTGTCGTGTCCCGGCGCTGGCCGGCGGTGGGATCGGGCGCGCTGGCCATCATGGTGAGCTGCACCTGGCTCCGCCGGTCCTCGGCGTGCCAGCGGTCCGCGCGGAAGCCCGCCACCACCCGGTCCACAGGCGTGAAGGCGTGGGTCAGCTCCCCGAAGAGGGCCGTGCTGCGGAAGAAGGCGTCGTCCAGGCGGGGCAGAGCCTCCTCGGGCCGCGACCACTGGCGCAGGCTCATGCGGAAGGTGTGCCGGTTGGCCTGGGCATCGGCGCCGAGGACGAGCTGGGTGGCTTCCGCCAGGCGCAGGGTGGCCGCCAACCGCCCGCCCTGCGTGGTGCGGCCGGGATTCATGGCCGCGGGCTCCGGCGCCATGGGCGTGGGCGTGAAGGCGCGCAGCGTGGCGTTGTCCATAATGTGGTCCACGTCGTTGCGGTAGAGCTGCACCTCCAGGCGATCCAGGAGGGGCGTGAGGTGGCGCTGGTCGTACTTCAGGCCCAGGTTCTCCCGCAGGAACTTCACGCCGTCCATGCTGCGGTCGGCGTAGGCCGCCTGGCCGTCGCTGCGATTGCCGGACAGCTCCAGGCGCGTGTCTTCGTCCGGCGTCCAGCCCACGGCGCCGAAGGCGCTCCAGCGGGTGTAGCGCGAATGGATGACGTTCCCGTTCCCGTCCGCATAGTCGCCCATGTGGGAGCGGGTGCCGGCGCCGCGCACGTAGACGTCCGGCGTGCCGCCCGTGGCGTCCAGCACCTCGTCATTCCGCCCCCAGCTGCCCCCCAGGAGGCTGGCGGTGCCCTTCCAGCCGGGCCGAGCCAGGCGGGCGCTGGTCCGCTCGAACAGCACCGTGCCCGCGGAGTTGCCCGGGCCGTAGAGCACGGTCTGGGGCCCCTTGATGACGGTGATGCGGTCGAAGGATTCGGGGAACACGTAGGCCGTGGGCGGATCCATGCGGGCGCCGCAGCCGCCGAGGATCTGCTCGCCGTCCAGCAGCAGGTTCAGGCGCGAGCCCGCCATGCCCCGCAGCACCGGGTCGCCGTCTGTGCCCCCCTTCCGGATGACGGCGAAGCCGGGGATGGTCCTCAGGTACTCGGCGCCGTCGTGGGCCGGGACGGGCTGCCGGGGGGCCTTGGGATCCGTGACCGTGACCAGGGGCTCCTGGGGCAGGGGCGCGGCCACCTCCACCACGGCGGAGGGCACGGGGCGGTCCTTCTCTCCCGCCGGGGGGGCCTCGGCGGCGGCGAGGCGGGGCAGGGCGCAGAGGAGCAGGGCGGCACGGGAGAGGGCGGGATGCGTCACAGGGCGGCCTTTCAGGGGGCGTGGACGGGACACCGGCGGGCCCTGGGGCGGGCCGGGAAGATCACCTGCGGGTCGGGATCCAGGGGCCCCCCAGCGAGGAGGGCGGGAACGGCCGAAGGAAAAAACCTACCGGACGAATGTGGCCAGGCCGCGCGACAATTTGTCCCATCCGCGGGGACCCCGTCTGGAACTGGGGACGCCCTCCGGGCGGCGTAAACTTTGCAACGCCTTCCCGGGTCCCTTGCCCGCGGTCGTCCGGAGTCCCCCTTGAGCAAAGCCTCCAAGACCATCACCCTGCCGGCCATCCCCATCCGGGACATGGTGCTGTTCCCCGGGGTGAGGGTGCCGTTCGTGGTGGGCCGCCAGGCCTCCGTGCGGACGCTGGAGCTGGCCATCAAGGCCGGCGACCACCTGCTGATGCTCACGCAGAAGGACGCCAAGGTGGAGAGCCCGAAGCAGGAGGATCTCTATCCCACGGGCACCCTGGCCCTGGTGGAGTCCGTCATCGCCCTGCCCAAGGACTACTACAAGGTGGGGGTGAAGGGCATCGCCCGCGTGAACCTGCGCCAGTACGACGACAGCGGCGAGGTCATCCAGGCGGAGGCCTACCTGCTGCCGGAGCCCGCCCATCCGGCCTCCGAACCCCTGCAGCCCTTCCACGCGGCCGTGGAGGCCTTCCTGGGACGCAACCCGGATGCCTCGCGGCTGCTGAGCCTGGACCAGATCCGCGAGCTGCCCCTGGGCAAGGCCCTCGACACCGTGGCCGGCCTCGTGCCCGCGGACGTGCGCCAGAAGCAGCAGATCCTCGAGCTGCTGGAGATCGGCCCGCGCCTGGAGGCCGTGATGCAGCTCCTGGAGCTGGACGCCGCCCGCTCCGAGGTCGATCGCTCCGTGGACGAGAAGACCCGGGCGCGCCTGGACCAGGACCACAAGCAGTACGTCCTGAACGAGAAGATGCGCGTCATCCAGCAGGAGCTGGGCAAGAAGGAGGAGAAGGACGAGACGGGCCGGCTGCGGGACCAGATCGAGGCCGCGGGCATGAGCCCCGAGGCCAAGGCCAAGGCCCTGGAGGAGCTGGACCGCCTGGAGGCCATGCCGCCGCAGAGCGCCGAGGCCACCGTCAGCCGCACCTACCTGGACTGGCTGCTGGCCCTGCCCTGGCAGGCCATGGCCGAGGAGCGCCTGGACCTGGAGGAGGCCGAGCGTGTGCTGGACGAGGACCACGCCGGCCTGGAGAAAGTGAAGGCCCGGATCCTCGAGCACCTGGCCGTCATGGCGCGGCTGCGCCAGCACCCGGCCCAGGAAGGCGAAGGCGGGAAGGACGAGAACCGCACCCCGCTCCGCGGCCCCATCCTCTGCCTGGTGGGCCCGCCGGGCGTGGGCAAGACCTCGCTGGCCCGCAGCATCGCCCGGGCCCTGAACCGGCCCTTCGTGCGTCTCTCCCTGGGCGGCGTGCGCGACGAGGCCGAGATCCGCGGCCACCGCCGCACCTACATCGGCTCCATGCCCGGCCGCATCATCGCGCTCATGAAGAAGGCCAAGGTCCGCAACCCGCTCATGCTGCTGGACGAGATCGACAAGATGGCCTCGGACTTCCGCGGCGACCCGAGCAGCGCCCTGCTGGAGGTGCTGGACCCCGAGCAGAACGCCAGCTTCCAGGACCACTACCTGGATGTGGGCTTCGACCTCAGCCAGGTGCTCTTCCTGGCCACCGCCAACGTGCGCCACCAGATCCCGGAGCCCCTGGAGGACCGGCTGGAGGTCATCGAGCTGAGCGGCTACACGCTGAAGGAGAAGCTGGCCATCACCGAGAAGCACCTCCTGCCGCGGGCCCTGGAGGGCCATGGCATGAAGGGGTTGGAGGTCCACTTCGAGCCCGCCGCCCTGGAGAAGGTCGTGCAGGCCTACACCCGCGAAGCCGGCGTCCGCCAGCTGGAGCGCGAGATCGCCAACATCCTCCGCAAGCTGGCGCGGCACACCCTGCAGCCCGCCAAGGGCGAGGCCTTCGATCCCCTCATCACCGCCGACCGCGTGCCGAAGCTGCTGGGCCCCGAGAAGATCCTGGAAACCCGGGCCGAGGACACCGCCCCGCCGGGGCTGGTGAACGGCCTGGCCTGGACCCCCACCGGGGGCGACCTGCTCACCATCGAGGCCGCCGTGCTGCCCGGCAAGGGCGTCCTGAAGCTCACGGGCAAGCTGGGCGAGGTCATGCAGGAGAGCGCCAACCTGGCCCTGAGCTACGTCCGCGCCCGGGCCGAGCGCCTGGGCCTCAAGCCCGACTTCCTCGACAAGGTGGACCTCCACGTCCACGTGCCGGAGGGCGCCATCCCCAAGGACGGCCCCAGCGCCGGCATCACCCTGGCCACGGCCCTCATCTCCGTGCTGACGGGCATCCCCGCCCGGGCGGACCTGGCCATGACCGGCGAGCTGACGCTCCGCGGCCGGGTGCTGCCCATCGGGGGCCTCAAGGAAAAGCTCCTGGCCGCCCACCGCCAGGGCCGGAAGGCCGTGCTCATCCCCGCCGAGAACGCCCGCCACCTGGAGGAGGTGCCGGCCGAGGTGCGCGAGCAGCTGAGCATCCACCTCGTGGGCCACATGGACGAAGTCATCCAGCTGGCCCTCACCCGCATGCCCGAGCCCCTCCAGCCTGAGGGCGCCGCCGCGGCCCTGCCGGCCCCCAGCCGGGAGAACGAGGCGACGGCGCAGTAGGCCGGCAGCCCACACCTGATACCCTTTCCCCATGCGCTTTCTCTCCAGCCACGTCATCCACTTCTTCGTGATGGGCCTGGGCATCTCCCTGGTGCTCGGGCTGCTGCATCCGACGACGCGGCCGGAGCGGACGCGGGCCTCGATCCTCAAGCACGCGCTGGGGCTCGTGGGGATCGGCCTGGCGCTGGCCTGGCTGATGTACTTCCTGCCGCGCCACCCCGTCCGCTTCTAGGGGGCGGCATGGTGGAACGGGTCCTGGGCCACTGGGCGCGGCTGAAGGCCAGCCTCCAGGGGGCCTGGATGGCCGTGGCCCGGGCCGTCCCGCCCCTGGGCCGGGCCGGGGCCTTCTCTGCCGAGGTGCTGGGCAAGTACAAGAAGGACGACTGCTTCAGCTATGCGGCCGGCCTCAGCTTCTGGCTCATCGTCAGCCTGGTGCCCCTCTCGACGCTGCTGTTCAAGCTGCTGGGCGCCATCCTGGGCAGCAAGGCCTACGGCCTGGCCACCCTGCGCACCCTGCAGGACATCATCCCCTATCTGCCCCGGGAGTTCGTGGCCGATGCCGTGGCCAACAGCCAGCGCATCGGCGGCATGGGCTTCTCCTGGATCGTGCTGTTCGTGGGCAGCTACTGGGGCCTTGGGCAGCTGGACACCAGCCTGGCCCATGTCTTCGGCCTGCGCATCAAGAAGCACCGGCAGACGCGGAAGAACCTCTTCCTGCGCCGCGTGGCCATCCTGGTGGGCGGGGTGCTGGCCATGGTCCTCTTCCTGGCCCTGCTGGTGGGCGGCGCGGTGCACCGGCATCTGCCGCTGCCGCGCACCGATTTCCTGCCCTTCATGCCGCCCCTGCTGGTGCTGGTGGTGTCCACCATCGTGCTCCAGCACCTGCCGCGCCTCCACGTGAAGTTCCGCCACGCCTTCCTGGGCGCCGGCATCTCCACCGCGCTCTGGTGGGTGGCCAAGTGGGGCTTCGGCATCTACCTGAAGCACACTTTGACCTGGGGCATCATGTACGGCTCCCTCATCGGGATCGTGGCCGCCCTGACCTTCCTCTACTACAGTTGCGCGATCTTCCTGCTGGGCGCGGAGATCACCGCCGCCTTCTACCGCCACGAGACCGGCGCCATCACCCTCCCGCCCTGGGTGCGGATGAAGGCCCTGGAGCCCGGGAAGCATTGAGGGGGCCTCTCCCGTATGGGATCAGGAGGGGACGCAGCGGACCCATGGGGGCCACCCCGGGCCCTGTAAACCCGGGCGTGCGGCAGGCGTAGAGGAACGGACCCCCTTCCCGTTCGAGGCCCCCATGTGGAAGACGCATCTCCACCCCCTGCTGCTCGCCCTCGGCCTGGGCCTCGCAGCCTGCGCGTTCGCCCAGGCGCCCCAGGTCTCCGCGACGGGGCTCGCCTTGCAGGGCGACCGGGCCTACCGGTCCGGGGACTACGTCCAGGCCGCCGCGTGCTACGAGCAGGCAGTCGCACGCGGGGTGAAAAGCGCCCTGCACCCCTACCGCGGAGCGTGCGCCTATGCCCGGGTGGGGAACGGGGATGCGGCCTTCTCAATGCTGCAGAAGGCCGTCGCGCTCGGCTTCCACGATGCCGAAAGCCTGGAAGGCGAGGCCGCGTTGACCCGGCTCCGGACCGACCCCCGATGGTCGCGGCTGGCCGCCGACGTCAAGGCGAACGAGAAACGGTTCCTGGCCCTCCACGCCGATCCCGAGGGCGCGAAGTTCGTCACCTCGGATGTGGACCTCTTCTGGAAGGCCTACGCCAAGCTGCCCACGGCGGAGGATCCGGCCGCCTTCTTGGACCGCGAGTACCTCGACGCTGGAAGCGTGGGCCTGCAGGACTTCATCCCGAACCGCATCCAGGGTGGCGCGAACCTGGATGCGGTCCTCCGGAAGTACCCCAGGTACTTCGCGGCCATCCGCGAGAACACGCTCAAGGTGGCGAGCATCGAGCCCGAGGCCAGGCAGGCCTTCCGGAACCTCAAGCGGCTCTACGACGATGCGATCTTCCCCGATGTCTACTTCGTCGTGGGGTCCCTGGATTCCGGGGGCACCGCGACCGCGAACGGCCTGCTGCTGGGGGTCGACATGTTCGGCTGCGGGCCCGGGGTGCCCCTGGACGAGATGGACGCCTGGCACCGCGCCGTCCTCCATCCGTACACCGTCCTGCCCAACATCATCGCCCATGAACTGATCCATTTTCAGCAGAAGCACGAGGGGACCACGCTGCTGGCGAAGGCGTTCCACGAGGGCTCTGCCGACTTCGTGGCCTCGCTGATCTCAAACGGCAATTTCAACGCGGTCACCTACGACTACGGCTACGCGCACGAAGCGGAACTGTGGAAGGCGTTCCAGGCGGAGATGCGGGGGACGGACGCGTCGAAATGGCTCTATGGCAGCAGCCGGTGCGACGGGCATCCCGCCGATCTCGGCTACTTCACGGGCTTCCGCATCGCCCAGGCGTACTACCGCCGGAGTGAGGACAAGAAGCGGGCGGTCCGCGACATCCTCACGTCAGGCGACTTCGAGAGGATCCTCAAGGACAGCCACTACGGCGAGAACCTGAAATAGCGGCCCCAGGCCCGTCCCTCAGTCCTCGTCCCGTCCCCGCTGGCTGGCGGGGATCTCGAAGCCGTCGGCGCGGTACTCGTTGATCTTGTTGCGCACGGTGCGGAGGGCGATGTCGAGCTGTTCCGCGGCATGGGTGCGGTTGCCCTTGAGGGCGCTCAGGGTGCTGAGCAGCCAGAAGCGCTCCAGCTCGGGCAGGCTGAGGCCGAGGGGTAGCACCACGGGGGTGCCGAGGGGCACGCCCGCCAGGGGGGCGCGGGGGTCGGCCAGCACGGCCCCGGGCGGGAGCCCGGCGTCGGGAGCCGCGGGCAGGGAACCGGCGGTCTCCCGCCGGCCAGCCTCGCGGACCGGGGGAGCCACGGGGCGCTCGGGGGGATCCTCGGGCAGGCCCTCAAGGCTCTCGGGGGGCAGGAGCCACTGCAGGTCCCGCTGGCTGAGGCGGCGACCCTGGCTCAGCACGACACAGCGCTGGATGACGTTCTCCAGCTCGCGGATGTTGCCGGCCCAGCCGTGGCGGGCCAGGGCTGCGAAGAAGCTGGGGGCCAGCTCGGGCACGGGCCGGTCGTTCTCCCGCGCGTAGCGCTCCGCGAAGTGGGCGGCCAGCAGCTCCAGGTCTCCGGGGCGGTTGCGCAGGGGCGGCAGGTCGAGGGGAATGACGTTCAGGCGGTAGTAGAGGTCCTCACGGAAGCGCCCGGCCTTCACTTCGGCCTGGAGATCGCGGTTCGTGAGGGCGATGAGGCGCACGTCCACGGCGATGGGCCGAGTGCCGCCCAGGCGGTCCACCGTGCGCTCCTGCAGGGCCCGCAGCAGCTTGCCCTGGAGGCCCAGGGGCAGCTCGCCCACCTCGTCCAGCACCAGGGTGCCGCCGTCGGCCTGCTCGAAGCGGCCGGCCTTGGTGCCCGTGGCGCCGGTGAAGGCGCCCTTCTCGTAGCCGAAGAGTTCGGATTCCAGCAGGTTCTCGGGGATGGCGGCGCAGTTGATGGCCACGAAGGGGCCGTTGCGGCGGGGGCTGGAGCCGTGGATGAGCTTGGCCAGCAGCTCCTTGCCGGTGCCGCTCTCCGCCTGGATGAGGATGGTGGCGCGGCTGTCGGCGGCGCGGCGGGCCAGGGCCAGCGTCTCGCCCAGGGCCGGATCCTGGGTGAGGATCACGGGGGCATCCGCGGGTTCCTCCACCTTGAGGCGCGTCTCGGCCTTGAGCGCCTTGTGGAGGGCGGCGGTCAGCTCCTCGGGGCTGAAGGGCTTGGAGAGGAAGTCGAAGGCGCCCAGGCGCATGGCCTCGCGGGCGGCCTCCAGGCTGCCGAAGGCGGTGATGAGGAGGACGGGCAGGGCGGGGTCCACGGCCTTGAGGCGGGCCGTGAGCTGCAGGCCATCGATGCCGGGCATGCGGAGGTCGGTCACCACCGCGTCGTAGGCGCCCGGGCGCACCATGCGCAGGGCCTCCTCGCCATTGCGGGCCTGCTCCGCGAAGAACCCGGACCGCTTCAGGCTCATGGCCATGCCGTCCCGCATCCCGGGATCGTCGTCCACCACCAGCACCCGAAGGGGAGTCGCCATACCGAACCAGTCCATCCGCGCGGCCGAGGGGCCGTTGGAGACGTTATCGGGCCCCGCCCCCGCGACTGGAGTTTTGGCGGATCAGACCCGGCGCTTCCGCCGGCGCAGGCGGGCGGGCTCTTCGCCGGTGGAGGCCTCGCCCCGCACGGGGTCGCCGTGGCGGCGGACGAGCAGGTAGAGCTGGGGCCGGCTCACGCCCAGGCGCGCCGCGGCCTCGGAGCGGTTGCCATAGGCCCGGCGCAGGGCCCGGTGCAGCAGGAAGCGCTCCAGTTCGTGCAGGTTGGTGGCCAGATCCTCGGCCTCGAAGCGGGGCGGGCCGCCCGCTTCGGCCTCCGGCAACTGGCCCAACAGCTTCCAGCGGACCACGCGGTTGCGCAGTTCCCGCAGGTTGCCGGGGCAGGGCAGCAGGCCCAGGGCCGGCGGCAGGGGGCCCCCGATGCCCTCCTCGGCGGCCAGGGCGGCCAGGATCCCTGGGATGGCGGCGGGGTCCTCGTCCAGTCCGGGCAGGCGCAGGTTCAGGGTGCCCGCCGTCCCCGGCGGGGGTTCCCGGGTCGCCACGATGCCCCGGGGATGGGCCGCCAGCCAGGCCTTCCCCGCCTCCGCGGAGGCCGCCTCGAGCCAGGCCACGCCCCGCTGCGTCGCGAGGTCCGCGGCCAGCGTGGAGACGCCGGCGCCGGCGGGACCATGGATCCACAGGGGTTCGGGCCGGGCCAGCAGCACGTCCAGGTGCGCGCCCCAGCGGGCGGAGCCTGGAAGAAGGGGGATCGGGATCACGGCTGCTCCTCGCTCCGTCCATCTTGAGCGGGAGCCGCCACCGGGCCAAGGGCGCTCAATGGCCGGAGATCACCGTCCAGAAGAGGGGGTTCGCCACGGCTTGGCCCGTGGTGCGCACCGGCCCGGACAGCACGAGGGTGGCAGAGGCTCCGCCATCATCCACCGAGAGCCGGAGGGTCTTCTTCGCCGCCGGGCGGTCCTTGGCGATGGGGAAGCGGATTTCCGTGGCGCCGGCCACGTCGCTCCGTGTGAAGCCGAAGGGCTCGTCCAGGCTGGCCACGCGGGGGGAGGGCGCACCCTCCGGATCGGGCGAACTCACCACCACGGTAATCCGGTCCCGGCCCAGGCCTTCACGCCGGTCGAGCCGCCCTGGGATCCCAGGTGCAGGCGGTGACTGCATCCGGGGGCGGCCAGCAGCAGGCAGCCGAGGGCAGCGGTGGCAGGACGCCAAGGGCGCCTGAGGCCACCTTCGGAAGGGGGCTTCAGTCGGGGATGACGTGGAACAGCACCGCGAACACGTGGCAGGCGCTGCCGGCGACCACGAAGAGGTGCCACAGGGCGTGGTGGTAGGGCAGCCTCTTCAGGCTGTAGACCAGGGCACCCACGGTGTAGAAGGCCCCGCCCCCGAAGAGCCAGTAGAGGCCGTGCGTGGAGAGGGCGTGCCCGAGCGGCTGGGCGGCGATGACGATGATCCAGCCCATCAGCACGTAGATGCCCGTGGAGATCCAGCCCATGCGCCGCACGAAGACGGGATCCAGGCCCGGGTTCCCCGGCAGGGCGTGGAGGTGGTCGACGGGGGGCGGACGCAGGGCGAATCGGGCGATGCGGCCGTAGAACACGCCCTTGAAGGCGATCCCGAGCACCGCCAGGCCCCACACCAGGCCGAAGACCGTCCAGCCCCAGGCCGGGCTCACGCGGCCCAGGGCCGAGAGGCAGAAGGGTGTGTAGGTGCCGGCGATGAGCAGGAAGATGGCCGAGTGGTCGAAGACCTTGAAGACCAGCTTCACGCGGGGGCCGCGGAAGGCGTGGTACAGCGTGGACATGAGGTAGAGCAGGATCAGGGTGGAGCCGAAGATGGCCGTGCCCACCACGTCCCGCGCCGTGCCGTGCAGGGCGGCCTCCACCACCATCACCACCAGCCCCGCGATGGCCAGGGCCGCACCCAGTCCGTGGGTCAGGCTGTTGGCCAGTTCCTCGCCGCGTGACTGCGGCGTCGATCCAGGCAGGGCGTGGGCGGCGATCCGGGACATGCCTAGAGGATGCCAGAGTCCTGAGGGTGGCGGGGCCCTCGGAAGGCGCTGGCCCGGAGGGCGCGGAAGGGAACCGGGAAGCGTGCCCGGCCCCCTTCCGTGCTCTCCGGACCCTCCGTGACCAGCCGCTGCTGAGGCCGGTCATCCCACCCGGAAGACGGCGCGGCTGCCGCCGGGGCCGGGGATCACCTCCAGCCGGGCGGGGATGCGGGCCTTGATCTCCTCCAGGTGGCTGATGAGGCCCACCAGGCGGCCGCCCTGCTGGAGGTCCTCCAGGGTGCGCAGGGCCAGGTCCAGGGCCTCGGGATCCAGGCTGCCGAAGCCCTCGTCGATGAAGACCGTGTCGAGGCGGATGCCTCCCGCGTGGCGCTGCACCACGTCGGAGAGGCCCAGGGCCAGGGAGAGGCTGGCCTGGAAGCCCTCGCCGCCGGAGAGCGTGCTCACGGGGCGGGCGCGGCCCGTGTGGGTGTCCGTGATCTCCAGGTCGAGGCCGCCGGCCTTGCGCAGGTCTCCGCTGCCGGTGGCGCGGCGCAGGGCGTAGCGCTGCTTGCTCATGCGGCGCAGGCGCTCGGAGGCCGAGGCCAGCACCTCGTCCAGCAGGGCGCCCTGGACGTAGCGCTCGAAGGAGACCCGCTCCCCTTCGCCGCCCCGGGCGAGGCGGGCCAGTCCCGCCACG